>Ga0209471_1000081_pt1 | contig 72637 bp, 69 predicted proteins | sample GraSoiAngelo_128_FD_185885 | JGI IMG/M metagenome (GOLD analysis project Ga0209471, IMG submission 185885) | Grasslands soil microbial communities from the Angelo Coastal Reserve, California, USA - 14_0927_12_20cm (SPAdes) (version 2) | ecosystem: Environmental > Terrestrial > Soil > Grasslands ...
CATGCACTTCACACCGACCAGCGCTTCCTGGCTCAACATGGTGGAACGTTTTTTTCGAGATCTCACCGACAAGTGCATCCGCCGAGGCGTGTTTCACAGCGTTAAAGAACTCGTCACCACGATCATGCTTTCCCTCGCGCAACACAACAAGGAGCCCAAGCCGTTTATCTGGACAGCCAAGGCCTCGGATATCCTGGAAAAGGTAAAACGCGGACGAGCGGCCCTCAATAAACGACCATCTGTGTGACGCACTACACTAGCAACACATAACGAAGATCGTTTACAAATGTCTTATTTGCACCTGGCAAGTGCACGGCCGACCATAGAAGATACCTAAATTTTTCGATCAAATTATTCTCCTGCTTTCCCGGCTTCACGCACGGCCCTCTAGCTGCCAGATCGAGTGCCTGCCGCTCGCCTATTAATTAAGACGCGCTGCAGGCATTCGAGTACGCCGTCAACAATTTGGGGCTCCATTCTGGATGAGTTTTCGCGATTCTTGGCGGACGTGTAGCGCAAAGCCAGGTTGAGCAGCAGCTCCCGTAGTCGCGCAGTATGGTTCCGTCAAAGTCGGAGTGGCTGAGGTGTCCAAAAATAGCGTCGCGATCACGTCTACGCAGGTTGGTCCGCGGGACTACCGACCAGTCAGGCCAAAAAAGCCTTTCTTGTTGCCTGAAGCGTCAAGCAGGCTTGGCGCGTGCACCGGCCCAAGGCCTCAAGTAATCGGGTCGTTCTGGCATCGGTTCCCCTAACTAAGTCCTTTAGATAGACCCATATTTGCCTTATGCGATTCCACAGGATTTGTCCGGCATGAAAGTCCTTAGATTAGAGAGCCCGCGAAGTTATCCCTGCCAGCCTCGTGAGATTTATCTCGCACCTTTAATTGAACCTCCTGCCATTCGCCTGTGCCAGCGCACGGACCTCCGAGGCCGGGGTCAACCTCGGCTTGGTGGCACATGTTGGATCGAAGCGTAGTCCACAATGCTGAGATACAATCTTCAAGAGTCGGCGAAGACGGACCTCGTACGTATGCTCTCGATGGGCCCGGCGGCAACCCGCTTCGGCAATGGCTTCGCGCTCTTGCGGACGTGCGAGGTAGTATTTTACCTTTTCCACGAGATCAACGCTGGACTCGAACATCGCGACTTCTCGTCCGGGTTCGAAGAACTTCCGCACCACCGGGCGCCCTTCCGTGAGAGTGAATCCTCCGCATCCAGTAGCCTCAAAGAGGCGGCAGTTCACGCTGTCAGTCTCTTTATGCACAAAGGTATTAAGGACGATCTTAGTGGCGCGAAACGCCTTGGCTTTCTCCCCTTCTGCAAGGTAGTAGCGTTGTCGCAATCGAAGCATCGGATGCTCGAGCCAGCGTGCCGCCCTACCTCCCCAAATCTTGACATCAATTCCGCTTAGCCCCTCGATCATCCTCAGGCGGTAGTAATAGCAGTTGCCGGCGATGGCAACATCGCACCCGAACTTCGAGATCTCTTCCTCCGAGCATGTTGTGGGTCGGTGCCAAAGAGGATTGCAGCATTCCGGAAGGAAATACGCCGGCAGATCGAGATTCCGACGGAATAAGGAGACCGCCCTGGGCTCCTTAAAAAAGACGCAATGATAGTCCGACCCCAAGATATATTCGCGACCGAGATTGGCCGAGGGGTCCGGATACCAAGCGACAACAGCAGGGCAAATGGCCCGCAGCGCCCTAACGGTCTGAGGAGTCAGCTCGCCGTAGGTGACTAGGACGAGGTCAGGCCTCGTCTTTTCAACCGCACGCACGAAAGTCTGCTGCACTAAGTTTTCAACACGTGGCGATATTTGCAGGCCCAAGGAAATAAACGGATTGAGCTTCAGATCCCGTCGCCCCTCCATCCACCCAGGAGTTCCCGTGCTGACTTGGAAGTGCATTTGTTCCAGAGTGACGGCAATGTTCCGCGCGAAGGAGTCAGGAAATTGGGGCCCGACCACAAAGATTCTCATACTAAGTCGCCTTGGTGATACGACACATCGATCCGAAACACGAGGCCCGGGCCCACACGGGGCTAGGCTGGCTAGGCTAGGCCAAGCCACGAAGGTGGACGAGCTGTGCGCCTCGTGTGCGTTACCCGCGTTGGGGCACACGACCTTGGAACAAGCGGCTGCCACGTGCCACTGTCAGCCGAGTTCAGCAACGATTCCACGAAGGGCTCGAACAGATGACATCTACGTTTTCTCTCAGTTTGACAACGTGGCGGCGTTTTGCTCCAGCGCGCCCGAGGTTGCCGAAGCGAAAATGGCATCCTCGTAAGCTCGGAGCATTTGTTCCCCGTAGTTATTCCATCCCCGGAGGGTTTGAACACGCGTCAGAGCCGCCTGGGCCATGTCGTCCCGTACATCCCGGTGCTGGTAGAGATGCAGGACCTTCTGGCGGATGGCTTCCGGGTCACGAATCGGAACGATGAAGCCTTCAACTCCATCGTTGAAAAGATCTTCTACGCCAGTGTTTGTTGTCGCAATCACGGGAAGGCCACAAGCCATGGCTTGCGCCTGGACTAGGGCTAAGCCCTCCTCAATGGAGGGTAGTACGAACACAGAAGCCTGGCTGTAATAGCGATAGAGCTCGGTTCGGGGGAGAGGCCCAAAGTATCGAAATAAGCCATCATATTTGGCCAACAATGGCCTCACCTCGCGCAAGGCTGCGCCTATAAGCCAGACCTCGAATTGTGGTAGGCGCAAGCCCTGCATGGCCTGCAGGAGGTAAAGCACTCCTTTCCGGAGAGACAGCGCGCCGACGTAGATGATTCGGAAGATCCGGTCTTTTTTTGGAGTCGGGCGAAAAGTGCACAGGTCTACCCCGTAAGGAACCTTTCGCAACTTCGCCTCAGGGAGGCCTTTTTCAATAAAGGAGCGATAGGCGAAGGTTGAAGGCACCGTAATTAGGTCACATGCTTCGTACTCTTCCAGTTCCCAATCAACAATGCGGCGGTCAATGGGCCTGTATGGAATTCCCCAAAACCTGTGCTCTTCAGCGAGAATCTCGTCCTGATAGGCAATATGAGACGACCCCCGATCACACACCGTGACAGCTCCAAGCTGCTCCCGCGCAACACGGTGGGTCCGCCGCCCAAAGCTCGAAAGGCAGTGGAAAACATCACAAGCACGCAACTGCCGTGCCATCCAGCGGTCAAAGGTGTCGTGAATAATCCAATCAATTTCCTGCGGAGCATGAATGCCGGTCATCCGGGCCAAGGCGACAGAGGCCGTCATCAGCCACGGAAACGTCCGGACCTTCTCACTCGGGAGACCATCCACCTTCCAGCGGGGATAGGCGGTGTACACACATCCAAGGTGGCCCAGCCGTTCCATCTGCCGGGCCAAATCAAAAGTGTGAAAGCGACCAGCGCTCCCTATGCAAACCTTCAAATTGCTATCCCCTTCACTCTCTATTATCCGGAAGCCGTTTTACCCCTACGACGACCAATGAGAGATATGGATGTCGGGTGAGGGCCGTGAGTGGGCGATCGAGAATGCCGAGGGCCCTGAATGGGAGCGTAAGGCACCAGGCCATCCTTCCGTTGATCCTACCAAGCATTCGAATCAAGTTGGTCAGCTCCTGGGTAACAACTCCCGACACGTATTCCTCGGACTCGGTACAGATGCCATTCTCATCGAACAGTCTCCGCAATTGCTGATGCGTGTACCCTCGCCTCACGTGGCCGCCATCTTCATGGTCAGAAATCTTGTCACCGAATAATGGGTTGCACAGCTCGAACGGCGTACTCAGAATGAGCCTGCCACCCGGTTTCAGTAGTCTAGCGAAGTCTCGGATCAGCTTCCGGTCGTCCTGAATGTGCTCGATAGTCTCGGTACAGATGATCTGGTCAAATGGAGGCCACTCGAACCCGTCGAGCTGCCGGAGATCACCTTGAATAAACGCGACGGGAAGGCCCAGCAGGGCGGCCCGCCGCCGCGCTTTCATGACTTCATTATGTTGGAAGGATACCCCTACGCACTCGTTACCCACCGTCGCGGCGTACAACGAAAAGGCACCCGAGCCGCACCCGGCATCAAGGGTGCGCCATGGCCCTCGCCGGAGATGACGCGTAAGCCAGCGCCATCTGTCGTAGACGCAAGGATCCCCGGCCAGTATCGTCGATTTCCAGCCGAGGAGTTTAATTAGAAGATCTATGTGTGTTGAACCGTGGACCCACCTACTCACTGCGCGCGAACCATTCCGAGGTTGTTGCATCAGCGAACCCCGACTCCGGACTCACCCGCACAACGCCCTGGCTGCTGAAATTCTGCGGGCGGAGCGCCCGCGCCTTGGAGAAGCCCACCCAAGCGCTGTTCGCGCCGATTTCCCTGACCAAACCGAGCCCTGCGCCGCGAGACTTCATAGCCTACTGCCACGTACCCGTGATGAAGAAGGCGCTGCACTATATAACCCCACGAGCAGCCATAGTCCAAGACCCTGCCTTTCTCTGTTTCGATGGTTTCATCGCTCAACTGTATGCCTTTTGATAATGCTCTACCGCCTCGGCGGGAGTCTCGACGCGCTAGCGAAAGATTAGCAGGCACTCCCCACAGCGAAATATCGATAGGGACGTACTACTTGCGGCTTGTCGCGCGTCGGCAGTTCGAGGAAAATCAATTTAGACAAACGGTTCATTACATACCTCTAAAACAACCCGTCACCCTCCCAAGGGCTCCGAGAATCCCCTCAACAGTGTGAGCTATGTCCCATCCCTTTATGATCTCCAGGGAGGAATGGCCGAAAGCTTCACGCTGTTCCGGATGTGCTACTAACTCCGCAAGTGAGTCGGAAAGTTGGTCAACGGATTGATGCGGGAAAACATACCCGTTCTCTCCCTGTCGCACCAAATCCAGTCCGCAACCCACGCGATCGCTTACCACAATGGGAAGCGAGAAATTCATGGCTTCATTGACGACCAGTCCCCACGGTTCCTCAGCGGAGGGGAGGACGAGGATGTCACCCGCCGTGTATGCTCGGGGCAACTCCGTCTGGTTCAAAAAGCCTGTAATGGAGACATCAGGAATACTCTCCTGTGTGATAATCTCCTCTAGGGTCCTGCGCAAGGGACCGTCACCCGCAAAGAGCAAGGCACAGGTGAAGCGGCGGCGTAATCTGCGGTAAGCTTCGAGTAGGAACAGCGGCTGCTTCTTGGGGATGAGCTTTCCCACAAAAAGGAGAACGGGTCGGTTATCATGAATTCCCCATTCTGCCCGGATCGCATTTCGCTGAAGCTCCAGGTTCTTAGCGTAGCGAAAGAAAAATGCGTTGTCTACTGTGTAGGGCGTAAAAAAAAGACGGGATTCTGGCACTTGATAGTGAGAATAAAATTCCTTGCTGTTCGATCCGATATAAAGGCAAGCGGCTACGTTCCGCAGCAAAATCTTCAAGATGATCTCCTTCGCAATTTTCCTGTGAATTGGTGCCGAACTTCGAAGGTACGTTTCACCGTGGAAAAAGATTGGCGTCCGCGTGATCCAGCAGCCGGCCATCGCCAGCCAATTTGTTAGGATTGAGTAGCCGTGGACCAGAACCGCCTGGTAGCTCTGATGCAAGAGCTCTCCGACAATCACCGGGTTGATGAGGCCGACGGTCCAGTCATCCCTCGAAACGCCAAAGAGCCCCGGCAGGAACTTATGCCGGTATCCTTCCAGCAACGGGACGTCCCAAACCACGTCCTCCATGAACCCAGGATCCAGCGCGGGCACCGTTCCTCTTTGGTCGCAGAAGTAAACCGTCAGATCCACCTCTGGCCGCGCTGCTAGCGCTCGCAGCAACGGAGCGAAGTACTGGATCGGATGTGAGAAAATCGCAGCTAGTTTGACCACAAGCTATCCCTTGAGGATCGCCAGCAGCCTTTGCCGAACGAAGAGGAAGTCCGCTCTGCGGGGCCGCAGCAGATTCGTCGCTGAACACCCGATCTTGCTTCGGACTTGAATCACCAGGGAAACGCAAACTGCGACATACGCCAAGAGCGATGCAATTGCAGCTCCCACAATGCCAAGAGGGCGCAAAAGAAGCGCCAGTGCCGCGATCGTCGTCACCAGCCCGGCGAGCTCGCTCCACAGGATGACCCGCGTGTCGCCAAGTCCGCGAACGCCCTCTTCGAGAATCACGTTCAGGCCCAGAACAGCGCCCGCGACCGTTAGGATCAGCGCCGCCGGGATTGCGGGCGCAAACCGGGCGCCGAAAAGCAGAGGTATCCCTACGGGCGCAAGGATGAGGACAACTCCGCCGACGCAGGCGCACGCGAGGATTCCGAGGCGGATCGTCTGCCCCAAGGTTTCCGCCCCCGCCGCTGCTAAGCGCTGTGAAGCCACACGAGGGAAAGCTACTGCTCCTATGGCGCTCGCGGCGGGAGCGGCCGCCCCGCTCCAGGCAACGGCAACGACATAGAGCCCTAATTGTCGCGGCGCGAACAGTGCTGCCATCAGCATCTGATCTAATCGAAGATTGAACATCTGCGGAACTGATCCCACCGCAGAGGGAGCGCCGTAACTCAACATAGGTCTCCATAGGCGGTAATCAGGAGTGAAAGGACCCGGGACGCGACGCCGAGTCACTACAAAAACAGGGACAAACAGGAGGGACAAAACGACAAGAAACGTACCAGCCAGCCATTGAGGTGTTGCGGCACGCAGGCTACAGGCGGCGATGAGAACTATCAGCCAGCCGATATTAGGGGTCAACCGCAGAGCGTTCCAGATGAGGAAATCGCTTCTTCCCCGCAGCGCATTGAACGGCATGCCCACCAAGGCCATCACGGGAATTAACAAGAGATACCAGCGCGCTGCCTGAATGACATGCACGGACTGCGCACTAAGTAAAACGGGCATCAGGAGGTAGGCAATTAGTCCCACGGGAGGACTCAGCAGCAACGCAAGCGCTATGGCAGATGAGAGGTGCCTTCCGGCCTGGCGCGGCTCACGGGCGCTGAAATAGACTGTCGCCTCAGCCAGCCCGAGCATGGCGAGCGACGCAATATTAGTTGGCCAGGTTTGAATGGCCGCAAGTTCCCCTCGGCCCTGCGGCCCCAACAATCGTGCAACTAGCACTCCCGTCACAAGACCCAGCAACGCTAGACACCCGTTGCCAGCGAACGTGACAAGAAGATTGCCCACAAGTGAACTGGAAAAGAGCTTCTCAATTCGAGATTTGTCAAACTGGATCATCGACCAGTTTCCAGCAAGAGATGGGTTCAGAAAGATCTTGATTTGAGGGTCTCAATCGGATCTCGCCTGCAATCTTCCGGGCTAGCATCCCGGTCGAAACGCCATAATCTCATCGGTCTCATCCACGTTTCTTCCGACTATCGGTTTTAATTCGTACGGTAGAGAACTCAGGAACTGGCAGCACTCGCGGCGTGAATGCTTACCGAAAACGGTGGGATGCAGATTTGACAGAAGACCCTTAGCGCCATTGAGGACACGCGCCTCTGCGCCTTCAACATCGATTTTGATGCAGCTAGGGATCGCCACATCCCGTGCTGAAACAAGTTCATCGAGAGCTACGACCTTCACTCGAAGCATCCCCCTATCAGCGAGGTGACCCATCGAATCATTGGCCCCCCCGTCAAAAGAGGCCTCGCCCATACAATCGGAAACCGCCGCCTCAATTACGTTTACGTTGGAGAGGCGGTTGAGTTGTAGGTGAGCTTTCAGATAACACACGTTTCTCGGTCCTCGGCGAGCTGAATCGAACTTGAACGCCTGCTTCGGCAGCCAAATGGCTTCGATATGCCGGATAATTCCTCGGTGAATCTCCGCGGTGTCCTGGAAACAGAGAACATGGGTCTTCCCCGGTAGAAGACGGTTGCCTGGTTGATGCCCAGCGAGGCCAACATGACCTAACACTGAGGGCCACAGAATAAGCGCAGCGAGTCCCCGCGACCCTGGGGGCCCAGAACCGCGCTCACGCCACACCCGTGAAGCCCCAGCCCGAGAATGCCCAATTGGACAAGGAGCGGACACGAACCCACCTGCAATGCGGCGTGCCAACATGGTCATTATGATTGACTTCAGCGGGATGTCACCCAGCGTAATTTCCGCGCCCATGGTTTCACTCGAACGCTTCACACCGAGCCGCCACACTGAAATCCTTCGGTCCCCCAACAATCAGCAAATTCAAGATTTGTCACCGGAAGCCAAGATGGAGGAGGTGAAAAGCGTGCGAAGCCTGTCGCCAGGCCCGCCTTCGACGATCTGAACAAACCGCAGGCCCCCGCTGATCATCTTCCACAAGACCAGTCGCACCGCGCTCTTCATCCCGTGCGCCACCGGCCCTATCGGTGACACACGCACGTTGGCGAAATTGGCGAGCTCGAAAACCATCTTCAGGCTGGGCCCGGTAAAAGGTGTTTCATGGCTAAAGTCCATGAAGAAGGTCGGCGAGTAAAAAGCCCCCAGATTGGGCACTTTGCACACGAGTCGTCCCCCGGGCCGAAGGGCACTGTGGATCAGGTCGAGGAATCCCAAAACGTCTTGTTTGGGAATGTGCTCTAGGACTTCGATGGCGGAGATGAAATCGAACTGCGAGGTAGACTCGCGCAAGAACTCGCGGGCATCGCCGTGACGAAGATTGAGCACGCCCAAACGCTGACCGACTTCCACTTGCTGCTGGACAAGGTCAATCCCCATCGCTACTGAGTACCCCCGGCTCTGAAGGAAATGTACGAAATGGCCGTACCCACAACCAATGTCGAGGATTTTCGCGTCTTTGCGGGCGGGCAGCAGAGGAACCAGGAATTTGCGAAAGATAACGTCGGCGCCCGAGAGGAGTTCGGTCCGGTTCGTGGGCACAGGGTAGTGAGGGCGAACTTCGGAGTACCGGGCGTATATTCTGTGCTGATAGTCGCTCATGACCGTCAGGTTTACCTGCGATTCTGGTCTAGCGTCCCGAGGCAAGGGTTATGAACCTCCCTCGGTTGTCTATGCGGCGTAGCACGGAAATCCTGGCCGTGCGCATGGCAGGATGCCCAATGTTAGAACGACAATCTGTCCGGTAAGCGCGTGGGTCACCGGAAGGGCGAGGTTTTAGCGCCGCCGGACTGAGGCGCCACCCAAGCTACGTCCCGCGTCTTAGAGAATGAGGTATCCACCGCCATGGAGCAGGAAATTGCGCCCGATTATCCTAACCTGGAAGGTGTGAGCTGACTGATTCCGAAGCCGGAGTTCGCTTCGTCTTGCCGGAGCCGGAGGAATAGTAGTAATGACCATAGTAACCGTAGTATCCGTTATGACGCACGTCTACCTTATTGAGGACCAATCCTAGAATTCTTGCTCCTGCATTCTCCAAGACCCTGCGAGCGCGCGCCACTGCTCCTCTGGCGGTTACCCCACTTTCGACGACAAAAGCAACACCATCCACGAACGTTGAAAGGATCATCGCATCGGTCACGGGAAGCACGGGTGGCGAATCGATCACCAGGAACTTGAACCGCTGACGCAATTCTTTCAGTAAGGACTCCATGGCAGACGAGGAAAGCAATTGTGCTGGGTTGGGAGGCTTGGGACCGGCGGGGAGTACCCAAAGCGTAGGTACAGGAGAAAACTGTCTTAGTGCCGCCTCAATGCTGTGGGCTCCCGTCAGGTAGCCAGCGAGACCTTCTCCATCAACGAGATCTAGCGACTCGGCGATCCCTGGCCTTCGAAGATCGGCATCTATGATCAGAGTGCTGTCTCCTCTTTGAGCGAGTGCAATCGCCAAGTTGAGAGCGGTCGTGCTTTTCCCCTCTCTAGCCGTAGCGCTGGTTATCAATAACGCCTGCGGAGGCCGTGGCGCCGTCGAGAGTACTACAGAAGTGAGGAGGGTTCTAAAGGATTCTGCGAGCGCTGACGACGGCTCCTTTAAGAGCGCCAACTCTGCACCGCTCGACTTTGAGTTGCCGTTGTTTCGGGTGAGTGATCGAGCTGGCCGGTGAGGGAGTTCGCGCTCGAGCGGAACAACCGCCAAGGCGGGAGCGTTCACAACTCTCTCTGCCTCTTCGATGCTCTTGATCGAACTGTCCAAGGCTTCCTTTACAAAAGCGAGCGTCACCCCGAGGATCAGCCCGACAACTAGGCTTACGGCGATATTAAAAAGTTTTTGAGGTCGGACAGGCACCTTGGGAGGCCGAGCCAGGTCAACCACATGAATGTTGGTTGCGCGAAGACCGGCTGAAACCGTTGCATCCTTGAGCCGCTGAAGCAGGCTGTCATAGAGTTGTTGATTCGTATCAAACTCACGCTTCAGGAGATTGTGTTGGATCAGGAGCTGGCTCAGTGCTCCGACCCCGACCTTTTCTTTGGCAACTGCCGCAGCTAGGAGCTTTTCCCGGCCGAGCGCTGCCTCGTAATCATTCCTCAACCTTTCGACCACTCGCTTCCGTTCTGTGTCAATGAGAGATTGAATTTCGTCGACTTGGCTCCGTAACCTCTCCACTTTAGGATGTTTTGGCCCGTATTGCTCCAAGGCGTCAACGTATTGCGCTTTCAGATCGGCAAACTTTTCTTCTAGCCGCTGCAAGATCTCGTTTTGAGCAACGAAAGCCACTTGCGATTCATTCGATCGCACTAGTTCATAGAGCGACTCCTTTTGGACCCGATCGCCTTCGGCGTTGGTCAAGTCTCGGCTAAGGTCAGCCAGTCGCTGCTCAACGACACTCTCTTTGTCGCTGATATTGACGATTAAGTTTTGCCTCTCGTAATCGACCAGTGCCTGCTGGGACTTTTCAACCTTGGCTTTTAATTCATCAAGCTGCTGTTCCAACCATCCGGATGCTTGGCGAGTCGCATCGTACTTCTGCCGAAAATTGTATTCGATGTAGTTGTTTGCCAGCGAGTTCGCAATTTTGGCTGAAAGGCCGGGATCCGGACTCTCGAAACTAATGTTCACTACGTGGCTGTCCCGGACTCGCTGAACGTGTAGACGGCGCTTGAACGGTCCGAGGAGCCTATCCTCCCATACCTGAAGTTGTACTGGAGGCACGTCGTTGCCCAGCCCGACGGCCAACGCCCAGGCCGGATCTCTTGCCAGCCCTAGCTGCTCGATTGTCCGCTGCGCCAGGTTATCACTCTCGAGGACTTGGATTTGGGTGCCGATGAATGCATCGTCCGTCGGAACCTGCCGATAAAGGTCGTTGAGGGATTGGATTTGCGGTGTATCTGCCTCTATATCCAGATGAGCCGTGGCTTCATAAATCGACACCATCTTAAAAGAGGCGATGGCGACCAGCAGCGTCACAATAAAGGCGACGGTCACGATCGTCCATCGGCGCTTATTAATGATGTTCCAATAAGTTTGCAGATAGCTGAAGCTCTCGAACTCTTGTACATCGGTCCCAAGAACAGGGAAAGCAGGCAAGTGCGGCGATTCCGGCACCGGCAGCCTTGGCCCGCGTAGCGACAGCGCTTGGTTGTCAGGCATGTCCTTCACTTTATGAGGCAAGAATCGGCAACGAGAGTCTGCGGTGCCTCACTCATCTTCAGCGACGCCAGATGATGAGGCCGGTGGTGATGTAGACTGCAGAATCGACAGCGCGGCGTAGGGCCTTCGTCCCTGAGCTATCTGGAACAAAGAGAATATCGCTGGCTTGCATGCGGGGGTCGGGGGCTCGACCTGTCAATACGTTCTTCAAATTCACGGCAATCTCTTCTCGTTCATTCTTCTCTTGTGGATTTTTCCGGATGATCACCGCTTTGGATTTTTGGGCTGTGGATTTCGTGTCCTCCGCAAGCGCAAGTGCCTTCAGGACAGTCATTTCCTCTTCGCTGCTCCGTAATGGGAATCCTCCTGGACGATTTACGGCCCCGACGACATAAACGACTCCGGCGCGCTGAACGGTGACCCGGTCGCCCGGATAGAGCTCCACGTTCGAGGCCGGTTCTCCGGTCTCCATAAGCCGCTTGAGGTCGATTGTGACTTTTTCTGTACAAGCAACATCACTGTTGGGACTATTGGAGGGAGTGCATACTCCGGATTGGTTGAGGGCCTGAATCGCGACTTCGCCACGGGTTACGAGCGCCATATTACTCGCGTCATCCGAAAGGCCGCCCGCCTGCGACAAAACATCCAACACTGTCGTTTTTCCGAATAATGGGTAGATCTGGGGGCTTTTCACGGCCCCGGCTACGGTAATAGAATGGATACGAGATTGTTTGACCGCCACGGTCACGCGAGCATTACTAAAGATTTCTTCCTCACCGTATTTCTTGACTAGGAGTCTAGAGAGCTGAGCGGGTGTCAGCCCAGCGGCTTCCACAGCCTCGGCGAGCAACGGTAACTCAAGCTGGCCAGCTGGCCCGACGCGGTACTCGCCCGAAATATCCGGGGCGTCATAAACGTTGATGCTGAGCACGTCGTCCGGACTAATAATGTACTCCGGGAGCGTGAGCGAGGTGGCAAATTTCGAGGGCGAACCGGATCCCGGTAAGGTTTTTGAGCTAGAGCTAGTCGTTGAATAGGTTTGGGCAGCCAGGGACGAACAGGAAACGGACACCAGCAGACAGGCGGCGACAAGGCTGCTCCCACGGAGCGTCCTCAGGGGGGCACACATTACGCCAGTAGAAACCATCATTTCGGTTCTCCTCGTTATCTTGCATCAAGGGAATTAATCTGCGTTGTACTTGCTACTAGCGACGTCGGGCGTCAATAGCACACACCATCAGGCGTGAGCGCGAATCCTGTTGCCGATCCAATACACTGACCCATGCCGTTCTGGTCTCGGCACCCGCTCCACCGCCCTGCATCTGCTGTCGGTCATAGAGTTTGGAACTAACTCAAGATTCTGATTCTGAGATTTAATAAGCGGCTCTAGTCTGAGGCCATGGGCTCTGTCTTGAATTGGATGATTGTTCTCCTGTAGTTGCCAACCCGGCCAGCGTTGCAAACCATGCTGCGTTAGCCGGGATGTGTAAATTGAAATCAAAGAAACTATGCACAAGCAGGCCACAGCATCCTATTGCCGCACCCAACCGAATCCAACCGCCTTCAGATCTTAATCGGTGGCGCAAATCTCGAAACGCCAGACGAAAAAAGAGCGCCAGGGCTGACAGAATGAGTACTGTCCCCACCAGCCCGGTCTCAGCCGCTGCTTCCAAGTAGTCGTCATGCGCGTAATCGATCCACAAGTCCGTGGGGAGGCTCTGATAAGCGGGATAAGCAGTCTCAAAATTCCCCAAGCCCACACCTAAGATACGGTGATCCCGCCACATCCGGAGCGAATCCAGCGCCAAATTCTCGCGGGAAATTTCGCTCCCACCTGGACTTTCGATGTTGAAGATCAGTGCCAAGTGTTTGGAGGCCCGGCCGGAGTCGACCCAGGAGAATAGCAGCATTGCCGCCAGGATTGTGGCCGCCACAGCCTTGGCCAATCTCCGTTTCTCAGCAGTCCGGGCGCCCCACCCGAGCAGGGCAACCATGATCGCCGTCTCGTCGACCAGCGTAAGCAAGCCGCCACGAGAGCCAGAAAGCAGCAACGCTGCCACGGCGACCGTAGCAATAACAACGAGCAACGGCAGTGCCGCAACAGAAGATCGTCTATACCGTCCAGCAATGTAGAGCACTGCAACCGGAATAAGCATTTCCATGAGCCCGGCGTAGTGGTTGGGGTTAACGTAGGGGCCAAAGTGGGCATTACTCGGAGTATCCACTATGCCATAAATCTGGCGCGTGCCCAAAGCAATCTGCAGAATCGCAAACAACCCCAGTGAACCAGCAAAGAGCAGCACGGTGGGGCCAAACAAGCGCCACGTTCGGCTATCAGCGCTTGCGAAAAGCTGGGCGGCGAGGAAAAAGAACGTGAGGTCCGCCCCCAGCAGCACCAAAGCCTGGCGCGTCTCGAACCGATCAAGTGGAAGCTGCGCCCAATACTGAGCGAGTCCCAGAAGAAAAAATATCGCCAAGGGTATGTAAAGCGGCGACCAGATTAAGTCGAGCCTCCCTTGCCAAACGCTGCCTGTGGCCCACAAGAAGAGCGCGAGGCTAGCCACAAGCCCCAGTGCCATCCAAGCCCAGGTAACCACGGCCCCGAAGGCCAGTGGTGCGCCTATTAGCGCGACTACGAGCAAGACCCGAGCAACGGAGAACGCGAGCGGAACTGGCTCCGCCGCCAACTCACCCTGTCGGCGCGGAGCAACCTCAAACGATTCCACCGAGGCGACTGCTAGAGTGGGCGCGATCCGGGCGGAGGTCATTTCTCGGCGGTGCAATCCTTGCATTCGAGGGTTACCGCGTCCAACCAGAAACTTCCGGAAATTTCCATGGGGAAAATCCGGCCACGAGGTCGCCATAGGGAGAGCCGCACAGACTGTGTTTCAGGCCCAGTCGAAAAAGACAGGCTCACTGGATGCCACTCGGTTGTTCGCACGGTAGTCTCGCTAATAGCGTCTTCGAATCCTCGTGGTTGGGCGTCACTCACGCGCAAGCAAGGGCCGCTAGTCGAGGTGATGTCCTGCGAGCGGACGTAGGCCTTCAGCGAGTACGTACGACTAGAATGGACTGGCACAATCTGATATACGGGCTCATATTCATTATTAGAACCAATTGTAAAGTCCACACGAAGGGAATGCGCACCGTGGTAAGCTCCGGGGGCTGCGAAATCCAGAGCAAGATAATTTGTCGAGCCGGTCCGCCAATCAAATCCCGCGTTTAATGGCGATTGTTCGAAACCGCCATTAAAGACCAGGTTGTTCTTCTCCTCGGCATCGGGACTTTTAACTGTCCCCCGGCGCTCGAGGTCCTGCCAGACATGCGTGGCCTCCTCGATTCTGCCCGTACTGATCAGGCGCTCGAGGTAAGACTGAACCGAAGAGAAAGGAAAAGGCCGGCCGTTTGCCACTAAGTTCCAAATGCGGTAGGCTGCATCGTTGTCGCCTTGGGCGCTCAAGAAATCTACGTAGCCCACCTCGACCGTCGAGTCAATTTTATTATTATTAGCCAACACCTTTTGAAAGATGACGTCGGGCTTGAGCACGGTTAGAAGATCGGCCCAGGTGCCCGTCGCGTATATTGGGTCAAGTTCCAATAAATGCCGGAACTGCGCGAGAGATTCATCAAGTCGATTCCTTCGCAGATAAGACTCAGCCGCGAGCTGATGGTAATAGGGCACCATGGGGCAAAGCCTCAACAGATGTTCCGCAGCCCAGTCGGCGCACTGTGTGTCATCGATAGATTGACAAGCTGAGGCTAGGTCTGACCAGTAGAGCCTGCTGTAGCGGCTTAGCTCTGCGGCCCTGCGCAGATATTGAACGCTTTTATTCGTATCGGTCTCCGCATAGACTTGCCCGAGCCGGTGCTGAATCTGAGCCTCGTCCGCACTCAGGAGCGAGACCAGACGACCCGTTGAAGGCCCCTCAAATGAGGAAGCGATCCCAACTAACGAGATTTCTGCTGCGAGCACTAGGCTCACGGCGCCGACCACTACCAGGAAGGGCAGCGAACGAGAACGCTCCTGAAGTGAGACTTCGACTCGCGCAACGCCAAATTGCCGCAAGCTCATGCACCCTGCACGGTTGATATGAGGTTTGCCCGGTCCGACTGGGACAAGCCTCTTCCTGCAGCCCGGATTTACGAGCACTTATTCGAATTGACACAAGGAGTGCTAGGCGACGGTCCGGGCGTGCAGCAGAGGCCCTTGCAGCACACTTTGCCCGGCGGACAGCACTTCGAATGACCCCCAGTCCCGCAGCAGCTCTCGTTGTTATTGCAGCATATCTTCTTGTTGCAGCAACTCTGGCTGCTATTGCAGCATTGACTGCCGCACGCGGTCTGATTCTGAGGGCAGGTGACAGCAGCTCCCGCGGGTCCGGGGTCGGGGCCACCGGAGCCCCAGGACGCCCTGCCGAAGCCCAGGGATGCGGACACGGCGCCAACAAACGCTCCACAAACTAGCCTGAGCGTTTTCCGTCTGGAAACCGGACTGGCAACGATCCGTGATACATCGTCAAGAAATGCGCTCATATGATTCCTCCTCTGATGCGCCCACGCCGTTCCCGGCAAGGGCCAAAATAGCGTTTTTTCCGACTGCCACGTCCCTAGCAATCACGCCGTCCTCTCTAATCAGAAAAGCTACGGGCGTGGCGAAAATTCCGTATTCTTTCGAAAGCTTCCACTTTTCCTGAACCACGATGGGAAACTGAAACCCGTGCTGCTGCGCCTTACGGCGGTTCTCCTCTGAATTGCCCCGTCCGACAAGAATCAGGGCCAAGCCGTTGTTGGAATGCTTTTCGTGCAAGCGGACCAGATGCGGGGCGAGTTCGTCACAAGGTCCGCACTGAGGATCGCTGAAGACCAGGAGCACGCGCCGACCTCGGTATTCCTCTAACGAAATCATGCCTCCCTGGAGATCCGGAAGACGAAACGCAGGCGCGGGAGTCCCGACCTTCAGCCCGTTCCGTTCGATCCGGCTTTCGGAGAGCGGCCGCACGCCGGGAAGTTTGCTGCGCTGAAGTTGACGTTTGCCGGCCTGAAAAGCGCCGATCTCGCCGGTAGCTGCGTGACGGGCCAGTGCGATGACCTGATCCGCGCCACTGGCGTATGGCGCGGCCACGCGTCCCTGCTCATCTAACAAATAAGCTACCGGTGTGCCTTGGTTGCTAAAAGGCGAGGGGCTTTTCTCATTGTTGATGAGGAGCATAGGGCACTTCAGACCATGCTCCGCTGCCTGTCGTTGATTGGATTCGGAGTCGCCGTAGGTCAAGAGAACCAACTGGACGTTCCGCTTCTCGAGGCCGCTGTCGAGGTCTGCTAAGTCTCGAGCAATGAACTGGCAGTACCCGCACTCGAAATTCCAATGGACAAGCAAAACGCGCTTGCCGCAGAAATCCTCAAGCGCGATCGTTCTTCCCTTCAGGTCGGGAAGCCTAAACGCGGGGAAATGGGCATTAAGCGGAAGTTCATCGGACTCAGTTTCGCCGCTCGGGTGCTCCAGCCCGCTTCCCGCGACTTTCGTGCTGCCCTCGATTTGGTCCAAACGAAGCAGAATTCGCCCTTGCTGTTTTACTAGAGCGTAGAAACACATCCAGACGCTGAGCAAAATTAACAGAAGGAGGACAACAGTCACGGAATTTCCTCTTAACTTTGGGCTTTCACTGTCGAAGCAATTTGTTGGCTGATTCCAACCGGAAGGTCAGCAAGGCTTTCTGCTGGCGTCGCTTTAGACTCTGGCCGACTGTCGTCATCAATTTCTTAAGCTAGGCGGGCCTTGGTAATTCGTGAATTTCGTGCTAAAGCGAGCCATCTTTGAGGCCGCGTAGTTCATTCGCTCAATTACAAAGGCATCAATTTCGACAGAAGCTGCCTTCCCAAGGATCTCGACGGAGAGGACCAGCCGATAAAGATTTTTCTTCCGCACCAGAATACCCTCGATTCCCTGCAAAGGACCGTATTTGACTCTTACCCATTCGCCGCATTTCAAGAGCGGATGTGGCTCGACGCAGGCACCACTTTCAACAGCCCGTCGAACGCCTTCGATCTCAGAGTGCGGAATCGCGGCTGGCTGGCCTGCGGTTGAGACGAGGGCACGTATGCCTGGTGTCGTCAGGATGTCCAGGCGACGCTCAAGGCCTCCTTTGAGGAAGACATAGCAAGGAAACAGTGGCAAAGAAAGAAGCTTTGTGCGGTCCTTCCAACGGTGCGCAGCGGAATAGAGCGGGAGAAGGGTCTCAAATCCCTTGCTCGTGAGAATCCCTGCCACGGTCTTTTCGTGTTGGTGCCGAGTATAAATCGCGTACCAACCGACGGCGTGGTCGGAAGGACGAACTTCTGACGCCGCTGCCATGGAAAGCATAGAGCTTCGCCCTGTGACTTACAGGACCTTGTTCCTTCCTCTAAGCCGTAAAGGAAATTTGACTCTTCTCACAGTGGCGCTGCGATCCGGGCCTTGAAATGCGCCTCGGTCGCCACCAAATTGTCCACTGTGCCTCAAGTTAAGGTCTGTTGAGGCGCTGCACACGCCAGAGACAAACTAACTGGGGCCGCTTCTAAGCCTGCCGACTGGCCTTCGCTTGCTGCTCACTGGCAATTTCTCTGACTGATTCACAGATCATTGCCGCCTTCACCTAAATTCAATCCTTCGAGAACAACCGCGAAACCTTCGTTCCCGACATCACTACTTGCATGCTCGACGCGAATCACGGTGGCTTCTGTTTTCAGCCGCAGGCTGCGCGTCCCGCCATGGAGGGGAAAAAGTAAAACGTCGAGCTGGATTGTGGCTCCCACCGGTGGACACGTCAGACTGAATAGAAATGCTCCCCCCACACTGAGATCCCGAGTTACTCCTTCTCCATGCAACCAACCGCCCTCGGCGCTTCGCCATGTGAACACCGCCTCCGCTGCGAGTCGATGACGAACTCGGCTTCTCAGTTCAGTTTGCACCGCAAACATTCCGTGTTCCTGATTGCCTCGATGATGGCCTGCCCTCGTTTTTCTGAATTCGCTTTTGGAGACTACTGGAGCGGACCGGGCGGAACAAGTGGCAGAAAGTCCCCGGTATTCTTGAGGGATCGCATCGCGACGATTGTGCGCAGTATCTTTGGCTCAGCCTGGTTAGAGTCTTTTGTCCGTATCCACATCAGTGGGGATCGAGCGTGACTTAGGGTGGATGCCAACCCTTGGCTATGTGCCATCTGCTTCAGGGTTAGGAGGTTGCTTCTGTCCAGCTGACGGCTAAGGCGAGCGAAAAAGACCTGTCGAGCGACATTGCGGCTAGATCGTCTGGAGTCGGGATCGTGGCCATGTCATGCCTTGAGGGAAACTGGCAAGTGTGCATGGACAAGTGGCTCAAGGACTTCGAATGGCACTTTCACCGGTCACCAAGTATGCAAGTGCAAGTTTTGTTTTTTTTCCTTTGTCACCTTTGTCAGATTTCTCTTGCTTTTTGATAAGAGGTGCTGATATAAGCACTTGCCTGGCCCACAAACACTGGAGAATCTGAGAGCTGAGTTGTGGAAACTTGTATGGATACTGTCCGCCAGCAAGGATCCTACCGAGTGCGTGTTTGCATCGCCGACGCCACCCGTATGAGCGCCCAACTGATTGCGGTGGCGTTGAAGCGGTACCACAAGAAGTTGGACATCTGCGCATTTGCAGGGAACTCTTCCGAAGTATTTTCCGAACTAAGAACGTCTAGACCTGACATTGCCGTGATCAGCGCCCAACTGGAAGATGGCCGACTCGCTGGTTTCAAGGTCGTGGATCAGCTGCTCGCCTCGAACTCGAAAATCCGTTCAGTAATGTTGCTGGATTCCGATGAACGGGACCTCGTCGTCGATGCGTTTCGTGCCGGGGCGAGAGGTGTCTTCTGCCGGGGTAGCTCCTTCAATGCCCTCCCGAAATGTATCCGCCGCGTTTATGAAGGCCAAATTTGGATTAGTAATGCCGAACTAGAGTTTCTCCTTGGGGCAATCGTCAATCTGAGACGATTTCATATCCACAAAGGAAACGGAAACGTTTCCTTCACACCGCGCGAACGGGACGTCATCCGCCTCGTAGCGGAGGGGATGAGGAACCAAGAGATTGGCGTGGCGCTCAGCCTCCGCGAGCATACGGTTAGAAACTACATTTTTCGGGTTTTTGAGAAGTTGGGCCTATCGAGCCGGGTCGAGCTGGTTCTGTACGCGCTCAAGGCAGAACAATCTTTCGGCGACCAATCGTCTCGCGATGCAGCCGAGAGAACGGCTCCGGACATAGCTGTGGCTAGATGAACCTAGGGCGCATGCGAATCCAAGGCGACACATCTATGTTCCTGGAATTCTACGGGTTGAAAGAGCAGCCGTTCGGCGTCACGCCAGACCCGCGCTTCCTCTGCCCTAGCAAAACCCACTGCAGAGCGTACAACTCCTTGTCGCGTGGCCTCGAAGCCGGATGCGGCTTATTAGCTCTTGTTGCGAAGCCAGGCATGGGCAAGACCACGTTGGTGTTCCAGCTTTTAAAGCGGCTAAGTCAGACGTCTCGTCCGATCTTTCTATTCCACACGCAGTGTAATTCACATTGGTTCTTGCGCCACATACTTCGCTGCTTGGGAACGGACACGACAGGGCTAGATGCCGTTGGCATGCTCGGGAGACTGAACCAGCTTATCGTGCGTGAGCGGCTGGCTGGCCGGCAGCTTGTCCTGATCATTGATGAATGTCAGAACCTTGACAGCTCCGTGCTCGAAACGGTCCGGCTTCTATCCGACTTCGAAACACCGGAGACGAAGCTCATACAAATCGTTCTTGTAGGCCAGACCCAGTTGGCGGCGAACTTGTCAAGCCCATGCCTGGCGTCGCTTAGACAGCGCATATCAATCCTGTGCCGGTTGGAACCGCTTACGCGGGAAGAAATCGTTCGGTACATCGAACACCGGCTTCGGATAGCGGGTTATCGGGGAGCACCGCTGTTTACCGACGGAGCTCTGGAATGGATTTTGGTGCGCAGTGAAGGTATTCCTCGGAACATTAACAACCTGTGCCTCAATGCCCTGCTTGCTGGATACCAAGCAGGGCGCAAACAAATCGATTTCGATATTGTGGACAAAGTTCTGGACGACCTGGATGAGAACCCGCCGAAGCGGAAGATCGACCCGCAGCGGACACCAATCATTCTTGATTCAGGCATGTTCAGGGCCAATCGGGATAGCACGCAAGTCAGCTCCCAAGACATAGACGAGATTGTGATTGAGTTTGCCGAATCTCCGCCAGATCCGGTGCCGCAACTCGGTCACACGCAAGCACCACAGAAGGCGCAATCTGACCCTTACACCGCGAAGGGTAACATTTCGGGGCAAAAACAACTCGCTTCCAATGTAGCGGGTCATAACGCCGCTCACTCTGACACGAGCTCCCTTTCCCAGAAAACGTCCCAGTCAGTTCCTTTGCAAACTCCTGCACCGCAGCGCGCGGCCGTGATTTCTCATCCGGAGGTATCCAGTGCCCGCTGGCGCAGCAAGACCGTTGGCGCTTTGACTCTCGGTGCAGCGCTTACGGGTCTTTTACTCTTTTCTTTCAGAGGTGGGTTGCGCCGAGAATTTCAAGTCTCGCGTGGAGCAGTAGGGGCACCTGTTGGAGCGCCTCTACCGAGCCCACCGGTTTCGAGCGCCCTAGCCGCCGGCTCAACACCCGTTACCAGCCCTCTTGCGACGGATGTGTCACCTACACGGCCCTCCCTGACGCGCGCACCCGAAGGAAAGATCGTACGCATCGTGATTGATCCGGGTCACGGCGGCCGGGACACAGGCACTACTGGACCCGCGGGCTTAAAGGAGAAGGATCTTTGCATGGACATCGCGTTGCGGCTCGGGCGGATTATAAAGCAGCGGCTCCCCGGCGTAGAAGTCATATTCACACGAACGAATGATACGTTTATCCCTCTCGAAGAGCGCACCTATATCGCCAACGATATAAAGGCTGACCTCTTCTTGTCGATTCATGCGAACTCAAGCCCCTATCCCGCAGCCCGAGGCATCGAGACTTATTACTTGGACTTGGCAGAAAGCACGGAGGTGATGGAACTCGCCGCCCGCGAGAACGCAACCGCTCAAGGACCGGACAGGCTCGAGCGGATGAAGAAGACCGGGCTCGGAGAAAAAATCGAGGAATCAAGAATGCTTGCCGAAGACCTTCAAGAGTCTCTCAACCGGTTCGTCCAGCGCTCCGTGAGTGGGCTCGAGAGCCGTCGCGTGCGCCGCGCGCCCTTTGTGGTGTTAGCCGGAGCGAATATGCCTTCCGTGCTCACCGAAATCGCTTTTCCAAGCAATCCATCGGACGAGCAGCTCTTGAGGAAAGGCGAGTACTGTGAGCGTCTGGCCGAGGGCCTCTTTCAAGGTCTAGCAAACTATCTCCAGAGCCCCAACGGCGTCAAGCATAACCCACCGACGACAACGAAACCGGTTGTCGTACCTTCGGCTGCGTCGTGAAGGGCCTCCTTCACGTCGTTGAAGATGTTGAGTTTCCATAGCGCTCAGCAAAATTGACCCACCAAGTGCACCGCTCTGGCTTGCTATCGGTTTCCGAGAATCATCCCGGGGCAGCACCGAGACTGCCGCTAGGCAAGCGGATCACTCAATCGTGCCCCGCGAACGATTGGGAAGAAACACAATTTTTGGACGCGGGATTCGGACCCACGACCGTCTCTGAATCCCAGCAAACTCTCTTCCCGGACCAGCAGGCACGCGCGGCCATCATCGAAGCCACCAAATCCGCAGATCCGTAATTCACATATTTATTTCCGTTTCGTAATCCTCGACGGCCCCGTCAGCTCGCCGTTGAATCCATGATTTTCTGGAACGCATCAAGCGGCGGTCGCTGCTTTGGAGTTGGGTTCATCATAAACAACGCCAATGGCCTCATCGAGAACGTCATCGGCAAGATTGTTGATGGTTTCCCAAACCGCTTCGTAAATGGCGGCTGCGCAAATTCCTTTTGCAGCCTCTTCATTGAGAAGCCTGAACAAACGATCTCTGAGAATCTTGTTTCGCCCCGCTATCTTCAACGACAAGTCGGCAACTCGCTGGAAGGGGTGTCGGTCCGAACCCCAGGGCCATTTAATGCTTTGGTCCAGCATTGCTTCGTCTTCGGTCACTTCGAAGAAGGCGCCGTTTTCTGCTTCCCTTCCTCGGCCTCTTCTTCGCACTTGGACCAGGTCCTCCATCTCGCCGCGTGCTTCTTGTGCGTAGCGTTCAATCTGTTCCGGGGTCAAATTGTCTTGCTGTCTCTTTTGTGTTACCGATCGCCGCTCCTGATAATACTCGAACCATGTTTGCCTCATTTTCCCCTCCCCAAAAATTTATGCAGCACTTTCGCGGAATGGCCAACAAGACATCGCGGCAGGGATGACTGGGTTTGGTATTGCCGCTTCTACATCCGACCTACTTACGTACTAGGTGTGTGCAACGAACTGCCCGCTCTCTGATTTCGGCGCAGCAACCTCCTTGAACGTCTCCGAACCTCGCATTGTGCAACGAACAGCCTGAACCGCTGTTTCACCACGCAACAGCTGTCCGTGCCTGCGGAGGAAGAATCGTTCTTCGGTTGTTTGAATTTAGGTTCCTCGGCAGCTTGTGGCTGTTCCCCCGGAACCAATTTTCGCCGACAAGATACTGCACAAACGACCGTTTGCGCCTGACCGAATAGTCCCGAATTCGTACAGCTGGCCAAAAAAGTTTTTTCCTGTACAGGGGGACAGGACGGTCTTTCAAGCGAAAGGAGTTGGATTTCTCCTGAGCAGTCCATAGCCGGATCCGCCAGCTAAGAGTGCCCAAGCGTTCGTGGGTTTGGGGGACTCGGCACGGTCTACGGCCCTAGTTTCAGCGACACGCATCTCGGCTCCAAAAGGCTTATGGAATTGGCCTTTGAAGAGCTGCGCAGGGCTAAGAGTGGTTCGCCTGCTTCTGACTCTAACAACGAACAGAATCAGTCCGCAAAACAGGCGCACCAAAATAGCTCGAATAACGGACAGCCAAAGCTGCACGAGCGAAGGCTGTAATAGCTCTCCAATCCTGGTACGCGGTCGTGCGCAGGGCGAATTGGAAAACGCCTGCGGAAATGAAACAGGTGTACGGCAACGCTGATCTGGTTGGACGAAGAACTACGAAGTGTGGCCAGCGGTCTTTTCCCGCTTTTTCATCGTATGCGAGCGGTACTGGGCTAGTAGCGCAAGTACTTTTGCTCGCGAAAATTGGAACTTTTGTGGCTCGGGACGTGCTAGCAATTCTCCGTTCGGGCCGATTTGACGGGTTATTTCGAGCCACTCCTCAGCTGATTCGGCTACTTGCACTGCCGCGAGTCCTAGGTCCCGGGGCACGTGATCTTCGCCACCTTCCGGGCACGCGCAGTATGCCAGGACCATCTCTTCGTCTGGCATTTCAACTACCATCTTCCGGAAGTCCGCTTCAGACATTTCGATGTCCTTCCAGCGTTCCTGGGAAATCTGTCTTTCCCGCAAATCCTTCGCTAACTGATCAAGGTCCATTTGTTTGCCTTTCTATTCAAATCTGTTGCCGCCGTTCGGAGGACCAAAATTACAAATTCGGTGCAGCTGTTTTTGGTTGCAACCTCTGCCCGCACCGCCAAATCCCCGAAGGCGTCTGGTGTCGGCGTGCTTTCCGCAGCGGCGCGCGGTCTAGAGCACGTACCCATCGCGTCCTTCACGTATTCTGGAAACGAAGCGAGCTCGGACCTGCTACTCCCGATCCAAGCACTTGACGCTCGGCGATTTCGCCGTTTCATTTTACGCCCAATCGAGCATTTGAGAACAAACGACTTACAGTAGATTGAATTTGCGTCGACTTAGAAGTTGGACCGGGGCGGACAGGAGAGCAGGAGCATACCGAATTTTTGCCTCTGGCGAAGCGTTGTGGTGCCGCTCTCCAGCGGATGCGGAAGGGGCAAGCGGTGCCCGCGCTGATCAACAGTCAATCTCTCAGCTTCGTGCCGGGAATGGCGGATCGAGGAGACTTCGCAAGCAACAAGCAGGTGCAGCGCGACTACTCGGCTTGCGCTTCCAGATTCGCCAGCGCCCGGTTCAGCCACCGGACTTTCAGCGGCTACCCGGCACCTATTTCCTTGTTCGACTCCTTGGAAAGGGGCACACTCTCGGAAGAATTTCTGGAAGAGAATCCCGCCGTTTCGCGTGAAATGGGTTGTTTAGCGCTGCGGCGCCTTCAGAGTATTGTCGAATCTGACTTCGGCAGGAACGGCCATCGCTGAGAGGTGATCAATGTCGAACTCTTTGTACAGGTCAAGACAGAACAGTTCTGGCGCATTTTGAAACGTGACCGGAACCTGCAGCAAATAATCCAGACTAAGTATGCCTTCGTGGACAGCCACATTTGAAAAAATGTCTGGCTGAAGCGCCGCCGCAACCAGCGCGATTGCTTCCGCGCGGATACCCCTGGATTCCAGGCGCACCTTCGATGCCGTGGTACCTCTTCGAAGCCACTCAGCAATCTCGATGAGTTGAGCCGCCTGAATTCCAACCGGACGCTCGCCTTCTCCATCTAGAATCTGCGCATACGAATAGGGCTCGAGGTCCTTCCAGGTGTCGCCAAACAAAGTGAGGTCGAGAGCCAAAACTTGCTCGTCGCGATTCACGCGGCTGGACACATCCGCCGCTGCGGCCTTGCGGCCCTGATCGTGAAGCACGACAGTAACGGAAGCGTTCGCGGGAGCGCCGATTCCTCTCACCCAAACACCACTGGCGGCTAAACCATTGTCCATTTCAAACAAATACGAAAGCGTCTCTAACCCTTTGTTCTTGGTATTGGCCACGGTCCAGACGCGCGCTAGTCGTGCTGGCTTGTACCGAACAACCGAATTTAATTTCTGTCGTTCCGAAATTGCCCAGGAAGACTTCGCGGTGGAGCCTGACGGAATGGGGGAGCGGCTTTTTGTGCCCGCCATCTTGCGCGCCAAGTCCAGAATGGTCAGATTGTGTTCGGGGAGCCCAACAGCGAGTTCATCATAAGTTTGGATGTCCTGGCCCGCGGGAATTTCCTTCTCAACGATAGGCATGCCGAATTGCTGGCTGAAGAAACGATAGGCGCGCTCGCGATTATCAAGCTGATAGTTATGCGTGCCAGGGTCGCGGTTCTCGTACCACTCGAAGACAGCCTCTTTCCCGTAGAGCTTGAAAAAAGGCCGAACGCCATCGTAAATCAACGGCTTCACCAGCGGCGCACGAAAACAGCAATCGTCTTCCGCATTGTGGATGAGCAACGTGGGGCGAGGCGCCATCATGGCGGTTAAATGCGTGTAATCGACATTCGCAAGAAGATCTGTTCCGTTTTGTTCGAGGTCGCCTAAGTCGCCGTATTGCCTGGCTTCCACTTTAGTCGCGGTTGAGGAATAGCCCGCGACAGGCACCGCAACTTTTACCCGTTCATCCAAGGCGCTTAGAAAAATCGTTTGCCATCCGCCGCCGGAGAGCCCGGTAACGCCGATGCGATTGCGGTCCACAGCCGGATGGTCGTAGAGGTAATCGAGCCCGCGCCGCATTTCCAGCAGAAAAATTCCAAGCGCATTGGCACCGACCAAGTCCAGATGGGCCCCACACCAATGTTGGTTTCCCTCCGCCCGCAGCTCGCCAAAGGCGAACCATTCCAAGTTGAGTGCCAGGATGCCGTGCTTGGCGAAATTGATACACCGCTTTTGTTTGTATTCGACCGCTTTCCCCGGCGGTCCGACGTGCCCATTCACATTTAAAATTGCGGGCAGTTTGCCCTGTAACTTTTCCGGTTCGTAAAGGATCGCGACAGATTGAAAGCCGGGAACAACTTCATAGCGCAGTTTGCGAAGGCGGTATCCTTGATGCGTCTCAATCGTCCCAACCTCTTCGAAATTGGGTGGGGAGTTGACCCATTCCGGCGGCCAGCCGTGAAATACGACGTCTTGCAACAAGTGTCGGCGCAGGCGTTGGGACTCCTCCGTCCATTGCGCCGCGCTCGTCGCAATAGGCGGCCGAGGGACGCGGCTCAGGATGAACGCTTTCATCTGCAACAAAGCGGCACTGGGAGCGAGTATATCCTCCCCCAAAACGGTCTGAAGCTCTTCAGGGGTGCTTTGCGCGAAAGTTTCAATAGAAAACAGAATCCAAGCGAGGAGCGAAAGAACAATCACGTGGATGTGATGGCGTAAGAACCGCATCAGCGCCTCCTAGGAAAATTCTGTAGGCACGTAAATCCCAAAAAGGGCGCTTTCCGTCTGGCTAAAGCGCACGCAAGCGCAGTAGCATAGCGCGTGCGGCCGCGGCCGTCACGCTCTGCCGGACGTATTCCAGCGTCTGAATCTCAAGCGGGCGGAACGCATGATGAGCCAACCGTTGCATTCGGAGGATTCATGGCTGAGGTGGGCCGAAGGCACTGGTTGCAAACTCGCAAAGGCGGAATCTTGGGCGGGCTTGACACCGGATTAAGCTGCCTCTCGTCTAAGCCGAGAAATTTGCGCTGATCGGCGCCGGCACCGCTGGCGCGAGTCTTTCATCCCCCGGCACTTGACAAGACTGGCAGGGTTGGACGGCTTTCGCCGAGGATAACTGCTTGGCCACAAGCCAAACGGTATGCTATAGCCGCCGACCACCAACGCGCGTATGTATATAGACTCAAGAAACGCCCGGCCTTCATCAGTGCACTTTAAGAATGGGACGACACCGCGCGGCGACAACGTGCTCGGCGTGGTCCACCGTTTCCGACGTCAAGTGGCTGCTTTTATACGGGGCTGTCTTCATGGAATCCTTGAGTAACGTCGTATCGCAACATATTCCTTGGTTCTGGGGTGTTCTGGCGTGGTCTCTGGCAATTCTTGGACTGCTCGCGATTGCCGCCATTCCAGCTTATTTCCTCTTCTATCCGATAAGCACAAATGTGCGGCGAGGAGTAGCATCCTACCTGTCTCGATTAGTCTCCAGGCAGTCGGCGGCGCGCGATCGTCGGCGGCGGGCAGTTGAAGCGCTGATTGAAGACTTTAAGGACAATGCGGGGATCACTTACGTGTCCGAACGCCTTACGCGCCTTGACGCAGTGCTGGTCTCCTTTTCCAAGATCACGAAAAAGCTAAAACCGCAGCTCGCTCGAGTTTCTGATCTACAGCGCGCTTTTGAGCGAGCCAGCAATAAACTGACAGAAGCTGCGTTGAAGGCAGCTCCGGCTTTTCCGAACCTGCCAACGGCGGATCAACTACCTGCACTGCATGGAAGTCTCCGAACCGCAAAGGCCCGTTTGTTCGTATCGAGCATGATTCTGATCGCGTTGATCTCTGTCAATACAGGAATGCTGGGTCAGATTCTGCGAGATTTGGGATTCATCCCCCATGATCTTACCTATTTTGGTATTCCGCTGTACCTCGTTTTCGCCTTTATGCTTACGCTTGTCGAGGCTGGATTGGGATATGTGCACACGGCCGGCCGGCCGACGCCGGACGAGCCTTCACGTGTTGCGCTTTGGCCGCTCATTGCTTCTTGTTTCGCTGTAGTGATGGCCTGCGTGGAAGGCTTCTTCTATTCCCAGGTCGCTCCCAGCAGGAACTCCCTCGTTGACTTGCCGATTGGGCAACAAATCAAGCAGGGAACATTATTTTTTCTTTGGGGGGCGACTCTTGTACTTGTGCTTTTCGGCCTGGGAGCAATCTGGTCGGCATCCCTTGAGCGAATCGCCAAGTCGGCGGACCACTTACCAGCGCTCATACGACGCTTGTGGCGGTATCGCGAAAAATATGATGGTGCCTGCTCACGTGCAGGAACAGGCGCAGGCCGCCTGAGGGAGGAAGTTGAGGCTATGCGGCGAGAACTCCAAGCCGCAGCCCAAGAATCAACGTCGCTCGTCGCTTCGGTGACGGAACTGAAAGAGACCGCGACTTCAGAAAATCCTGAGGATGCTGTGGCACCCAGACAGCTAACCACGGCCGAAGCCCATCACTTTACGTCCTTGGCGGGAATGTGGTTCATGTTGACTTTCCTAAGTCTGTTCATCGTCACGGTGAGCGGACTCTATGCGTTCGTTCCTTACATTGGAATAACGCCGGCATGGCTCGTTTCCGTCGGCTTAGCTGCCTGCTTTTTGATCTTGGGATTGTTGCTACCGCGGGGCGAACTGCTTCTCGATGGAACGCGAAATCGGCGGCTAATAGTTTCGGGGGCTCTCTGGAAGCGAAAAACTGCTGTCATATTAGCTGCGATTGTTCTCACCGCGTTTGGCATACTCCTTTGGCGGGTTGGAGTGACTCGCTACCAGGCTGCATTCTGCATTCTCATGCTTGTCCTTTGTGGCGCGCTGAGTGCTGCTGCGAGTCAGGCGAGTGCGACGGGCAAGGGCCTGCGTATATGGTTTCGTCTCTGTGTCGGCATGCTATTCGCAATCGTTGAGGAAGTCCTACGACTGAGTGTAAGGATTTTTCTTGCGGCCACGTTTTGTTTGGAGGTCCTGGCCCTTGCACTTGCCGCGCCGGCATTCCTGCTTCGCGGTCGCGAAGTGCCGCCACTCCATGCAGTTGAAGAAAGCAAGCGTCAGACGTTTTCGGTGCTTAGCGCATCTTGATTCGTTTAATGCATTTATGTTGCTTGGCCACGTCCAAATCGCGCATTGTACTGCCACTCGTGGTCGCAGTCGCTTTGGGAGGATGCTCAGTCGATAAATCGCGATCCGCCGGCACCTCCTTGGTCGTGCTAGTGGACTTCAGCAAGAGCTTTGCGCCTCTCGTAAATGATGAGCGAGCACTTGAGGAACTCGCGACCGCAACAGCAGAACTCGCTCAACGGGAATGGCAGGCTCCAGTAGAAATCCTGTGGTCACGTATTCAGACTGCCAGTTTGATTTCCAGCCCGCTGTGTGGTCCTTTCCAATTCCAGCAATCCCTGATTAAACGCGACAACGATGACTCCGCTCAGATGGCCGACAAATTGCACGCGTGTACGAAAGCGGTAGTGCGGGCCTCCACTGCTGGTTCCGAGCGGTCTGCCTATACGGATATTTCAGGGGCAGTGGCACTGGCAGCAGACCAAGGGCAAAGCGTTCTCGGTCCGAAGTACATAGTTATCGTCTCTGATTTTAAAGAGGATTTGCCACCGCGTAAGCGGCCGATCCGATTACAACTGAACGGTGAACGAATTCTTTTGCTCCACCGCCTGGGAACGGAAAGGACGCCGCTAACACTGGTTGACCATCTTGCGCGAATGCGGCGCTGGAGCGAAGCCCTGCGAGAAGCTGGAGCGGCATCGGTGGCAGCCCTTCCGTTAAGCTCTGTCACAGAGCAACGCATCGCGCGCGCGCTGGGAAGTGGAACTAAAGAAGGTACGGACGTCGTAGTTCTCCAAAACATGCCTGACACAGCGCGACCGGAGATGCTCAAGACCATTGCGGCCACGTTGAACAAGGCAGCACGGGATTGGCAGCCCCCCGTCACAGTGACTTGGGCGGACTTGCGGGACGAACCTGCCATTCCGTTACAGATGCCTCCGCTGGAATTTACTCCACGGTTGGTCAAGGCCGCGGATTCCTCATCTCAGGATTTTCCCACGCTGTTGAATGAATGTGCCGAGGGTATGCAGCGATTTTTGCCAGGAGCTAGGCTGGGAGACGTGGCAGGTTCGTTGAGCTTTTATACTTCGGCTGGCGCGCTCGATGCGGACCACGTCTTCCTGATCGTCTCCAGTTTCCCGAATTTGCCAAAAGGCCGGCCCGATTTGCCCTTGAACCTCACAGGCGTAAGGGTCGCGATGCTGCCTGCCCCCAATCGCGCGGACGCTTCTGACGAGGACGCCTACTTGGCGCGAGTCGCTCAGTGGGAGACATGGCTTAAACAACAGCACGCAAACGTCTGTCGTATTCCCTTCAATGGCCTAACCACTGATTCATTGATTGAATGCCTGCATGGATCCTAGTCCATGCTTGAACGCGATAGCGCGTCGCGGCCCGCCCGCGAAGCGCGGCATTCAGAATGGAGCTGGGCTGCGAGTATTTTCTGGCGAACAGCCGCCCCAATCTGCCCTTCTGATTTCCGCTCTTTTAGCCTCTGGGGCTTGGCTCAACAGCTTCTCGAACTCCTCCAGCTTGGGCCGGGTGATGACCTTCAAGTTCACCGCGTCGCCCTTTCCAATGACCACGAACTGGTCGCTTTGAGTGAGTCCGAGATCATTGCGAACCTCTTCGGGAATAATAGCGATTCTGCAATCGGGCCTCCTCTGATCATTGAAAAGATTGGACTGTTTGCCCTTTTGGTGCGACTCTGCCAAAAGTCCTTTCGCAACACTCGTAACTCGACGGCGTCGGTAAATTCCGCCTCGCCCAGAGAGGTTAGCCCGCGACTTAGAGTCTTTTTCTCCTTGTCGCCACTGTAACAAACGCGGAGCCCGTACCGTCGGAGAATAGCGCGAGGTAAGATACCCGTGGCCCTCGATGAAGCCCGAGCCCCATTCGAAGTAGGTGTGACATGAAGCTTGAGCGGTTTCTCGAGAGCAACGTGGTTTTGGCCGTGCTGGCGGCCTCAGCCTTCGCGACAGGTTGCGGGGGTGGGGGATCGGCGAGCAGCACCCTGCCAGCGCCTTCCGGACCCCTTTCGGTATCACTTTCTACAGGTACTGTGGTTGTGCCTCAGGACGGAACGCCCGGGACTGTTGGTATCACTGTCAGTGGGATAAATCCGGCGAGCCCGATATCGGTTACGGCGAGCAACTTGCCAAGCGGAGTCACTTCGCAATTTATTCCCACGGCCGGAGGATCAGGCGGTGCTCTTTCTTTGACCGCCGCATCCACGACCCCGTCAGGAACATACTCTGCGAATGTGGTAGTGACAGACGGGACCCGGACCGCGAGCCAGCCGTTTGTGCCGGTGATTGCAATTGCCGCATCCGCCGCGAGCGCTGTCGATACGACCCTTGGAGTTGGCGGCAAGTTGGAAGAATTCATGTCCACGTCGTTCCAGCCGTCAGGGGGGAACTATCTATTCTTCCAGAATCACACGGCGACGGAACCGGCTCAGCTGAACAAACTTGGCCCGCAACATATTCGCCTGCAAGCCATCGACCAAGCAGTGCCCATGAAGGCAAACACCGGATCCGCCACGGACTGGGACTTTTCCAGCCTGGACTCGGTTGTGCAGCCGGTGCTGAGTGCGGCGGATAACAGTCCGGAGTTTCAGATCGCCGTGGCGCCGGCCTTTCTGAATGATCCGACGACAGGCCAGTTCATTTTTAATGCTGCAAACGTGCAGGCTTTTGCCGATTACAGCGCGAACTTGGTGAAGTATTACAACAAGGGCGGTTTCACCTGGGGAGGAACTACGTTTGTTTCCAGCTATCCACAGCATCCGATTACCTGGTGGGGCATTTTCAACGAATACAACATCAACGGAATGACGGCGAGCCAGTACATACAGCTTTACAATACAGTTGTTCCCGCGATGCTCAGCGTAGACAGCACGATCAAGTTTTCCGCGCTGGAACTTGCGGTGACGAACCCAACGACGGACCTGCCGCCGTTCGTGGCCTCCCCAGCGAATGGAGGAGTCAATGCGCAGGTCAATGTCGTCTCCACGCATTTCTATCCCACCTGCGACCAGCAAGACGTGGACGCCACTTTATTCGATCGCGTGCTGCTGATGATTCAATACATCAACTACGTCTATCAGGAACTGGGAACGCGAACGGACCTGAAAAGCGTGCCGCTTTGGGTGACGGAAAACAATGTGAACGCGGACTATTCCAATCCCGACGGAACGAGCAATTGCAATCCAACGGTGAAGTTCGTTTCCGATCCGCGAGGAACCAGCCCGTTTTTTGCGGCCTTCCGGCCCTACGTGTTTTCGCAATTTGGAAAAGCGGGCAATCAAGCGCTGTACCACTGGGTTTATGCGGCGGATACCCAGTCCGGCGAAGTGGACTTCAACACCGGAAGCACTTATCTGAGCTACTGGGTGGATTATTGGTTGGGGCAGATGTTTCCTTCGATGCCTCAGTCACCAGGCCCTTACATCCTGCAATTATCTGTGACCGAGACGTCAAGCGCAGAGGTTCTTGCGACAAAGAATGGCGACGGATCCGTAGTGATCATGATCGTAGACCACGCAGTGCATGCCGCCACCGACAATAATGGGCCGGGCGATCCGCGAACTGTGATTGCCGATGTTTCGGCATTGGGAACGTTCTCCAGCGCCACGTCGATGACCATTGATGCAAATACGAACACGACGAGCGGACCTTCTGCAGTAAGCATCACGCCCACGCAGAAGATGTCAGTGACGATGGGCGGGTACGGCGTGACTTTTGTAAAGTTGAAGCCCTAAGGCAACTGTTGTCTCTGAAAGAATGCCTCGCTGAGATTCTAGCCGACGGCCTCTTCACGCCGTAAGACCTCACGCCGCCCTCTGGTACCGCCGACCAGCACCGCTCCTGAGACGGAGTTCAGCCCCACTCCAATGCGGCGCATCGAGGAATCGTCGGCCGGCCCGGAACGGGAGCATCGAGCAAACCAGGCGTCGGTTGGCGAATGCCGGGAGCGCACTTAAACGATGGATGAGGCGGCGGACGCAGCCTGGGGACACCTGCCACATCTCGGCCTCTGTTCGACTCGGAGGACTTTGTATCACTGGTTGAGTGGTTTGCTCGGTTGATCCCCGTGGGAATGCTTCGGGACCTCTGGCTGTGCAGGAATGACGCCGCCACAAGGTCCTAACTCCTTCTGCGTCTTTGCTCCTTGCTTTTTTGCTCTTTCTTGCTCCCGCTCCGCCTCGCATTCCTTGACTGCCTCGAGCTGTTTCGCTGGGATGATCTTTGCGATTTCCTGCTCCGTCTGCTCGTTGATCTCCTGGATCTTCTCACGCTTCTTTTCCGCGGTCAGGGACGCGTCGTCGCACACAACAGCGATCTTTCCTTTTGCGTTATCCTGAATGTACCATCGTTGGTTCACGGCTGCGGGAGCTACACCGACCACGCGCAAGCAGGACGCCTGACGCCGCCCGGAGGCCCGTCTGGAGACAGGGGGCGTAGCCTGCGGGGGTGGCGTTTGAGCAGGAGCCTGCGGAGGAGATTGGGCTGCGGGGGCCTGCGGCGAACTCTGCTGAGACCGGTCCGTCCGAGCACGCCCGAGCGAATGGGCCACCACCGATACTGTTACCGCCAACGCCAGGACGGCGAAGACGCCGATTTTTAACGAGCGCATGCTCTAAATCTCCTAGACTTACGTTCCTCAGAGGGAAAAGCGACCTGCAAATGCTTATGCTCTCGACCGGTCATACCCACGAAATGCCCGGCAGCGCAATGCTTACCGTAGTATACCTCATCCATCCAGCACGGTTCTATTCTCGCTCTTGGAGAATTTCTTGAACGCTGACGCTAAGCCAGAGCGTATATCGAACCCATTCACGTCGTCCGTAAAGTGCTGCTCAGTTCCCTCGAACGAAGCGAGCCAGGCAGGCCAGCGAATCCAAAGCAAAGTTTGAACGATTTGCGCGCCGCTAGGAGCCGGCGGGTTCTCGGGCGTGTACGCAAGCGGACCATCGGCCGCTAGCAGCTAGCGTGGCGGCGGTTGGCTCCGTTCCTGTTACGGCTTTGGGAGAGAGCTTGGCCAAGCCAAAATCGAGGATTTTGGCATGACCCCGTTCTGTGACAAAAAGGTTGGCAGGCTTAATATCGCGATGAACGATTCCCTTGACGTGCGCGGCATCCAGCGCGTCGCTGATCTCAATACTCAGTGAGACCAGAGTTTCCAGGTCCAGCGCACGGCTGGCGAGGCGGTGCTTCAGCGTCGTGCCCTCCAGAAATTCCATGGCGATAAATCTTTGTCCGTCCAGCTCCTCGACGTCGTAGATCGTGCAGATATTGGCGTGGTTCAGGGCGGACGCAGCCTGGGCCTCGCGCCGGAACCGGGCGAGTGCATGCGAGTCCCGAGCTATGTGGTCAGGTAGGAACTTGAGCGCAACAAAACGGCGGAGCCGCGTGTCCTCAGCCTTGTAAACCACTCCCATCCCGCCGCCACCGATCTTTTCGATGACACAGTAGTGCGAGATGGTCTGGCCGATCATTGATGGCAAATCGCCGTTGACGAGACATGTTAGGTTGCGCCTAAAAGCAAGTCAACGTACGCGCCGACGCAACCGACGCAAGTCCCGAATCATCCGTGATCCAGGCGGAATCCCAAGAGACCGCTAAAGGACTGCGGAAGAACCCCTTCTAACACTGGCCGACCAGTCTGCGTTCTTCAATCCACGGGGCACAAGGGCCTTGACGGCGCCTGCTGCTCGCGGGTAGCGTCTTCCCATTCAACAAGGCGCTCTCGATTATCGGGTCATTTCCTTTTGTGGTGTGCGCGAGAGTTGACCCACGCCCCGGTCATTCACTGAAATGGAGGAACAGTATGTCCGCCATACACTCGAGAACGACCGTCAGGAACGTATGCCGAATAGCTTCTCTTCTTGCATTTGCCATTCTGTGGATGGCTTCATTCGCCGCACGTCCTTCACGAGCCCAAGGAACTGGCTCTTCAAAGTTTCACGTCGGCTCTCAATTTTTGCAAGGCACGCTTGTGCCATGCGTGAGGTGGTTCGCGCGGAAAGCGCCCGTCAGGTGGGCTACATGAAAGCAGATCCTGGAGCCATTAACGTTATCCCCGGCCGTGTGGAGTTTCCGGTGGAGTTGCGAGATTGCGACGCCGCAAAGATTGACCGCATGTGGGAACACATTCAAGAAAGATTCAAGCAGATCCACAGGGAAGAAAACGTCGAGACTCAGGTGGCACCCCTTTGGACAATGTCGCTCCCGTCTACTGCGAGCTCTTGCGGTTCCCGTGTAGATGAGGGCGTACATGCCACCGGAGTGTGCTGTGCCGAGCAACCAGGGAGGAATGACCGGTGGTTTTTATGCTTCGCCGGGTGCAGGCGGGAAAACGGGGAGTCGTGCGGTCTAATTTGAACGTCGTTCACCGGTCTCCGGGCCGGCAGTTCTCTATTTGTTCGCTCTGTAGACTCGCCCTTCTGCTTCTCCTCAGCTCACTTGTCCTTGCCATTCCCGCTCTTCCAGCCGACGTTGGCGGCGTCGTCACCAATGCCCAGGGCGGCGAGCCGTTGGCTAAGATTCAGGTCGCGCTTCTCGAACGCAGCATAACGACAATTACCGGCCCGGACGGGAAGTTTCACTTCTCCCAGCTTCCTGCTGGGAGCTATGTCCTCCAGTTTAGCGGCGTGGGGTACCGCTCCTTCCAGATCTCTTTTCAATTGGAATCGCCCGAGGAAACAAAGGAGTTAGCCATCAGTCTCGCGCCCGAAAACTTCCGTCGCACCGAACGCGTCGAGGTGAGGGGTGATGTTTTTGAACCAAAGGACTGGCCCGCCGTGGGCGACCTCACCTTGACCAGCAGCGAACTCCGCCAGACCGCTACCGTCCTGGCCGATGATCCTTTCCGTTCTCTTCAGACCCTCCCCGGCGTCTCTCCTTCCGCGAACAATGATTTCCAGGCTCAATTCAGCGTGATGGGCGCTCCTTTTTCCCAAGTGGGTGTGTATGTCGATGATGTCTTTGTACCGAATGTCCTTCACACTGTTCCAGATACTCCGGACGCCCCGAGCCTCAGCCTGTTCACCGGGAATGATGTCGAGGACATCCGCCTCTTGCCCGTGGCATATCCCGTTCGCTATGCAGACGTCATCGGCGCCGCCTTGGCCATCCGCACCAGGGCCGGAAGTGACGAGGCACCTCATTTCCACGGTTCTGCAGGCCTCGCTTACAGCGAAATCCTTGGCGAAGGCGGCCTCGGAAGCGGCCACAAAGGAACCTGGCTTATCGACGCGCGTAAAAGTTATATCGGTTATCTGGTGAACGCCGTAGGAGGCACGCCCTTTTCCCAGGATGGTTTTTACGATGGTGACTTCAAGCTCACATACAATCTCACGCCCGCGCAAACCTTTAGTTCCCTTGTCACCGGTGGCCGCCTCAGCATTGATGACCCGAACCTTCCTCCAACTTCTCTTCCAACTGAAGTCCGCAAGGGCCTCAACAACCTCGCCATTGGCCGACTGGGTTGGCGCTGGACTCCTTCCTCCAATCTCGTGTTGGATGTGTACGGCGCCTACGTCTCCACGCGCTTCGAACAGGACAACGCCGCCGCTCAATTGATTCAAAAGTCGCGCGACTTCGAATGGTCCAACGGGACCAACTTCTCCTGGAGCTGGCACCGTCAGGCTATCCTGCAGTCTGGATACTCTCTCCGCCGGCCTAGCCAGTCCTTTGCTTCGAACAATTTCTATGCTGGTCCGACGCCGGTCCTTTTTTCCGTCCAGTTCTCCGATCTCCGCCAGGACGCCTACATCCAACAGTCTGTGCAACTTTGGAAAGACCGCCTCCGGCTCCAAGGCGGCGTCCGCTGGGGCAAGTTGAACACTCTGCGTGTCCAACCTTTCAGCGGCCAATCCTCTTTAACATTGCGTCTCGCTCAAAACACGCAGCTCGAAGCCGGCTGGGGACAGTATGCTCAGCTTCCGGTGCGCGGCGGCATTGAAGTCAGCACCTTGGACGGATCAGGTGTCGGAGTCGGCAGTTTGCCCCTTTCCTCCTCTCACTTCTTGGTCGCCGTCGAGCAACGGCTGGGTGAGCGCTCCCGTTTCCGAGTCGAGGCGTTTGACAGGCAAAATCAGAATCGCTCGGATGTGTACTCGGTCCCTACTCTGACTTCCCCGCCGATCCTTGTTAGGTCTTCAGCACTTCTTGGCAGAGACTATTCCCGCGGGCTGCAGTTCCTGCTCCAGCGCCGCAGCGAGAACCGCCTTTCCGGATGGATCGGCTACACGCTCACTTTCGCAAAATACCGTACCTACCAGGTTCTTCCCCCAGCTCCCCTTTCCGTTGGATTTGACCAGCCCTATGGACCCACCTTGGAGGACCAACGCCACACTGCAAATATCTTTGGCAGCTATCGTCTCACTCCCAGCGTGCGCTTGAGCGCCAAAGCTTTCTACGGCTCGGGATTCCCTGCGATGGCTTTTTTCCCCGGTCTCCCCTTGATTCGCCTCGGTCCTTATGAACGTCTCGACTTGCGCGCGGATAAATCCTGGTCGCTTCGCAAGGGGAGGATCAGCCTCTATGGCGAAATCCTCAACGTCACCAATCACAGTAATCCCACCTTTTCCTTCTTGGTGGATAACCCGCCGCCCGCTCCGCCCACGGTGGTAACCAATCCAGGTTTGCCCATCACCCCTACCGCCGGTCTCAGTTTCGATTTCTGAATACGCCGAACACCATTTCGCGGAACTGTGCGTTTCGTCTGGTTCTGCAAGCTGCTCAGATTTTTTGGCCATCGATACGTATCGTTATTCCTTCGTGATCGCGGATCACGGCGTAATTCGCTCGTTCCTTAATTATTGGTGACTACGTATCCGGGGCATCGCTGATTGAACGTCTTAATTATCTCGGCAGTCTGTGGCCTTGCTCCCGACTCTCGACATCCCCTAATGCGTCGTATGCTACTCCTGCTTGGTTGTGCCAGAACGCAATCTGGTTCGAAGGAGGCACGGACTTCTATCAGTACGCTGAAAATGACCTGGTCTTATTCAATGACCCACTTGGGCTCAAAACCTGTGCCTTGGCCGGCAGTGTTGACTTATTTAGTTTCATCACGCAGGAGAATCCCCAATACGGTCCATGGATTTTGTCCGGGACGGGCACAATGTCGGGCTCACGGGGGCCGTGGGGCGGAGGCGCTCCACCCGCGAATCCGCCGGCCGGAGTTAATTAATCCCCGAGGGGGATTGCCAGGAATTACCATCAATCGTTGCCAGTGGTCTCGGGACTACTCCTATGATTTAGTTAAGACGACCAACTTCCTTGAGAAATACATCTGTTGGGAGGGAATGCCGTGGGGCGGAGTCGCAATCTGGTGGGAATTTCATTTTGGAAAGAGGCGGGAGGTCGTGGGCCAGGGCAATTGGCCGGAGACTTCTGTTAGGGAATATGACTGGCTTGGACTGGACTATGAAAGTGCCAAGCATTGTAAAGCCCCGGGGCCGTAGAAACCTGAGGCCAGATAACTTGTAGCGGGAGGCAGGCTAGTGGACGACACGAGCGTAGGTGCGATCAATCGGCGGGGTTTAGTGACTGCCCTCGCAACGTTCGTTGTGTCTATCCTTGTTTCCCTGGTGGTCTGCATAGGATACGCGGCATCAAAGGATCCCAGAGAGCCTTCGTCAAAGCAGTGGCTACGGGTTGTGTTCACTCCATTCACACTGCACAGAGGGAATGCTTTTGAGGGAGCCACGGAGGACCTGCATCTTCCAATTTATCCTGGCTCGGTACCAGTAGAGACGGGCACTTTTGATCAACAAGCCGAACCCTCAGCAGCGTCTTCCAGCTCTCCAGTGGGGGTTGTCCTCCTACGGTTGCTAGCGAACGCGCCTTTGCCGACTGTGAAGACTTGGTACGAACAAAACTTTCCGAAGCCTTTTTCCGAGTTGCTGAATCAGCAAATCTTGGGCGGACCGGCTAAGGAGACTTGGTTCCAGGCGCTCGATTTACAGATCGACAGCGAGGCAGTTCTGTATCGAGCGGAGGATTCAATGGCATCAAGAGGAATCATCCTCCAGCCCTCCAAAGCCAATGGCGGTGGCACGATCATCACGGCCTACTACCTATCGCACGGTCGCTAGCTGGCTTGAAGAACCAGGGTTGAGGTTACCCAAGACATGTTTACACAAATCTCCGGAACCGCAGGAACGGTGGGTGAAAAACCGAAGTCTGGCGCGTTGGCGTTATTAGCGGTAATGGGTCTGCCAGCTATCCTTGGCGTTCTGCTAGCGTGGCGGGTACTGAATCGGTGGGTAGCTCTGGAGGTCGAGGAAGGCCCCGACGGGAGTTCGGCGGCTCTTCGTACTCCAATGGGCATGGTTCCGCTGCGGGGCAACGAGTCGTTACTAAAGGTTGTTTACCGGGACTCGACACCACTCCAAGCGACGTGGCTCGACTGGAAGGGTACATCAGCGTCCTCATCAAACGGGAAGCGCCAGCTAGTTGTGCTCACATTCCAAAGTCGCACAACACTTCAGCGGCTGGAGTCTTGGTACCAGAAAAAGCTGGGTGCAAACTTCAGCCAAACGAAGGGCTGGCTTGTTGCAGGCGGTAAGGAAGCCTCAAGTTGGGTGCGTCGGGTGGAACCGCGCTCACAGCCCGAAGGGATCAGCTTCCGCCAGGAGCTATCTCACCGAATCAGGGGTGTTCTCATCCTGCCAGGAGGGGGCGCTGGCCAAGGCTCCGAAATCAAGCTCTATGATTACATGGAGAGTCCCGGACAATAGGGACGACGCCAGATAACGGGAGGCGGCCGGAAGGACGGTGCCTGCGGCACCGAGCGGGGGGTATGACACGTCACCCCAGAATGGGTGCTGCACAGCAACTTTGGTTGCTGTAGGGGAACCATGGAGAAATCAGCGACTTACAAAATCTGCGGCGCTGCAGAGCGTCGCACGGTTCCTATACGGGAACTTGTTGAAAACAAAGCGCAGCGGCTAAAGAAAAAAAACAGCACGCGCTGCACATCTCGCCATCCCAACCAACGCGAAAACCTTCCCTGCGCGCTCGCCGCCGTCCAGGGGCAGGCTCGCTGGCGCGGCTCCCAATGGTCGCCCTTGACTGCGGCTCTCGCTGCGGGAATGTGCCCGCCATGACCGCCATGAGAGGCTGACGCCTCTCTGCATTTTCAGGTGCTACCATAGTGGCGCGCGAGGTCTGCGATGGAATACGACAAAGACAAAGTAGACGAGATGGTGCTGGCACTGTTGTACCTGACGATGTTCGACGAGGACCAGTATGGAGCGAGAGCGTGGAAATCACACGACTGGGACACCATGGACCGGCTACACGCGAAGGGGTATATCTCGGACCCGAAGAGCAAGGCAAAATCGGTGGCGATGACGGAAGAGGGCGCGAAGCGGGCGCGAGAGTTATTCGAGAAGCATTTTAGGAGCGGCGGAGCGAGCGTCAGCGGTAAGCTTCGCGGCGATGGAGAACACGTCGAATCTCGATAGTGTCCGCAGCGGGGCAGACGAAGAAGAGCCGGTAGTCACCGATGCGGAGCCGGAGTTCTTCTCTTCCCTGGAGTGCCTTTACGTCGCCTTCGCCGGAATCCGCAAAGCGGTGCAAGGCGGCGAGAATGCGCATGGCGGTGGGCTTGTCCAGGCGGCGGATATCGGCCTTAGCCGGTTCCGTCCAGACGATGCGCTTCACTTCGGCTTTTTGAAGCGTTCGATTTCTTCCTGGGTGATCCCCAGTTCGGCCAATACCTGCTCGTGCGGAATACCCTGGTTATGCTTGAACCACTCGCGGGCTTGATCAAGCGCATTTGCCTCTTCTGGCGTGATCGGTTCGTCGTCGATGGGGGCGTTGGCGATGGCGCGAGAAACAGGATCGAGCATGGCTTCGAGCAAACCAACGACGGCGGAGAGCTGCGTTGGCGGAAGCCGGTCGATCAGTTCGTAGGCGTGCTCTTTGGTGTCGGCCATGAATCTTCCTTTCCTTCCATTCTCACACAGAGTGTCTAGGACCGCTTATGTGTCCTGGGCCGTCGCGATGAATTTATCAATCGTGGTCAGCAAAGCGCGCTGCTCATAGGGCGGCAGCTTTTCGATCTCCTCGACGCGGCGCATGACTCTGCGGCTGGGCTTTTTGCCAGATACTTTCCTGGCCTTGGGATGCAGCAGCTCATCGGTGCTGATATCGAGGGCCAGAGCAAAGCGAATGGCCATCTCGACGGAGAACTGCCGCCGATCTGTCTCGTAAGAAGAAACCAAGACCTGAGTTATTCCGACTTTCTTTGCAAATTCGATTTGTGTGTAACCGCGTTGGTTGCGAAGCCGGGTTAACCGCTGGCCAAGAGTCTCGCCGCCAAAATCGAGGGGCGGCTTCCTGATGGTTGCTCTCTTCATAGGCGTAGTTTAAGGCGTACCCCAGAATCAGCTTGACGTGATAATACTAGAGGTAGTATTTTACCAGTCGTTTCAGGAGCACAAAATCTTCTTGACAGGGTTTTCGGGAAAAGGCCCAAAACGCGAAGTCTCCCTCGAACGGCTATTGGAAGCGCATGGCGTGAAGTTGAAGCGCCACGGCCCGGACCAAGAGTCTCGCCGCCAAAATCGAGGGGCGGCTTCCTGATGGTTGCTCTCTTCATGGGCGTAGTTTAAGGCGTACCCCAGAATCAGCTTGACGTGATAATACTACAGGTAGTATTTTACCAGTCGTTTCAGGAGCACAAAATCTTCTTGACAGGGCCTAGCAGAAAATGCAGCTTGACAGCCCCGGCGAGATCATCGCGACGAGGGTGCTTCGCCTGGCGGGGTATGACTCCGGCGAGCGCCGGGTGGGGGGCACACGGGATTGCGGAACCACAATCCGGTATTTAGCTTGCCGATATGCCTCGAGGAGTTCGTGTTCCTCGGTTCCTGGCGCCGGAGGATGATTCTCGGCGTACTTCTCGATAAGGTTTTTTCGCTCGTGTATCCAGTCGAAGAGGCAGCAATCCATCAGTACGCTGGACTCATCTTCGCTATCCAACACCAACACTCCTCCGTGCAGTCTACCGATGGCTTCTGCGACCTGCGGAATGGTTCCCGGGGAATCGTCTGAACGATTCTGTGGTTAAGATCCCGAGCAGCATATAGGTGATGGCTTGGCCCAAGCCGGAGTTGGGCTCCACTCTGCGCTCCGCAAATTGTTTTTGGAACCATTGCTCCAGTTCTTTCATCCGCGGACCGCTATGGGTTTGGTGGTAGCTGAGACGTTCTTCCGGCGACATGCCCTGCTCCCGGCAGAAGGCATCGTGCTTGTACACTGCTCCCAGGGCTTCCAATACATAACGGCATTCCTCGGGAAATTTCGCCGCCACCTCGACAAACTTGCGTCTCCCGTGCGCGATACAGTTCGCAACAACGATTTGAAACTCCTTGGGGAGATTGCGCGACAGTGCGTCGCATCTGGATCGGAGGCCCTTCTGTCCCGCACGCGTGGACACGATCCCGGAGGTGAAAATCCCGGTGCGCTCCGACTTTTCCTCCAACTCCTCCTCGGCCGACGGCTGGCGCGGACGGCTTTCTCCCATCAGCGCCAGGATCTTCATCGTGGTGTCGTCGTTGTGCAGCACTTCCCCCTGCGCTGCCTCATGAATCAATTCCTGGTAGATGGGTTCGATCCTATAGGATGGGTGCACGCTATAGGAAGGGGCGTGAGGTAAAGGTGGGTGGGCTTCTTTTTTGTGTGGTCGTACGGCATGTTGTCGGCGCCTCGTGACGTGGTCTCCGCGCAAGTCATACTTCAACGCGCCCGGATCGGGCGTTCGCGGCATAACGGTAGAGGATGTCGTCTCATGCCTGCCGCGAGAAGCCGTCGCTTTTCAGGCGACGTAGCGATCACCGGAAGGCTCTCTCAAACTGTTTTTCTTACTCTCTCTCTCCCCGATGCTCCCTAGTAAGTGAGGAGAGTTCTCGCCGGTTTTTTCCTGGGAGCTTGGCTGCTTCTTAAAGCCCCAGGGGGCAACCCGCCGGGTACTAAGGTAGAAACCAACTGCCTGGAGGTCTGGCTCCGCGTACTGGAAGCAGGGATACGGTTTTGCCTAGTCACGTGTGATGCCTCCTGGGGGCCCACCGCTCAGGCGAGAACTCTCCGAACTTGATCGACGAGCGAAGCACGCAAACGAGGAGATGCCGGAAAATGAGACCCCATTGGACGAAGGTCCTTAGGTTTAAGAAAGCATTGAGGAAACTGGTCGCCGCCGCAACGGGACTCGTTCTCGCGGCTCCTGCTTTCGCGCAAGTGTCCGGGAGCTCTCCGTGGGAAAACGCCGTTAACGTGCTGCAAGCCGCGTTCACCAGCACCATCGCCCGCGGCCTGTCCTTGGTGGCCATCGTGGTATCCGGCCTCACGTTCGCCTTCGGAGAAGGCGGCTCAAAGCGAGTGCTCGCAGGCGTGCTTTTCGGCGTCGGCATGGCCATCGCCGCCGTCAACTTTCTCGCCTGGCTCTTTCCGTGAGTGAGGAGCGGTTCCAGATACTCTCGCGGGAGCGGCGCATGGCAAGCGGCGAGCGTGTGAATCCAGTCTATAGATCGATCTCGCGGCCTCTGACAATTCTCGGCGCAGAAAGAAAGCTCTTTTTCTTCGCCATGTGCATCGGCGCGGGAACCTTCAACCTGCTCGGCAGTCTGCTGGGAGGGGTCCTTATGTTTTTGTTGCTCTACTCGGTCGCGCGCTGGGCCACCAAAACAGACCCGCAGATTCTTCGTTTCCTGCTTTCATCGCGCAGGCTGCGCGCCCAATACGACCCGTCAAAGTTCAGCCCGATCGCGGTCCGCAGGATCCCCCATGCTTAAGCTGAAACGGATTTTCAAGAATTACCAAGAGACGGGTTCTCTCAACGAGCAGGTGAACCTCTACGGCTTCGTCGACACCCACATGTTCCTCACCAAGACGGGAGACCTCGGGGTTGTGGTGGAAGTGCGGGGCGTCGATTACGAATGCCTGGAGGGAACCACGCTCGACGGCCTGACCAAGCGGCTTGAATCGGCGTTCAAGCTGTTTGACGACAACTACCGCATCTATCAGTACCTCTTCAAGCGGAACAACAAAACGATCCCGTACAGGCTCTATGGCAAGCCTGTTGTGGACACGGCCATCAAGAATCGCCTCGCGTATTTTGCGGGCAAAGCGGACACGCTTTTCTCGCTGTCGATCTATTACGTCATTCTCTTCGAAGGCTTCCGCTACACGCGCACGCTCGCGGCTACGCTCGTCGCCATTCCGAAGCAGCCTGCCAAAGCGCTTTCCGAATTGCGGGCTCATTTCTCAGCGAGAAAGCAGATCCTGCTCCTCGACCGCGAACTGAGCCGGGCCCAGGCGAACCTCCGCCAAAAGGCCGAAAGCTTCCTCCTGCAGGTCAGCGATTTTCTGCCGGCCCGCTTGCTCGGCAAGCAAGAAGCCTTCCGCATCCTCAAACAGACCCTGAACTTCACCCCGGCAAAGATCGAGTTTTCAAAACTCCTTCACGACACGTTTTTGGACTATTCCCTTTCCGAGTCCCATCTGGAATGCCACCGAGGGCACCTCCGCTTGGACGATTATTACGTCAAGGTTCTGACGCTCAAGGAACCCTCCGCCGAGAGCTTTCCGCTCATCTTCCGAGGCCTGCTCGAAGTCGAGGCCAACTACCACGTGGTAACGGAATGGAAGAGGGAAGATTCGGGCAAAGCCCGGCGAATCATTCAGGCCAAGCGCAGGCATTTTCACAACACCAAGCGATCTTTCCTGGGCCAGGTGAACCTCGGCGACCAGCCGGCGCAAGATGTTCTATGGGACGACTCGAAAGAGTCCCGGGTCCGCGAGCTCGGAGAGAGCATCAAGGAGATCGAGTTAAAAGGAAATTACTTTGGCCAGTTTTCTCTCAGCGTGGTCATTTACGATCTCGACGTCGGGAAAGTGGACCGCGCGTCGGCGGAGTTCTACAAGGTCTTTAGCGTCCACGACGCGCAGCTCTATGAAGAGAAATACAACCTTCTGAACGCATTTCTTGCGACCATTCCCGGCAATTACGCCTGGAATCTCCGCTCCCTCTATCTCCTGAGCTCGAACTACGCGGACTATTCCTTTCTCTTTACCCTCGACTGCGGCGAGCCGCAAAACGGCCATCTCGAGGAGGAGTATCTCGCGGTCCTGGAAACGAACCACCACACGCCTTACTTTTTGAACCTCCATCACCGCGACGTCGCCCACACCATGGTTCTTGGCCGCACGGGCGCCGGGAAATCGTTTCTGCTGAATTTTCTCGCCACCAACCTCCAGAAGTACGATCCCTGGACCTTTATCTTCGATCTGGGCGGAAGCTTCGAGAGTCTGACCGAACTGTTTGGCGGGAGTTATATAAAGGTTGGAATCCATTCGCCGGACTTCAAAATCAACCCCTTCTCGCTACCGCCCACAAAGGAAAACCTCGATTTCTTGGCCCTTTTCCTGAAGGTTCTGCTGCAAGGCCGAGCCCCGCTCGAACTGGACCCTTCTGAGGAGCGCGACCTCTACCAGCAGATCGAAAACCTCTACTCCGTTGATCCGGCGCTCCGAACTCTGGGAGTGCTCGCCAATACTCTCCCTCATGGCCTGTCGGACCGGCTCGCGAAGTGGATACAAGGAGGCCAGTTCGGCTTGGTGTTCGACAACTCGGAAGACACGATTTCGTTTTCAAGATTCCAGTGCTTCGACTTCGAGCGCTTGCGCCAGTATCCCGAGCTTCTCGAACCGCTGCTTTTCTACATCCTGCATCGCGCGAACGCGGTCATCGCCAACCGCCAGATCAGCACGACGTTCAAGGCTTTCTTCATCGACGAGGCCTGGGTCTTCCTGAAGAATCCGAGCATTCAGAGATACGTTGTGGAGGCGCTCAAGACCTGGCGAAAAGCAAACGCCGCCATGATTCTGTCCACGCAGTCGCTCGACGAACTGCGCCGTTCGGAGGTCCTCGACGTAATCATCGAAAGCTGCCCGACCAAGCTCTTCCTTGCCAATCCCGACATGGACCGGGAACTCTACGCCCGCCAGTTTCATCTGAACGAAAAAGAAATCGAACTCATCCGGGCGCTCGTTCCCAAGCGACAATTTCTTCTCAAAACGCCCGAGCGCGCCAAAGTCGCAAACCTCACCGTGGACAGAAAGAGCTACTGGCTCTACACAAACGATCCGTTCGACAACCGCAAGCGCCGGGAAGCCTTCGACACCTATGGATTCGAGAAAGGACTCGAAGTCCTGGCAGGGATGGCGCCATGAGAACGCTCCTGGTTTCGTTTGTCGTTTGGGTTTTGATCGTGCCTGCTTTGGTGGCTTTGTTCCTGCTCTTCACTTTTATCGCGGCGTTTCTCCCCGACCTCTATTTCGCCGCCGCCTCGTTCGCGCTCGCCTTGGCTGTCGTCACGATGGTGTGGGGGCCTTTCTGGTTCGGGCCGCTTTTAGGTTCGTGCGCCCATTTCTTTCCAAGAAATCGGCGACACCCCAATTCAACCCAGGAGAAAAAGCGTGCACATTCTTTTAAAGGTCAAGTCCGTTCTTAAAGGCAGTCTCGCGGCGTTCAGTTTCACCGTTCTGGCCATGCTGCCTGCACAAGCGGAACCAGGCAGCGGGCGTACGGTGAAATATTCGCAGCAGGATATCATCCCGATCCGCGCCAAAATTCGCTTTTCCACGCTCATTGTCCTGCCGCCGAACGAAGACATTCTGGATTTTGCGACAGGCGACAAAGAGTTCTGGATCATCAACGGCGTGCACAATCTCTGCTACGTCCATCCCGCAAAGGCGGGGATTCGAAGCGACCTGCATCTGGTTACCTCTACCGGACGCGTCTACTCCTTTCTCTTGACCGAAGTCAGCAACGACCCTTCGAGCGAACCCGACCTCAAGCTTTTCGTTGAGCCAAAGGAAGAATCGGCCATTGCGGGCTCGACGGGCTCTGAAAACTACGTGAGAGCCGGCGAGGCGGAAGCCTACAAGAAGGAGCTGGACGCTCTCCGCAGCGAGACCGACAGCCAAATTCACGCGGCCGAGGCGGGCGCGGCCAACGAGGTAGCGAAGTTCAGGGCCGACTACCCTCAGAAGCTGCAGTTTGACTATGAGCTGGACAAGAAGGCCTCCGACCAGCCTTTTCGTGTGTCCATGATCTACCACGACGAGGCCTTTACCTACATCAAGTCCGGCGCCCGCGAGAAACCCGCCCTCTACGAAATCAAAGACGGAAAGCCGAACCTCCTCAACTTCCAATTGGAAAACGGCGTCTATATCGCCCCCAAGATCATCGATGACGGATATCTCGTCATCGGGAAAAAGAAGGTCACCTTTAGGCGGCGCCGCTAAGGAGCCGCGAACAAAGGAAAGAGCAACGGAGCGGAAAAAGATGAAGGAGCCAATCGCAGACAAAGCGCCCAAACCGCCTGGGCTTCTCCCAAAGCATCTGCAGTCCTGGCTGATCCTGGGGCTGGCCGTGCTGATGATCGTGATCATGTGGCTCACGGGCGGCAAGAAGCACGAGAGCGCGACCAAGGCAACGGTTCCCGTGGCCACCGAGCCGCAATCCGTAGAAGTCAACGAGAGCAAGATTGCGGAGCTGCAGAATCGCATCCAAGAGCTCCAACGCGAGCAACTTGTCGCCCAGAGCGCTCTTAGGCAACAGAGTCGGCTGCTTGGCGGGATGCCTTCGGGCGAGCAGCAGGCCAACGTATCTCCCAATCCGTCAGGCGAACACACCGAGGACACCATCAAAGCAGAGCGCAGGAAGCGCGAGTACTTGTCGCTGTTTGCCTCCAACCTCGCCTTGAGCTACCGCAAGGCCCCGGACCGGACCGAGCCGGGGCAGCCCGAGCCCGCCTCTCCGGTAACCGAAGAACCACGCGCAGATCTTGCTCTTCGTCCTCAAGACGCAGCCCTGTTCTCGCAAATGCTAAAGGATGCTCCGCTTGGCGTTTCGCCGCAATCCGACCCGGCTGCAGAACTTACTACCAGCACGCGGCCCCAACCCCCCAACGCTTCGGCGATCCCAGAAACCAGCCGCCCAACCAAGGAGGTCCACAACCCTGCCGCCGCGCCGAGTAATCTCTCCTCCGCGGCGGCCGGGAAAACCTACATTCTCTTTGAAGGGACAATTCTCGAGGCTGTACTTCTCACTCGGCTCGACGGGCAGTTTACCGGTCCAGTCGAATGCCTGTTAACCAATGATGTGTTTTCACACGACCGACAGCACCTTCTCATACCGGCAGGCTCGAAGATTCTCGGCGAGACGCGCAAGGTGGACGCTTTTGGCCAGACCCGGCTTGCCGTTCTATTCCACCGCCTCATCATGCCGGATGGATTCTCGCTGAGCCTCGACCAGTTCAAGGGCCTCAATCAGGCGGGTGATGCAAGCCTGCGCGATCAGGTGAACAACCATTACCTGCGGATTTTCGGAGTCTCGATGGCCATCGGCGCCCTCGGGGCCGTGGCCCAGAGCGGCGCGGCGGGCCCGCTTACGGCCTCCGGCACGGACGTCACGCGCCAGGAGTTCGCGCAAAGCACAGCGCAATCCTCAGCCCAGATCCTCAACAAATTCTTGAACCTCCTGCCCACGGTCACGATCCGCGAAGGTCACCGCGTCAAAGTCTATCTTTCAGGCGACCTCGCCTTGCCCGATTACCACCACCATCAACTGGCCCGAGACCTCTGAAGGTCGGTGCCTATAAATCTTAAAGTTCAGAAAAAGGGAGAAAAACGCATGAAACAAAAGGCTCTGGCGGTAATGCTTGTCCTCGCACTCTCGGCCGGAACGGCGTCTGCGCAATTGGGCTTCGGCGGAGTGGTCTACGACCCGGCGAACTATCACAACGCCCTGCTGCGTTACTTCCAGTTGCAGCAGCAGCTCATTCAGCTTCGAAACAGCTACGCACAGCTGGTCGCGCAATACAACCTGGCCATCCGCATGGCCAAGAACATCCGGAACATGCCGGCCCGCTACCGCGCGTTGTTTTCGCAATGGAGAAACACGGCGGCCCGGGACGTCTACGGGAATACCGGTGCCTGGACGAACGGCGTCAATTCAGGGCAGTTTCCAAGCGTTGCTGCCGGCTACGAGCGCGCGACAACACAACTGCTCCCCTACGACCCGGCGGCACTCGGCAGCATGACTCCCGCAGAACTGGAGCGAGTCAAATCCCAGTATGCCTCGGTCGAGCTAGCTGACGGAGCAAACACCACGGCGCTAGCCACAATCGGTTCCATCCGCGGGAATGCCCAGAGGATCGAAAGCCGGATTTGGAACCTCGAGGAAGACTCCCTCTCCGATGACCCTAATCTGAACACGGAAGTCTCCGTGCTCAACAAGATCAATGCCGCCAGCGTTTTGACGCTCCGCACCGTTCAAGACTCGAACAAGCTCCTCGCCTCTCTCCTGGAGCAACAAACTATCCTCTCGAAGCAGCAGCGTGAAGCAACCGCGAATGCCATCAATGCCGAGATTCGGCGGCGTCGAAACCTCGCCGGGCACATGGCCCGGCTCACCAGCACGCTCTCGGATTCCCTTGAGAACTTCCGGATGAGGTAGCCGCGGCTACCTTGCCGCGTCGAAGGAGCGATCCGCATGGACTATCTCGAGTTCATCTTTCGGGCCATCAACAACCTGCTCACCCAGAATCTCGGATTCTTCGATGCCATGGGACAAAACCTGTTCCGTGCCTGCGCCACGATTCTTGTGGTTTGGCAGGGCGTGAAGTCAGCTCTCTCCTCTGCCAGCGGCACGCCCCTTTTTGAGTTCGATAGTTTTGCCGCGCTTCTTTTGACCATCAGCTTTGGCTTTGGAATGGCCAACTACTACAGCAACCCGATTCCCGGCATAGGAACCAGTTTCCACAACCTGGTCACCGACGAGGCCCAGTTTCTGGCCAACCAGATCAACCAGACTGAGCTCCAGACGGTGGAAGAGCGGATCACCGATTTCGAAGTCAGAATGGATTCGCCCGGCGTGGCCGACATCCTCGGAACCATCATCTACGCCGTCATCATCATCCTGCTTGCGGCAGCGCAGGCCATCGGCATCGTGGTCATCGCCTATGGATTCATCGCCACGGCGGTGTGCGTGCTTGTGGGGCCGATTTTTGTGCCCTTTTTCATCGTTCCCAGGATGGACTGGCTTTTCTGGGGCTGGCTTCGGTGCTTTATCCAGTACGCCTTCTACCAGGTGATTGCCGCGGCGGTGGTCTACGTCATCGCCAATCTGATCCTCGGAATCATGGACCTTCAGCCAAAGGGCACCATTTCGACCCTCGAGCTCAGGGAGGCTTTTCCTGTGCTCTTCATCACCTTCCTTGCCTCCATCTACGCGCTCCTGAAAATACCGGCCCTCACGAATCACGTCTTCAGCGGCGCCTCGGGCGTTTCTTCTGGCGTGCTTCTCGATCCGGCGCCCGGGAGGCTCCTGCCGTGACTACGGAGAAGAGCTTTCATGACGCCAAGCGGCTCTATCTCGAACAATACGGCGATCCGATGGTGACCAACACTTACCTCAAGATCGCGCTGACGCTGGTTTGCCTCATCGCCGCGGGTCTTCTGGTTCTCAATTGGAAAACCATCCGCACGTTTGAGAACTTCCGTCCGCTGGTGATACGCATCGACGATCTAGGCAGGGCGGAAGCAATCAACTACCACAACCTGGAATACCAACCCCAAGACGCCGAGGCCAAGTATTTTCTCTCCCAGTTTTGCGAGCTGTACTACCGCCGCAATCGTTACACCATCCAGAGCGACTTTTCGAGGGCTCTCTATTTCCTTGACGGCAAGCTCGCGAACGGAATTCTCGACGCCTACCGCAAGGACGACCTCATCAAGAAATTCCTGACCAACACCGGGCTCCCTGAGATCGACGTGGAGGTGAAGAAAGTGGCGCTCGAAGAGATGCAACCGCCCTACAAGGCCCGCGCGGACTTCTATATGGTTTATTACTCGCCCGACCACACCGAGCTGAAAAGGGATCTCTATACGGCGAATTTTGTCTTCGTCTTTCAAAAGCACGTACCGAACGAACTCATCCCCATCAATCCGCTGGGGTTGACGATCAGCTATTTCCGGGAAGACCAGGCATTCAAATGAAGGAAGCCTCGGCATCCCCGGTTTAGGGAGGTAAGACCCCTCGTGGCCTCGAACGCACTCCTGCTGACCATCGCGCTCCTCCTGACGCTGGGATTCTGGCTCTTGGGCGAGCTGAAGTTTCTCATTCCCTACCGGCAGGTCTTGTTTCACCGCTACGGCACAACGCTTCTCTTGTGGTGCGCCATTCTGTTTGTCAACGTCTTTGCGGCCATCTATGCGCTCGAGCGCAAGTTCTTCCTGAAGGATACCGGCCGGAAGCTCTCGCACGTCGACCGGCTGGCGCTCCAGGGCCAATTCCCCTTGCCCTCCCCATCCGAGACCGAGGAGCTCCCCTGAATGTCCCGCGACCCCTCACCACGGGAACTCGATCTGCCTGATCTCGCTGACCTGCGCCCGATCGACCGCGAGTCCCGGGAGAGAGAGCCGGACAAGCGAACCGCGACATCCCGAACCGAGGGGCACGCCCCAGAACGCTTCTCTCGGGATCGCCTCGCCGAGATTCGGTTTGACGGCGGGCGTGCCCTGGTTTCCCGACAGGGTTCGAGCTACCACCTGAGCGAGCCGGAAATCCGCACGATGATCGAGCTCGGCAAGTTTCGCGTCATTTCCAGGCACGACCTCGCCCAACATGGTTACGGCGGCAAGCGGGAACGGGCCGACCGCGACCTCGAGAATCTGATTCGCCTGCGTCTCGCCCGCCGCGGCGTGTTCCGAGGCCCCGAGGCGAACCCGCGCGAACTTTTGACCCTCACCCAAACAGGGCGCGAGCTTCTCCGGACGAACGGTCTGGTATCTCGAGGCCAGGCCGTGTATGCGGGCTTCGCGAGGCCCCGCGAGGCCAATCACGACGCGGACCTCTATCGCCTATATCAGAAAGAAGCGCCTCGCATTGAAGAGCTGGGCGGGCAAAATCTCCGCGTGATCCTCGACTACGAGCTCAACGGGAAAATCCGCCGCGACCTCGCGCGGCTGGGCGCCGCTGCGCGGAGGGAAGTCGCGGCATGGCACAGGCTGCGGGTCGTGGGAAACAAGATCCCCGTGCCCGATCTCCGCATCGAGTACCAGACCCGAGACGGCGAGTTGGCGTGCGTCGACCTCGAGCTCGTCACCGAGCACTACCGAGGACGCGACGCGGCGGACAAGGCCCGCGCCGGATTTTCTTTGTACACCCCGCATGGCGAAGCCGGCCGTCTTCGCCGCGTCCTCACCGCGCGCGGGATGAGGCCTGACATTCTCTCCCTATGAAAATCGTGGAGGAACATATCTTCGCACTGGAAACCCTCGGCTACACCGAGGAGGAGTCCCGTTTCCTCTACATCGTTGCGACCCACTCCGGCTACTTCGTGCCCCGGCAGTTCGCCGCGTTTGACGCCCCGAGCCAGGAGAAGGGATCGCCGCCTTTCACGGAGAGACTCAAAAAGCGCGGCCATGCCACCTGGCGCGAGTACCAGAACGTGGGCGGCGTCTACCATCTCTCTTCAAGAACCATCTATCGCCTGATCGACCGCGAAAATCTGCGTTCTCATTTCCCCCATTCTAGCGAGTTCATCCGCACGCGCCTTCTTCTCCTCGATTTCATCCTCGCGCACACACAGCACGATTACCTCGAAACGGAACAGGATAAAGTGCGCTTTTTCTCGGACCAGCTGGGCATCCCTAAGAAGCTCCTTCCAACCAGGGCCTGTGAGCTACCCGGGGCGCCCGAGTCCGTGCTCTTCGCTGATAAGTTTCCGTTGTACCTTGACTCCTCGGCCGGGTCTTCCTCCCCCGTCCTCACCTTCTCCTACGTGGACGCAGGGCAGGGACGACCACGGAGTTTTGCGAACCACCTGAACGCTTACGGGCCTCTTTTCCGTCATTTGCGATCTTTTCGCTTCCTTTATATCGCGCCTTCCCCGGTCCGTTTCGAGAGTGCCCGAGGGCGCTTCTCTTTGCTTGTCCAAACGCCAGTCGAAGAGGTTCTTCTCGATGAGCTCGAACGCTATTTCGAGCTTCGTACCGCCTGGGAAGGAAAGCGGTTCGGAGAGTTGTCGATGGACGACCTCGAATGGCTTGATCAAGCAAACCAGCGCTTTACCGGCCGGGAGATCGACCGGCTCTATGCCGCCTGGGACCACTCCGAGGCGGGGAGAGAGCCATGGCGAAGGCTCTTTAGCGAGGTGTATCCGCCTCGGGCCATTGAATTCCGCACCTGTCTGGTCACGCCGGCTGGCTCGAAGGATTCGAAAGGGACCCAAGACGGAACCCGACAACCCGAGCGGCTCTTCTGAGGAATGGACTTCATGATTCGGCAAATCTTTAAGATGCGAACCTTCCTCGCGTGCGTGCTCGCCGCGGTCACCGGGATGGTGCTCTATTTCTGCTATCCCTTTCCCGGCCAGAACTTCTTTCTCGAACTGATCTTCCTCTGGGCGCGGCCGGTCTTCCAGGGGCTTAAATTTTTCTACACCCTGTTTCTCTTCACGACTCCCTACATCCTCTATTCCTTTCTTATCTCCGGCGTCTACATCTTTACCCTGAAGCGCCCTCGGCGAGGAAAGGCGCGGAAGCCTCCCGCCTATCCTCCGGCCACCACTCGCAAGGATCTTTTCGTCGTGCTCGGCGAAGTCCACAATCCGCGAAGGCCCGGCCCGTCAGAAACACCGCGGTGGCTGACCATCCCCGAGCGCGGCTTGTTCACCGGCATCGCCGTCTTCGGCGCCGTGGGCAGCGGCAAGACGAGCACGTGCCTTTATCCCTATGCCGAGCAGATCCTTTCCTATGAGGCCGCGAACCCCGAAAAGCGAATCGGCGGGCTGGTGCTCGAAGTAAAGGGCGATTTTTGCAGGAAGGTGCGCGGCATTCTCGCGCGCGTGGGGCGCCAAGACGACTACGTGGAAATCAGCCTCGGTTCCAAATACCGCTACAATCCCCTGCATAACAGCCTCGACGCTTACGCCTTGGCCTACAGCACGGCCGCCTTAATCAACAACCTGTTTGGCCGGAGTAAGGAGCCCTTCTGGCAACAGGCTTACACGAACCTCGTGAAGTTCATCATCCTTCTGCACCAGGTAGCCTACGACTACGTCACGCTTTTCGATGTATATGAATGCACCATCTCTCCCGAGATACTGGAGCAGAGAATCGGCGATGCCGAACTGCGCTGCGAGGAGCGCCGCTTCCTGCTCATCCTGCCGGAGAATTTTCTTAAGCATGTGGCGGCCCTGAAGCTGTTCGGCTTCGAGTACGACGAAGCGCTCGCCATGTACCGGGCGAGAGAAACCCAGGGGCTGCGCGCGTTTGTCGACACCAACAACGTCGAATACGAGTGTCTCGCCGAGAGTGTCATCGACCCGATCGGCACCGACCGCTACGAAAAGCTCGCAGCCGTCAAAAGATGGTTTTACAACGACTGGCGCCGCATCGAGCCGAAATTGCGGACCTCCATCGTCGAAGGCATCTCCGTATTCCTTTCCCTCTTCGATGACAACCCGGTCGTCAAACGCACCTTCTGCCCGCCGGTGGAATGTTATGACCCGGTAGAGAACCGAGACTTCCGCTATGGCGTCCCGCTGCCCTCGTTCAGCTGGCTCATTGAGAAGGGGGCCGTATGCGCCCTGAATTTTCCCGTGGGCATGAACCCCGGTCTTGCAAGAGCCCTCGGCGTGATGATGAAGCTCGATTTCCAGCGCGCCGTCCTCAACCGCATTCCGGAGATCGAAGCCCAGCCGGAACGATATTTCCGGCAGGTCCTCTTCCTCTGTGATGAATACCAGCACTTCGCCACGGTCGGAGAGAGCGAGCCCACCGGTGACGAGAAGTTCTTCAGCCTGTCCCGGCAGCCCAAATGCATACCCATCGTCGCCACGCAGAGCTTCAGTTCGCTCAAGTCCACGCTGCCTGGGGAGACCTGGCGAACTCTGGTGCAGACCTTTCGAACCAAAGTGTTCCTCGCGCTCTCGGACGATTTCTCGGCCAAGGCCGCGAGCGGGCTCTGCGGGCGCGAGGAGCGGCTCAAGGCCGGCTACAACTTCTCGGAAAGCGGCCACGACGCGCATATCAGCCTGCTGACCGGCAAGGCCGTTTCCCACCGCGCGAATCTCTCGGCTTCGAAGACCTACAGCCTTCGCTCCGACGATCGCTTTGACATGAAGACGTTCACCGAACTCAAGAATGCCCAGGCCATTGTGCTTGCCTACGACGGCTTCAACCCTCATCCGCCCACGCTTTGTTACCTCAAGCCCTATTACAACGACCCGAACCTTTCCTATTTCGAACAGCTCGCGAAGGGGCAACTCTGATGCATGGCTTTGAAACCATACTCCCGTTTCTCAAACCGATTGAGCACTTGATCCTCGATCCGTCGGTCAGTGAAGTGATGGTGAACGGCGCGGATTCGGTGTTCATCGAGAAGGGGGGATACCTCGAACCGGTGAGCGGCGTTTCGCTCGGCGAAAAAGCGCTTCTGGTCGCGGTGAAAAATATTGCCCGGCGGCTGGGCGGCGACATCTCGGAATCGCACCCGATCCTGGACTCACGGCTCCCGGATGGAAGCAGGGTGGCCGCCGTCATTCCGCCTTCGAGCCTGAACGGCGTCACGCTGACGATTCGCAAATTCAACACGCGCCACTTCGAAATCGAAGACCTGATCGCCCGCGGAACGCTCGACCAGGCGCTCGCCAACCGGCTCGAAGACTACGTTCTCTCGCGCAAGAACATTTTGATCAGCGGCGGCACGGGGTCCGGGAAAACAACGACTCTCAATATTCTCGGCAAGTTCATACCGGAAGAGGAGCGAATTCTATTGATCGAGGATACCGCGGAGATTCACCTGGCCCATGCGAACCTTGTGCGATTCGAAGCCCGACCTCCGCAGAACGGACTTCCTCAAGTGGCAATCCGCGACCTGCTGAAAGCGGCTCTCCGTCACCGGCCGGACCACATCCTGCTCGGCGAGATTCGCGGCGGAGAGGCCTTCGATCTGCTGCAGCTTCTGAACACCGGGCACTCGGGCACGTTGTCCACGATTCACGCAAACTCCGCAAAGCGAGCCCTCGCGAGACTCACGAGCTGCGTGCTCGAAAGCGGCGTCGAGCTGCCCTACCGCGCCATCAAAAGCAATATCGCGGACTCGCTCCAGGTGGTCGTTCAGATCGAGCGCAGGCCGGGGCGGCGGTATGTCTCGGAAGTCGTCGAAATCCGCGGCTACGATCCCGATGCCGATCTCTTCGACTGCCCGGCAATCTATCAGAAACGGGAGACCCAGTCGTGACGCCCCCCGGCCAGGAAAACCCCAAAGCCGTTTCTTCAACCGAGTACATCCAAGAGAACTTTCGCCCGTCGGACCGGCTTGCGATCCTGTTGCGCAATCGGGCCCACACCGTTCAACGCATCGTTTCTGCGGCAAGGATCGCGGAACCTTCCTTCGAGGAGTGGCTCCATGACAAGAATGACAAAGAGTTGTACGACATCTACGTCGGGATGAATGCCTTGAAACCTGGCGCCAGGACTCGAACGAAAGAGGATATCCACACCGTCCGTCATCTCTACCTGGATCTCGACGAGGACGGGCCCGCGGCGCTCCGAAGGATTCGAGAGTCGAACCTCGTGCCGCCGGCGAACTACACCATCAACACCTCCCCAAGCAAGTACCAACTCGTCTGGAGGGTCGAGAATGTTTCGCCGGTGCAGGCCGAGGCCATGCTGCGCGCCATGGCTCGGACGTTCGGAGGCGATCCTGCGGCAACGGACTCGACTCGCGTGCTGCGTATTCCTGGGTTTAAGAACCGGAAGTACGAAACGGAGTTTCTGGTGCAAGCAGAAAAGCATAGCGACCGGGTCCATCAGCTCCTGGACTTCCCGCTCGGCACCGAGCCCAGCCAGAGCGAGGTCCGGCCGCGCCGCCCTCGGCCGACACCTCGATTGTCGGAGCCGCGCCCGCTGACTCAATCGGAGCACGACTGGGCCTATGCGAAACGCGCGCTTGCCAGAGGTGACGACCCGGAAGAAATCGTGCGCCGGATTGCGGACTATCGCGCCGATGACAAGCACGATCCTCTCTACTACGCGCGTTTGACGGTTAGCAAAGCCCAAGCGGAAGCAAGGGCGAGCCGCGAGAGGACGCCAAGCGCATGGACAGCGGGCCGAGACTTGAATCGAGATCCATGAGAGGCGATAGAACAACTCGATGCCGTAGGAATGTCGTGTCGACCTATTTTCGCAACGTTCTTCGATTCAATTTTCGCCCACTCACCCTTCACGCGTACTCGTATTCCCGCTTTTCGGCATCCACTTCAACGCGCACATGTTTCTGTCGGTCGGCGATTTTCTCGAACGTCCCAATGTGATCGGCCGCCCGCTTCTCCAATCTTTTGTCCCGTGATATCACCATGGTTCTGGCCAACAGATCGCTCTGTATTCCGATGGGATCTTCGTTGTTTTCCCATTTCGAGAGCGTCGTCTTGTCCACGTGGAGCAACCTAGCAAACTCCCCCCATGGTCAGCTCAATGTGCTTCCGTAACGGCCAAAAGGCGCATCACTCATCGACGCGCACGCCGTGCCCCTGTAAGCCATTATTGACAGGCTTTACGACGGGTGAAACAATTATGTCAAGAAATTTAGACAGGGAGGCACGATTGAAACAAATCATTGGGCGTAACCTGAAGGATTTCCGTGAGTTAGCGGGGTTTTCACAGGAAGACTTTGCCGAAAAGATCGGACTTTCCAGGGCTACCCTGAGTGCCATCGAAAATGGACACTCTTCCATCGACAGCGCCATGCTCGTCGTTGCAGCGCGTTTGCTGGGACGGCAGGTCAGCGAGTTTTTCGAGGAGACCCCAGAAAAACTGAAGCTCTTGTACCGCGCCGCCACCGATGTAAGCGCTCCCCCCGAAGTTCGCTCGCGGTTTGAACGGTTCTGCAAGGCCTACCGCGAACTTGAGGAAATCGTAGGAGTTGCCGACAACCTCCTCCCGCCGCCGGAGTATTCGTTTTCCCCCGATGTGCAATCCAAGCCATTGCAATTCGCCGCTCAAGTCGCGGCTTCGGAACGAGACCGGCTGGGCCTTGGCCGTCTCGATCCCATTGAGAATCTGTTTCAACTCATGGATGAAAAAGGCCTGCGTGTTTTTCGGGTCGATCTCGATAATTTGGATGTCTACGGTCTTTCCGCATTTTCCCGGCGATACGGGGCCTGCATCCTGCTCAATTCGTCGAACACTCTCGAACGGCAGATTTTTTCCCTGGCCCATGAATATGCCCACCCCCTTATGCATCGCGCCTTCTACAAAAGCCCGGAACCGATGAGCACCCTCGAGGGTGATCATGAGCTGGAGTTGATGGCCGATACGTTTGCAGCCAACTTCCTGGTCCCGGAGACTGGTCTTCGCGAAGCGTTTCAACGGGACGTCGGCGACAAGTTATTGGCCCTCGAAGACATCATTTTTCTCAAACACTACTTCCGCGTCAGCGCGGAAGTCATGATCCGACGATTGCGCGAACTCGATCTGATCTCAAAACTGGAAGCGGACTCTTTACAGCAGGAACTCGACCGGCGGCGCGAACCGAATAAGGAAATCGCCCCCCTGTCCGACGACCTCATCAAGGAATGGCAGCAGACCAGCCGATTTGAACATCTCGCCAAGAAAGCGGCGCTCACCGAAGCGGTTTCACTGGGCAAGCTCGCACAGTTGCTCGGAATCTCCGTGGTCGAGGCGAAGAAAAAGACTCAAGCATGGCGGAGGGAAATGGCGCTTGCATAAGCTTCGATCCTGGAGGGTGTCTCTCGACTCCAGCGTGGTCGTCGATTTGCACCTCACCGGCAATCTCATGCTCCTAGAAGGGCTTTTTGCCGGAAGAATGCTGGTTTCAAATTTCGTCACCAACGAGTTGGCGGATGCGGACATCCAGGTCAACTCGGCGGAGCTCGTGGTGTTGTCCTCCGACGACGAATGGGACTTCTTCCACGATTTGCGGAAGCGGAAACAAGCTCTGGGACCGGGCGAGTTGGGCGCCATCACCGTAGCCAAATTTCGCCGCGCGACGCTCCTGAGCAATGACAAGCAGGCGCGATCGGCCGCCGAAGAGGAGGACATACCGATCTCCGGGGCCATCGGCGTTTTGGAATGTGCCGTGGAAATGGAAAGCATCCAGCCCAACACTGCCGTCGCGATTCTCGAAGACATGATCCGCGAGGGCGCTTGGATTTCCCGGGAACTCCTGGAACTGTTTCGGCAAGGAATTCTGCATGAAAATTAAGAAAGCGCCGGCGGGATTGACGGCACCGGGAGATGCCCCGCGGGAATGAATCTCTCCAATTTCAAATTAGGGATTTACGACCTCCTCGGTCTCGTGATTCCGGGGATGATTCTGGTCTGTCTCCTCCGCAGCAAAAATCGATTCCGAGCGATTCGAGGGAGCAAGATGCCGGAGGAGTTCCCCGAGACGGCAGAACGACACGCCTTGCCGCTCCAAAACCCTCACTTCTCACGCGCCTGTAACCCGTTGAATTGACGCCGGCAATATGCATCTTCGGCGGAGACTCCATTCATATTCTTCTTCTCGATGGTGTACGGGTTTGGACCATCGTCGTGAGCCACAAAGTTTGTTTTTATATTTTCCTCAGCCTGACTCGATGAGGGAACGTCGTCTCGACCGGCGTACGAATCGCAGCGAATATTGTTATCGCTTAGAACTGGCCTTCTTGATTTTTGCAGCAAGCGTCAAGGGAATTTACACGGTAAGCGCTCACTGCGGATCATGCCAACGAGGCACCAGGTCTTGCTGGCTGAGAGTGCGGATGAGGTAGGAGTCGACGTCCTCATCGAAAAGCGTCCGGAGCAGCAAATAGGTCCGGTTGACCACATCGATCATGAGTGTCTTCATCTCCTCATCGCTGAGGCGCGAGAGCTTGGACCAGGGGATTTCGCCGGCCGGGGTTTTCACGAAGACATCCGAGTAGTCGCCGGCTTCGGAATAGGGAGTGATTCCGGCGTGGTAGTCTTCCAGGACGGTGTTTCGGAAGCATTGCTGTGCCATATATTTGGCCAGACGCTTCAAAACCTGTGGATTCCGCGCCAGAAGTCTTGCGCTGTTTCGATTCATTTCCGCACACCTCCGTCACTTTCCTACCCCAGGCGCCCGTCTGGTGCAAGGGTCGAAGAGTTTAGCTTGTTGGAGATGACCTGTGGACGTAAGCTACGAGTCTTGGCGAGGGAATCATGAGATGGCGACCGCGACGCTACCAATGCCCAAAGTGCCGATGGGATTTCGCCGTCCGGAAGAAGCGATGTTGCCCCGGATGTGGCACGCTGCTGCTGATTGCGTCGGATAATCCCACCGATGCCGAGCTCACCGAATGGAAAAGCTTTTGGATGTGGGAGCCTGTCAAGGAGAGGTGGGACTATATTCGTGACTGGGAGGAGCACAAGCGGAAGGTGATCGAGCAACATGCCCAGTGGTGGCGAAGGGCCTTGGTTAAAGCCGAGAAGAAGTCAAGTCCTCCGACACGATGGATTCAATGAAACGCGATTCCGCCCCGCGTCCTGTGAACAAGTACTGTCCGTCGAACAATGTGGATCTCCTTACTTTTCTGTCAAAAGCGAGCTAATCAGGCGCGCCCAGAGCTCGAATCCCAGTCGGCCATGCTTGCACCGGTTGCTCACGAGATGAAGAGTGATTGCAATCATGCTGCGACTGTACAACCGACTGCCTTTAGAAAATAAATCTTGGACGGATCGACGAGTCGGACCTCTGCCTCGCCCGCGAAAAACGTAGTCAGACGGATGTTGTTAATGGGAGTCTTGGCAACCACAAAATGTGGGCCGAATTTTTCCCGAGCGATCTGAGGCTCCAACGAGAAAGAGCAGGTGCCTGTCGACCAGAGTGCACGGCCAAAGCCCTCAGAGACGATATCCAAACCTGACTCCGCAGCCAGTTCGTCTGCCAACCAGGTGCCATCGTTCAGGCACCCCGTTTCGCAGCGCTTGGTTCGGTCATGGATCGTGTTGAACGACAGCGCGGAATCCGCCAACATTCGCCACTGTAGGGCGAGGTAGCGATCCCACGTTCGCCGATCGGGTGCGCCTCGGAGATCTTGAGCAAAGTCCGGGTAACGGAACGTCTCTTCGCCCTGAATTCCCCGATAAAGCAGGATCTGGCCTTCTTCCAGGTGAGGCTGGGCGGCGAGCCGGATCCATTGATAACTGCCATGCTGGATGAACAGCCAAACATCAGAATGGTCACCAGGATGGAGTCTTGCCCGGTATACGGCGACAGGTGCGCACAGTTTATCTTCAGCAATGACCCCGAGGGAAAAATAGACGCGTTGGATCTGGCCCCTTCTTGCCTGCTTCCAGAACTCAAACAATCGCGCGGCATAGTCCCGAATCGGCGCACCAAAATAGTAATGGCGACGATTGTTCACTTCTGGATCGAAGATCTCCGGCAAGATCCAGCTGTATTGGAAGAAGTAATCAGTGGCCGGCGGGTTCTCGGGCGTGTACGCAAGCGGACCATCGGCCGCTAGCCATGGCACACAGCGGGTAGAGTCGATGAGCGTTGATGTCGAGAACCGTTTCCCCACGGTCAGAACATCCTATCCTAAACGGCGCCGGCCTTTGCACCAAATCTTGCCAAACGATAGCGGTTGAACGCCAAAACTAAAAACTAATGTGTAGCAATCTCATCTCAGGTAACGTCCAGTGGTTTCCTCCAGCATCCCACCAGAGGCGGAGTCTTCTGTAGGTCACGGATTCAATTTAGGATGATTTGCAGCAATCCAGTGCTCGACCAGCTCGAAGAAATCATTCGCTTCCGCGACAATCTCTTCGGCCTCTGTATGAGTTGCGACGGAGGCATGATCGTAGTCGATCACATTGCGCTTTCGCCGGCACGCTTCAAAGAAATCCAGGGGCCGGGCGGCAGAAGCTCCAAGCGCGAGCCGGGCCGCTTCAAACGTGAGCCGGTGATGACCCGGTGTGCTTGCGAGCTGATAGCCAGCGCACGCAATGGCCATTTTTGCCGTCTGCAACGCGGCGTTGTAGGCGGTGGCGAACCGACGATCGTCAGACAGCTCCTGGATCGCCGCATCCTAAAGATCGCGAACGATGAGCGCCCGCAACTCGTTTAGTTCCTTTTTGCTTGCTTTGTGCGTGCGAACTCTGCCCTCTGTCTGCAGTTTTTTCCAACTCATCGGAGGACCCCACGATCGCGATCAGATTGCTTTTGAGAATGGAATTGAGAAAGTGATTCCCGCTGTGCCGCTTGGCGTGGAATTCGTCTTCCGAATATCGCGTTACGTTGACCTCGCGCCCGAATTGCCGCTCGACTCGCCGCAACGCGGGGAGGAGCTCCTGCATACTCACCGGGCCAACAATCAGCAGATCGATGTCGCTTTGCGCGTGCTCCTGACCTCGGGCAATCGAGCCGTAGACCGCGGCCCACGTGATCTTGTGCCCAAATCCATCGAGCTCGGCTTGCAGCAGAGGAACCACCCCTGCCGTTTTCGAAAACAAGTCGCGGAGTTCCGCGAAGACGGGGGAAGCAGTTTCTGCTCGGTAGTAGGTACGACGGCCTTCTTGCCTCCTTTGCAAGATGCCGCTTGCAGCGAGAGCTTCAAGTTCCCGCTGAAGGCTCGATGGCGAAGTCTCTAGGTGCGCCGCTAGTTCGGAAAGATACCAAGACCTTTCGGGAGAAAGTAGCGTGGCCGCCAGAATTTCCTGCCGAACAGCCGGGAAAAGAGCAGTGAGGATAGGTGAAGTACGCATTTTGCGTATATATTTACGCAAAACACGTAAAGTGTCAAGAACCCACTTTTATAGGTGAGGCGGCAACAAGAGAGCGGCGAGGGCAAAAAGGCCATAAAGATGCATTTTAAGCAAGGACGCAGGCTCGCACTTGCCCGCGTCATAGCTATGAAGCAAGCTGTGAAAACGGAGGAGGCGGCCGGGCTCGGGCTTCGAGACAGGAACTGAACCCCGCGGGCTCCTCCCCTTAGTTGCGACAAGACGCCGCCCGCCATTTTTGACAGATGGGTCGATCTAATTGGTTAGCCCGTGATGAAATTAATGCGAAGAAAAAGACACAAGCTTTAGATACCAGCACCTCCAACCCGCTGCCCCGGCACGGGCGCGGGCCCAGTGAATCGTCCTGCCCGCGGACACAGGAAGCGAAAAGCAGAAAGCCGGACGCGATTGTATGATGAACTTGGCTTCCAGCAATCTCCCCCCTCGCCCCGAGGGATGCGCTGGATTGCACCCTGAGGATTTTGCTGCAACTCTAGATGTATGAGGTCCACGAGGCCATCTTCGGCAGGCAAGTGGGGTATGGCCCTCCTAGTAATCGTCGGCCAAAGTATTGGCGCTCCCGTCCCTGCCCCGGTCTCGCATCTGCCGGCGAAGCTGCAACTGGACGTTAGTCGGCTGGCGCGTAAGGTATTCGATAATGAAGTCCAGGCGCAAATCCACGATCAATCTTTATGGTGTTACCGCAAGTTGAAAGAAGAGGGAGACAAAGAAAAGCTTTTCGCTGTGTGCGAGACAAAGGACGGAGAAATTGAAAGGATCCTGGAGGTGAACGGCCAGGAATTGAATCCCAAGCAGTGCCAGGCCGAGGATCAGCGCATTCAGAAAATGCTGGATGATCCAGACCAGATGCGGCAACAGCGGAAAAAGTTGGAGGAGGACGGCAAGCTGGAACGAGATCTGTTGAAAATGTTCCCGGAAGCCTGCCGATTTCAGTACGCCGGCATGCAGGGCAATCTCATCAAGCTGGAATTCACCCCCGATCCTAATTTCCGTCCCTCGAGTCGTGTGGCGCAGGTCTTTCACCATATGGAGGGAAGTCTGCTGGTAGACGGTGAGCAGAAGCGCCTGGCGGAAATCGAAGGGCAACTGACCAGCCCGGTGAAGTTCGGATGGGGATTGTTGGGACACTTGGACAAGGGCGGCAAGTTCCTCGTCAAGCAGCAGGACATGGGATCGGGACACTGGGAGTTGACCATGCTGGATGTCGAGATGAATGGAAAAGCGTTGCTCTTCAAGACCATCTCCGTGCGAGAGAAGGAGATCGATACAGATTTTCGACAAGTGCCGGAGGGCATCAGGCCTCAAGAGGCCTTTGAGCTGCTGCGCCGGGAATGGCCGCTCGCGTCGTGCCCCGAAGCTGACTGCAGCAAGGCCCCACGCGTTGATCCAAATTAACTTGTAGATCGTCCGGTCAGCTCGAAGTTGGGTTCAAGGTCGCATTTCTCCGCTCGCGCAGCCGAAAAGCTTTCGCCTTCCGGGTCGCAAGAGCCGAAGCTCGAGGCTTCGCGAACCTCCTTCGATGCGTACTAAGTCCCTTGCTACCTTGGCGATGGACAAATCAAGATTTAGCTTGACTTCTCATGGGACAGGTTTAACATAAGGCGTATTGGAGAGTGATCCCGTGCCATCCACCACGACGAAGAAGTTCACTCCTGAAATTGATGCGCAGCTGTACGAGGAGATGGTTGCGGTTGCCAAGCAGAACGGACAGCCACAGCGCTACGTGCTGGAGCGGGCATTGGAGTTCTACCTCCACAACGTGGTTCCATCCCATCGCCTAGTCCGTCCAGAGGTGCTGGAAGCTTCCCGCCGCTCCAACGAGCAGTACCGGAAGTTGTACGAGAAGCTGGCCCACACCAAGTAAATGGCCCAGCGTGCCTACCTCACCGTAGCCGAAGTCCTAGCCATTCATCATCGGCAGATCGAAACCTACGGCGGTTCCCACGGCCTGAGAGATGTAGGGGCTTTGGAGGCCGCCGTTTTCCGCCCTCAAACTGGCTATTACAACAACCTGGCAGAAGAGGCCGCGGCCCTGATGGAGTCGCTGGCGAATATTCACCCCTTCCTCGACGTCAACAAGCGCGTCGCATTCGATGCCACTCACACCTTCCTACTGGTGAACGGCCTCACCATCGAAGCAGATCCCGCAGAAACCTACGCTTTCATGGTCGACGTGATTGCCGAAGGCAGGTTTCGCTTTTCCGCGATCCTCGATTGGCTCAACGGCCACATCAAAACTCTATAGCTCCTCGGTTGCCCCTCTCAACATTCTACGTTGGGTGAGAGGGAGCCCCTTTTGACGAGCGATGCAATCTTGCTCGGGGAAGGTGGGATGCCAATTCGGTCGCTGTGGGCCCCACCTATGCTCTTACCCGGGAATGCGTCAAATCCTGCGTCGAAACTCGCGATCCGGCGGATTCCAGTTTGTTATAATCATCATCAGGGCATGCGGATCTGTGAGTCCCAGAGCAGAACGGGTTTCGAAGTTGTGGGCGCGAATTTCGATGACTTGCCTCTCCGCCCGACTCTCAAGTTTAATGAACACGTTGAACGAACTCGTCGATATTGCTTCTGATCGCGTGGTAGGTTGAAACAGCTCATGTGTGGGTTGCCGCGGCCTTTACGGGCTCTTCCGGAAACTTCTTAATTCTTAGCCGTTCTGAAGGATCCGATGCCGACAGTCAGCCGATTCGTTATTTGGGAAAGGCCTCCGGATTTCCGCAAGACCCATCCGAAACTGGCGAGCGTGCTCGGCGAGGTTGGTATCGAATCGCTCGACAGCGTCCATGGCCGAGAGCCTTCGTTTCTGGGACGAGATGTTTCGGATATCGAGCGGCTGCTTGTAAGCTCACATCTCGGCATGCTAGCTCACGCATGGTGGCCGCCAGGAGAAGCCACGCCGGACTGCATGCTCGATCAAAGCGTGGAGGTTCTCGAACTCAACGCACGATCTAGCACCTGTCTATCGAACGCCGGGATCCGGACGATCCGCGATCTCCTGCGGCAAAGCGACAACGATCTCCTGCACATCAAGAACCTGGGCCGCAAATCCTTGCGAGAGATCCGAGAGAAGCTCGCCATCTTCCAATGCGAAGGCGGCCTGCCTCCTCCAGAAATCCGCATCGAACCGGGCTGGTTCCCTCTTGCGGCTCTGCTTTCCTTCGAAGCTCTTGGCATACCAACGAAAACCACGAGGATCCTTCGGCAGGCGGGAGTCGACGATGTGCACGATCTACTGATCCGAAGCCCGTCGGAAATCCAAGAAGCATTTCTGTCGGATTCGAGAGCCTGGCGGAAACTGCCTGCGCAACTGGCCTGCTTCCGACTGTTTCTCGGCACACCGCCGCCCTCCTTTGTAACAGCCTATCTGCAGAGCTTCCGCTCGGCCTTTCGTGGGGACATCGAGAGCGCCCTCCCGCACCTGGGCCGGACCCTGAGCGCCGCGTTGGCCCGCTTGCAGAGGTCCACCGCGGCTTATCTCGAAGAGGAACTCGAGTTTTCAGTTCGCGAGGAGGGACGCGAACGGCATTTGCCGATCATTCGCAAACTCCTTGGGTGGGATGGTGGCACAGGGACGACATTCGAAGGCGCGGCACGCGAGTTCGGGCTCACCGGCGAGCGCGTCCGGCAGATCGCGAGAGCGTGGATATCGAGGTTTGCGGGGGAGAAAGCTGTTCTCCTTGACCACGCCATACGGTTCATCGCGAGACGTGCGCCCGCTACGGCGAACGAGCTTGAGGCGGCGCTCCTCCATGAAGGAATCCTGCGCACCCCGTTTCGACTGGAGTCTCTGTGGGCCACGGCTTGTTGGTTCGATATCCATCCGGGCTGGGCGGTTCACCAGTGGAATGGCGTTCGGTTCGTAGCGAATACGACTGACCTGGAGGCCATCCGGAATTTTCATGTCGCGGCCCGCACAGGAGTAAGCCGCTTCGGAGTTACAAATAAGGCTTACGTGATGGCGGGGCTGCCTGTCGAACCATCTGCTGGCTTCGCCGATCTATGTTGTTCCCTTCTCGAAGACCTTCACTGGCTGGACGACCAGCACGAATGGTTCTGGCTGCCCGCAGCGCGAAATCCCATCGAGAAGCGCCTCGCAAAAGTCCTGCGCGCTGTTCCGCAGGTGAGCATCGAGGTTGCCCGCGCCGGCGTGCTGCGCGATCGCCACATGGATGGCGTTGACCTCCCCGCGGAGGTTTTCCGGTCCTTGTGCGAGCTGCTGCCCTGGTGCCACATCGAAGGAGAAATTGTTGCTGCAGGCAAAAACCTCCCCCAAGCACACTACAGGAGCGCGGCCCGGTGATGCAGAGGGAGGACCTGTTCCGCATCGCGCGAACGCAGGGCGTCAGTGAAGCCGGCGTCGAGCGAGTGCTGTCCAACAGCAGTGTTGTCAGAATGCAGCAGATCCCGGCTTCATTGGAGTCATTAGGCCGTGCGCCTGGCCAAAGAAACCTATGGCCTGATCGGATCGAGCTTGGGAACCGTGGAGCCAACCTTGGAACCCACGCGGTCCGGAACTCGTCGAGGCCGAGCCGGATAGCGAGCTATTGCTCAACCATACAGGACCCTCGAAGAAATACGGCGCAGCCCGGGCTGGCCCCGGCCAAAATTCTTGGCGTGCAGCAACCTCGAGTCTCTTTGCTGATGCGGAACCGCGCCGGTAACTTTAGGCGTTGCCACCAACCTCACGATAATAAAGGGTGTTTCCGTCTGCGCTGAAGGCGATCCCAATGCGGCCGGATTCGTCCTGGTAAATTTCGTTGAAGTTGGAATCCAAAAGATCAGAAAGCCACCAAACCCGGCAGGTTCAGCGCAGACGGCATACTTGCTGGCATCCTTATTGGCCGCGAGACCAACGATGTACCCGCCGCAAGCCAATTACCTGGTTGCGCATGCAGATGAACTACGACCTTGCCCGGGCGATGAAGAGCGAGAATAAGATCAAAGTCGTGCGTTACAAACCCACACATGCGGCAGCCTGACCTCGCGATCCCTGGTGTAAGCTGCTCTTCTCTTCCGGCCACCTTTTCCTCAATCTGGAGCGTCCATGCGCAAACGCCGCGTCTCTTAGCCATCACGACAGCGAATGGTGAACTTCGACTTTTTTGTCACTCATAACTTGGAATTGACAGCAAACAGACTCACCGCGATCTTGTCCATCGGTTCAAAAAACTCCGCTGAATCCGGCCAGTTCCCATGGCGAGCACATCGGCGAGGCTGGGCTGTTTCGTGTTCTTTGCCAACACCGGCCTAAACGCCCCATGGACAATGTTCCAAGCTTTAAGTCTAGGGCGTTAGGTAACGCGGCGGCGGGGTGAGATTTGAAATCCGCACAATCGTCGGGAAACAGGAAATTGGGGAAACTGACGAATTACTTCGGGATTGGCCGTCCAAACACAATCGCCAACGCAACGAAGCGGACCACCTCTTCGGTTGTCGACTACTCGCTCACCTTACTCGGGCGCTGTGTTAGAAATTAAGCTTTAGGCCTAGCTGCATGACGCGATTCGGTTCGCCAATAGCGATCACCGTTGCCGAGGATGGCAGTGAAGCCGAGACGCAGCAAGTCCGGGCGAAAATACTGCTCTGCACGCTGGGCGACCCGGATGTCGCGTTCCGCGGATTTTCCCAGTTAGTGTGGTTCAGCACGTTGAAGACTTCGGCCCGGAACTGCAGCTTAAAGCGCTCCGTCAGGCCGAAATTTTTCAGCAGGCCAGAATCCAGATTCCAGAAGTTCGGTCCCTGCACGATGTTGCGTCCATTACCTTGCTGTCCTGGAGGCGGGATGCAGAAAAACGTCTGCGTGCCGGTGACGTTGACGCAGTTGTAGTTTGGATCCGCAGGGTTGGTAATGAGCTGCCCGACATTGTACATCACCGGGCCCTCCACCCCGCTCACGAACTGTACGTGGCCCTTGTCTAGGGGGCCTCGCACCTGTGCGAAGCTGACGTGCGCGCCGTTGGCGGTTAGCGAACCGCTGGTAATGCTGTAAGGCTCGCCGCTCTGGTAGGTAAAGATGCCGGTGTAGGACCAGCCGCCAATGATTTGGTTCGCCCAGCTTGGTGCGGACGAAGCGAACCTTCTGCCCTTGCCGATCGGAAATTCGTACAGCAAGTTGGCCAGCAACACGTGCGTGTTGTTGAAATCGGAAAGGGCGCGATCAAGGCGCCAGTTGTGGATATCCGTCGGAGTGCGGCTGTTCGTCGTGCTCAAGCCGCCGCCGGTGGCAGCGCCGGTTGGGTCGATAGACATGTCGTCAATAGACTTGCTAAAGGTGTACGAGAAAGCTAGGTCCAATCCTTGTTCGAAACGCCGCCGCGCGGCAATGAACAAACCGTGGTAGTAGGAATCACCACCCGAATCCTGGAAGAAGATTTGACCGAACTGCGGACTCGGCCGGAAGAAATTGGCCGGGAATCCGTGTGCAGTGATGGCGTTCGCGCCGGTCAACCCATCGGCAAAATTTGCGAAACTGCCGATATTGAACGTGTCGAAATCAGAGGTTCTACTGTTCAGGTTGGCGGCAGACATCATCTGCAACAGCAAAGTTGGCGTCTGGCCGGTGACACCGGTCGGGCAGCCGGTCCCATCTGGCTTGCACCCAAGCTGACGGTTGTTCATGGCGATGTCGAAGTCACTCAAGAAGCTCGCTCCGTTAATGGAAACCTGGTTCAAATCATAGGCTCTGTAAAGGTGCGTCCCGCGCTTTCCGATGTAGCCAATTTCCGCCACGAAATGCTTCGGAAGCTCGCGTTGTACGGTCAAATCCCACTCGTGGACCGAGGGATTCTTGATGTTTGGATCGAATGCTCCCACTGCGGGAGCCTGGGTGCTCGGCTGAGCGACCGGGGACAACGCCGCCGAAGGCGTAATCGTCGGAGTCGGCACGGTCACGGGAAACCCCGCGGAGATCCGCGCTCCTGGATTCGCGACCAGCTCCGGCGGGACCACACAGCCATTGGTTACTGTTGCCGGTCCGGATGTGGGGATGTTTACTAGGCAATTTAACAAGAAACCAGGCATCTTGCCGGCCATCGCCGTTACCTGGAACGTGGACAGCGTGTCAAAAAGCCACGAGTAGCCAGCTCGCACCGAGGTGTTACTGTCAGGAGACCACGCAACCCCTATGCGCGGACCGACCGAGCCGATATTGTCATTTTTGAACCAGCGGTCAGCCTTCACATACGTGACTGTGCCTTGTGATCCGTCGGGAAACACGTTCGGAACCAGAGATTGCTTGGCGTCATAAGGCGCCGGATTGTACTCCCATCGGATGCCCAAGTTGAGGGTAAGGTTTGCCCGCAGCTTCCATTCGTCTTGTAAATAAGAATCGTACTGGTGGGCACGCGTGTAAACCGTGGCGAAATTCGTGCTTCCGTACGTGTCCCGGCCGAAGTTGGCGAGGAAGGCCTGTTGGATGCGGCTCGGGATTCCCGCCAATTCGTCAATGGTCTGCTGGAGACGATTGATGTCAGTCGAATTTGGCTTCGTTGTCGTGTCAGTTCCTATCTGCGCCGGAATATTGTTGAATCCTCCCAGGCGGTTGCTACGGTTGAATCGAATGATCGGCTCGACTACGCTGCCGCCGAAGAAACCCCGGCTGTCATTGTGAATGTAGAACCGGAAGTTGATTCCAGCACGAACGGTGTGTTTGCCGTGAATCCACGTTAGGTTGTCCACGACTTGCGGCGTTGTGATCGCGCGTTCAGTGTGGGGTGAGAGACAATACGGTCCATCGACATTCAGCGTCGAGCCCAGCACGCAATCATCTGCCCAGATGGGCACCTTCTGGGGATTCGGAAAGTTGGGGTTGGATTCGCCGAAGGTGAATAGGAACGCGAAGCGGTTGAATCCGGCGGTGAGCTCATTCACCAACGTCGGCGAGAAATTGTGCCGGTAACTGATTGCCAGATTCTTGCCCAGCCGGTTTACCTCGCCGAGCGGAGGGAAACCCGGATACACTGCGGGCCGCGCGTTTAGGAAATCGCCCTGCTTCGTATCGAACGTATTCTGCAGCCAGCGAACGAAGACGCTGTCGTTGGGACCAAAAGTGTGATCCACGCGCACGTAGTAGTTCGGTCCCTTGAACTGGGAAGGCGGGTTCCAGTTGAATCCGGCTTGATTGAGTCCGTCACCCAGGCTGAAAGCGTTAGCGGCCGGCAAGCTATTCATCAGCGCCAGCACAGCCGGATCTCCGCCGATCCCCTGTGGATCGTTGGCCAAGATGTTATAGCTGTCGACGCAGTTGCCGACGATCGTCGAGCCGTTGCACACCGGGACACCGGGCTTCAGATTCCCGTTAGCGTCCACCAGGAGCGGCGAATTGCGTGTAACCGTTGCGCCGCCCACGTTAATCGACCCGCGCACAAACCGAAAAATCCCAGTGCGTGCCAGCGCCGTGTACACGGTTGGCGCCCCAAATCCCGCGATGCCCACATTAGTGGCAGAGATGGGCTCTGTCTGGTTAATCTGGTTGTTCTGAAAGCTGCCGAAGAAAAACGTTCTGTTCTTGATGATCGGGCCACCGACAGCAAAGCCGTACTCATTGAGCTTCAGCTCAGGGCGTTTTTTGCCTTCATAATTGCTGAACCATTCGTTGGCGTTATAGTCCGTGTTGCGGTTGAAGTAGAACACCGAGCCGTGAATCGCATTGGTGCCGGCTCTGGTAGCTACAATGACGTTCGCTCCGCTATTGCGGCCTTGTTCAGCAGTGGCGCCCAGCGTGACAGTGCGGAACTCCTGGACATTGTCGGGATTCAGCCGCTGGATATTGCCTTGTGGGTTGGGCACCGTGGACTCGTTGGCGTCAATGCCGTCAATCGTGACGTTATGCGAGCGGTCACGGGAACCAAATACGTGCGTGCCCGAGCCTGCGCCGTTGGTGGTGCGCTGCACCACGCCCGGCTCCAGCGTCAGCAGGGCCAGTGGGTTGCGTCCGTTCAGCGGCAGGTCCTGCACCTGCTTGGTGTCCATAATGTCGCTTACCGTCGCGTTAGAGGTTTCCAGGCGTTGATAGTTCGATTCCACTACTTCTACGGACTGCCCCACAGTCCCCAATCTTAAGGTCACGTCTACAACCAGTGGCGTACCGACCGTCAGGATGTTGTGAACGCTGGTAAAGGTTTGGAACCCGGTAAGCGATACGGTGATGCTGTAACTTCCCGGAGTCAGCGATGCGAACGAAAAATTGCCAGAACTCGTTGTGTTTTGACTGAACACTACGCCCGTTTCTTCGTTCTTCGCTTCGACTTTCGCGTTGGCTACGACTGCGCCGGATGCATCTGTTACGGCTCCGGTGACCGATGACGTGCTGACTTGTGCTGAAACGAAAGAGACACTTAAAAGCACCAAGACCAGAAGTAAGGCAGCGTGCTTTCTTGCCATGGAACACCCCCGTCCATTACTCGCAGAATGCTGAGAGCCCTACTGGGCGTGAGCGATCGGCGACCGGACCTGGCAAACTGCGAACTTCCTGGCCTATTTACTCTGCAAATTCGATTTAGTCAACATCCAGATTGAGTCGTAGCGTGCGTTGGCCACAGCTTTCGCTGGTCGAATAGAAACCGTGAAGAAATCTCTCAAACCGTTCCTTCCGGCGACAAATTTCGTAAGTACGATTCCGGCAATGCTTGAACCAACGAGCGTGACCGTGAACATCAGCGGGCCATCAAGGGTAGGAACGGTCTCTCTGAGGATGAGTTTTGAATCGGCTCGAAGTTCCGTTGCATGCGGTCCACTCCAACCGAGAGGATGTCCACGAGGCTAAGGTGCTTTGTGTGCTTGGCGAGCACGGGCGTGAAA
>Ga0209471_1000082_pt1 | contig 72380 bp, 59 predicted proteins | sample GraSoiAngelo_128_FD_185885 | JGI IMG/M metagenome (GOLD analysis project Ga0209471, IMG submission 185885) | Grasslands soil microbial communities from the Angelo Coastal Reserve, California, USA - 14_0927_12_20cm (SPAdes) (version 2) | ecosystem: Environmental > Terrestrial > Soil > Grasslands ...
CCTACGGGCTCAACACGGTGTTTTTTGAGAATTACTGGAACGCCGGGGCGGCGCAGCCCGAAGCGCGCGATATCGACAACCTCGTCGTGAGCACCCAGCCGATCGGGTGCGTCGGCTCGGCGCCGCCCCCGCCTCCGCCCCTACCTGTTACCCAGCCGGGTGTGGTGAGTGATCTCGCCGTGGTCGGAACGACGGACAGCGCTGCGACACTGTCGTTCACGGAGGTTAGTGGTGGGGCAGGCGCGGCGGCGAGCTACGACGTGCGCTACGCGGTCGGGTCGATCGCGTGGGGATCGGCCCTCGGTGTGGGGCGGGAGAGTTGCGCGTCGCCGGTGGCGGGTGCGGCGATCGGCGCCAGGCGGACCTGCACGGTCTTGGGCCTGTCGCCGGGGACCACGTATGACTTCCAGCTCGTGGCGTTCCGAGGCACCCTGCGGGTGGACGCAGTGTTCGGGGAGCTTTCGAACGTCGCGAACGGCACGACCAGCCTCACCGTCACCCAGCCGGGTGTCGTGAGTGATCTCGCCGTGGTCGGAACGACGGACAGCGCTGCGACACTGTCGTTCACGGAGGTCAGTGGTGGGGCGGGGGCGTCGGCGAGCTACGACGTGCGCTACGCGGTCGGATCGATCGCGTGGGGATCGGCGCTCGGCGTGCGGCAGGGGAGTTGCGCGTCGCCGGTGGCGGGTGCGGTGATCGGCGCCAGGCGGACCTGCACGGTCTTGGGTCTGTCGTCGGGGACGACCTATGACTTCGAGCTCGTGGCGTTCCGGGGCACCCTGCGGGTGGACGCGGTGTTCGGGGATCTCTCGAACGTCGCGAACGGCACGACGACCTCGAGCGGGGGAAGTCCGGGAATCCCGGGAAGCTCGGGGCAGGGGTGGTGGGTGGAGGATTTTTCGACGTACCTGAGCACGGTGGACCTGTTGGCCGATCCGCTGGGCCTCTACTCGGTGGGCGAGGACGTGGCGACGGGCCAGATGGCCCTTGACGGGACGACCGGCTACGGGACGTCGCGCCAGAGCATGCGCTACGATTTCCCGGACCGCAGCGGCGACGGCGCGCGCTGTGGCGACTACCCGGTGGGGCGCAACATCAATCTGCCGAGCACGGTGCAGGAGGTGTGGGTCGAGGCGTACGTGAAGTTTGCGGCCAACTTCCGGACGTTGGCGCCGAGCAGTTGGGGGTGCATTTCGAACGCGGAGTACAAGTTCATCTTCGCGCGGGTGAATGGGGGCTCGCGCTTCAACTTGAACTCAGGGACGTACGGGAGCGCCTGGACGTTCGGGATCCCATTCGACGAGCAAGGGGCCGGGGGGACGCCGCGGGACGTGGTGCCGGGGGCGGACGGGGTGTGGGATGGGCAGTGGCACCAGTACCGGCTGTACTTCAAGGTGTCGTCGACGGCCGGGGCGAGCGACGGGGCCGCACGGTTTTACCTCGACGGGGTGCTGGTGAAGGCGTTTACGAACGTGAACATCCCCGATAGCGGGATCTACGGACTGGCGTTGGGGCGGAACATGAACCAGGGGCCGGCGCAGCCGACCTCGGTGTGGTGGGGCCGGATTCAAGCCTGGAATCAGAATCCGGGGTGGTAATACGTAGGCGAGAATCGGCGTGACGCACGCGGCTCCGTTGCGACCGCGCCGCAGACGCTGAGACAGGCTGTGGGGTATATCCGTGGCTGATCATGAACGTCGCCGCGCAGGTTACCGCCACGGCCACACTCCTGTTGGCCGCGACCGTCCCGCTTACGTCCACCGGCTTGGAGCCAGCGGCCCCGTGGGTGGAGGAGGATTTCTCGTCGTACGCCGGCACGAGCGACTTGCTGGCGAATCGTCGCGGGTTCTACTCCGTCCCCGAGGATGAGGGCACGGCCCGCATCGCGCTCGACACCACGAGCGGCTACGGGACGTCGCGCAGTAGCATGCGGTTCACCTTCCCGGATCGCAGCAACGATCTAGCCAACCGCTGTCACGACTACACGATCGGCCGGAACATCGATCTGCCGCGCGCCGTGCGGGAGGTGTGGGTCGAAGCGTATGCGCGGTTCTCCGCAAACTTCCATACGATGGCCCCACGCACCTGGGGCTGCAGGTCCGGTGCGGAATACAAGTTCATCCTCGGGCGGACCCACGGTGGGTCGCGCTTCAACCTGAACGTCGGCACCGGCGGGAGTGGGTGGACCTTCGGCATCCCGTTTGACGAGCAGGGCGACGGCGGTACGCCACCGAAAGTCGTGCCGGGCGCCACGGCGGTCTGGGACGGGCTGTGGCACCAGTATCGGGTGTACTTCAAGGTGTCTTCGGCGCGCGGCGTGCCGGACGGGGCGGCGCGGTTTTATTTGGACGGCAGACTCATCAAATCGTTTGCCACTGTGGTGATCGATGCCACGGACATCTATGGCGTGGCGTTGGGGCGCAACCTGAACCAGGGACCGGAGGAGCCGATGTCCGTGTGGTGGGGCCGGATTCGGATCTGGGAGCGAACTCCGGGCTGGTAGGTCGGGCCGCGACACAACCCGCCGCCGGTGTGGCATGCGCGCCACAGCAAGCTTTGTCTCTCCGCCCGCGCAGAAGGGTGAGCGAGCCGCTGGCACGTGGCATGCTCGTTGCGCCTGCGGCCTCGCATGGAACCCACGCCATTCATCTCGGTTGTTGTGCCGGTCTTCAACGAGGAAGGGAATGCTCCCGTCCTCGTGCAGGCCGTGCGCGATGCCCTCACGGCATCGGGAACGTGGGAGTTAATCCTGGTCGACGATGGTAGCTCGGATCGGACGGGAGAGGTGATCCGCGCCTTGGCGGCTGCCGACGCACGTGTTCGCATGATCCCGCTCGCCCGGAACTACGGGCAGTCGACTGCGATGCAGGCGGGCTTCGATCACGCGCGCGGGGAGATCGTCGTGAGCATGGACGGAGACCTGCAAAACGATCCACGGGACATCCCGCGGCTGGTGGCCAAACTCGCAGAGGGATACGACCTGGTCGCTGGTTACCGCGTGCGGCGTCGCGACAAGCTGGTTACCCGAAAGGTCCCCTCCTGGGTGGCGAACCGGCTGATCCGGTGGGTCACCGGCGTGGCGATTCGCGACAACGGCTGCTCGCTCAAGGCATATCGCCGGGAGCTGTTGGAGCGCGTGCGGCTGTATTCGGACATGCACCGGTTCATACCCGCCCTGGCCGCGGCCGTCGCCGCGGCCCGCATCACTGAACTTCCGGTGCAGCACCATCCGCGCCTCCATGGATCCAGCAAGTACGGCTTGTCGCGCATTCTAAAAGTGGCGGCCGACTTGCTCACCGTGAAGATGATCCGATCGTTTCGGGATCGGCCACTCTGGATGTTCGGCCTCGCCGCGGCAGGGGCGACGGCGTTGGGATTTGCCTTCGCGCTCGCGACCGTGGTGGCGATGTTGTGGTTCCGTCCGGTAAAGGCGCACGCCCTCATATTCCCCGGGGCCGCTTTGCTGTGGTTCGGCTTGGGATGCTATCTCCTGATCCTGGGCCTGATCGCCGAAGGTGTTGTTTCCGCACGGGAAGCCGTCGAGCCCGAGCAACCTCCGTTGTTGCGTGAGGAGCTGCGATGACGACGCTGGTGGGAGCCGCCGTGACCCCGCGGTCGGGCGCTCGAGACGCACGGAGCCAGGACAACGCCGTGGCGGTGTCCGTCATCGTGCCGGTGAGCGAACGAGCCGATGATCTGGTCGGCTTGTATCGCGAGTTCGCCGCGCCCCTCGCCGCGATGGGTCGGGCGTTCGAGCTGGTGTTCGCGCTGGAGCCTTGGCACCGGTCTCACGCCAAGGCGGTGACGGAGCTGGCCGCGCAAGGCGCGCCGGTTCGGGCTCTCGTAGCGGGACAGGCGTTGGGAGAGTCGTCGCTGCTGCGCGCGGCAATCACCCACTGCCGAGGCGGGATCGTCGTGACCCTGCCGGCGTACCGGCGGGTCGAGGCGGCCTGTTTACCGGTGCTGGTCGACCGGATCGCCGCCGGGGCGGATCTGGTCGTCGCCACGCGATCCCCGCGACGCGATCCGTGGTTCAATCGGCTGCAGGCCCAGGTGTTTCATGTGCTGCTTCGCTCAGCGACCGGAACGCGGTTTCACGACCTGGGCTGTGGAGTCCAAGCGGTGCGGCGGGAAGTCCTGGAGCAGCTTCCCCTGCACGGCGACTTCCTGCGGTTCCTGCCGATCTTGGCCACGCGCCATGGATACCGCGTCGAGGAAATCGCCGCCCAGCAACACGCCTCGGATCGGGGGTCGCGGGTGTATGGACCCGGCACGTATCTGCGTCGTCTCATCGACGTCCTGGGCCTCTACTTTCTCGTCCGCTTCACCGAGAAGCCGCTCCGCTTCTTTGGACTGGTGGGGAGTGCGGTGTCGCTGACCGGGGCAGCGCTCCTCCTGCTGCTCCTGATACAGCGCTTGCAGGGCAAGGGGCTTGCCGACCGGCCGCTCCTGCTGCTGGCCGTCCTGCTCGTGGTGTTAGGCGTGCAGGCCACTGCGCTCGGCCTCGTCGGGGAGATCATCGTTCACTTCAGCGCACTGCACCGGCGGAGCTACCGGCTCACGCCGGCAGCCCTCGTCCCACCTGCCGAGTCGTGAGGCGCGTGGGCGTCTGGCTCCGGCTCGGGATTGGGGCGGCGCTGCTCGCCTGGGTCGTGCGGCGAGCCGACCTGCACGAGCTGAGCATCCAGGTGGGCCCCCGACTCGCACTGGGCGTGCTCGCGGCGATCGGTCTCTTGGCAGTCGCGCAGGCGCTTGCGGCGCTGCGCTGGCGCGTGATCCTCGGCGCCAGCGCGCCGGCGTGGAGCTACCTGTTCCGGCTCTATCTAATCGGATTGTTCTTCAGTCTGTTCCTGCCCACGTCGGTCGGCGGCGACACCGTTCGCGCGGCCGCGGCGTCGGCGCGGCGGCGTGGTGACGCCGGCTTAGCGGTCGCGAGCGTCCTGCTGGACCGGGTGGTGGGGGTATTGGCCCTGGTGTTCTATTGCGCGGTCGGGATGTTCGTGGACACGAGCTCGGTCGCGCAGCTGGCGAAGCAGGTCGCATGGAAGCGTCCCGCGACTCCCGTCCTGGCGCTGGCAGCGGCGGCCGCCGTCGGTGGGCTGGCACTCGTTGTCGTGGTGTTGCGGCGCTCCGCCTCCGTCCGATCGGCGGTGGCACAGGCTCGCCACCTCACCCTGGCCTTCGTGAAGTCCCCCGCCGCGGTGATCAAAGCGATGGGCCTCGGGCTCGCCGTCCAGGCGGCCTACATCCTCGTCTGGGCGGGTCTGGGGCAAGGTCTGGCGTGGCGTCTGTCGCTCGGATTCCTGCTGTTCGCGGTGCCGTTCGTGAGCTTGTGTGCGATGGCACCCGTCAGCATCTCCGGCCTGGGTGTGCGCGAAGGGGCGTGGCTGTTGCTCCTGGCGCCGTTGGGGATTCCGGCAGCGCACGCCGTGGCCTACGGCCTCCTGTACTTCCTCTGCGTCATGGCCGTCGCCGGGATCGGCGGCCTGCTGTTCGCGCTGCGCGGACTCGGGGCCTAAGGGAAGACGTGTCTCTGCTGGAATGGGTGAAGCAGCACCTGCCGCTCGATCTCGGGCAGGGTACCCGGCGCGCCACCACGAAGGGGAAACAAGTCGCCCTAGAGCTCGTGCCGCCCGGTGCAGGACGAACGGCTTTGGACGTCGGGTGCCGCGAAGGAGACCAGAGTCGTTGGCTCGAGCGCCGCGGATACATCGTCACGTCGATCGATGTCGAGTGCGTCTACGACAAATGTCAACTGGTCGATGCGAACAAGGCGTTGCCCTTTCCAGACGGATCCTTCGACCTGATCTGGTGCAGCGAAGTCTTGGAGCACCTCGCCGATCCGGGCTTCGCCGCGCGGGAGTTCCGCCGCGTGCTCCGGCCGGGTGGCCAACTCATTCTGACGACCCCGAACAGCTACTGCCTGTTGTTCCGATTCATCGCCCTCTTCGGCTTGACGCCGCGCCGCATCCAGCGTCGGGACCATCTCCATTTCTTTGATGTCTCGCGGATGCGGGCGTTGTTCCCGGGTGCAGTGTTGTACGGGTACTTCCCGTACGCGGTGTTGAAACTGACCATCAGGCGGGGCGTGGGCGCCTTGTCCCCGACGTTTGTCGTAAACGAGCGCAAATCTTGAAGACCGGGCGGACCGAGACCACCGTCATGGTGGCGGGGATAGTCGCACTCGGCGCCGTGTTGCGGTGCTACCAATTGGGCGCTCGGCCGCTCGAGGAAGACGAGCTGTACACGTTGCGCGACGCGTTGGACTTGGGCGCCCGGGCGGCTGCAGCCGGCGGACCGGGCATCCGCGGGCGGCCGCTGTACTACCTGCTGCAGCACCTGCTGCTGCCGCTGCACGACCCCACGGCCGCCTTCCTCCGGTTGCTGCCCGTCGTCTTCGCGCTGTTGGGCTTGTGGGTCACGTGGAACTTGGGACGCCGGGTGTTCGGCCCGGTCGCCGGCGGGGTGGCCGCCCTGCTGGCGGCAGTGGCGCCGTGGCTGTTGTACGAGAGCCAGTTTGCCCGCTACTGGACGCTGATCTATCTGCTTGCCGCCCTGGCCACGCTGCTGCTGCTCGAAGCGACGGCGGCGGATCGACGGCGGAGCTACGCGCTCGCGCTGCTGACGCTCGTCGCCGGGGTGGCGACGCACCCCACCTTCCTCTTTCCTTTGACCGGTGTGGTCCTCGGCTTGGCACTGGTCGGGCCCGACGGTGCGCTGGGCTGGCGCTGGCCGACGCGGACCGCCTGGAGCACGTTGTGGGTCCCGTTTCTTGCGACGATCGCGTTGGGATGGATCGCGCTGCAGGCGACCGGCGGCCGGGCCGCGCTACAGAACAAGGAGTCGCGTGGGATGAGCGCCACGCTCACCCTCGTGCCGGCGATCGTACAATGGCTCGATCCGGTCATCGTTGTGACGGCCCTGCTGGGGGCGCTGCTGCTGCTCTTGGCCCCGCGGGCGAGTGGCGACCGGCGTTGGGCGGCGCTCGCCCTGGGCGGCGGGTCGTCCACCATGCTCTTGCTATTCGCTGCGTCGCTGCGGACGGCCGTCTACGCCGATTACGCGACTGCGATGCTCCCGCTCGTCTTCGTGACCGCCGGCGGCGCGGTGCAGCGCCTCAGCGAGTCGCTCACCCGCGGGGGGCGAGCGTTCGCCCTGGGAGCGACTGCGGTCCTCGTTGCGGCCGTTCTGCCCGGGATGGCGTCGCACCTCTCCGACGGCACGCGCTTCGATTATCGACCGGCCTACACGTACGTCCGGAGCGCCGGTGGGCGGGGGGGAGGTGTCTTGGTCGGTTCGCCCGCGATCGTGGCGCGGCATTACGCCCCAGATCTGTCGTACCGTGAGTTGCCCACAAGCGTAGACACTTTGAGCAACTGGCTCGCCGGTGTCGACAATCTGTGGGTGATCGCTCCCTACCACCGGAACGGCCTGGTGGCCGACGCTCCGGGGCTCGAGGGCTGGCTGTTCGCACACTGCCGTCAAGTCTTGCGGTCGGAGCGGCCGCGGTTTGACTACCGTGTGTATCGGGTCGACCTGTACCGATGCGCCGGACCGGGCGCAGCCGCGTCATGAGGCCGTTCGGGGTTTTGCGCGTGCGACGCGCCTTGCGTGTCTGGACGCCATTGGCGGCGGTGGGTCTCCTGGGAACCTGTCGGCACGAGGCCTCCGGGTCGAACATCCCTGTGGGGGGGGAGTGCGGTTCGCTTCAAGCGGCCTGGATCTGGTGCGACGATTTCGAGTCGGACCGCCTCGGCCGGTACTTCGAATACGATAGTGCCGGGTTCGCTCGCGTCCGCGGTGCAGGCTTGAATGGGTCCACGGGGATGCGCGCGCGGTGGACCGGGGGGCAAGTCTCGGCAGGGTCGCTCCACCTCGCCTTCGGTGCCACGCCGCAGGCCGGGATCAGACCGGTGGACGCGGGGACGGCGAAATACCGCGAGGTGTACTGGCGGCTCTACCTGAAAAACCAGGCGGGCTGGACCGGCGGCGGCGGAGATAAACTGTCTCGCGTGCAGATCCTGGCGAACTCGGCCTGGGCCCAGACCATGATCGCACCGGTGTGGAGCGGTGACCAGCCCTCCAACCGGGAATACCTCCTGCTCGACCCCGTGTCCGGCACGGACAGCCTCGGGAATCTGCTGACGAGGGGGTATGGGGACGTCGCCCACCTGCGCTTCCTGGGGGCTGCGCGCAGTGGCACGGCGATCTTCTCCACCGCCAATGCCGGCGTCTGGCGCTGCATCGAAGCCCACGTCCGCTTGAACGACCCCGGCCAGGCGAACGGTGTTTTCGAATTGTGGATCGACGACGTGCTGGAGGCGCAACGGAGCGGGCTGAATTGGCTGGGATCCTACAACGATTACGGCATCAACACCCTGTTCGTCGAGAACTACTGGAACGCGGGCGCCGCGACGGCAGAGGAGCGGTACATCGACAACCTCGTGGTCAGCGCCCAGCGGGTCGGCTGCCTATGAGCGGGCTCGCGCAACGGGTCTATGAACACGCGCCGAGCTGGCTCCAGACCGTCTTTTTGAACGCCTACGCCGCGCGCATCCATGCCGAGCGTTATGGCTCGGTCTTCAACGCGCTGGAGTCGGAATGGGAGCGGAGTCAGTGGTGGGAGCCCGGTCGGTTGCGGGACTGGCAGGCCCAGCGGCTGCAGCTCATGGTGCGCTTCGCGTACGACCAGTTGCCCTTCTACCGGCGGCGATTCGACGCGTGCGGCGTGCGCCCCGAGCAGATCGTCGGGCCGGAGGACTTGCGCCGCCTGCCGGTGCTGACCAAGGCCGAGCTGCGCGCCGCCGGGCCAGCGCTTCTGACCCGGGAGCCGAGCGCCTTGATCCACGGCCACACCAGCGGCACGACCGGCTCACCGCTCAGCCTGTGGTACGATCGCGCGATGTGTATCGCGAACAACGTCGCTGACTGGCGACAGAAACGCTGGGGGGGAATGGGGCGGCGGGATTGGTGCGGGATGCTCCTCGGACGGGTGGTGGTGCCGATTGCCACGCGGCGGCCACCCTTCTGGCGGGCCAACTATCTCCACCGCCAACTTTGGTTTTCGTCGTTCCACATGAGCGAGTCGAACTTGGGCGCGTACGTCCGGGAGATGCGTCGCCGGCGGCTGCAGTTCCTCGAAGGCTATCCCTCCACGCTCTACATCCTCGCCTCCTACTTGCAGCGCCGTGGAGAGCGGCTGCCGCTTCGCGCGGTGTTTTCCTCGTCCGAAACGCTCCACGCGGTACAGCGGGAGGCGCTGACCGCGGCGTTCGAGTGTCCGATCTTCGACTTCTACGGCCTGGCGGAGCGCGTCGTGTTCGCCGGGGAATGTGAGGCTCACGAGGGCAAGCATCTGTTCGATGAATACGGCATCGCTGAGGTCGTGGACGACGCCGGAGAGCCCGTACCTCCGGGGCAACGCGGGTGGTTGACCGGAACCACGCTGTGGAATCGCGGCATGCCCCTGCTGCGCTACCGTACGAGCGACATGACGGCGCTCTTGCCCGAGCGGTGCCGGTGCGGTCGGGGGCTCGGGCGGCTCACGCCGGTCACGACCAAAGCGGAGGACATCGTGGCGACTCCCGACGGGCGCTATATCTCGCCCTCGGTCCTGACCCACCCCTTCAAGCCGTTCCCGCAGCTCTTGAAGTCGCAGCTGATTCAGGAAAGCCGCGATCACCTGCACCTGAAACTGGTCGCGTCGGACGCGTTCACCGCGGCGCATCGCGACGCGCTGCTCGCCGGCCTGCGACAGCGCCTGGGCGAGGGGATGCGGATCGACGTCGAGTTGGTAGAGGACATCCCGGCGGAGCCGTCGGGCAAGTTCCGCTGGGTCATCTCCCAGGTCGAGCACGGCTGCAGTGTCCCCTGGGAAGGCTGACCCGCCGTCAGTCGCCTCGGTTCCCCCACAGCTGGACCTCGTGCCAAAGATAGACGTTCGCGAGCAGCCACAGGACCTCCCCGTGGTCCTGATCGCCGCGCAGATGCTCGGCGAGCAGCCGATCGAGCGTTGGGCGATCGAATGCCGCCGCGGCGGGATGGCGAGGGTCGCGCATCCGGTCGAGTAGCGCGCTGAACGCGGGGTCCTGAAACCACCCCTTCAACGGAATCCCGAACCCCGACTTTGCGCCCCGGGTGATGCGAGGGCTCAAGTACCGCTCCGCCAGCCGCTTCACCACACGCTTGTTCTCCCTGGCCCGAACCTTGAGCGCGGAGCGCAGGCTCGTCGTCCATTCGACGAGCGGCAGATCGAGGAACGGCACGCGCCCTTCCAGTCCGCTGGCCATGGACATGCGATCCATGCGATCCAGCGCGCAACCGAGGTAGGTCGCGAGCTCATAGCGGGTCATCGTCGCGACCGCATCGCCGGGCACGAACGCCTGTGCCACGAGGTCCCGGCGCTCGGCCACTGCGTCATCGATCGGCGCGCCGGTGAGACGAGACACCAGCGCCGGAGACACGTAGGCCGAGTTGTAGATCACCGCGTCTTCGTACGAGAGGGGCAGCAGCTCGGCGAGTTTGGCGGCTCGATGCCCCGGCAGCCGGCGCAGTGCACCCGCCGTCAGCGCTCGGCTCCATTGCGGCAGGTGCGCCGTCGCGTGACGCAGCCGCGTGATGTGATACCGAGGGTAGCCGCCGAAGAGCTCATCGGCGCCTTCGCCGGTCAACACCACCGTCACGAATTGCCGCGCGAAGCGACTCAGCAGATACAGCGGGACGGAATTCGGGTGGCTGAGCGGTTCGTCGTGGTGCCAGATCAGTCGGTGCAGCGTCGCTTGAAAGGTGTGCGGGTCCGCCCGCAGCACGTGGTGGCTGGCGCGGGCGCGGGTCGCGGTGTCCTGCGCCAGCGCAGTCTCGTCCCATGTCCGCTCGGCGAACCCGACGGAGAAGGTGGCGAGCTGGCGGTCGGCGTGGCGTGCGGCATAGGTCGTGACCAATCCGGAGTCCACGCCGCCGCTGCAGAACGTTCCCAGCGGGACCTCGCTCATCAGCTGGGAACGCACCGCTTCTGCCAGCAGCTCTTCGAGTCGATCGGTCGCCTGATCCAGTGTGAGCCCGGTCGAGTCGTTGTGCGCAGCGGGTCCGGGGGCCGTCCAGTACCGCTGGACTTGCAGCCGGCCGTCTTGCCACACGGCCACGTGTCCCGGCGGCAGGCGGTGCACGCCGTGGAAGAAGCTTCGACTCCCCGCGACGTACCGGAATACCAAGTACTCCTGGAGGCTCGCGAACTGCAGCCGGGGCGCGCACCCGCTGCCGGCCAGCACGGCCTTGATTTCCGATCCGAAGAAAAGCCCCTCGTCGGTGACGCTGTAAAACAGCGGCTTGATGCCGAGATGATCGCGGCCCAGCACGACGCGGCCGTTGCGCACGTCGTGAAGGCCGAAGGCGAACATGCCGTTCAGACGCTCCACGAAGTTGAGACCCCACGTCTCGTAGGCGTGCACCAGCACTTCGGTGTCACTGCGCGTCCGGAAGGTGTGCCCGTGGGACTGGAGTTGGGCGGCGAGCTCCCGGTAGTTGTAGATCTCGCCGTTGAACGTGATCCAGATGCTACCGTCCTCGTTGGCGAGCGGCTGCTGTCCGGTCGCCACATCGATGATGCTGAGACGGGTGTGTCCGAGCCCGACGCCAGCTTCGCGGCGCTCTCCGGCGCCGTCCGGACCGCGATGTGCGACCGCCGCCCGCATCCGCAGGAGACGGTCCAATTCGACGGGGCGGGCCGGATCGACGTAGGCCAGGCCGCAGATTCCGCACATCAGCTGGGACGCCGGTCCGGGGAGCTGGGCATATGACGAGCTGACTCTAGGACAAGGGTGAAGAGGCGACGCAACGCACCGTAGCGCTCGTCGGCCCGCCGTGGATCAAGTTTGATGCCGTGTCTGGCCGCCGCACCGTTGCGCGCACGCCACAGCAACGATGGGCGCCGGAGAGGTGGCGTCGCGGGGCCGGACCGGCGGCGGGGGCGGGGCATGGCATACGAATTGCCCCTCCCCCTGCCGCAAGCATCTGGCGATCGAGGGGGTACGTTGTCGCCCGCACCGTGGACATCCGGCGCTCGGCCAAAATTGTTGTTTCTGTGTCAAACACTCCCCTATCCCCCCGACGGCGGCGTGTCGATTCGCACGTACCACGTGATGCGCCTATTGGCGCACGCGTTCGACGTGACTGCGCTGTGCTTTTTCCGCGCCAGCGATCGGCCCACCTCTCGGGACGTCGCGGCCAGCGTTACCGGGCTGAGCGAGTTCGCCACCGTGCAGGCCTTCCCCATCCCGCAGGAACACGCAACGGGGCGGCTGCTGTGGGACCACGCGCGCAGCCTGCTCCGAGGCCGCGCCTACACCGTGTTCGCCTACGAGTCGCGCGCCTTCCGAGCTCGTCTCGAAGAGCTGCTGGCGGACGAGTCTTTCGACCTCGTGCATATGGACAGCCTCGATCTGTCCGGGTATCTGCCCGCGCTGCGGCGATTGCCGATCGTCTGCGTACACCACAACATCGAAGCCACCTTGTTGCAGCGCCGCGCAGGGCTCGAACGCAGTCGCTGGCGGGCGGCGTACATCCGCCACCAGAGCCGCCTGGTGGAGCGTGAAGCGCGGCGCTGGTTAGGCCGGGTGGCGCTCAACGTGGCCGTCTCGCCGGCGGACTGCGACGCCCTCATGCGGCTCGTCCCGGGTGCGAGGTGCGCGGTCGTGCCTAACGGGGTCGATGTGCAACGCTTTCAGCCGGCCGCCGCTTCGGGCACTGGCATCGTCGGTGTCGGCGGCATCAACTGGTTCCCAAACCACGATGCGCTGATGTATCTGGCGACCGAACTGCTACCTCGATTGCGAACGCGGCAGCACCCGGTGGTGCGCTGGGTCGGTAGAGCGAGCGTGGAAGATCAGCTGCGCTATCGCGCCACCTACGACATTGAGCTGCCGGGGTACGTCGACGACGTGCGGCCGTTCGTGGAACAGGCGGCGTGCTTCGTGGTGCCGTTGCGCGTGGGAGGCGGGACACGGCTGAAAATTCTGGACGCCTGGGCGATGGGGAAGGCGATCGTGAGCACGTCGATCGGGTGCGAAGGGCTGGCGGCGGTGGACGGCGAAAACATCCTGATCCGGGACACAGCGGACGGTTTCGCGGAGGCCGTGGCTCAGGTGCTCGCGGATATCCCGTTGCGGGAACGCCTCGGCCGGGCGGGCCGCGCGACGGTGGAGCAGCAATACGGCTGGGAGTTGATCGGCCGACACATGGTGGAACTGTATCGGGAGGTCATAATGTCAGGCGTTGCAGAAAGCGCCTCCGTCTTCCCAGCGCCGGGGGGCGCGTATTAGCTTGGGGCGGCATGCGCGGAAGAGGTCAGAGCTCGCGCGCCCGTGCGGCGGTGCGGCTGGTCGCCTGGATGCTGGCGCTCGGCTCGTTGAGTTGTCTCGCGGTCGAGGACAATCGCGCGCCGGGCGTGCGGCCGCCGCCTCCGCCGCCTCCGCCGCCTCCCCCGCCTCCGCCTCCCCCAGCGTCTGGAGCATGGTTCCAGGAAGACTTCTCGAGCTACGTGAGCACGGCGGACCTGCTCTCCGATCCGCGGGGCTTCTATACGGTGTTGGAGGACGCCAATCCAGCGCAAATTGCGCTCGACCAGACCACCGGATACGGCGGTTCGTCCAAGAGCATGCGCTACACGTTCCCGGACCGGTCGGCGGACACGACGGGGCGCTGCCACGACTACCCGGTGGGGCGGAACATCGCTTTACCGGCTCATGTGCAGCAGGTCTGGATCGAAGCGTACGTGAAGTTCTCCGCGAACTTCCGCACGCTGGCCCCCGGTTCGTGGGGCTGCAAGTCGAATGCGGAGTACAAGTTCATTTTCGGCCGCGTGACCGGCGGATCGCGCTTCAACCTCCTTTCCGGGACGTATGGATACGCCTGGACGTTCGGCGTCCCCTTCGACGAGCAAGGGGACGGCGGATCCCCGCCGCACGACATCCCAGGAGGAGACGTGGTGTGGGATGGCCAGTGGCACCAGTACCGACTCTATTTGAAGGTCTCGAGCGCTCCGGGACAGCCGGACGGCGCGGCCAAGTTTTGGCTCGACGGCGCGCTGCTCAAGGAGTATTCCCGGTTCGCGATCAACGCCTCCGACATCTACGGCGTGGCCCTGGGGCGGAACATGAATCAGGGGCCGGCCCAGGAGTCGTACGTGTGGTGGGGGCGGATCAGCGCCTGGAGGTCGGACCCCGGGTTCTGACGGCGCCGGTCCGCGCCGGAGCTCGGGCGTGAGGGTCGCCAGCACGGTTGCAGCGCCGCTTCCGCGGAGGGCGCGGGCGGCTCCCTGGAGCGCGCTACAGGTCGCGCTTGCCGCTACCCTGTTATGCTCGGTCTGGCGCGTGCAGGATCTCTTGCCGATCCTCGGCGTCCTCCAGATCCCCCTCCTGAGTTCGCTCGCCGCCATCGCGTTGTTCTTCCTGGCCCGCGACGTTGAGCGCTCATTGCTGGTGCTGCGACACCCTATCGTCCGGCTGTCGCTCGTGCTGCTGTTGCTCATGGTGCTGAGCGTGCCGGGCAGCTTGTATCCGGGTCTCAGTGCAAAGTTCATTCTCAAGGATCACTTCCGGACGGTCCTGCTGATGCTTGTCTTGGCGGGGAGCGTGCGCCACTTCCGCGACCTCGAGCGCTACGCCGCCGTCCATGTGGCCGGGGGCCTGTTTTTTTGCGTGATGGTGTTGACCAAGTTCGCGGTCGACGCCAAGGGGCGTCTCGGGGTGCTCGGCTACTACGACGCCAACGATCTGGGACTGCTCATGGTGTGCGTCACTCCCCTCGCGGTGTACTTCCTGCGCGGCGGGGCGAGACCCCTCCAGCGGTGGTTGGCCTTGGCGGCGCTGGCGGTCTTCCTCGTCTCGCTCGTCAAGACGGGATCGCGCGGTGGCTTTCTCGGGCTCATCGCGGTCGGCGGCTTCATCGTGTTCCGCTTTACGTCCTTGCCACGCCGCATCCGGCTCGCCGCGGTCGCCGCCGCGTGCGTGGTCCTGGCGTTCGCGGCTAACGACCGCTATTGGACCATGATGCGCACCCTGCTCAATCCCCAAGCGGACTACAACTGGTCCGGCAATGAGGAGGGCGGGCGGATGGAGGTGTGGAAGCGCGGCGTCGGCTACATGACGACGCATCCCTTGCTGGGCGTGGGGGTGAGCGCGTTTCCGGTTGCCGAAGGGACCATCTCCCCGCTCGCCGAGCGGCAGCGGCTGGGCATCGGGCTGAAGTGGTCCGCGGCCCATAATTCGTTCGTACAGATCGGGGCGGAGTTGGGTGTCCCGGGACTGATCGTCTTTCTCTGGCTGCTCTGGGTGAGTCGCAAGACGCTGCGCCGGATCGGGCGGCTCCCGCGCGGGCCGGACGGCCGCACGGTCCCGATCGCGGCCCTGGCGCAATCGCTCACCGCTGCGCTCCTGGGGTACTGCGTGGCCGGCTTCTTCTTGTCGCAAGCCTACTCCGCTTTCCTCTATACTCTGTTCGGGATGATCGCGGGGATGGGCGTCCTGGCTTCCGCCCCCGAGTCGCTCGCCGCACAGGGTGGCGGGACGCCCCGACGGGTGGGGTGAGCCCGCTCCGCGTCCTCCACGTAGTGCTCGACCTGGACGCGGGTGGGCTCGAGCGGCTGGTCGTGGACATCGTGCGTGGCAGCGACACCAGGCGCTTCGAAAGTCAGGTCCTGTGCCTCCGCGCTCCCGGCCGCCAGGCCGCGAGCCTGGACGGGATGGGACGGGTGCATGTAGCCCCCCACCTGTCTCGCTGGTCGTGGCTCCATCCGGCCCCGCTGATCCGGCAGATCCGGGAGATCGCCCCGGACGTGGTTCACACGCATAGCGGCGTGTGGTACAAGGCCTCGCTGGCGGCTCGTCGGGCCGGGGTGCCTCGGGTCATTCACACCGATCACGGACGCCCGTGGCCGGACCCATGGTCCGCCTGGGTGGTGGATCATCTCGCCTCCCACCGGACCGACGTTCTCGTCGCGGTCTCCGAACCGCTCGCCCGATTCCTCCGAGCGCGTCTGCACGTGCGCCCCGGGCGGCTCCGGGTCATTCTGAACGGCGTGGACACGGCGCGTTTCCGACCGCGGCCCGATCCAGGGACGCTGCGGCAGGAACTCGGCCTCGCACCGGACGTCCCGATCCTCGGGAGCATCGGACGGCTGGACTACATCAAGGGGTACGACGTGATGCTGCACGCACTGGCGCAGCTATCCGCCGAGCGGCAGCGCGACCCTCTCCCGGTGCTGGTGCTGGCGGGGGATGGACCCGAGACGAGTCGGCTGCAAATGCTCGTGCGGCAGCTCGGCCTGGGGCGCCGCGCCTTCCTGGTCGGCTGGCGTCAGGACGTCGAGGCGCTGCATGCCGCGTTCACCCTGTTCACGCTGGCCTCGCGCAGTGAGGGGACGTCCGTTGGTCTACTCGAAGCTATGGGTGCGGGCCTGTGCCCGGTCGTCACCGACGTGGGCGGGAACGCCGCCGTGCTCGGTCCGTCCCTCCGGCACCGCCTGGTGGCTGCCGAGAACCCGGCGGCGCTGGCTGCCGCGTGGCGCGACGCGCTTGGCGATCCCACGCGGCGATCGGCCGATGCGGTCGCTGCGCGGCAGCGGGTAAAACACGCGTATGACCTGCGGACCATGGTGCGGGCCTACGAGCGACTCTATGTCGGGGAGGATGCAGGCGCGTCGCTCACCTGAGGGGCGCGCTCAGCAGGGGGCGCCGCTCAGCCGCGCAGCTCGCGCAGCAGCGTCCACAGGGCACGCACCCGCGGGCGGTGGCAGCCGTAGAGCACCGCGGCATACACCACGGCTCCGGTCACGACGTGCGCCGCGAGCTTCACACCGGGATGCCACGGGTCGGGCGTCGCCAACCGAACCGCCCAGACGGCCGCGGCCATTGCCAACGTAGTGCTGGCGGCGGGCCACAGCGATCTCAAGTACGCCGGAAGCGGCAGTCCGGTCAGGCGCAAGGCGTAACTGAGGTAGAGCGGCATCACCAGCAGGGGATGGCCCACCAACCACGCGGCGGCCACGCCCGCGGTACCCCAGCGGCTTCCGAAGTAGAACAGCACCGGCAGGACGAGCGCAGTGACCAGCGTGAGCTGCATGTTGCCCTTCGCATGGCCCCGTGAGACGATGATTTGCGGCAGCAGCGGGCTGACCGATCGCAGCGCGGCGGACAGCGCCAGCAGCTGTAGTGGAGCGACGGCGGACCGCCACTGGGTCCCGAGCACGAGCGGCACGAATTCGTCCGCGATCAACGCCATACCTATCGCGGCCGGAAAGGTGATGAGCGCGAGTGCTTCGGTGAGATTCTTGAGGTAGCGTTGCAGCGCCGGGGGGTCGTGCTGCACGGCCGAGAACACCGGCGGCGTCACGCTCGCGACGAGGGCGGTGATGCGGTCGACCGGAATGCTCGCGAGGGTCCATCCGATCGTATAGGCGCCGAGCGCGGCCTTCCCGAGCAGGCGCCCGACGATCGTGAAGTCGGCATTGCTGTACAGGTACCACGCGAGCCGCGAGACGACGAGGTGCCAACCGAAGGTCACCGCACCGGAGATGGTGCCGAACTGGCGCGGCCAGGCTATGGGTTGGGGGCGCCAGATGTTGACGAGCACCGTGCTCGTCAGGCGTCCGGCGAGCGGCCCGAGGACGAGGGCCCAATAGCCTATTCCCAGGGCGGCGAGGGCGAGCGTCGTCAGCGCAGCGAGTACTGCTTCGGCTCCGTCCGCCCACGCGAGCCGGCGGAAATCAAGATCCCGGGTGAGCAACCCCTGCGGCACGACTTGCAGCGCGCTCGTCAGGAATGCGAGGCTCGCGACGGGGATGATCCAACGGACGGTCGGCTCGCCGAAGAATTCGGCGACGGCACCGGACACGAGCGCCGACACGACGACAAATCCCACGCCCAGCAGCAGGGCAAACCCGGCGAGCCGCGCGAGTTGATCGGCGGCAAGGTCGCGGCGTTGCACGATGACCGCGCCCAGCCCGAACTCGTTGATCAGGTGGATGAACCCGAGGTACACCATGGCCATCCCGACGAGCCCGTAGTCGGTGGGCGCGAGCAGCCGGGCGACGATGAGCGTGGACGCCCAGCCGAGCAGCTGGGTGGCCCAGCGCATCGCTCCGGTCCACGCGATGCCGCGGATGAGGGAGCGATCGAGCTCACGCCCGCCGTACGGCGGCGCGGCCGTCGCCGGCGGCGCGACGGGAGGCGGGAGCGCGTCCGGCACTACGAGGCCGCGCATGCGAGCGTGGGCTCCTCGGCGGTCTGCGGTGGGGCGCCGGTGATCGCCTCGATCGCGCTGAACAGCCGGGTCGCCTGTTCCCGGCGGCTGTAGCGCGGATCCTCGGCCAGGCGCACGGGCCACTCACCGCGCAGATGCTGCAGGTAGCGGAGATGGAGGAGACCGGCGATGGTGTCCACGGCATCGGGCGGCACGACGTCCGCGCTCGAGCCCCGCAGCAACTGTTCGGTGGCGCTGCCATCTTCCGCCAAGGCCAACAACCACGCATCAAACTGCATGTAATCGAAGATCTTCGCCGGGATGGCCATGTCCGAGTCCTGCGGCAGGATCACGAGCATCGTGGCCTGCGCGAGGAATGCGAGCGCTTCGGCGCGCGGTCGAGGAGGGTGCGTTCGGACGAACGCTTCCATGCCCTCTTCCCGGGCGATCTGCTCGATCGGTACGCCGTCGAAGGTGCGCACGTCGCCCATGAATTCGATCCCGAACTCGCTCGGGGAGAGGCCACGCTCGATCACGACCTGAGCCGCCGCGCGGAACAGGGGGCGCGGGTCGCGGTCGAGGTAGATCGAACCCGCATACGCGACCAGGAAGCGACGCCCGTGCCGTGACGCGGGCACCGTCTCCTCGTCGCAGCCGTTGGGCACCGCGATGATCCGATTCGCAGCCGATCGGTACACGCCGCGCATCACGTTGCGCAGCGGGTCGGTGTTGGCGACGATGAGGGACGCCTCTGCCACCGCGCGGCGCTCGTAATACGTTGCGAACGCGAACCACACCGGACTCGCGATCCCCTCGGGAAGGCGCTGTACGAGGGTCCACGGGTCGCGCATATCCATGACGAACGGAAGGTCAGTCCGGCGCGCGACGAGCCGCGCCGCTTCGTGGGCCATATGCGGCGGGCCGCAACTGATCACCGCGCGGTGCACGCCGGGCTCGATGACCTGTATCGCGCGGCGCGCCGCGGCCCGGGCCCAGCGCCCGGTCCGGATGTACTCGAGCCAGGCGAAGTAGGCCCGCACCACGTCGCGCGGCTCCGACGGCCGCCACCGCACCTCCCGCCGGGCGAGCGACTGCCGCTGGGCGACCGGACCGAGGGCCCCATCCGCCGACCCGGCCAGGCGATGCGGCAGGCGGCGCGCCGAGTCGTACGCGCGCCAGGCAAGCTCCACCATGTGTTCCCAGGCCACTTGGGGCGGGGCTAAGGTGTACACTCGGATCCCCGGCGGGAGGTCTCCGAGGCGGCTCGGGTCGGTGACGGCGATGCTGGCGGGATCGAACGTGATCACATCGAGGCCCCACCCGCGCTCGGCCGCGTAGCGGGACAACTTCTGCCACCGCAGCGCCCCGACCGCGGCGTCGGGTGGGAAGTGGCAACTGATGAGCAGCAGCCGTGCGCGCGCCAGCGAGGTGCCGGTTGCATGCGATGGCGTCGGTCCCGGGCGGCGCGCGCGCCACAGATCCACCACGTGCGTCGCGACTCGCGCCATGCGTGCGCGGTGCCCCACCAGCAGGACGGCGAGGTACGCAGCCGCACCCGCGAGCACTTCGATACCCAGCTGCAGCCAGCCGGACCACGAGTCCGGGATGGTGGTGCGGAGCGCGAAGACGACAACTGCGATGCCCACTGCTGCGCTGCCGGCGGGCCACAGGGCAAGCAGGTAGTCGGCTGCCCGTATGCCCAGGATACGCAACGTGTGCCGGAAGAACGAGGGAATCGTGATGAGCGGGTACCCGATAACCCAGCCCAACGCCACGCCGGTGATTCCTGCCCACCGCGCGCCCAGATAGAGCACCGCCGGGAGCGCGACCGCGGTGAGCACGTTGAGCTTCATGTTGAGCTTGGCGTGGCCCGTGGCGATCAGCATCTGCGGCAGCAGGTTGATGATCGAGCGGAACCCACCGTACAGTCCGAGCAACCGGAGCGGCACGATGGCCGGGCGCCACCGCTCGCCGAGGACCGTCAGAACAAACACATCCGCCACCAACGCCAGGCCGACGGAGACCGGGAACGTGACGAGCGCGAGCCCCTCGGTCAGCCCGAGGAGGTAACGGCGCAGCGTGCTGGGGTCGTCCTGTGCGGCGGAAAACACCGCAGGCGTCACCTGCCCGACCATCGCGCTCACGCGATCGACCGGGATGCTGGCGACGTCGGAGCCCTTGGTGTACGCACCGAGCGCCGCCTTCCCCAGCACCCGCCCCACGATCGTGAGGTCGGCGTAGCTATAGACGTACCAGCACAGTTGGGAGATGACGACGTACCAGCCGAAGTTCACCGCGTCGGCGATCGACCGGAGGTCCCGAGGCCAGGCGAGCGGGTGGGGCCGCAACACGCACAACACGCTCATCACCGCGAACCCACTCACGACCGTGCCCCATACGAGCGCCCAGTAGCCCAGACCGAAGTACGCACCGGTCAGCGTGACCGCGCTCCACGCCATCGCCTCGCCCGCATCCAGCCACGCCAGCCGGCGAAATTCCAGATCGCGCGCCAGCAGCGAGCGGGGCACTACCTGCACGCCACGCATCACGAACGTGAGGCTGAGCGCGATGATGATCCCCTGAACGCTCGGCTCGCCGAAAAACACCGCCACGGGCCCCGCCAGGCTCAGCGACAAGACGAAGATGACGACGCTCGCGAGCACGGCGAGGCCACCGAGCTGAGCGATTTGCTCCGTGGTCAGGTCGCGGCGCTGCACGATGGCCAGGCTCAGTCCCAGCTCGTTCACGAGCTGGACGAAGCCCGCGTACACCATCGCCATGGCGAACAACCCGTAATCGGTGGGCGTGATGAGACGCGCCACGATGAGCGTGGAGGCCCAGCTCACGAGCTGCGTGAGCCACTTGATGCCTCCGGTCCAGGCGATCCCCTGGGCGAGGGAGCGGTCGAGATTGGATGGGGATTGGCTCATCTAGTAGCGGCGAGACTAGCAAGAGCAGGGCCACGTAGCACGCGCCCCCGCCACGCCGCGCGCCTCCAGCTAGGTGTGGCGACGCCGCAACGGGTGAAGACCACCCCGCAGGCCGCTTGCGTCGTCGACCCCACTGGAGGGGCGGGCACAGAACTTGTTCCGAGACAGGGCGAGGCCTGGTCAATGCGGCCTGACTCATCATCGGAGCGCTCGTGACGCTGGCAGTGCTCAACCACTATATGCCCGGCCCGTTGAAGCAGGCCGCGCGCACCGCCTGGCAGCGGCAGCAAATGCGCCGTGCCATGCGACGCCTCGTGGCCCTCCCGCCTGGGACGACGCCGGAGCGCCGGCTGCTCGACGAGCTACGCGCCGCGTGGGACAACGAAGGGTTCACGGCCGACATCGACTATCTGGCAGAGGTCGCGCGCCATGCGGCGCAGACGCCGGGCCCGGTGCTCGAATGCGGCAGCGGCCTGACGACGCTCCTGCTGGGCGCACTCGCGGGCCGCCGCGGCGTCGAGGTGTGGGCGCTGGAACATGACCCGCAATGGCGACGCCGCGTCGGGACGGCGCTGCGCGACCACGTCGCCGGCCAGGTGTACCTGTGGTTGTCCCCCCTCAGCGATTACGGGGCGTTCGACTGGTACGCGGCGCCGCTCCCCCTCATGCCCGAGGAATTCCGACTCGTGGTGTGTGACGGGCCCCCCGACGACACGCGCGGCGGGCGTTTTGGCTTGCTCTCGGTCATTGGCGACCGTCTGCCCCCGGGGGCGGTGATTCTGCTCGATGATGCGGCGCGCGAGAGCGAGCAGGACGCGGTGCGCCGCTGGACGCACGCGATGCCGTTCAGGGTCGCGCTGCGGCGGCTGCCGGGCGGAGCGCTGGCCGAGATCACACGATGCTGACGGCTTCCGTCGCTCTGCGCGGATCGGCTGAGCCCAGCATGGCACCGCCCGACACTCCGCCCGCTCCGCCGTCCTCCGCGCTGTACGACCTCCGGTGGATCACCCGCGCCGCGTGCCCAGCGGACTGGTGGGCGCACGTCGAGCGCTGCGGTGGGGGTTTCTTTCACACCCCGCCCGGGCTCGAGGCCGGCGCGCCGGCGGGGGAGGCGGTATTCGCGCAGCTGCTCCACGGCCAAGACGTCGTCGGAATCGCCGCCGGGGTGCGCAGCCGGTGCCGCCTCGGTCGACGGCCGCGTCACCTGTACTTCCCGACGGCGCCCGCGTTCCGCGGTCTCCCCCGTCCGGACGAAGCGCTCGGCGCGCTCGCCGAGGCGTTGCGTATCGAAGGGGCCGCGGAGGTCGCCGTGGACTCGTTCGACGCCGGCTGGCAGCCCGATGTCACGCCAGGTCGCTCCATTGAGACGCGGGATCGGGTGGAGTATCTCGTACCGCTCGACCGGAGTCCCGACGAGCTGGTGCGTGGCTGCAGCAAGCACCATCGGCGGCACTTACAGAACGGCATACGGCAGGATTGGAGCTTCCAAACTCTGGACGGACCGGAGGCCCGAGCCGTGATCGCCGCCGTGCAGCACGCGGCGGCGGACCGGGCGGCGGAGCGAGGCGATCCATTCCAGGCGACGCTGCCTGCCGCGGCGGGGGCCGCGACCGACGGCGGGGCGCCTTGGGGCGTGACGACGTTCTCCGTGTGGGAGAAGGGGGCGCCGCTCGCTGCCGCGCTGGTGGGTTGGGCGAAGCCCCGGGCGTACTATCTAGTCGGCGGCTCGACGCCGACGGGGTATGCGTGTCACGCGGCGGTGTGGCTGCACTGGCGCATCATGTGCCATCTGGCGGGCGCGGGATTCACGACCTACAACCTCGGCGGCACGCCGGCAACGGCGCGCCAGCCGGACGATCCGCAGCACGGGCTGTACCGCTTCAAGAGCGGCTTCGGGGCCGACATCGTCTCCCGCCGCAGTGTGCGCTGGACGCTCCGTCCCGTGCACGTGGCGACGCACCGGCTGGTCAATTGGGTGGCGACCCGCCTTCACTCATAACCCGGAGACGTCTCCCGTTGACTCAAGCTCTGCCGCTGCCGATCCCTCGCCTGACACGGGTGCTGGAGGCCGGTTTGCAAAAAGTGCGCGCCCATCCGATGCTCAACCCAGTGGCCCTCGAGGAGCTCTGGCGCGAGCGCGCCGGGCACGCAGTGGATCCGACGCACGGGCCACATCTGCTCGCCGCGCTCGACTGGCTGGCGCGTGCCCAGGCCGCTAGCGGCGATGGCGGCTTCGCGCGCGGCTACAGCCTCGCCTGGAATCCGTACTTCAGGTCACGCGGGTGGCAGCCCAGCTACCCCGAGACGACGGGCTACATCATCCCGACGTTCTACCTGGCGGCGCGGCACCTCGGCCGTCCGGAACTCGCCCAGTGCGCCGAGCGCGCTGCTCACTGGGAGGTCGAGGTCCAGCTGCCGTCCGGCGCGGTGCGGGGCGGAGTGATGGGAGAGCATACAGCTCCGGCGGTGTTTAACACCGGCCAGGTCCTGTTCGGCTGGCTGGCGGCGTTTGGGGAAACCGGCTCGGGAGTGTTCGCGGGTGCGGCGCGCCGGGCGGCGTGCTTCCTGCTGGCCACGCTGGACGAGGACGGTCTGTGGCGCCGCGGCAATTCCCGCTTCGCCGACGCGCGGGCGACGCTCTACAACACGCGCACGGCGTGGGGGCTCGCAGAAGCGGGGCGGGTCCTCGGCGCGCCCGAGTTCACGGCGGCTGCGGCGCGGAATCTCCGCGCCGTCGCCCGGCGGCAGCACGACGATGGCTGGCTGCCGGACTGCTGCCTCAGCGACCCGTTCCGACCGCTGCTCCACACAATCGCCTACGCGATCCGGGGTTTGCTCGAGGGCGGGCGCATGCTGCAGGATGCGCGGCTCATCGCCCGCGCCGCCGTGGCGGCGGAGCGGATCGCGGCCGCGGTGGAGCCGGATGGTCGGCTCCCGGGGCGGTTCGCCGCCGGCTGGAGGCCCGCCGTGGCCTGGAGCTGTCTGACCGGCCAGGCTCAGATGGCGAACATCTGGTTGCGCCTGTTCGAGATCACAGGCCAGCAGAAATGGCTCGAACCCGTGGGGCCGGTGCTCCGCTTCCTCAAGTCGACGCAGAACCGCACCAGTCGCGACCTGGGGCTCCGGGGCGGTGTGAAGGGCTCTTATCCGCTCGGCGCGGAGTACGGGCCGTACCAGACGTTGAACTGGGCGACGAAGTTCTTCGTCGACGCGCTCATCCGGCACGAGCGGACCACGCTCGGCATCGGCAAGGAAGCCGCAACCGCGACGTCCGCCGCCCTCGCTTAAGCGCGCGATGGTCGTCCTGCAAATCGTCGCGCCCGCGGAATTCGGGGGCCTGGAGCGGGTCGTTCATGCGCTGGCGCAAGGACTCCACGGGACCGGCCATGAGGTGCACCTCGCGACCGTGCTCGACCGTCCCGGCGAACATCCCTTCCTGACACCGCTCGCCCAGATCGGTATCACGACGCATCAGCTCGTCTTCCCCGGGCGCGCGTACTGGCGGGAGCGCAGGGCGATTGCGGCGCTCTGCCGCAGCGTCCGGCCGGATATCGTCCACACGCACGGCTATCGACCGGATGTCGTGGACGCGAGCGTGGCGCGCCGACTAGGGATTCCGGTGGTCACGACGGTGCATGGGTTCACGGGCGGCGGCTGGAAGAACCGCTGCTACGAGTGGCTCCAGCGCCGCGCGTTCCGACGCTGCGACGCGGTCGTGGCGGTGTCCCGGCCGTTGGTGGAGCGCCTGGCCCGGGCTGGCGTTCCGCGGGCGCGGCTGCACGAAGTACCGAACGCGTGGTGCCCGACTGCAGCGCCGCTCGATCGCACCGCGGGGCGGCTCGTGCTGGGGCTTCCCCGGGACGCGTTTGTGGTCGGCTGGGTCGGGCGTTTGAGCTCCGAGAAAGGCCCGGACGTGCTGCTCGATGCGGTGCGGTGCGTCTCGGATCTGCCGCTCGTCGTGTCCGTGGTGGGGAGCGGCGCCGAGCGGAGCGCGCTCCAAGCCCGGGCACGCAGCCTGCGGCTCAACAAGGTTTTCTGGCACGGCACCCTGCACGACGCGGCCCGGTTGTTCCCGGCGTTCGATGTCTTCGTCCTCAGCTCGCGCACGGAGGGCACTCCCATTGTGCTGTTCGAGGCGATGGCGTGCGAGGTGCCCGTAGTCGCAACACGGGTCGGCGGCGTGCCGGACATTCTGTCAGCCGCCGAGGCGGCGCTCGTGCCCCCGAACGACCCCGTGGCGCTCGCCGCGGAGTTGCGCGCCGTGTATCGTGACCCGGCGCCGGCGCGGGCACGCGCCCGACGCGCGCGGGCGCGCCTGGAGCGCGATTTCAGCCTCGGCCCGTGGCTGACGCGCTACGAGCGAATCTACGCGCAGGTGGGCCGAGCGGCGCCAGCCGCGTTGGTGGGATGAGCAACGCAGCCGTCGTCTCACTCGTCGTCGGGCTGGGTTCGTGCGTGTACAGCTACGTCGGCTACCCCGCGCTGCTGAAGCTGCTGGCGCTCGGCCGCGCGCGCCGGCGGGCAGCGCCGCCCTTCGAGGAGTGGCCTTCCATCAGCATCACGATCCCGGTGCACAACGAAGCCGCGGTGATCGCCGGCACGCTGGAGCGACTCCTCGAGCTCGCCTATCCAGTGGAGCGACGCCAGATCCTCGTGGTCTCGGACGCGTCGAGCGACGGCACCGATGACATCGTGGCCCGGTTCGCCCCGCGGGGCGTGGAGTTGTTGCGTCTGCCGGAGCGGCGCGGCAAGACCGCGGCGGAGAACGCGGCCCGCGGGCAGCTGCGCGGCGACATTATCGTCAACACGGATGCCTCGGTGCGTATCGGTCGGGGGGCCCTCAAACCCCTCGTCGCCGAGTTTGCCGACCCCACCGTGGGGGTGGCGTCCGGGCGCGACGTCAGTGTCGCGCGCGTGGACGCGGAGGCGAACGCAGGCGAATCGGCTTACATCGGCTACGAGATGTGGGTGCGGGATCTGGAAACCCGCGTGGGCGGGATCGTGGGAGCGTCGGGATGCCTCTACGCGATTCGAGCCGCGCTGCACCGGGAAGCAGTTCCCGAGGACCTGAGCCGGGACTTCCGCGCGGCTCTGCTTGCCCGGCGCCGCGGCTATCGCGCGGTGTCCGTGCCTGAAGCGCTCTGCTTCGTGCCCCGCAGCGCCTCGCTGCGCCAGGAGTATCGCCGCAAGGTGCGCACGATGGCGCGGGGCCTGCGCACGCTGTGGGCGCAGCGGGCGCTACTCAATCCGCTGCGCTATGGCTTGTTCGCCTGGATGCTCGGCAGTCACAAGCTGTGTCGCTGGCTGGTGCCGTGGGCGGCTCTCTTGGCCCTGGGCGCGGTGGGGGTGCTCGCGCCGGACGCGGCGTGGGCGCGAGCCGTGCTGGGGGCCGGGGTCGGCGTCGTGGCACTGGGGGCGGTGGGGTGGTGGTGGCCGGTGCGGGGAGGACGGAACGTCCCCCGAATCGTCGCTCTACCGGCCTATGCCGTCTCCGGCAATGTCGCCGCGCTGCACGCCTGGCTGCTCGCCCTGAGCGGGGTGGGAACCGCGGTGTGGGAGCCCACGCGCCGCGGGACGACCGCTGAGACCGCCTGACTGCCAGATGTGAGGGGGTAGTTACCAGCCGCCGCGGCGGAACACAATCACCGGAATCGTCCGCAGCATGATCCGCAGGTCTTCTATTGCCGACTGACGCCGAATGTACTCGAGATCGTAGGCGACCTTGCGTCGTACATCCTCGACCGACTGGTCGTATCCTTGATTTATCTGTGCCCACCCTGTGATGCCCGGTCGCACCCGTTGACGGCGCTGATATCCCTCGATCTGCTCCCGCAGGTACACGAAGATCGCGGGTTGCTCGGGGCGCGGGCCGACGATATTCATGTCTCCCCGGAGCACGTTGAAGAGCTGCGGCAGCTCATCGAGGCGAAACTTTCTCAGCACTCGCCCGATGGGCGTCACGCGGGCGTCGTCCGGCTGGGCCCACACCTGCGGGTCCCGGTGGGCAGACGCGACATACATCGTGCGGAACTTGTACATGGTGAACGGGTGCCCGCCCTGGTCGAGCCGCCGGCGGGTGTTGCCGCCGGCGCGCGACAGGGCGCGCCGGTCCAAGCCGATGCGCGTCTGCCGGAACAGCACCGGACCGCGCGACGTCAGCCGGATCAGCACGGCGATCAGCAGGAGTAGCGGCGACGCCACGACGAGCGCGACTGCCGCCACTGCGGTGTTGAGCAGGCGCCGCAACCGGCGTTCGCGGCCGCGCGGGCGGCGCGGCTCCGCGTGAACCAGGTCGATGCTCGGCCGAGCGGTTTCGATATTGAGAGTCGTCGCCATGGCCGCTGCGTTGGGCAAGCCGTGTGCGCGGGCCGTGGGCGAGGCCACCTTGGTTAAGCCGTTGGGGGTCCATCGGTTGGAATGGCGCCGTTGGACGCCCCGTGGCGCCGTCATGTCGCGCTCGTTCAGCGCGTGTGGGATCGCCGCGACGCCCCGCCGCATGGTCATCAGAGGGTCGCCGGCGGGAGCTCGAGCTCGAACGAGAACCGCGTGCCCCAGTGGGGCCGCGTTTCAATCCGCAGCTTCGAGCCCATGGCATGGACGAGCTTGCGGCAGATCGCGAGCCCGAGCCCCGCGCTGGAGAAATAGTAGCGCGGTGCCGCCGACGGCTTACGGAATGGCTGGTACAGGGTCGGCAGCACAGCGGCGTCGATGCCCTCTCCTGAGTCACGGACCGAGAACTCGAGGCGCGTCGCTCCCAGCGGCCGGGCGGCGATTTCGACGAACCCGGCATCAGTGAACTTGACGGCGTTGGTCGCGAGATTGAGCAGCACGCGTCCGAGAGCGCGGGCGTGGCCGATGCGTCGCTCCGGGACCGGATGGACCAGCTGGACCTCGAGCCGCTTCTCCTCGGCGAGCGGCAGCACCATACCGCGCACCGAATTGAGGATTTCGACGACGGAGAACGGCGCGGGTCCGCGCTCGAGCAGTCGGTCGCCCCCGCGGGCGAGCTCGAGTACGTCGCTCGCAGTCGCGCACAGACCGAGCGCCGCACTGTAAATGAGCCCCAGCTGGCGGCGCTGGCTGTCGGTGACGGGACCGTTTTCCGCGTTCTGCAGGGATTCCGCCAGGAACAGAATCGCGGTGAGCGGGGAGCGCAGGTCGTGGGCCATCTCAACCACGAGATCTTGCCCATTCGGTCCCGCGAGGCACGCCGCCAGGTCTTGCGGCTCGGGCTCGACCTCAGGAACCGTAGCGGTCGCCGGCGCCTGCCACTCGAGCCGTTCGGCGGTGCTGGTCTTCATGCGTGTGCTCCCTCGAGACTCACGGGGTTAGCTCGCCGCCGTCTCCCACCGGCAAGCTGGGCTCGGGTATGGCCGGCTCCCGCTCGATCACCCAGCCGGTGCTGGGACTGCGCTGCAGGCCGTGGCGCTCCATCAGCCGGTACAGGGTCGTGCGGTCCACCCCGGCGATGCGCGCCGCCTTGGACATGTTTCCGCCCGCCCGGTTCACGAGCCACGTGAGATACTGCCGCTCGAACTGCGCGATGACGCGATCGCGCGCGGCGTGGTAGCTCTCCTCCAGCAGTGTGGAGATCAGTGAGGCGGGATTCGCCGTGGCCGGGGATTCCCCCTCGCCCGTGAGCTGTAGGTCTTCGGGCCGGATCTCCGTGCCGGGCTCGACAATCACCGCGACGTGTTCGATGGCGTTTTGCAGCTCGCGCACGTTGCCGCGCCAGCCGTGACCGCACAGGGCCCGGATCGCCGCGTCGCTGAGCTTCGGGAACGGCGCGCCCTTGTTACGGTGCCGGATCCAGTACGTGGAGAGGAAGTACTCCGCGAGCAGGGGGATGTCCTCCGGCCGGTCGCGCAGCGGGGGCACCTGGATCGGGACCACGCGGAGGCGGTAGTACAGGTCTTCCCGCAGGGCGCCCGCTTTCACGGCCGCCTCGGCGTCGGTGTTGGTGGCGGCGATGAACCGCACGTTCACGACCGCGTCGTTCGTCTCGCTGCCGACCCGGCGCACCACGCCGTCCTGAATGACGCGCAGCAGCTTCGCCTGAATCGGCTTGGACATCTCGACCAGCTCGTCCAGGAACAGCGTGCCGCCGTGAGCGGCTTCGAGCAGGCCGGGTTTGTCGCGGACGGCACCGGTGAACGCGCCCTTCCGGTGACCGAACATCTCCGATTCGAGCAGCCCCTCGGGGAGCGCGGCGCAGTTGATCGCCACGAACGGCCGGCTCGAACGCCGACTGTGATGGTGAATGAATTGCGCGATCATCTCCTTGCCGCTGCCGCTCTCGCCCGTGATGAACACGGAGGCGTCGGTCGGCGCCACCTTGCGGGCCAGCTCGATCGCCCGGCGGAACGCCGGCGCCGTGCCCAGCAGGGTGATCTTGTCGCTGTGTGCGTGCCGCCGCTCCAACTCCTCCTGCTGCTCCCGCGTTTCGCGGGCCACGGCCAGCGTGTGCACCGCCCGGCCGATCAAGACCTGGAGGTGGGAGGCGGAAAACGGCTTCGGGAGATAGTCAAATGCGCCCTGCCGCAGCGCCTCGACGCTCGACTCCACGCTGGGATTGCCCGTCATCACGATGACGATGGTGTCGTGATTGGTAGTGAGCGCCGTGCGGAGCAGCGTCAGGCCGTCGACCTGCGACATGTACAAGTCTGCGATCACGATGTCGAACCCACGCCGCTTCAAGAGATCGAGGGCTTCCTGGCCGCGGCTACAGACCGTTACGTCGTACCCATCGTGGCGCAGCACCGTCGCGCAGCTTTCGCGCAGCGTGTGCTCATCGTCCACCACAAGGATGCGAATCCGCGCCTTCGCATCGGCCCCGATCGCCAGGAGCGATGTGACGTCTTTCGATTCGTCACGCGCTCCGGGCCGGGAGACGTCGTTCTGTGCAAGTGGCATGGACATCGGGTTCATTCCAGCTTGGGTTTGGCGGTCCCTTACGCAGGGTTCGGGCCAGACTGTCGCGACCTCGCAGCGTGCCGGATTGTCAAGCGATTCCGGCACGAATGCGACGTCACGCCGGGGCGGGCGGAGAACCGTTCGCACCAACCTGCATCCGCGGCCGTGCCTCCTGTGCACCGATTTGCGGCATCACCTGCGGGTCGGCGGCGCAAGCGCGGCGCAGTGCGCGGTATCGGACTTGCTGTCGTGACGGCGCGACGGTGGTGCGGCACGTCGCTGCGCGACCGAACCACAGACCGAACCGTATAGGAACGCCTCGATGACGATCAGCAACCTGCCCGCCGCGCTCGTTCCACCCGCGGCCACCCCTCCCGCGCTCCCGCAGCGCGGCGTTTCTCCATTCGACCTGGACGGCCCTGAGGGCGGGCTCGACTGGCGACGGATCCTGAGTGCGTTGCTGCGCTTCAAGTGGCTCATCGCGACGTTTACCCTCGTCGGCACCGTCGCGGGCGTCGGCGCCACCCGCTTCATCAAACCCGTGTATTCCGCCCAGGCCAAAATCTGGATCGATGTCGAAGGACGGCGGAGTCCGGACCGCAGCCTCGCACCGATTCGCCCGGGTCAGCTGCTCGATGCGGAGTCGTGGGTGGATCTGCTGCGGTCCTATGTCGTGCTCGACCAGGTCGTGCACGACCAGCGGCTGTTCGTGGGCAGCGCGGCGCGCGCCGACACCCAGGCGATCGATCGGATCCGTGTCGCCGACCAGTACCAACCCGGTGCGTACCGGCTGAGTGTTGACCGATCGGGGCAGGGCTATACACTCAGCACGGCAGACGGCGTCGAGCTGGAGCGCGGCAGTTTCGGAGACTCCGTCGGAACCCGATACGGGTTGCGGTGGGCGCCCGACGCGAGCACGGTGCCACCCGGGCACACGGTCGAGTTCACGCTGACCACGCTGCGTGATGCGGCCACGAGCCTGGCCGACGCGTTGGATACCTGGATGGACATCGATGGCAACTTCCTGCGCATCGAGATGCGCGGACCCGATCCCGTGCGCATCACCACCCTCGTCAATGCCGTGGCGCAGCGCTACGTCACCGTGTACGCCGACTTGAAGCGCCAGAAGCTCATCGAACTCACCAAGATCCTCGGGGAGCAGCTGCAGCACTCCCAGGACAATCTCCGCAGCGCGGAGGCCGCGCTGCAGCGGTTCCGGGAGGAAACGATCACCCTGCCCGGGGAGCGCCCGGTCACGGGGGGCGCGTCGGTAGCGGGGCCGGTCGTCGCCGGGGCCGCGCCCGGGACCGGACCGGCTGGCGCGCGGGATCCCTTGTTCGGCAGCTTCTTCGAGATGCAGATCTCCCGGGAAGAGGCGCGGCGTGACCGGGATGCGCTGCAGCGGCTGCTGGCGCAGCAGGGCGACTCGGGACTCTCGGTCGAGGCTCTCTCGGTGGTCGGGTTGGTTCAGCAGAACCCGGAGCTGTCGCAGGCGCTGACGGAACTGAACAACAAACAAGCCGAGCTGCGGTCGTTGCGCTACAAGTACACCGACGAGTACATGCCGGTGCAGCGCCTCCTCGGAGAGATCCGGACGCTCCAGCGCCAAACGATTCCGACGCTCGCGCGGACGCTGGCGGGTCAGCTCGCGGCCAAGGAGGCGGAGCTGGGTCGTCGGACCGATGCCGACTCACGGACGCTGCGGCAGATCCCGGCGCGCGCCATCGAGGAGGCGCGGCTGCGCCGCGACGCAGGACTCGCGGAGAACCTCTACACCGGCCTGCAGGCGAAGTACGATGAGGCGCGGCTTGCCGAGGTGAGCTCGCTGTCGGACGTCCGCGTGCTCGATTCCGCTGTGGTGCCGCGCCGACCCGTGAAGAACACGGCGCCGCGGGTCATTCTGCTGGCGTTCTTCGGGAGCTTCGCGCTGGCCGTCCTGGGGGCGGTCTTGATCGACCGGATTGATCCGCGGGTGCGCTACCCCGATCAGGTGTCACGCGAGATGGGCCTCACCATCCTGGGCGCGGTGCCGCACATTCGCCCCGGCGCCCGGCCGGAGCGCAGCGGACGGCGCGTCCGGCCGCCGGAAGACGTGGCGGTCGTGGTCGAGGCGCTGCGCGGCGTGTGCCTGAACCTCGTGTACACGCACGGCGCGGTGGCTCCGCTGGTCGTCACGATTACGAGTCCGGGCGCGGGCGACGGCAAGTCGTTCCTGGCTGCCAATCTCGGGCATACGTTCGCCGAGGCCGGTCACCGCACCCTGCTGATCGACGGGGACCTGCGGCGCGGTGTGCTGCACCGCCGGCTCGGCGCCCGGCGCCGCCCCGGAGTCAGCGATTTCCTGCGCGGCGAAGTGCCGCTCGAGGCGATCGTTCAGGCGACGCCGTATCCGTCGTTTTCGCTGATCGGCTGCGGGACCCGTGCCTACAACGCGCCCGAGCTGCTCGGCTCGCAGACGATGTCACAGCTCCTCACCACACTACGCCCGAGCTACGACGTCATCCTCGTCGACAGCCCGCCGCTCAGCGCCGGGGTCGACCCGCTGATCCTCGGTACGCTCACGGGGCATCTCGTCGTGGTGCTGCGGACCGGCTTCAGTCACCGCGACGTGGCGTCGGCCAAGCTCGAGGTCTTGCAGCGGCTACCCGTGCGGCTGCTCGGAGCGATCCTCAACGCGGTGCCCGCGGGCGACGCGTATCGCTACTACTCCTACTATCTGCCGGGCTACGAAGCGGTGGACGAGGAGGCGGAGCAGGCGAGCGGTGGGAAGGGTCAGCCGTTCGTGATCTAGGGGGCGGGGGGAGTGGCGGCCCCGTCGTCGAAGCGCCGGAGCCAATTGCCTCCCTCTGCCCGTCCGGTCCGCAAGGCGGTGGAGGCACGTACCAGCAAATCGACGGGCTCGATGGGAGCGTAGCCGACGTTGGCGACGGCCTCGTAGCCGCAGCGCACCCGCAGCGGCGGCGACGGCTGGACTCCGGGGTCGGCGGCCGGCGCGGGCACAGCGCTGGCGCTCGCCTGCACGGTGCTGGCGAGGCGCTCGGCCAGACGGCGCGCCCCCGCCGCGTCCGTCCCGGGCGCGAGCACCGCGAATTCCGTGGGGCTGAGCCGGCCGACCACGTCCGACAGGCGCGCCGACGACTTGAGCGCGTGGACGCAGCGTACCACCAGGTGTCCGGCGTTTTCGGTCCCCGGCGCCGCGGGCTCGACGTCGAGCGCGATCACGACGCACGCCAGCGCGCCGTGCTCCCGGAACGCCTGGGAGCCGAGCTCGCGAGCCCGGCGCGCCAGACCTTGGCGGTTGTAGAGCCCCGTGAGGGGATCGAGCAGGCCTTCGGCACGCGCGCGGTCCGCGTCGAGCTTGGCACGGACGTAGGCGCCGATCTTGAGCAAGATTTCGTCCGCTTCGTGCGGCGGGGCGATGCACTCCCAAGCACCGGCGCGCAGCGCCGCGGTGCGCTGCTCGCGCGACGCGTGCTCCCGGAACGCGAGCAGGAGCGGCGTGCTGCTCGAGACCCGCGGGTCGGCGCGCAGCAGCCGGCACAGCTCGACTCCCGCCATATCGGGCAACTCGGCGTCTACGATGACGACGTCGGGCTCCGTGCCCCGGGCGCGCTCCAACGCGTACCGCCCGGAGGGCTCCCGCAGCACGGCATACCCCGCCGGCTCTAGCAGACTCCTAAGCCAGTGGGTGTCTTCCGGAGAATCACCTGCGAGAAGCACCAGGGGCAAGCCTGCCCGTGGCGTCTGGTCACTCATGCGGTTCCCCCACATCGGTTTGCGTATGGATCTCGACGTTCCCCTCTGCAAACCCGGGGCCGCGAGCGGTCGCGCGCGGTTCCGGGACCGGGCGGGCGCAATGCGCCGACTCGGCGCGCCGGAAGTGCCGCGTGAGCGCAACGCGCCGGCAGCGGCGCCGCAGGGTTTCGCAGGCACGGGTGCGGCAGCTAACGCGTTGCGGTGTCGAGCGCTGCCCGAAGGCGCGCAGGAGGCCGCGACGGCTCGGGCCTCAAACTTGAAGCGGGTTTCCCGCATGAACGCTGCGTCCTGCGGAGCACTGTGAGACTCGAGGATCCCGCATGTTGTGCAAATCGTGCGAAGACCGGATTCCGGGTGGGTCAATGACGCGGCGACCCCGGTCCGCTTCCTGCGTTACCCCGTGCGAGCAATGCGGCGCGACGATCGTCACGCTGAAGGGCGTCAGACTGGGGGTGGGGAACGCCACACTCGCCCAGCTCGCCCGGTTCGGTCTGGCTGTCACGGGAGAATCTTTGCTCGAACCCAAGCGCGGGAGCACCTGAGCGATGTGTGGCATTGTCGGATACGTCGGACCTAAGAACGCCGTTCCGGTCCTGCTGGACGGGCTGACGCGCCTGGAGTATCGCGGGTACGATTCCGCGGGTGTCGCGGTGCTGAACGGCCACGGCCTCGAGCACCGCAAGCTCGCCGGACGCGTCCAGGGGCTGCGCGACCTGCTGGGACGCTCGCCCGTGCGCGGCAGCTGCGGGATCGGGCACACGCGCTGGGCAACCCACGGAGCGCCGAACGACTGCAACGCGCACCCGCACCTCGACTGCACCGGCACGCTCGCGCTCGTGCACAACGGAATCATCGAGAACGCGGATCTGCTGCGCGCGCGGCTCACGCAGGAGGGTCATCGCTTCGCGACGGAAACGGATACCGAGACGCTCGCGCACCTGATCGAGGATTCCCCCGGGGCGACGCTCGAGGAGCGGGTCATCGCCGCGCTGGGGCACGTTGAGGGCACGTACGGCGTCGCCGTGATCGCGGAGACCGAGCCCGGGAAGATCGTCGTCGCGCGCCGCGGCTCGCCGGTGCTGCTGGGAGTCGGAGACGGCGAGTTCCTGGTCGCCTCGGACGCGAGCGCGGTATTGGCGCACACCCGTTCGGTCGTCTACCTGAACGATGGTGACGTCGCCGTCGTGACCTCGGAGGGCTACCGCGTGCTCGACCGGGAGGCACGGGAGCAGGATCGCGCCGTGGACGACATCGAGTGGGATCTCGAAGCGCTCGCCCTTGGCGGATACCCGCACTTCATGCTCAAGGAGATTTGCGAGCAGGCGGAGACGGTGCGCAGCACGTTGCGCGGCCGACTGCTGTTCAGCGAGGGCACCGCGCGCCTGAACGGGCTCAACCTCACGCCGGCCCAGTGCGCGCGCATTCGCCGCATCGTGATCGTGGCGTGCGGCACCTCGTGGCACTCCGGTCTGGTGGGCCGCCACGTCATCGAGGAGCTCGCCGGCATTCCCGTCTCGGTCGAGTACGCCTCGGAGTTCCGGTACCGGCGCCTGCTGCGCGTGCCGGGCACGCTGACGATCGCCATCTCGCAGTCGGGCGAGACGGCCGACACACTCGAAGCGCTGCGCGTGGCGAAGGGAGCCGGCTCGACGGTCGTCGGCATCGTGAACGTGGTCGGCTCCACCATCGCGCGCGAGTCCGACGGCGGCATCTACCTGCACGCGGGGCCGGAGGTCGGGGTCGCTTCCACGAAAGCGTTCACGTCCCAGCTCGTGGCGCTGGTGCTGCTCGGGCTGTACCTGGGGCGGCAGCGCGGGCTCGCGGCGGAGGAGGGGCGGCGGCTGGTGGAGCAGCTCGCCGCCCTCCCGGATCTGGTGGCACGCGCGCTCGAGCTCGAGGGCGAGGTGGCGCAGCTCGCCGAGCGCTACGCCGATGCGACCAACGCCCTCTACCTCGGCCGCGGGGTAAACTTCCCCGTGGCGCTCGAGGGCGCGCTCAAGCTCAAGGAGATCTCCTACATCCACGCCGAGGGCTATCCGGCGGCGGAAATGAAGCACGGCCCGATCGCGCTGATCGACGCGAACATGCCGGTGGTATTCCTCGCGCCCAAGGATGCGGTGTACGCCAAAGTCGTGTCGAACATGCAGGAGGTGCGGGCGCGCGGTGGTCGAATCATCGTGGTCACGAGCGAGGGAAACGGGGATCTGCGGCACCTGGTGGACCATCAGCTGTGCGTGCCCGCCGCGGCGCCGCTGCTCTCGCCGCTCCTGACCGTCATCCCGCTTCAGCTGTTGGCCTATCACATCGCTGTGCGGCGGGGGTGCGACGTCGATCGCCCCCGCAACCTGGCGAAGAGCGTGACGGTGGAATGATGCTCCAACGGTTCGTGGTGCGCCTCGCGGCGCTAGCGCTGCTCGCAGGCCCGCTCGCGGCCCAGAACGCCAAGTCGAGCCCGGCAGGCGGATTCCTAGTCGGTGACCAGATCTCGCTCCAGGTGGAGGGGGACACGCTGTTCAGCAAGATGTTCACGGTCGGGCAGGGGCCCGCCCTGACGCTGCCCGGGATCGGGGCGATTCCGCTCGCCGGCGTGCCGCGCGTCGAGGTGGAGACCTACCTCACCCGGCAGCTGGGGCGGTACTTGAAGAACCCGACCGTGCACGCGAAGGTGCTGGTGCGGCTCTCGATTCTGGGAGAGGTGGAGCACCCGGGTTTCTATGCCGTCCCGGCGGATGTCGTCATCGGGGACGCGCTCATGGTGGCGGGCGGCCCGACGCGCGACGCCAAGGTCGGCGACTGGCGCATCGAGCGGAACGGCGACCGGGTCTGGGCCGGCGATCCGCTGCGTCAGGCGATCGCCCAAAGCATGACGATCGATCAGATGAACCTGCACACCGGTGACCAGATTTTCGTGCCGCGGGACCGACACGACCCGGAAGGGACCTGGCGGATCATCGGCATCCTGGTGACGCTCCCGGCCGCGATCTACGGCATCACCCGGCTGATCCACTGACGGCGATGCGCATCCTCTCCGTCGTCGGGGCGCGCCCCAACTTCATGAAACTGGCGCCGGTGGATCGAGAGCTCGCCCGGCGCCGCGACGTCGAGCACGTCATCGTGCACACCGGCCAGCACTACGATCCGGAAATGTCGGATCTGTTTTTCGAGGAGCTGTGGATTCCCGCGCCCGACTACCACCTCGGCGTCGGATCCGGCTCGCATGCGCAGCAGACCGCGGCGGTGATGCAGCGGCTCGAGCCGATCCTCACCGAGCTCCGTCCCGACCTCGTGCTGGTGTACGGCGACGTGAACTCCACGCTCGCCGCGGCTCTCGTCGCGTCCAAGCTCGGCCGGCGCGTGGGGCACGTGGAGGCGGGGCTGCGCAGCGGCGACTGGTCGATGCCGGAGGAAATCAACCGGGTCGTGACCGACCGGCTGTCGGACCTGCTCTTGACGCCCTCCCGCGACGCGGGCGACAACTTGGTCGCCGAAGGGATCTCCGTGGATCGCGTCCATTTCGTCGGGAACGTCATGATCGACTCGCTGTGCTGGGCCCTGCCGCAGGCGGCGAAGCGCGATGTCGCGTCGCGATACGAGGTCCGGGGCGTCGGCTACGCGGTGGTCACACTGCACCGGCCCGCGAACGTCGACGATCCCGCGGTGCTGCGTGAGCTGCTCGAGGCGCTCGACCAGATGGGCCGCACGATGACGGTGCTGTTCCCCGTCCACCCACGCACGCGCGAGCGCGTCCAGACCCTCGGTTTCCGGCCGGACCCGAGGGGCGACCTGCGCCTGCTCGAACCGCTCGGCTACCTCGACATGCTCGGGCTGGTGGCGGCCTCGCAACTGGTCATCACCGACTCGGGCGGCTTGCAGGAGGAGACCACGTTCCTGGGTGTGCCGTGCGTAACCGTGCGGCCGAACACGGAGCGCCCGGTCACCTGTACGCACGGGACCAACCGTCTGGTGGCGCCACGGCGGGACGCGATGCTCGGCGCCGTGGAGCGGGCGGTGGCCCGCCGCTCGCCGGCCCGGCCGCTGATCGAGCGGTGGGACGGCCACGCGGCCGAACGGATCGTCCGAGTGCTGTGCGACGGTGAGCTCGACGGAGCGGCGTCACCGCCACACCCGCCGCGACGCGCGCGCGCCATGCCCCAGCCGCTCGCGGCGGGTTGAGTTTGTGGTGCGAGATATGCGTTGCTGAGGAGCATCGCGGACTCCACGAGGCGCGGTCGGAAGCGCGGTGGCCAGCGCCGCTGTGGGGGAGCCGCTGCAGGCTGTGCGCCGGTCGAGCTGACCGGGCAGAGGATTTCATAACACAAGGAGGTATGCCGCTGAAGGAATTCCAATGCCCGCGGGGAGTGGACCGCACGCCGCTCCCCGCGGCGTCCGCCCGCTGCGTCACGCCCACAACCGTTTCCTCGTTGCTGCGAATCCGCGACCCGCGCGTCATGGCATCCCACTTGCTCTTTCTACGAGTCGGCATCCGATGTGCGAGGGAGGTGGCAACACCGGGGAGATCGGGCCGACGAGTTGACCATGCGCGGATTGCGTCCCTCCTACGTGAGAGCGGGGTGGGGCCCCCATGGTGGCCCGACTTCCCACGCCCTCTTTCGGTGCGGCGACGAGTCATTTGTCGCCCCAATATGCTGCGCTGACGCCGCAGTACGCGGCGCCGCACCTTTCCAACATCTTTCCCGGCAATAGCATACGCCGCCTCATCGTGGGCGGTATTTTGGCACTAGCCTTGCTGTTGCGCCGCGGCAACATTCCAACCTCAAGGATTCGCCGCCATGGCTGCAAAAGGGAAGGACCCCCAGGCCCCGTCGCCGCTCGATCCGCAGGCCCAGTCGGAGTCCACTGCGGCGCTGCTGCGTGAGCTGGTCGCGCACCTTCGCCAGAATCGGACGCAGCTGCGCGAAGAGTGGGCACGCCGCATCACGCGGGCGCAGCTCCTCACGGCCATGACGGAGGAGGAAATCTTCGCCGAAGCGACCTCGGTGTACGACAACTACGTGGAAGCGCTCGAGACAGGGACATTCGAGGCGTTGCAGGCGTACGCCCGCAACCTGTCGGAGCGTATCATTCCGCGCGGCGTCGAGACGCACGAGGTGGTCGGTATCGTGCTGCTGTTGCGCGACGTGCTGGCGCGCTCGCTGTTCGGGAAGTACCACGAGGACTTCGACAAGCTGAATCGCATTCTCGACGCGTACGAGCCCGCGGCCAACCGGGTGGCGAACACCGTGGCGGTGGGCTTCGTGCAGGAGCGCGAGCGTATCATCCGGCAGCAGCAGGAGGCGATCCGCGAGCTGTCCACGCCGGTGCTACAGGTACGCGAACGGTTGCTCATTCTCCCCATCATCGGCGTGATCGACCCCCAGCGGGCGCGCCAGCTGACGGAGCAGCTGCTGCGTGCGATTCGCACCAACCGCGCCAAGGTGGTCGTGATCGACATCACCGGTGTAGCGGCCATGGACTCGAACGTCGCGAACCACCTCGTGCAGACCGTCGAAGCGTCGCGCCTACTGGGCGCGACGGTGATCGTTACCGGCCTCTCGCCCGAGATCGCGCAGACGCTGGTGACCATCGGCGTCGACCTGAGCGAAATGGCCACGGTCGGCGACCTGCAGGGTGGCATCGAGGAAGCGGAGCGGCTGCTCGGCTACAAGGTCGTCCCGCTGGAAGAGCCGGTCCCGAAGCCGTGACGTCGCACCCCACTTCGTAGACGGAGGGCGTGGTGGAAGTTCCGATCCTGAAGCAGGGGCTCTATCTCATCGCGTCCATCCAGTCGGCGCTCACCGACGCCGATCTGTCGGCGTTACGCGAGGCCCTGATCGAGCGCGTCGGGAAGTACCGCGCCCGCGGTGTGATCGTCGACGTGACCGCGCTCGACGTCATGGATTCCTTCGCCGTCCGCACGCTGCGCGACATCGCGCACATGGCGCGGTTGCGCGGGGCCGAAACAGTGATCGTCGGCATCCAGCCCGAGGTCGCGTTCGCGATGGTGCAGCTCGGCCTGACACTCAAGGGCGTCTCCACAGCGCTCGACCTCGAGGAGGGGCTCGCCTATTTGGATCGGCAGGGCCAGGAGCGCCTCGAGCGCGTGCGGGGCCGGGTAACCCGTGGCTGAAGAGCTGCTCGTTCCGATCACATCCGACGTCGATGTCGTCAGCGCCCGGCAGAAAGGGCGGGAGCTCGCCGCCGAGGCGGGGTTCTCGAGCGGCGACCAGACCGTCATCGCCGCTGCCATCTCCGAGATCGCCCGCAACATCCTGATGTACGCCAAGCGGGGCGAGATCGCGCTGCGCACGGTCATGAACGGGGACCTCGATGGCGTGATCATCGTCGCGCGCGATCAGGGGCCCGGGATTCCCGACGTCGCCCGCGCGCTGCAGGACGGGTACTCGACATCGGGGGGGCTGGGTCTGGGGCTGCCGGGGGCGCGGCGCTTGATGGACGACTTCGACGTCGTGTCCATTCCGGGCAAGGGGACCACCGTGACGATGAAGAAATGGCGCCGGCGGCATGCGTGAGGCGTCGGTGGACGCTCCTCCCGTGATCGACTGGGGGGTGGCCACGCTGGCGCACGCCGGCGAGAAGGAATCGGGTGATCTCCATCTCGTCAAGCAAGTGGGGCGTGGCGTGCTCGTCGCGGCGGTGGACGGGCTGGGGCACGGTGCGGAGGCGGCCGCCGCCGCCCGCGCGGCCGTGGCGGCGCTCGACCGGTACGCGGAGGAGTCCCTATCGCCGCTCGTGCGACGCTGTCATGAGGCGCTCGCGGGCTCGCGCGGGGTCGTGATGAGCCTCGCTTACCTCGGCGGCGTCCAGCCGTCGCTCACTTGGCTGGGCGTGGGGAACGTCGAGGGTCTTGTGCTGCACGCGGCGCCGAATCGGCGCCCCGCGCGCGCCTCGCTAGTGACGCGCGGCGGCATCGTCGGGGGCGCCGAGCTCCCGCCGCTGCGGACCGATGTGGTGCCGATGGCGCCCGGGGACCTCCTCATCTTCGCTACCGACGGCATCCGCGGCGGATTCTCCGAGGGCCTCCAGACCGACGCGACCCCGCAACAACTCGCCGACGAGATCCTCGCCCGGTATGGCAAGGGCACGGATGATGCGCTCGTCCTGGTCGCGCGCTACGCGGGGGGCGGGCAAGTCAGGGCATGACCAGAGTGGTACCAAGCGGGTCTCCCGCTACTCCCCCCGCCGCACCGCGCGATGAGGAGCGGCAGGTGTTGCGGATGCTCGCCGTCGGCGCCGAGGGCAGCGGCAGCGGAGGGCTGCTCCACAGCATCCGCCAGTGGGTCGGGGAAGGCGGCGCCGAGATCGAGGCCGCGGCCGACCTGCCGCGGGCCGTGCGTCAGCTCGGCACCGGGCGGTGGCACGTCGTGGTGGCCGTGCTGGGCGAGCACGCGGACGACGATCTCGCCTGGTGGGTGGATACGCTGCGGGGCGTGACCGCCGCGCCGCGCCTGATCGCCGTGGCGCACAGCCCGTCGATGGGTCTCGTGCTGCGTGCCGAGAAGCTGGGAGTACTCGACGTGCTCTCGCTCCCGGTGCGGCGAGAGGATTTCCTGCGCGCGCTGCGTCGTGCGCGTCCGATCACCGAAGCGGCCGTGACGCTGCCCGCCGTCGAACCGCACGCGGTCGGACCGTACGCGCTCGTGGGCCAGAGCGCGGCGATGCTCGACGTGTACAAGCTGATCGCACGGGTCGCCCCGAGCACGGCCACCGTGCTCGTGCAAGGCGAGTCGGGCACCGGCAAGGAAGTGGTGGCCCGCGCCGTCCACGTCAACGGGCCGGTGTCGTCGGGAGCGTTCGTCGCCGTCAACTGCGCCGCGATTCCCGAGAACCTGCTTGAAAGCGAGCTGTTCGGGCACGAGAAAGGCGCGTTCACCGGGGCGGTGATGCGCAAGGTTGGTCGGTTCGAGCAGGCCGGTGGCGGCACATTGTTCCTCGACGAGATCGCGGACATGAGCCTCGCGCTGCAGGCCAAGATCCTGCGGGCGGTCCAGGAGCGGGAGATCGAGCGCGTGGGCGGCACGGACACGATTCCCGTCGACGTCCGTCTGATCGCGGCGACGAACCGCGATCTCAAGGAAGCGATCAAGCAGGGCCGGTTTCGCGAAGACCTGTATTATCGGTTGGCCGTCGTCCAGATCCGTCTGCCGCGCCTCGGGGAGCGCGGGGACGATCTCCTCCTCCTCACGGCGTACTTCGTCCGTCAGTTCGCCGAGCGGTACGGGAAACAGATCCACGCGATCTCGGATCGGGCGCTCGAGCTGCTGCGTAACCACGCGTGGGTCGGGAACGTCCGCGAGCTGCGCAACGTCATCGAGCGGGCGGTGATCGTGGCCACCGACGACGTGCTGCGCGCCGAGCACCTCCCGGAGGAGTTTCGCGGGGAAGAAGCGACACTCCCCGACCGGCCGGAGGGTGCGCTGCTGACGCTCGCGGAAGTCGAGGCGCGGCACATCACGCGCGTGCTCACGCACACCAACGGCCAGATCGGTGCGGCGGCGGAGATCCTCGGGATCCACCGCAATACGCTCACGCGGAAGATGAAGGAGTACGGCCTGTGACGCCCCCGCTGCCGCCGGTGCGGGTCGAAAAGGCCCTCGCACTGCTTCCCGATATCGAAGCGCTCGGCCCGTTGCGGGCCCTGCTCGTCTCGATCTCGCGGCCCGACGAGCGCGCGTTGTGGTCGAGCTCCGGCCCGTATCTCACGCTCGGCAAACGCGGCGTCCAGCCGGAGGAGCTGCGGCACCACATGCCGCAGGCGTTCCACGTGATCACGGAGCATCTCCAGACGCTGTATCGGGCGTACGTCGAGGCGCTCGAATGCCAGCAGCGGGGAGATGGGGCCGGGGCGGTCGCGGCGCTGGTCCGCGCCGGCCGTGGCGAAGAGCGCGTCGCCCGGCTCAGCCAGGCACGGGCGTGGTACGACGTCGCGCTGCGGATCTCCCAGGCCCTGCAGGACCGGCGCCCCGAGGTGGAGTCGCTCCGCTCGCTCGGGGAGCTGTTTCTCCGATTGGGTCAATACGCGGAGGGTGCCCGTCACTTCCAGCGGGCGCTGGCGATTGCGGAAGCCGAGTTCGATCAGACGGGTGCCATCGCGGCGTGCGAGGGTTTGGGCGACGCGGCGCTCGCCCAGAGCCAATGGACGGGCGCCCAGGCGTGGTACGCCCGCGGGCTGCGGCTCGCGACCGCGGGCGGCGACCAGCGGCAGATCGGCCGACTCGAGCGGCACCTTGGCGTGCTGGCGCGCCATCAAGGGGACCCGACGGTCGCCGGTGAGCATCTGCGCCGGGCGCGGGAATGCTTCGACGCTGTCGAGGCCGCCGAGGAGATGCCCGAGCTCCTGAACACGCAGGGGCAGCTCGAAGCGCAGCTGGGCCGTTCCCAGGTGGCGTCGGGGGCGTACCGGGAGGCGCTCGCGTGGCTGCAGCGCGCCCCGCGCGACGCCGGGCTCGAAGTCTCGATTCGCTTGAACCTCGCCGAGCTGCACCTCGAGGCGGGGCGCTTCCTGGACGGCGAGGAGGAGATGCGACGTGCCGAGCAGGTGGCGATCGGGGGCAACCTCACGAGCCGCCTGGTACAGATCTACACGCTGATGGGGAAGTTGCGGGGCCGGCAGCTGGACGAAACGGGGTTCGTCTTCTTCGAGCAGGCGATCGAGCTGAGTCGCATGCTCGAGCCCTCCCCCACGACCGAAGCCCAGGTGTACGTCGAGTACGGCTTGTTCCGTGAGCGCCTGGGCCAGCGCGAAGAGGCCCGCGCGTACCTGGAGCGTGCTCGGGAGCTGTATGGCAGCGCTGGGGATGCCGCCGACCGCCGCCGCGTGGAGGCGGAGTTGGAAAAAATGACGGCGTAGCTCGGGCTACACCAACCCCAAGCGCTTTTCGATGTGTCCCTTGACGGTGGGCGTGATGATGCCGCGCTGCAACGCGTCGGTGAGAGCCTGCGCGACGGCGCCGCGGTCGGCGTCCAGCTTCTGCTCCCGCAGCTCCCGGATCGCCCGGGCGAGACGCTGATCGTACTCGCTCGTCTTCAGCTGTCCCGCGTCCATTTCCGTTTTCAGCGCGTCCAGCTGCTTGATGAAGCGCTCCAGCGAAACCGGTGCCATCGGATCACTCCTTGGGGTGTGGTACGTCGTCATCAAGCAAGCTACCCTTGCGCGGGCTCTCGCACGAGCGGGCGGGTCGCGGACCGGACGCCGGAATCAACCCGCGGCCACGAGCCGGCGCAGCTCGGCGTGCCGGTAGCACGTCACGAGATGGTCGTTCACCATTCCCACCGCTTGCATGAACGCGTAGCAGATCGTGGGTCCGACGAACCGGAAGCCGCGCTGGACGAGCGCGGCGCTCATCCGGTCCGATTCGCGGGAGCGGGCCGGGAGGTCGCGCAGGCTGCGGCGGCGGTATTGCTTCGGCGCACCTCCCACGAAGCTCCACAGCAACGCGTCGAACGAGCGGTCGCGCTCGACCAGGTCGAGAAACGCGCGCGCGTTCGACACGGCGGCCCGCACTTTCTGCCGGTTGCGCACGATCCCGGGGTCCCGGAGCAGCTGGGCGATCTTCTGCGCGTTGTAGCGTGCCATGCGCTCCGGGTCGAACCCGTCGAAGGCCTCCAGGAACCGCGCCCGCTTGTGCAGGATCACCGCCCACGACAGGCCCGCCTGGAAGCCGTCCAGGATGAGCTTCCCGAACAGCTTGCGGTCGCCGTGCAGCGGCACGCCCCATTCATCGTCGTGGTAAGCCAGCATCAGCGGATCGTCGGTTCCTGCCCAGCAGCGTCGCTTCATAGCGGCGGTTAACATAACCTGAGACACGTAGCACGAAAACCGTAGCACGAAGGCGTAGCACGAAACCGTAGCACGAAAGGCGTCACGCGAAGGCGTCATGAAACACCTGCATGTGACGGAGCGCGACGGCCGCTATCTCAGCGAGCTTCGGGAGATCGATCCCCCCGTACCGCAGGCAGGGGAAGTGCTGGTGCGGGTGGCAGCCTCAGGCCTCAACCGCGCCGACCTCTGGCAAATCGCGGGACACTATCCCCCCCCGCCCGGAGAGCCCGAGATCCTCGGGCTCGAGGTCGCGGGAACGCTGCCGGGCTCGGACGAGCGGGTGTGCGCGCTGCTCGCCGGCGGGGGGCACGCCGAGTACGTCGCCGCGCCGCGTGGGCAGGTGTTCCGCGCGCCGCCCGAGCTCGATCTCGTGGCCGCGGCGGGCATCCCGGAAGCCTTCCTGACCGCCTTCGTGAACCTGGTGGTGGAGGGCGGCGTCTCGTCTGGTGACGGCGTGCTCATCCACGCGGGCGCGTCCAGCGTGGGGCTGGCCGCGATCCAATTGGCGAAACTCGTCGGCGCCCGGGTGGCGGCTACCACGCGCACGGCGGGCAAACTTGTCGCGCTGGCGGCGGCGGGCGCCGACTTGGCGCTGCTCGGCCCCGACGCGGTGACGGAGATCGAGCGGCACTGGGGCCAGGACAGCGTGGCCGTCGTGCTCGATCCGATCGGCGCCGCGACGCTGCCGGGAGATCTCGCCGTGCTGGCTTCCGGGGGCCGGATCATCAGCATCGCCACGCTGGGCGGGGCCGGCGCAGCCCTCGATCTCTCCCTGCTCATGCGGAAGCGCGCGCGACTCATCGGCTCCACCCTGCGGGCGCGCAGCCGCACGGAGAAAGCCGCGCTGGTTGCGCAGTTCCGGCGGGACATCCTGCCGGCGTTCGACACCGGGACCCTGCGCGTGACGATCGACTCGGTGTTCCCGCCCGCGCGGGCGGCCGGGGCGTTTCAGCGCATGCGCGACAACGCGAACACGGGCAAGATCGTCATCGATTGGCGTTAGCCGGAGCAGCCGGCGCGGCGCGGGCAAGGTAGATCCCATTGAAGAAGAGCTTGAACGTCCCGTGCGGCTGGCCGCGGTTCAGGATCGCCGGCCCGAACAGCAGCAGCTTCCCGCCTTTGTCGCCGATCGGCGCCTCGATGGCCGCGACGCCATCCTTGAGATACTGTTGGCCCCACGCCCAGCCGCTGCGCAGCGGATGGTCCGAGTCGAACCACGCCACCGGGCGCAGGCCGGCGACGGCCGCATCGGGACGGAGATCGAACACGGGGCTGTTGTCGAAGAACACATCGACTCGCCCCGGGATGCCGTAGGCGAGCGGGCGCGTCGTGTCGACGCGTGCCTGGAGCAGCGAGCCCGGCACGTAAAACCTGGAGCGCGGGAGGGGCTTCCCGTCCAACACCAGGTGGCTGGCGAGCGGGAGACCGATATGCTGACCCAGGCTGGTTGCGCTCCCGAGCGCGATGATGGTGCCGCCGTCGGCGAGGAATTGTCGCAGCAGCGGCACGGTCTTCTGCAGGGTGACGCGGCCGAGCCGGTTCCGGTACTCCGCCGGAATCGTCTCGGGTGGCGGAGGCGGGCCGACGAAGTCGTCCTCCGGGTCACGGTCATTCAGCGGGATCGCGCCGTCGGGGAAGACGAGCACGTCGTAGCGGTCGGCGAGTTTGCCGGCGTCGAGCGTCGGCGGATAGACGACCTCGAAGGGGAACTCGAACCGCTCGAGCAGCCAGCGGGTCCAGCCGGACGGGATCGAGCCCCCGTAGCGGTCCCACAACCCGATGCGCACGGGGTGCAGGCGCAGCGCTTGCGCCGGGCGGGTGGCGAGCCCGTCGAAGCTCAGGCCGAGGTCGGTCGCGAGCTGCCGCACGAGCGGAACGCTCGCGGGCGTGGCCGGGATGAAGATCGTGCCGGCGGGGTAATCGCCGCCGTTCGCCGCGACCCGCTGTACGAGCCAGTCGACTTCCTCCCCCTTGGCGAGCAGCCGATTGGTGGCGACCGCCGCGTCGTTCACGCGATGACTCAGCAGGAAGCCGGCGGCGCCGTCCGCGTGGCTGACCGTGCCGCGGGGCGGCGTCGCCGTGTCTCTCACGGGCTCGAACGGACCGTCGAATCGGTCCAGAATGCGATCGAAGGCCACGCCCATCTGATAGGCCAGGGTCCAGCCCGCGTTGTCGTACGGCGGGATCGGCGGGCCGCCGGGATACTGAAAGTCGTTGGGGTGGTCCTGCGGCTCGAACATGTCGAGGACGTGCGGCCGGAACGCCTGGGCCGCCTTCACGACGTAGGACTGGGCAGGATAGTGCCGGCCCGCCGCGTCGAAGTCCCGCGTCGCCCGCAGCACCGTCACGCCGTTCTTGATCAGCGTATTCACGAACTTGGTGGCGGTCGGGAAATCGGCCTGGTCGGACGGAAGAATGTAGCCGCGCGGGTCGCGCAGCGCCGGCTCGTGCAGCAGGGCGAAGTACTTCGTGGGCACCCGGCCGTCCCGCGTACGCGCGCTCCGGATGGTGTCGAGCGCGCTGTCTTTCAGCGCCGCCGCCTTGACGGCCTCGATGAGCTGCGGGTGCACCGTCCAGTGGTCCGCGCTGCCGCGCTCGATCGCATTCTCTCCCATGCGGTAGATGTTGTACAGCAGCGTCTCGCGGTAGCGCGAGGCGTAATCGAGGATCGCGCGGTCGGCGGTGATGGAGTAGTCGATCGACTGCCGAAAGTGCCACTGCTGCGGCTCGATGGGTGACGGCATATCGCCCTTTGGCAGCGCACGGTCGGGGACGAACGGGATATCGATCGGCGTCGGGTTGCCGATCGCCTCCGTCAGGAGCCCGATCATGTTGTGGAAGTACGCCGTGGTCCGCAGCCCACCGTTCCACCACGTCGAGTACGGCGCCCCCGAGCGCATGGTCGCCCCCGGCTTCCCCTCCGCGAGGAAGCGTTCGTGCATCGCGGCGGCGACCATGTCGATCCCGATCGGCACGAGCGGGTCGAAGTAGTAATTGAACGGATCGCGGAACGGCGGTGCGAACAGCACGGTGCCGGCCGGGCCCGTCTGGTGGTGGTTGTAGACGATTTGCGGGAACCACTCCCGAAACATGACCCGGGCCATGTGCTCGGTCTCGGGTTGGGTCACCATGTAGAAGTCGCGGTTGTTGTCGTGGCCGATGTATTTCTGGTACAGCCGCGGGATGCCCGCCGTCGAGCGCTTGAGCGAGTCCGCCTCGCGCATGTACCAGCTCGAGACCAGCTCCATGCCGTCGGGGTTCGCATGCACCGCGAGCAGGATGACGTCGTCGAGGATGCGGCGGGTCTCGGGGTCGTCCCGGCTCACCATTTGATAGACGAGCTCCATCAGCTGATGCGCGCCCAGCACCTCGGTGGCGTGCAGGCCACCATCGATCCACACCACCGCCTTCCCGTCGCGGGCCAGCGCGTGTGCCTGCCCGTCACTCAGCCCCTCCGCCCGCGTCAGCCGCCGAGCGATATCCTGATAGTGAGCGAGGCGCTTGTGGTTCTCGGGGGCGGTGATGATTGCCATGAGTTGGGGCCGGCCTTCGGCGGTCTTGCCGATCTCGCGCAGCGCCATACGCGGCGACTCCCTGGCGAGCGTCCGCCAGTACGCCTCGAGCTGCGTGTAGGTGGCGAGGTGATAGTCCGCGCCGACGTCGAAGCCGAGGGCTTGTCGCGGCGTCGTGACGCGGCGCTGCGCGGGGGCGGGGGCGGGCGACGCCACCAGCGTGGCGGCAACCAGCAAGACGGCGATTCTCGGCATATGCAGCATGCAGGGGACTCGCAATTCGGACCGGGCGTGCAGTAAACTATCCGTGCGCGGTCATGGTGCCAGGCTGGGTGACTCTCGTCAGGGTGCGTATGCGTAACGCCGTACTCGCAACGCTGGTGGTCGCCGCCGCGGGGCCGGGCGCCGCCCAGACGCGGGCCCCCTTGGATAGCGTGCCGCCGAACCTGTATGCCGCCGCCGGCGCCGGGATGCTCAGCCCGGCGGCGCGGCGCGCCGTGCCGTTCGTGTACGTGCCTAACAGCAAAGACGGCACGGTCACGGTGATCGACCCGTTGACCTATCGCGCGCTGCGCACCTTCGCGACCGGCGCCCTGCCGCAGCACGTGGTGCCGTCGTACGACCTCGCGACCCTGTGGGTAGCGAACAACCTCGGAAACACACTCACACCGATCGATCCTGCGAACGGCCGTGAAGGGGAGAGCGTGCCGGTCGCCGATCCGTACAACATGTATTTCACGCCCGATGGCCGCTGGGCCATCGTCGTGGCCGAGCGGTTGCGGCGGCTCGATTTCCGGGACGCACACACGATGTCCCTCGTCCAATCAGTGCCGGTCGAGTGCAAGGGCGTGGACCACATGGAGTTTACGGCCGACGGGCGCTACGCCATCGCGACGTGCGAGTTCTCGGGCGAGCTGCTCAAACTCGACGTCTCCGCCCGTCGCGTGGTCGGGTATCTGGTGCTCGATCCCGACGGGCTGGGCGCCCGGGCCATGCCGCAGGACATCCGCGCGTCGCCCGACGGGCATGTGTTCTACGTCGCCGACATGATGGCGAACGGCGTCTACCTGGTAGACCCGGACGCCTTCCGGCGCATCGGGTTCGTCGCGACCGGAAAGGGCACGCACGGCATCTACCCCAGCCGGGACGGGCGTCGGATGTACATCAGCAACCGCGGATGGAATACCACCGCGGGCGGCCGCCACGGACCGGGGAGCATCACCGTGCTGGATCCCGCGACGCAGCGGATCGTCGCCACCTGGCCGGTGCCGGGCGGCGGGAGCCCCGACATGGGGAACGTGACCGCCGACGGGCGGGAGCTGTGGCTCTCGGGTCGCTACGACAGCGAGGTGTACGTCTTCGACGCGCAGACCGGCCGGCTCACGCACCGCATCCCGGTCGGCCGGGAGCCGCACGGGCTGTGCGTGTGGCCACAGCCCGGGCGCTACTCCTTGGGACACACGGGGAACATGCGGTGAGCCCGGGGGCGCGGCGGAGACTCCAGGTCCGAGTCATCGTACGCGTTTCCCCATCCTGAAGGATGGGCTCGGCGAGGCACAACAAGGATGGGCTCGGCGAGGCACAACGCTGAAGCGTGCCCGCTGCCGGACGAGCTCGGTGGCACAATGCTGAAGCGTGTGCGCTACCGCGAAGCGAGGGCCGGGGTGATCTGGAGCGTGCCGCGCACGTCGCCCGAGACCAGCCGGGCGTCCTGCTGGACCCACCCGCCGCGCATCCACCCGCTGGTGATGACCCCGCTCAGACGCCCCACGCCCGCTTTCCAATCCACCATCCCCTCCAAGTCGGCCGAGAAGGAGCGACCGGGGCGGGGCGCCGTGAGGGACCAGTGTGCGCGTACGTGCCAGACGGGGTTCGCCGCCTGCGCCGGGTCTTCCACCTGCCGGAGCGCGAGCGTCACGACGGCGCCGCCGTCCCCGTCGACCCGCCCGCTCCACAAGCAGTCGCCGGCCTTATCGACGCCCGCGAACTCCGTCCGGAAGACGAGCCGCGAGGGCTCAGGGGCGTTGCCGCTCCGCGTCGCGACGCCGGGCAGAAGCAACCCGGCGAGCGCGGCGAGGAGCGGTGTCCGAAGCACGGTGAGTTGTGACATGGGAGCACCTCCCTGTGTTACGAAGTGGAGCGCCGGGGCCGCACGGACTCCGGCGGTGAAGACCGGTCGTACCCCCGGGGAGATTCTCGGGTGCCGCCATCGGGGCGTTCGGATAGGTTGCAGTGCGCGACGGCCGGCACGCGTGGCGCTGCCACCTTGTCAAGTTGGGACGCCGGCTCCACCATGTGACCGACTCGGGGAGGGCGTAAGGGCGTCATGGATCGGATCAATCGGATCGAGGGAAAGCTGGTGCTCGTCACCGGCGCGAGCTCGGGGATCGGCGCGGCGTGCGCACGCCGCTTCGCCGCGGAGGGCGCGACGCTCGTGTTGTGGGCGCGCCGCGTCGACCGGCTCGAGCGGCTCACCGCCGAGCTGCGGGAGCGCCACGGGACGTCCGTGCTGCTCGCGCAGGTGGACGTGCGCGATCGGGCGGTGGTGAACCGGGCCGCCGCCGACCTCGTCGCTGGCGGGCACGTCCCGGATGTGCTGATCAACAACGCCGGTCTCGCGAGCGGGATGTCGAAGATCTACGAGGGCGACCCCGAGGACTGGGATCGCATGATCGACACGAACTTGAAGGGCCTACTCAATGTCACCCGCGCGATCCTGCCGCACATGGTGGCGCGGCGGCGGGGCCACGTGGTGAACATCGGCTCGACCGCCGGACACATGACGTACCCGCAGGGAAACGTCTACAACGCCACGAAGTACGGCGTGCGCGCGCTCTCGGAGGGGATGAACCTGGACGTGGCGGGAACGCCGATTCGCGTCTCGAGCGTCGACCCGGGGTTCGCGGAAACGGAGTTCTCCGAGGTGCGGTTCCACGGCGACGCGGCGCGCGCCAAGGCGGTGTACCGCGGGTTCCAGCCGCTCACGGCCGACGACATCGCGGATGCGATCGCGTATGTGGTCAACCTGCCCGAGCACGTCAACGTCCTCGACATGGTCATTGTGCCGACGGCGCAGCGCAACGTGTACGTCGTGGACCGGGACGAGGCGTGAGTGCGGGTGTGGCCGGGGGGCAGCAACGTCGCGCCGGCGACGGTCCGGAACCTGGTGGCGTCCTGCGTGGTTGCAGCCAACTGATACCCACTGACCCGCAAGGAGTCGTCACATGCAGCAACGCACGCTTGGCAGGCAGGGCCTCGTAGTTTCCGCGCTCGGCCTGGGATGCATGGGGATGTCGGAGTTTTACGGCGGCCGCAACGACGCCGAGTCGATCGCCACGATTCAGCGCGCTCTCGACATGGGGCTTACGTTCCTCGACACCGCCGACATGTACGGCCCGTTCACCAACGAGAAGCTCGTGGGCCGCGCTATCGCGGGCCGGCGGGGCCAGGTAGTCCTGGCGACGAAGTTCGGAAACGTGCGCGGTCCCGACGGCAGCTTCCGGGGCGTGAACGGCAGGCCGGACTACGTGCGCGCCGCTTGCGACGCGTCGCTCAAGCGGTTGGGCGTGGACACGATCGATCTGTATTACCAGCACCGCGTCGATCGCAGCGTGCCGATCGAGGAAACCGTGGGCGCCATGGCCGAGCTGGTGCGGGGTGGCAAGGTGCGATACCTCGGGCTCTCCGAAGCGTCGCCCGCGACCATCCGGCGTGCTCACCAGGTGCACCCGATCAGCGCACTCCAGACCGAGTATTCACTGTGGAGTCGCGACCCCGAGGCCGATATTCTGCCGACCTGCCGGGAGCTGGGGATCGGCTTCGTGGCGTATAGCCCGCTCGGGAGGGGGTTTCTCACGGGTCGCTTCCGGCGGGTGGAGGACCTGCCGGCCGACGATTGGCGACGCAACAATCCGCGCTTTCAGGGAGAGAACTTCCAGCGAAACCTCGACCTGGTGCGGAGCATCGAGGAGATGGCGCGAGCGAAGTCCTGCACGCCGGCGCAGCTCGCGCTCGCCTGGCTCCTCAGCCGGGGGAAGGATATCGTGCCGATCCCGGGGACGAAGCAGCGCGCCCGGCTCGAGGAGAACGCGCGCGCGCTCGACGTCCGGCTGACGCCCGAAGAGCTCAAGCGCATCGACGCGGTCGCGCCGATCGGCGCGGCGGCGGGAGACCGGTACGCCGATGGCGGGATGCGGGCGGTCAACGTCTAGCGGGTGAGGTTCGAGACCTCCTGGCCCAGGAGGTAGCGTTGGGTGAAGAGAATCGTCGCGTAGAACTGGAAGTCCTGGTTGGCCTTTTTCCGGAACCCGTGACCTTCGTCCTTCGCCAGGAGATACCAGACCGGCACGCTGCGTTGCTTCAGGGCGGCGACCATCTGGTCGGCTTCGCTGTGAGGCACGCGCGGATCGTTCAGCCCCGCGACGATGAACAGCGGCTTCGTGATCTTGTTCACGTTGTTGAGCGGTGCGGTGCGCTCCATCCACGCCCGCTGGGTGGAGTCGCGCTCGTCGCCATACTCGACGCGGCGCAGATCCTGGCGGTATCCGGACGTGTTCTTGAGAAACGTGGCGAGGTTGGAGATGCCGACCACGTCCACCGTGCAGCAGACCCGGTCGTTGTAGAGCGTCGCGCTCACGAGCGTCATATGACCGCCGTAGCTCCCGCCGGTCACGAGCACGTGGTCCGGGTCCAGATCGGCGCGCGCGCGGACCCAGTCGAGCAGGGCGCCGATGTCCTTGTACGCGCCCTCGCGCAACGTCCCGTTGTCGAGCTTGGCGAAGGTCTTCCCGTGGCCCGTCGAGCCGCGGACGTTGGGGAAGATCAGCGCGACGCCGAGCTCGTTCAGGTAGTAGTTGTTGCGGCCCAGGAACCCGGGACGTGACTGGCCTTCCGGGCCACCGTGGATGTTGATGATGACGGGCCGCCGGCCGGAAAAGCGGGTCGGGGGCATGTAGAGGAAGCCGGAGATCGAGCGGCCGTCGGCGCTCGGCCAGTGGATCAGCTCCGGCTCCGCGAAATCCGCGCCATTGAGCCCACCGGTCTCGCTTTCAGTCCACCGCGTCAGTCGGCCCGTCGGCACGTCGAGCGAATAGGCGTCCTCGGTTGAGCGGGCGGAGCTGAACGAGAAGCCGAGCTCCGCGCCGGTGCGGCGCCAGGTGACGTTGCCGATCAGCCCCGTCGGCAACTTCGGGATGCGCCGCTCCGCGCCGGTCGCGGCGCCGATCACGTGCAGCGCGCCGACGCCGTCTTCGTTGGTCACGAAGGCGATCCACCGCCCGTCGGGGGAAGGGGCGAACTCGTCCACGTCCCAGGGGAGACGGTCGCTCAGGAAGCGGTAGCGCTTGCCGAGCAACGTGAGATACGCGAGTCGTCGCACCTCCGAGCCCTGGTCGGTCGTGAGATAGATCCCCTTGCCGTCGCGGCTGAACCGCGCTCCGCCCCCGCCGTAGGCGACCGTGTCTGCGCCGGGCGTCGTGAGCAGCGTCTTCACGCCGGTGGCGACGTCGGCCAGCCAGAGGTAGCTCTCGTTCACCGAGATCGTCTGGTGCAGCAGGATCGTGCGGTCGTCTGGTGCCCAGTCGAGCGGCGCAAACCCGCCGCCCATGAGCTCGACCACCAGGCGATCGGTCCGCGGATCGGCGGGGTCCATCACCCACAGGTCCAGGTCCCGACCATTGCGTCGGGTGGACATATAGGCGTAGCGGTCGCCCTTGTGTGACCAGACCCCGCCGACGTTGCGGGACTTGCCATCCGTCAGCAGCGTGACATCGCCGGTCGCGACGTCATAGCGGTACTTCTGGAAGAACTCGCCGCCGCCCACGTCCTTGCCGAGCACGATGTAGCGGCCGTCGATCGGCTGGTACGACGCCTGCGAGACGGGGTCCGCAAAAAACGTGAGTTGCGTGCGCGCCCCCCCCGGGAGCTTCACCCGGTGGAGCTGCTGCGCGTCGCCGAACCTCGTGCCGACGAGCATCTCGCGACGTGTCGGATGCCAGTCCCAGAACGCCGCCGAACGAAACTCACTGTAGCGGCGGGCGGCCTCCGCGATGGACGCCGGGACGGGCGGCACGCCATCGGTCACGAGATTGTCTCCGGGGGCGATCGCGCTCGTTTGGGCGAGCAAGGGTGTGCCGCCCACGAGCGGGGCGACGAGCAACAGGCGCAGGAGCTTGGTCATGGTGAATGCGTGGGTCCGCACGTAAGCTAGCGTCCGCCGGGGACGGGGCTAGTCCGGCTCGCCGTCGGGGCCCCGGCGTCGTAGCTTTCCGCGGAGTCGGAAACGAATGGAGTGCGCGTGACGGCCTACCGCTATCCCGACAGCCACGTCTTCTACCGCAAGCTCGGGCGCACTTTCCCGCGCATCGTGCGCGGCGAGGGGTGCTGGCTCATCGACGAGGACGGCAAGCGCTACCTCGACGCCGTCGGCGGCGCGTACGTCGCGAATCTGGGCCATGCGAGCGCCGAGATCGCGGATGCCATGGCGCAGCAGGCCCGCCTGTTCGGCTATCTCTCGGGCACCGCCTTCACCCACGGGCCGGTCGAGGAGCTCGCCCGAGAGCTCGTCGCTACGCTCCCGGGGGACATGGACAAGCTGTACTTCCTGTCGAGCGGCTCCGAGGCGGTGGAAGCGGCGCTGAAGCTGGCGCGCCAGTACTGGGTGGAGTGGGGGAAACCCGAGAAGCACGAGATCATCGCGCTCGCACCCGCCTATCATGGGAACACGCTCCTGGCGCTCTCCGCCTCGGCGCGCGAGCAATACCAGACGATGTTCCGTGACTGGCTGGTGGACGTGCATCGCGTGCCCGCCTCCTATCCTTACCGCTGCCGCTGTCGCGGCGACGATCCCGCGTGTCGCGTGTGCAGTGGTGCGGTGCTGGAAGAGGCGATCACCCGGATCGGCGCGAGCCGCGTGGCGGCGTTCATCGCCGAGCCGGTGGGCGGCTCCTCCACCGGCGCATCCACGCCCCGCCCCGAGTACTTCCGGCGGGTGCGGGAGATCTGCGACCGCCATCAGGTGCTCTTCATCGCCGACGAGATCCTGTGCGGCGCGGGCCGCACGGGGACGTGGTGGGCGATCGAGCCGTACGGCGCGGTGCCGGACCTCATGACGCTCGGCAAAGGGATCTCGGGCGGGTACGCGGCGCTCTCCGCCGTGGCGGCGCCGGAGCGGATCATCGACGTGATTGCCAACGGGTCCGGCAGCTTCCTGCACGCGCAGACGTTCTCGCACCACCCGATGGCGTGCGCCGCCGGGCTCGCCGCCGTCCGCCACTTGAAGCGGCACAAGCTGGTGGAGCGGTGTGCCGCGCTGGGTGGCGTTCTGCAGGAGCGGCTGGCGGCGCTCCGGGAGCTGCCCCATGTGGGGGACGTGCGGGGGCGCGGGCTGCTCGCAGGAATCGAGTTCGTCGAGGACAAGGGCACGCGCGCGGCGTTGCCCCGCGCGGCCCGGTTCGCCGAATCGTTCACCGAGGCCGCGCAGCAGGCGGGGCTCGTCGTGTGGCCCAACGTCGGTCACGCCGATGGGACGAACGGGGACCTCGTGATGGTCGCGCCGCCGTTCATCGTGACGGAGCAGGAGATCGACGAGATCGTGCGCCGGTTCGCGGAGGCGCTGGACGCGACGTTGAAGAGCGGTCAGCCGTCAGCCGTCAGCTCGGGCGAGCGCTCATGACCGCCCTCGCACCCGCGCAATCCAAGATCACGTACACGTCGGCCAACGTCGACTGGGAGCTGTTTCACCGGCAGTTCGACGATGCCCTGGCGCGGGTGCGGGGGCAGCTGGGCCGCGAGTATCCGCTCGCCATCGCCGGAGAGGCGGTCGCATCACCCGCACCGCCCATCGTCGCTCGCTCGCCGATCGATACGGCCGTGGTGCTCGGCCGCTTCGCGGCCGCGACGCCCCCCCTGGTGGACCGCGCCGTCCGGGCGGCACGGGCGGCCCAGTCGGAGTGGGCCCATCGCGCCTGGCGCGAGCGCGTCGCGCTGTTGCGGCGCGCCGCGGGGTTGATCCGCGAACGCAAGTTCGAGCTCGCGGCCATCATGAGCCTCGAAGTCGGCAAGTCCCGCGTCGAAGCGATGGGCGACGCGGAGGAGTCGGCGGACCTGATCGACTACTACTGCCAGCAGATCGAGGACGCGAACGGATTCGTGCGCCAGATGGCGCGGGTCACCCCGGCGGAGCGCAACGTCGATGTGCTGCGGCCGTACGGAGTGTTCGGCTGCATCGCGCCCTTCAACTTTCCGCTCGCGCTCTCCACGGGCATGTCGTGCGCCGCGCTCGTCGCGGGAAACGCGGTCGCGTACAAGCCGGCGGAGGACGCGTCGTGGACGGGCGTCCACCTGTACGAGATCTACCGCGACGCGGGGCTGCCGGCGGGCGTTTTCAACTGCGTGACCGGATACGGTCCCGAAGCCGGCGAGGCCCTGTGGCGTCACCCCGGTGTGGACGGCGTGGTGTTCACCGGCTCGAAAACCGTGGGCCTGCAGATTTACCGAGGGCTCGCGCAGGGCTGGATCAAGCCGTGCCTGCTCGAGATGGGAGGCAAGAACGCGGCGATCGTCATGGATTCGGCGGACCTGGATGCCGCCGCGGAAGGGGTGGTGCGGTCGGCGTTCGGGTTGCAGAACCAGAAGTGCAGCGCCACGTCGCGCGTATACGTACACGAGGGGGTGGCGCGGCCCTTCCTCGAGAAGCTGGTCGACAAGACACGGGCGCTCAAGATCGGAGACCCGACCGAGCGCGACGTGACGTTCGGGCCGGTGATCACCGCGGCAGCGGTGGCGACGTTCGAGCGGGCCGTGGCGCAGGCGCGGCGCGAGCCGGGTGGTGCGATCCTGCTCGGAGGGGAGCGGCTGCGGGGCGGTCTGTTCGAGCGCGGGCACTTCGTCGCACCGACGATCGCGCGGTTGCCGCTTTCCTCCTCGCTCTGCTTCGAGGAGCTGTTCGTGCCATTTCTGGCCGTGGCGGAGGTGACGGGGCTCGACGCGGCGATCGCCGAGACCAACAAGGCGGAGTACGGCCTCACGGCGGGGATCTTCTCCCGGCGTGCCGAGGAGATCGAGCGCTTCTTCGACGAGATCGAGGCGGGGGTGTGCTATGTGAACAAGCGCACCGGCGCGACGACCGGTGCCTGGCCGGGGGCGCAGTCGTTCACGGGATGGAAGGGCTCGGGTTCGACGGGGAAGGGGGGCTGCGGCCCGTATTACGTCGCGCAATTCCTGCGGGAGCAGAGCCGTACGGTGATCGAGGCATGAGGGACTATCCGCGTATCGTCGTCGCGCCGCCCGGGCCCAAGGCGCGGGAGATCGTCGCGCGCCAGGACCGCTGGGCGTCGACGTCGTACCCCAAGGAGTATCCGCTGGTGATCGCCCGCGGCGAGCGGGCCATGGTCGAGGACGTGGACGGCAACCGCTACCTCGATTTCATGGCCGGGATCGCGGTCGCGTCGACCGGCTACGGCCACCCCAAGGTCATCCGGGCGATTCAGGAGGCGGCCGCGAAGTTCCTCCATATCTGCGGCAGCGACTTCTACTTCGAGAGCTTCGCGGCTCTGTGCGAGCGGCTCGCCGCGCTGGCGCCGGGACCGAGCAAGAAACGCGTGTTCCTGTCGAACTCCGGGACCGAGGCCGTCGAGGGCGCGATCAAGCTGGCGCGCCACTCGACCGGACGGCCGGCGGTGATCGCCTTCCTGGGCGCGTTCCACGGCCGCACCTACGGCGGCTTGAGCCTCACCGCGAGCAAGGCGATCCATCGCGCCGGGTTCGCCCCGTTCCTACCGGAGGTGCACCACGTCCCGTACGGCTACCGGTACCGCTGCGACTACTGTCGGGGCGAGCCGGCGTGTACGATGCGCTGCGTGACGGCCATCGAGGACGAGCTGTTCGCGAAGAAGGTCGACCCGCAGAGCGTCGCGGCGGTTTTCGTGGAACCGATCCAGGGCGAAGGGGGCTACGTGGTTCCGCCGCCGGGCTACCTGACGGCGCTGCGGGAGCTGTGCGACCGGCACAGCATCCTGCTCGTGTGCGACGAGGTGCAGAGCGGCGTGGGGCGCACCGGGAAGATGTTCGCCTGCGAGCACGAAGCGGTCGAGCCCGACATCCTGCTCTCGGCCAAAGGCCTGGGCAGCGGCATGCCGATCGGGGCCATCATCGCGAAGGAGTCGATCATGAGGTGGCGCCCCGGCGCGCACGGCTCGACGTTCGGCGGCAACCCGGTGTGCTGCGCCGCGGCCCTCGCAACGCTCGACGTGGTGGAGCACGAGCTCCTGCCCAACGTCCCGACGCTGGGCGAGCGGCTGCTCGCGGGGGCGCGCCGTCTCGAGGCGAAATACGCCACGATCGGCGAGGTGCGGGGGCGCGGCCTGATGGTCGGCGTGGAGTTCGTGAAGGACCGCGCCACGCGGGAGCCCGCGCCGGAGATCCCGCACGGCCTGACGGAGCGCGCGTTTCGCCGGGGACTGCTGCTGCTCGGGGCGGGGAAGAGCACGCTGCGGCTCGCGCCGCCGCTGGTGGTGGACGAGCAGGACGTGGACACGGCGCTGGCGATCATCGATCAGTGCCTGGCCGAGATGATCGATTGAGCAAGGTGACGACGCTGCGTGACGCCGTCGCCCGGTTCGTGCACGACGGCGATACCGTCGTCATCGAAGGATTCACCCATCTCATCTGCTTCGCCGCGGGCCACGAGATCATCCGCCAGGACCGGCGCGACCTCACGCTGTGCCGCCTCACCCCCGATCTGATCTATGACCAGATGATCGCCGCGGGGTGTGCGCGGAAGCTGGTGTTCTCCTGGGCCGGGAACCCGGGGGTGGGCTCGCTGCACGCGTTCCGGCGCGCGGTGGAGGGAAAGGGCGCGCCGCCACTGGAGATCGAAGAATACTCGCATTTCGGCATGGTCGCGCGCTTCGCGGCGGGCGCCGCCCGGCTGCCTTTCTGGCCGCTGCGCAACTACATGGGGACCGACCTACCGCGGGTGAATCCGCGGATCAGACACGTGACCTGCCCCTACACCGGCGAAACCCTCGCGACCGTCCCGGCGCTGAACCCCGACGTGAGCATCATCCATGCGCAGCGCGCCGACGCCCAAGGGAATACCCAGATCTGGGGTCTGCTCGGCGTCCAAAAGGAGGCGGCATTCGCGTCGGCGCACGTGATCGTGGTGGTCGAGGAGCTGGTGGACGAAGCGGTGATCCGTGCCGATCCGAACCGCACCGTCATCCCCGGCATGATCGTGGATGCGGTCGTGGTGGAGCCGTGGGGCGCGCACCCGTCGTACGCGCAAGGGTACTACGATCGCGACAACGATTTCTACGTCGCGTGGGAAGCGATCTCGCGCGACCGGGAGGCGCTGGAGCGCTACCTCGACGAATTTGTGCGCGGCGTGTCCGATCGGGCGGCGTACCTGGACAAACGTCCAGAGCTGGCCGCACGACTCAAGGCGAAGGCGCGGTACTGTCCCGGGGTGAATTACGGGTTCTGACAGCGCGTACACACCCGACGAGATGATGGCGAGCGTCGCGGCGCGCGAGCTGGTCGACGGGGAGGTGGTGTTCGTGGGGATCGGCCTCCCCAACCTCGCGTGCAATCTGGCGCGCGCTACCCACGCGCCGCACCTCGTGCTCGTGTACGAATCGGGGGCCGTGGGAGCCGCCCCGGTCCGCCTGCCCGTGTCGATCGGCGACCCGGCACTCGTGACGGGGTCCCTCATGGTCTGCGGCATGGCGGACGTGTTCCAGCTCATGCTGCAGAATGGACGGATCGGCGTGGGCTTCCTGGGCGGCGCGCAGATCGATCGCTCTGGGAACATCAACACCACCGTGATCGGCACCTACGAGCGGCCCACCGTGCGACTCCCGGGCAGCGGCGGGGCGGCGGAAATCGCGATTCACGCGCGGCGCACGCTCGTCGTCGCGAAGTTGTCGCCGCGCGCGTTTCCGGAGCGGGTCGATTTCATTACGAGCCCCGGCCACGGCGCGTCCCGCCGGCAGCTCGGCATGCCGGGCGCGGGGCCGGTCAAAGTGATCACGGACAAGGCGGTGCTCGAGGTGGACGAGGCGACCGGTGAGCTCGTACTGGCGGCGCTGTATCCAGGCGTGGAAGCGTCCGACGTACGGGCCCGCGTGGGGTGGCCGCTCCAGTGCCGCTCCCGACTCGGGCGTGTCGAACCGCCTACCGCGACGGAGCTGCGACTGCTCCGGGACGTGCTCGACCCCGAGCGGCGCTACCTCCAAGGATGAGGCGCGCCGCGGCGGTCGCGTTGCTGCTGGTCGCGCGCGCGCCGGGCGTGGCCGCGCAGGGCGACGCCGACTCGCTCGCGGTACGGGTTCGCAAGCTCGCCGATGCCTACGTCGCCGGCTATTTCGAGCGCCATCCGGACGAGGCCACGCTCGACGGCGTGGCCGGGGTCCGGCACGACCGGCTCCCCGACAACTCACCGATCACGCGGGGGCGCTGGCAGGCGCGGGAGGACCGGTGGCTCGCGGAGCTGCGACGCATGGATCCGGACCCACTCGCGGGGCGGGCCGAATGGACGGCGTACGGCGTGATGCGCGCTGCGCTCGAGGGAGCGGTGGCGGTCCGGGCGTGCCATTACGAGCTGTGGAACGTGAGTCACGTGAACCAGGGGTGGCTGCCCATCGTGACGTCGCTGGCGGCCGTTCAGCCCGTCGGGTCGGACGAGCTGCGCGCGCAAACGCTCGCCCGCTGGCAGGCGATACCTCTCTACATCGCGAGCGAGATGGCGAATCAGCGCGAGGGGCTGCGGCTGGGCTATTCGGCGCCGCAGAGCAACGTCCGCATCGTGATCAAGCAGCTGGACCAGCTGCTCGACGAGCGGCTCGATCGATCGCCCCTGTACGCTCCGGCGCTGCGCGACTCCACGCCGGCGTTTCGGGACGAGCTGCGCCGCTTCATCGAGAACGCGATCCTCCCGACGATCCGCCAGTATCGACAATTTCTCGACAAGGAGTACTTGCCGCGCGCGCGCAAGGTGATCGGCGTGTCGGGCAATCCGAATGGCGCCGCGTGTTATAAGGGGGCGATCCTCGCCACGACCGGGCTCACGCTTTCGCCCGACTCGATCCACCGGCTCGGTCGCGCGACGGTGTCGGAGCTCGAAGCGGAGATGCGCAGCATCACCGAGCGGAGTTTCGGCTTGCGCGACGTCACCCCAGTGCTGAAGCGGCTGCGCGGCGACTCTAAATTCAGCTTCCGCACGCGGGAGGCGATGCTGGCGTACGCGCAGGCGGCGCTCGAGCGCGCCGCGACGGCGATGCCGCGCTGGTTCGGGATCCTGCCGCGGGCGGGCATCGTCGTCCGCTCCTATCCGGCATTCCGCGAGCGGGAGAGCGTGGGCGAATGGGACCCGCCGGCCGAGGACGGCAGCCGGCCCGCCGTGTTCTACCTGAGCACGTACGACCCGAAGCACAAATCCCGGGCCGACGTCGAGGCCCTCACGTTTCACGAGACGATCCCCGGACACCACCTCCAGGGGGCGATTGCGCTGGAGCGAGGCGCGGCCCTCCCCGCGATCGCGCGGTACTTCTGGTCGCCGGGGTTCGGTGAGGGGTGGGCCGAGTACGCCGAGCAGCTCGCGGACGAGATGGGTGTCTATTCGTCGGACACGGCGCGTCTGGGCGCGCTCGCCGACTTGACGCTCTCGGCGGCGCTGCTCGTCGTCGACACGGGAATCAACGCGTTCGGCTGGACGCGGGACGACGGGATCCAGTTCCTCGAGGCGCACACCCGCGTGCCCCAGATTCGCGCCGAGGTGCCGGTGGATCGCTATCCGGTGTGGCCGGCGCAGGGCCTGTCGTACGCCCTGGGTCGCCTCGAGATTCGACGGCTGCGGGCCCTGGCGGAGCAGACCTTGGGCGCCAAGTTCGACATCAAAGCCTTTCACGACCGCGTCCTGGAGGACGGCGCGGTGCCGCTCCCCCTGCTGCGCGACAAGATCGAGCGATGGCTCGGCGCGCCGCGCTAGCGGGAGCTATGGACATCCCCCGCGCCTTCAACGCCGCCAGCTGGTTCGTCGACCGCCACGTCGCCGCAGGCCGCGCCGACCGGCTCGCCATCCGCTACGGTGGCGGGGACATCACCTACGGCGACGTGCGGGCCGCCGCCAACCGGTGCGGCAACGCGCTGCGACGGCTCGGCGTCCGCATGGAGCAGCGCGTACTGCTGTTGCTGCCCGATGGCCCCGAATTCGCCGCGGCGTTCTGGGGCGCGTTGAAGATCGGCGCCGTTGCCGTGCCGGCGAACACGCTCCTCAAGCCGCGCGATTACGAGTACATCCTGAACGACAGTCGCGCCGAGGTCGCCATCGCCGGCGAGGACCTGGCACCGGCGATCGAGGCGCTCCGGCCGCGTCTCAGGTTCTTGCGCCAGCTCGTGGTGGCAGGCCGTGCCGGGCCGGGCCAGGTAGGATTGGCCGAGCTCGTGACCGCAGAGTCGGACGAGCTCGACCCGGCGGCCACGACCAAGGACGACGTCGCCTTCTGGCTGTACACGTCGGGCACGACGGGCACGCCCAAGGCCGCGGTGCACCTGCACCACGACATGGTGGTGTGTTGCGAGGCGTTCGGGCGGCACGTGCTGGAGATCGGCCCGGACGACCGCTGCTTCTCCGTGGCCCGGTTATTCTTCGCCTACGGGCTCGGCAACGCGCTGTACTTCCCGTTCCACGTCGGCGCTGCGACCGTGCTCGACCCCCGGCGCCCCGAGCCGGTGAAGGTGTTCGAGATCCTCACGCGGGAGCGGCCGACGTTGTTCTTCGCCGTACCGACGGCGTTCGCCGCGATGCTCCAGGTCGCGGATGCGGAACGGCGGTACGACCTCCGGTCGGTGCGCCTCTGCCTGTCCGCCGGCGAGCCGCTGCCGAAGCCGATCTACGAGCGCTGGCTCGAGCGGTTCGGGCTCGAGATTCTCGACGGGATCGGGTCGACCGAGATGTGCCATACGTTCATCGCGAACCGGCGCGGCAAGGTCTGCCCCGGCTCGAGCGGCACGCTCGTGCCCGGGTACGACGCGATGATCGTGGACGACGCCGGTCACGCCCTCCCGCCGGGCGAGATCGGCAACCTGCTCGTCAAGGGCGACAGCGCATGCGCCGGCTACTGGAACCAGCATGAGCGGTCGCAGCAGACGTTCGTGGGCGAGTGGGTCCGCACCGGGGACAAGTACCGGCGGGACGCGGCCGGCTACTTCTGGTACGCCGGCCGCTCCGACGACATGATCAAAGCGGGTGGCATGTGGGTGTCGCCGGCCGAGGTCGAAAGTGCTCTGGCCGAGCATCCGGCGGTGGTGGAGGCGGGCGTGGTGGGCGCCGCGGATGCGGACGAGCTGGTGAAGCCGCTCGCGTTCGTCGTGCTCGCCGCCGGCCACGTCGCCTCGCCGGCGCTGGAGGAGGAATTGCAGGACTTCGTGAAGCAGCGGCTCGCCGCGTACAAATATCCGCGCTGGATCGTGTTCGTGAACGAGCTGCCGAAGACGGCGACGGGCAAGATCCAACGCTACAGGCTACGGGAAACAGCCGCACAGGCGCACAGAAGAGGCAAAGGCTAGACGCACCTCGGCTTACGATAACAGGAGCAGCGACACGTCGTAGAGGGCGTGCGTCCACGCAGTGATCCCGAACCCCCGCAACAGGTACAGGCCTGAGAAGAACAGCCCAGCGATCATGCGGAACACGAACGAATAGACCTGCAAGCGGTCGCCGTAAGGACCGATATAATGAAAGGCCGAGAAGATGGCTGCGCCGAGCAGCGTCGCGGTGATCCCGGCGGCGAACGGGGTCCATCCGAGCAGGGTCCGGGCCGCGGCCGCCAGGCCGGTGACGAATAGCACGCGAAACAGCAGCTCCTCGTAGATCCCGGCGCCGAGGGAGACCATCAAGCGGGTCCACCAATCGAGGCCGGCGACCGGCGCCAGCGCCAAGGTCTGCAACAACCCGAGCACGCCGGACGTGACGCCACCGACCACGATCCCGAACGCGAGCGCGAGGAGCAGCGACTCGGCGAGCATCCCCAGGAAGACCCTGCTCTTGAGACGCGAGCCGTGCGCGCGCGTGTCGCGCGCCACGAGCCACAAGCCGCCGCCGATGAGGCAGATCATGAACAGCGGCGGGCCCCACCTTCCCGCGACGGCGGTGAACAGGCCCTGCAGGATGACGTCGGCCCCGTTGCGGACGGAACGCGGACCAGCCGCGAGCCACACCGCGAGCACCTGGTAGAACGCCAGTAGCGGCAGCGCGAACAGCAGACTGTAGCGTGGGGCGCGGCTCGCCTGCCAGTACGAGCTTGGGGCCGTGAACGACGCGAACCGGGGACCGGTCATAGGGTCAAGAATCTATCCTTGCGGGGCTGTGTGGTGCGGCCTATCCTAGCCCACCCTGTACGGAAGATCGCCGATGCAGGTTCGCCTGCTGCTCGTCTTAGTCCTCTTCATCCCAGTCGCGGCCGCGCACGCTCAAAAAAAGGAACGAGCCCGTGACGTGGGGATCCCGCTCGACGGCGCGCCGGGCCCGCTCGACGCCATCACCGACGTCGCGGGCGTCGAGGTCGGCCAGACGACCGTCATCACCGGGAGCGGCAAACTGGTCGTGGGGCGGGGACCCGTCCGCACGGGCGTGACCGCCGTGCTGCCGCGCGGCAAGAACTCGGGCGACCCGGTCTTCGCGGGCTGGTTCACCCTGAACGGCAACGGCGAAATGACAGGGACGACGTGGGTCGAGGAGTCGGGCTTCCTGTGGGGCCCCGTGATGATCACGAACACCCACTCGGTCGGGGTGGTGCGGGACGCGGTGATCGAGTGGCTGGTGCGCCGGGGGCGCGATTTCGGGACGTATGACTGGTCCCTCCCGGTCGTGGCGGAAACGTGGGACGGCACGCTCAACGACATCAACGGCTTTCACGTGAAGAAGGAGCATGCCTTCGCGGCGTTGGACAGCGCGCGAGGCGGTCCGGTGGCGGAAGGGAACGTGGGCGGCGGGACGGGGATGATCTGTCACCGTTTCAAGGGCGGGATCGGCACGGCGTCGCGGCGGCTCGAGCCCAGAGACGGCGGATTCACCGTCGGCGTGCTGGTGCAGTGCAACTACGGCGCGCGGGCGCCGCTCGCGATCGCCGGTGTCCCGGTCGGCAAGGAGATCCCCGACCTGCTGCCCTGCCGGGAGCCGTGCGGCGGCGGGCAGCGCGATCCGGGACCGGGGGGCGACGCCGGCTCGATCATCATCATCGTCGCGACGGACGCCCCGCTGCTACCGCACCAGCTCAAGCGCATCGCGAAGCGCGCGGCGCTCGGCGTGGGAAAGATGGGCGGGGTGGGCGGGAACTCCTCGGGGGACATCTTCATCGCGTTTTCCACCGCCAACCCGCGTGCGGCGGTCGATACGGGGCTCGCCACGACCATCCAGCTCCCCAACGAGCGGATCAATCCGCTGTTCGAGGCCACGGTTCAGGCCACGGAAGAGTCGATCATCAACGCGCTACTCGCAGCGGACACGATGACCGGCGCGGACGACCTCAGGGTCACCGCGCTGCCGCACGACCGGCTGCGTGAGATTCTGCGCAAGTACAACCGTCTCAACCGGTGAGGCCGATGGCCGACCTGAAACGCCAGCTCGGCCTGCTCGACGCCACGATGATCAACGTCGGCACGATCATCGCGTCGGCGATCTTCCTCGTCCCGAGCGAGATCGCGGCCCAGCTGCACGCCTCGTCGCTCACCATCTTGGTCTGGGTGGTGGGCGGAGTCGTCTCGCTGCTGGGTGCGCTGTCGGTCTCGGAGCTGGGCGCCGCGATGCCGAAGGCGGGCGGGCAGTACGTGTACCTCACCCGAGCCTACGGGCCGGTGTGGGGCTACCTGTTCGGCTGGACGAGCGGCGTGGTGATCAACCCGGCGTCCATCGCGGCGATCGCCGTCGCGTTCGCGACGTACCTGGGGTTCTTCGTCCCGCTCGGGCCCGGCGCGGTGAAGCTCGTCGCCGTGGGCTCGATCGTGGCGCTCACCGCTCTCAACTGCATCGGCGTGAGGCCCGGGGCGATCACGCAGAACGTGCTCACGCTCCTGAAGATCGGTCTCGTCACCGCGCTGATCGTCGTCGGGTTCGCCCTGCCCGGCGGCAGTGTCGCCAACTTCCGGCCGTTCTGGCCGGAGGCCGGGGTCGGACGCCTGCTCGGCCCGTTCGGCGTGGCGATGGTGGCGGTGCTGTGGGCGTACGACGGGTGGATCGAGGCGTGCTACGTCGGCGGGGAGGTCAAAGCACCGGAGCGGACCCTGCCGCGGGCGCTGGTGCTCTCGACATTGATTACGATCGTGCTGTTCTGTCTCGTCACGGCGTCCTACACCTACGTTTTGTCGCCCGCGCGGATGGGGCTGGCGCCGCGCGTGGCGGCGAGCGCGGCCGAGGTGACCCTCGGCGCGAAGGGGGCGGCCCTCGTGGCCGCCACCATCCTCATCTCCACGCTGGGTGCGAACAACGGCATCGTGCTCACCGCCGCGCGGGTGCCGTACGCGATGGCGCGCGACGGGATCCTGCCGCGCTGGCTCGCGGGGCTGGGCCACGTACACCCCCGGCTGCTGACGCCGGTCCCCTCGCTCGTCGTGCAGGGCGTCATCGCCAGCGTGCTGACCCTGGCCGGCACCTACGACCAGCTGTTCACCTACGTGATCTTCGCCCAGTTCCTGTTTTACGCGATGGCGTGCGGCGCCGTGATCCGGCTGCGCCACACGGCGCCCGCGCTGCCGCGCCCCTATCGGACGTGGGGCTATCCGGTCACACCGCTCGTGTTCATCGCATTTGCGGCCTGGCTCGTGGGCAATACGATCGTGGAAAAGCCGGCCGACTCAGGGGTCGGCGCGGCCCTGATCCTCGCCGGCTTGCCGATCTACCTGCTGGGGCGGCGCGCGCCGCTCGGCTGAGCGGGCGCCGCGCGATTGCGAGCGGTGCGCAGAATGTGCAGTTTAGGGAGGCTGCTCGTCGTCCCGTTATCCGTCATCCGTTGTCCGGAGCGCCGTCCCACTGCGGACCAGCGGCTGGCGGATGACGGGCGGCGGCGGCCCTCAGCGCTTCCCGTCCCGCAGGATTTCCCGCGCCGCGTTGTAGCCGCACGCGCCCATGACCCCACCGCCGGGGTGCGTCGCGGCACCGCACAGATACAACCCCTGGATCGGCGTGCGGTAGTCCGCGTAGCCTGGGAGCGGCCGCAGGAAGAAGAGTTGGGACAAGGTCATCGCCCCCTGGAAGATGTTGCCGCCCGTCAGGCCGAAGCGCCGCTCGAGGTCGAGCGGTGAGAGCACTTGCCGGGCGATCACCGAGCGCTTGAAGTTCGGCGCGTACTGGTCGAGAATGTCGAAGCAGCGATCGGCGAACGCGTCCTTCACCTGGTCCCAACCGCCGTCACGCAGCTGGTACGGCGCGTACTGCACGAAGAACGACATCACATGCTTGCCGGGGGGAGCGACCGTCGAGTCGACGACGGACGGAATCGTGCACTCGAGGATCGGGTTTGCGGAAGGGCGTCCGTACTTGGCGTCGTCGAACGCCTGCTCCATGTAGTCGAGCGTCGGCGCGATGTGGATCGTCCCGCGGAGGTGCGCGTCGGGCGGCAGGCCCCCGTTCTGGACCGCGCGGAACGCGGGGAGCTCCGAGAGCGCGACGTTGATCTTGAGCGACGCGCTCGAATAGTCGATCGCGCGGACCGCGGCCAGGAACTCGTCCGGGAGTGCCGTGGCGTCCACGAGATCGAGAAACGTGACGTGCGCGTCGGCGCTCGACACGACGCGCGGCGCCCGATACTCCGTGCCGTCCGCGAGCGCCACACCGGTCGCACGAGCGTTCCGCGTGAGAATGCGCGCCACCGGGCTGTTCGTCCGGATCTCCGCACCGTGGACACGTGCCGCCGCGGCCAGCGCTTCGCTGATGCCGCCCATGCCGCCGCGCACGTAGCCCCACATCCCTCGCACGCCGTTGCACTCGCCCATGACGTGGTGAAACAGCACGTACGCCGTGCCCGGCATGGACGGCGAGGCCATCGCGCCGATGATCGCGTCGGTTGCGAGCGCGATCTTCAGCTCCTCGGACTCGAACCAGCGGTCGAGGATGGGCCGCGCGGCGCCGGTCAGGATCTCGAGCGCGCGCGGGCCGTCACTCCCGAGCCGGAGGAAGCGCCAGCCGAGGCCCGCGAGCTGCAGCAGGTTGCGCGGGGCGAGCGACCACGGGTTGGGTGGGGTGCGGAGCAGCGTGGGCTCGATGAAGTCGGCGACGCGCTCGAGCATCGCCTCGTAGCGCGGCAGCGCCGCGGCGTCGCGCGCCGAGAACTTCGCCACCTGGGCCGCGGTCAGCGTCTTGTCGGGGCCCATCAGGAGGAAGCGGCCGTCCGGGAACGGCGTGAACGACGAGGGACTGCGCGGCAGGAGCTCGAAGCCGTAGCGGGAGAGCTCCAGATCCCGGATGATCTCGGGCCGCAGCAGGCTGTTCACATAGGAGGCGGTGGACACCTTGAACCCGGGCCACAGCGCTTCGGTGACGCACGCGCCGCCGACCAGTTCGCGCCGCTCGAGCACGAGGACCCGCCATCCCGCGCGCGCCAGGTAGGCCGCGGTGACGAGCCCATTGTGGCCCGCTCCGATGATGATGACGTCGTACGAACCAGCCGTCACGGCCGGCGTCGCCGGTCGGCCGTCCGCTCGATCAGCGCCGCGAGCTCGGGGGGGGCATTCGGGCCGAACAGCTCGGAGGTCGGGAGCGTGACGATCTGGGGCCGCGGGCCGGGCGCCCCCTCCGAGCCGTTGGGGCCCGCGGTCCCCTTCTGTCCGGAAGCGCCGTCGGCGGCATCGGCACAGCGGCGGTTGTCCTTGTCGGGCACGCCCTGGCCGCCCTTGCCACCCTTGCCACCATTGCCGCCCGTGCCGCCCGACCCGCCCGGACCCCCGGGACTGCGCGCTTCGATCAACCCGGCGAGGAACGGATTCTCGGCCGGAACGATGATGTTGAGGCGGCCGCCGCGCCCGCCGCTTCCCCCCGGGCCGCCATTGCCCCCGCCACCACCCGGCCCTCCGGGTTGGGGCGGGCAGCCAGCCTGGCCGGCGGCGCCGTCGCCGCCATTCTGCCCCGGTGTGCCCGCGCCGCCCCGACCGCCGCGAGACTCGACCCAGAGCCAATTGGCGGGCGGGACGGCATTGCCGTCGGCGAACACATAGTACGGGCGAGAGTAGCCCACTTCCACGGCTGCCACGATCAGCTTGTCGTAGAAGGGCGACCGCACAATGGCGAGCCGCACCGTCACGTCCGGTCCGTTGCCACCGGCCTGCGCCGCGCCGCCCGGCTCCCCGCTGAACTGGAAGCCGTGTCCCATGCAGCTGTACTCGGGAGGGATGACGATCGTCTGCTGCACCGCCGGCTTGGCGCTCAGCGTGGCGGTGAGACGGAATCCCGACGCCGCCGTCCACAGCGGGTTCGCGTTGGTCACCCAATCGCCGCTTTCACGGCTCACGGCGTCCGGGCTCGACCGTTCGAGGAACACCACGTGCAGGCGCGGGGGATGCTTCTTATCGTAGCTGCGGGCGAACGGCACGCGCGCGCCGTCGGCGAGGACCGCTTCGTAACTCGCCTGGATCCAGCCGCCGGGACAGGCCCGGTCCTGCGTGGTCACGATCCGGATGTCGCGGATTTGGGCGACGAGGCCGGGGTCGGGGGCGAAATCGGGCGGCGGTGCATGCGAACAGGCAGCAATGATGAAAAACGTCAAGCAGAACGACGTCCCGCGGAGGCGTCCAGCAGAACCGTCGTTCATGGATTTTCCTCCCGCACGAACCTGCCGCTCTCCACTTCGAATACGCGGACGCGGACGACCACCCCGACGCGGGCCCGGTCCACTTCGCGGACGTGGACGAGCCGGCGATCGGCCGTCGGCCGATAGAGGATCCAACTCCCCGGGGGCGCCACGGCTTCGATGCCAGCGCAGTCACGTGACTTCGGGCGCGGTTGCCGGCCCGGCGGCACGCCCGGGATCCAGACGCGGCACTCTCCGGGTTTGGGGAGGTGCCCGGGCGGCACGCCGAGCGCAGCGGCGGTGCTTGCGCCGACGGTCTCGGCCTCCGGGGTCGGAGCAACGATGATGGTTTTGGTGGTCCGAGTGCAGGCTAAGACGAGAGTCGTCAAGCTAAGAGTCGTCACGCGGAGGCGTTGCACAAGAACGTCACGCGACAGCGTATGTGGCCACATCATGATCACTCCTCGCACGACGTGTCGGTCGAAGGTTTCGGGCGGTAGCAAAATGTGAAATGGGCTTGCATTAATCAACTTCGGTATGTTTGCTGCATGGAGTCTGCGGGGTACGGCCTCATCGAAACGATGCGGGTGCGCGAGGGACGCATCCCGTTCCTCGAGCGCCACCTCGCACGCCTGGAGCGCTCGCTGCAGGAGCTCGGACTGCCGCGGCCCGCTCGAGATGTGGCGGTGCTGGTGACGCCGTTTGCGGGAACCGGCGACGCCGTCCTGCGAATCGAGGTATGCGACGGCCGCGCCACGGTGACCGTGCGGGAGCTGCCAGCGCTCGACTCGCCCGCCGTCATCACCGCCGCTTCGCCGCACCGGCCGTATCCGCACAAGACGACCGAGCGCGATTGCTTCGCGGACGCGGCGGAAGAAGCGGAGATCGCCGAGGCCGACGATGCGCTGCTGCTCACGCCCGATGGGTGGGTGGCCGAGGGGACCGTGTGGAACGTATTCTGGTGGGATGGCGACCGGCTGCGCACGCCGGCGGAGGAGGTGGGGATCCTGCCCGGGATCGGCCGGGCGCGAGTGCTCGAGCTCATTGGGACGGTGGAGCAGGGGGGGTACCCGCGGCAGGCGATCGAGGGGAAGAGCCTGTTCCTGACGAATGCCGTGCGGGGGGTCGTGCCGCTCGCGTCGCTCGATGGCGTGCGCGTCCCAGCCGATTCCCGCACCGCCGAGCTGGCCCGGCGCTTCTGGCCGGTCGGATCACCGATGGAGGAACCGTGATACGCTTTCACATCCGCCGTCTCGTCATCCTGGCAGTGGTCGGTGCGTGTGGCCACACGATCTCGGGTCCCCCGGGGAGGCCCGGCCTCGCGGTCACGCCGTTCGCCCTGGGCAACGGACCGTGGAACGTCGCCATCTCGCAACGGGGACTGGTCTACGTGACGCGAGTGGCCACGGATTCGATCGCCGTCGTGGATATCGCTGCGCCTCGGGTCGCCGCCGCCTTCAAAGTCGGGAACGGGCCCTACGATGTCGTGTTCAACGCCGCCGGGTCCTCGGCGTACGTGTCGAACCTTTACGATCACACCGTCGGTGTGATCAACACATCGACGCCCGCGCAGGTCACCACCTTTCCGGTCCCCGGCGGAGCCGTTCGACTGCTGCTCGGCCCGGGCGAGAACAAGCTGTACGTGACGCTCGACAACGGCGGCCTGACGGTGCTCAACGCGGCATCGGGCGCCGTGGACACGACCATCCAGCTCGGCGCCGTGGCGTTGAACGGCGTGGCTCTCACGTCGGACCGGTCGCGACTGTACGTCAGCAGTGTGGGCGGGACTGTGACCGAGATCAACACCGCCTCTGACATCGTGCTGCGGTCGTTCACCCCTGGGGGCACACCCCAGGACCTCGTCGTCGGGCACGGGGACAGCACCCTCTACCTGGCCGACGAGGCTGGCTGGGTGGCGGTGTGGAACCTGAAGAGCTGGACCCGAACGGATTCGATTCCCGTCCCTGCCGCCTTCGGCCTGGCGCTCACCCAGGACGGAGCGCAACTGTGGGTGACTGAGACTGGAGCGGGCGAGATCGCGGTGGTCGATTGCGCGTCACGCACCGTCGTTGCGACGATCCCCGTGCTGGGACACCCGCGGCATCTCGCGATGACGCTCGACGGCACGACGGCGGTCGTCGCGAACGAAGCCGGTGTCGTGCAGATCATCCGGTAGGGGCCGGCGCGCCTGGGCCTCGATCGGCTACCGCGCCGCACCGCCCGCCGCTAAGTTAGGCGGACGCCGTGGTGGCTGTAGCTCAATCGGTTAGAGCGCTGGACTGTGGCTCCAGAGGTTGCGGGTTCAATTCCCGTCAGCCACCCTGACGCCTAGATGGGTAGACGGAGAGACGGGTAGCGGTGGCTGGGTGTTAAGGGGCGAGACGGCAGAAGTCTGGGGACGGAAGCGTGGTTTCAACCCCCT
>Ga0209471_1000083_pt1 | contig 72376 bp, 60 predicted proteins | sample GraSoiAngelo_128_FD_185885 | JGI IMG/M metagenome (GOLD analysis project Ga0209471, IMG submission 185885) | Grasslands soil microbial communities from the Angelo Coastal Reserve, California, USA - 14_0927_12_20cm (SPAdes) (version 2) | ecosystem: Environmental > Terrestrial > Soil > Grasslands ...
AGCGGCCTTCTTTGGTAATGCCGATGGGCACTACTTCAAATTTATTCTTGTCGATGGCGTTGAGAACCGATGCGGCCGATAGCAGCGATACCTCATGTTCGCCGCTGCGCCCGCCAAAGAGGATGCCAACCCGCAGTTTCTTCATCACCAATCAGTGTGGACGGGACGCAGCTTTGCCGTCAATTGCTGACCTCAATGGCAAGGGATGACCGTTTGGGTTCGTCTCATCGAGAACACTACAATTCAATGGTGCGGAAGGCACATGCCCATCATCCTTTTTCGCCATCATTGCTTTCATCATCCTGCGTGGAGGATAATTTAGCTTCGCTGGGTTCGCTCGCCTCCAGCGAGGATCCGTGCCCGCGGTGAATCTGCCCAACTACATAACGCTGAGCCGCATCGTCAGCATCCCGCTGTTGATTTGGCTCCTCTCCAGCAATCGCTTCAGCAGCGTGCACGGGGAGAAGGAATTGCTGGCGTCGGCACTCTTCATCGCCGCCTCAATTACCGATGGAATTGACGGCTATCTGGCCCGCAAACGTGGACAGATCACGACCATCGGAATGTTGCTCGATCCCCTCGCCGACAAGCTGCTCATTGCCGCCGCCTTCGTGACTTTGGTGCAATTCAACCCCAGCATGGTCCCAGCATGGATGGCGGTGGTAATCATCGGCCGTGAATTCCTGGTTAGCGGTCTGCGCTCGATCGCGGCGTCAGAAGGTTTCACTATCGAGGCGAGTGACTTGGGCAAATTCAAGATGTTCGTGCAAATCGTTTCGGTCGTCGGGGTGATTTTGGCGCACCGCTGGAAAGAGTGGCCGGTCTATGGCAATTTTTTCTTCCCAGTGCATACCATCGCGGCAGTATCGATCTGGTTTATGGTCGTGTTATCACTGGTCTCGGCCGGCGACTACTTCGCTGCCTTCTGGTCGAAGATTGACCGTAGGGTGGTGAAACGCCGCCGTCGTGCCTTCGTCCTCAGCCGGCGCAGGAAGCGCGATGTCGCAGCAACCTGAATATCCGTGTCCTGCGGCGCATTATTCCAGTCCAACTGAGCCGACTGAATTCTCCTCCGAAGAACGTGCGATTTTGCTGCAACTCGCACATGATGCCATTCTGGCTTCGCTCGAAAACCGCACCATCCCTCTCGATCCTCCCTCATCTCATCTAGCCGAACCATATGGCGTTTTCACCACTCTTTATTTGACGGGGGCACTACGAGGGTGTGTGGGGTATGTATTTCCGGTCTCTTCCGTATATCGCGCCGTGGCCGAAACCGCGGTCGCCGCGGCCTTTGAAGATGGCCGTTTCCCCCCGGTAACCGCGGACGAGGCTCCCCATCTGAAGATTTCTCTGAGTATTCTTTCACCGCTGAAACCAATTCGTCCGGAAGAAATTGAGATCGGCCGGCATGGGTTGGTGGTCAGCCTCGCTGGGCAGCGCGGTCTGCTGCTGCCGCAGGTCCCGGTTGAGCACAAGTGGGACCGCATCACCTTCCTGGAGCAGACGTGCCGCAAAGCCGGGCTCCCGCCCGATGCCTGGTTGAAAGATGCCGTTATCGAGGGGTTTACAGCCGAGGTCTTTGGCGAGCAGGGTGCGGAATAGCTCTCTGCACTCGCGGAAGGTAAACAACAATAAAAAACGGGGAGAGTTTACCTCTCCCCGCATAGGACGCGTCGTGGTCCGAAACTATTGCTGAAGTTGGGCTTGCTGTTGCTGGTCGTCCAATTCCACACCGTCGCCCACGTGAACGTCTTCCATTGCGAAAACAACCATGCCAGTAGCAGTAGTGGGTGTGACGCTGAGGATCACTAACTCGCCTACGGCGCGCCGAGGCAGATCACGCACGTGGATTTGCGGTCCTTTGCCCTTGGTCAACATCTTCGGCTCGATCGAGGGCGGCCTCTTTTGCGTATCTTCGGTGGTCGATGCTTTGAACGAGAGTGAATCCACGGGATCTCTCAAGTCGGCATCATAGTTCCGAACCGCGCGGAAGTAGTCGCCGACCTTCACCCCCTGGTTCGAACCAACATTAATGTAAGCCTTCATTCCGGTTCCGAGCACCGTGTCAAAATCTTTGGCCATTACGATCCGTCCGGAGAGTTTTCCAGTGGCCGGAACGAAGCGATCAAAACGCAACGGCGGGTGGAACGAGATCGCTGGCTTCTCCACAAACGGAACCGCAACGTCTCCCGGGTTAATGGTGTCACAACTGAATTCAATTTGTGCGATTGCCATCTTGCTGCGCGTATCAACCACGCGGACCCACCCGATTTCGGCGTAGGGCTGTCCAGCGGCGGCGGCTGCCGCATGTTGCCCTTGGAAAGTCTCAAAGCGATTCGGGTCCTTCAGTTCGCGCACGATGGTGTACTGCGCGCCGCTTTGGTAGCCACTTCCGGCCAGATAAACGATCTCACCGGTGGCGAACTTGGTGGTATTTGGGGTCTGCAACCCGCCCGCCACAAAGTCAGCGTTGGGCAGAGGTTGTTTGCTGATAAAGCCAGCACAATATAGGTCAGCGTAAGTGGGCGTTTGAACTCTTTCCGTCGGGAATGTCACCGACGTACTAATGCTGCCTTGGGGCGTACTCTGCTCCCCAGTTGCTGTCGAGGGTGCCGACGCCGGTCCCGGATTGGTATCCTGACCCCACAAGCCGACCGTCACCAGCAGAAACAACAAGCCTATTTTCTTCATGTTACCTCCGAATCGCGGCCGGGTGTCCAGGCCAATCCCCCTAACTGCTGTAGACACAGGGGCTTCTGCCGGAAAGTAACAGGGGGGCAAGGCACGGTCAAGGTTACGAGGGTGTTATGCATGGGGCAACAATAGTTTTCCGCCGCTCGCCATAATCCGTTGTTGCATCTAGAATTACGCCCCTGTAGTATCGCGCCGACCTAAATGACCGAATGATTTCTGCACAATCCAGCTACGTCCCACGCTTGCTTCCTTTGAGGTTGCCTCGTGTTTGCCTCGTTGTAACCGGCACCGACCCGGCGGAAATGGTGGACAAAGCAGAAGCACTGGCTCGCGATAACCCATTCCTGGAGTTCAGGTTAGACTATCTTGCGCGCCCGGCCCTGGCGCTCGTGAAGGTCAAGCGGTTCCTGGAAATGCACCCCTATGTCACGACCATAGCCACCTGCCGACGGGTTGCGAATGGGGGAAAATTTCGCGGCTCGGTGGCTTCGCAACTCGATCTTCTGGCCAAGGCTTCCAACGCTGGCTGTCACTTGCTGGACGTCGAACTTCAGACGGCCGCAAAGTGCAAGCCGGCGCAACTACAGAGATTGCGCACTCGTGCCGCCTTGATCCTGTCCTTTCATGATTACCGCGCCACCCGTAAGTTGGAAGAAACCTTGAAAACGATGGTCGCCCATCGCGCCGACTTCTACAAAATTGTAACTACTGCGACTACGCTCTCTGACAATGTGGCCATGATGAAGTTCCTGGAGACGCACAGCGATAAGTATTCATTAATCGGACTGTGTATGGGCGAACCGGGAATCATCAGCCGAATTCTCGGAGTGCGCGCCGGAAGCGTGTTCACGTTTGCCGCGGTGAGTCCCGGAGAAGAAACCGCACCCGGGCAGGTTACTGCTCAGGAGCTCCGCAGCGTATATCGCATCGAGCAGGTAGACGCGGCCACACGGGTGTATGGGGTCGCGGGCGATCCGGTCTCACACTCACTCTCGCCCGTGATCATGAACACGGCATTGCGCCGTGAAAATGTGAATGGCGTTTATCTGGCGCTGCATGCCAAAACCCTCAAAGATCTCTTGACCTGTGTACGCGAGATCCCGATCCATGGTCTCAGCATCACCATGCCGTACAAGGAAGCTATCCTCAAGCATCTGGACAACACCGATTCGCACTCCACCAAGATCGGCTCCTGTAACACCGTGGTGCGAGCGCAGGACGGGAAATTGTACGGATTTAATACCGACACGGCCGGCGTCGTGCGTCCTTTAGAGCAACGTCTACCGCTCGAAAAAGCGAAGGTACTGGTTTTGGGTGCGGGCGGTGCGGCAAGAGCAGCGGTCTTCGGCCTGAAAGAACGCGGCGCAGACGTCTGGATTCTGAATCGCACCGTCGGGCCAGCTAAGAAACTGGCGCGGCAGGCGCGGGCGCGCTCTATCAAGCGGGCTGACCTGAAGAAGTTAACTTTCGACGTGATCATCAATGCGACTCCCGTGGGCATGGGCAACACCCGGGAGTCTCCGCTGAATGAGAACGAAATCAACGCGCGCTACGTCTTCGACATGGTCTACGACCCAGCCGAAACGAGGCTTATGAAAATGGCAAAGGAGAAGGGCGCGCAGGTCATTCCGGGTATTGAGATGTTCGTGCACCAGGCCGCACGCCAATTCGAGATTTGGACGGGAAAGCCGGCACCTTGGGACGAGATGCTGCGCGTAGTAACGATCGCGTTGCAAGACCGTGCGGCAGCAAAGAACGAGTCGCGGAAGAAATAGAGCATCCGATTTCAGAGAATCTCCGTAGAAGTTCGCTTCGCCCTTAGCTTGTATGCCAGGGCCTTCATATGACCGCCGGTCAGCTCGATTTCACCCTGCAAAATGACTGCGACGCCGATGCACCTGCCACGAAAAAGTTGCATTTTCCCCTGTGGAAGAAGTAAGATGCTAAGTGGACGCAGCAATGAGTGTCCATTCTCGCTGTACCGCCCTTTCTTCCAGGTTTGAAAAGCGTCATCAACTAGAGGCGCACAGGTTCGCCTCTAAGCAGGTTCGGAGAGACCTACATGGCGTGGTACGCATACTGCCTCACTGAGCATCAGACCCTATCAAATGGCACTCGCGCTCGCCGTCCTTTCCTGTTGGAGGGGATTCAAGGCGTCAACGGTGCTCCCGTGCTTGGTTATCCAAGCGGAGAATTCGCCGTCATCGCTAGCGAATACGAACGCAATGGCACTCAATTCGATGAGAAATCCGTCCTGGAGCACGCTCGAGTGGTGAGCGTTTGTTTTCGTTCGGCGACTGTCTTGCCCTTCAAGTTCGGCACTATCTTCGACACCGAGGACGCGTTGCGCCAGGCTGTGCGCTCCAATCGCCGCACCTTTGGCCTGAGCGTGGCCAAGTTGCGCGGGAAGTCGGAAATGCACCTCAAGTTGGTGGTGCGCGATGGTTCGCTCCGCGATGCCATGATTGATATTCCGCTGCCCGATACGGTTGGAGGCGAATATCTAATCAAACTTCGGGAGAAGGCCTCACGGGACAGGGAGCGCCAAACTAAGGCTCGTGCGCTTTCCGTCCAGGTGCATAAACTCTTCAATCCCCTCGACGAAGAGGTCAGTTGCAAGCGGGTTGCCTCTGACGGCATGCTGATCGATATCGCCCATCTGATTGATTCCAAATGCGTGGAGAAGTATCAGAATCGATACACGACCGCTGCCAAACAGTTAAAAAATTGTGAACTGGTGATCAGTGGCCCGTGGCCACCCTACCATTTCTTGCCCGGTAAACTGCGCACCGTAGCAGGGAACAGCTAAACGAGAATTTAAAAATTGTCGACTCCGGCCAGCGTTGGACCGGCCGGAGTCTTTTTTTCCTCGCGATTTCTCCTGCGGGAAAGCGGCGCACTGCAACGAATGTGCATCATTCTGCATTTGATTGCAGAAGAACAGCATCAGAGGCTGTGCAGAAACGGATTATCCCTCCGCTAAAAACTTATTTTTCAAAGACTTAGATTATCTCGCCTCCCCGCGTCGAGTTTTTCCCCTTTGGCTGCGCAAGTGCATTATTGCTTACAACTAAAGAGGCCGCTGAAAACAGAATGAGCTTCACTCTCTTCCAATGTTCTCGACATCTCCTGCTTGCCTGTTCTGGTCGCCGGAACGGCACCTTGCATCACCTTCCCTGACTTTCGCTCCTATCCTTTGCCTCTTTGAAAATAGTGGCCCCAAAAAATGGGGCCGCTTTTTTTAGGAAGGACGCGGGACGTCAAAAGCGGAAAGAAGTGTTGCCGCTCCGACGTTGGCGGCATGAGCTCGAAATCACTCCAGGTCATTGGCGCAGAAAACGCGGTACCCTAACAGGTTGCACTCGGATTTCACAGGTTTCTAGTGTTTCCTGACAAACAGAATCATGTATCGTCGGTGATATATAACATAATCGCCAATCCCCAACAGGCCCGGCATGAGAAGATTCGCTCACAGTTCACTATCTCTTCTGTGGTCGACCATATCTGTGGTTGTGGTCTGTGTTGGCCTCGCGTTTGCCCTTCGTGCCTTTGGAACCTCGACCAACCCGTGGGCGGTAGCGCTGACATACACTCTGCTTGTCATTGGCGTAAGTGCCTGGCTAGGTTTTTTCCAAGGGGTGATTGCGGCCATGGCCTGCGGCATCCTCTACTCCCTTTTTCTACCGCCCACTGGCTTTTTTAATGTCTGGTCGCTAACTGATTGGATCACGCTAGGCTTATTCGTAATCACCGCCGTCATCACCAGCTATATTGCCACGCGGTTACGTGAAACCAGCCCGGATAAGAATGGCAAGGGACTATTTAACGCGCTGCCTGACTACTCCGGATGGATAGCATTTGTCGCGGCACTCGCAATACTTTCGGCGATCGCAGTAGCGGCATATCGCGCCACGCAAGGGCTTATGGAAAGCCAGACATCTGTCGCTCATACCTTACAAGTAGGGGCCGTTCTGGAGAAATTGCAGTCTGAAATTCTGAACTCCCAAGGTTTGCGCCGTGGCTACATCATTGACAGAGATCCGCTCGAGCTGCAGTCTTTTTATAAGTCCGTCGATGCCATCGCCGACAACGTGCTTCGAGTCAAGAACCTGACTGCCGATAATCCCCGTCAACAACAGCGGCTCGATCGCATCGAGCGTTTGCTTCAGCAAAGGCTCACATGGCAACAAGAGTCCATCCGCTTGAAACAGGCTGGCCATCCAGATTCGAACCGTCAGGCCGCAATTACAACCAGGTTGGGAGAGCTCACGAACGAAATCGTCCCTCTCGTAAATGCTGTGGACGGGGAGGAAAAGGATTTGCTGGACGACAGGCAGAAAAGCTCTGCCCGGCTTTACAGAAGCATGCTTACGGTGCTTGCGGTGGCGTTCGCAGCTGCATCTGCGCTTCTGTTGGCCCATTTTGGGCTGCTGACCCTGGAACTCAGGCGTCGCAAGCAGGCTGAGAGAATTGCGCGCAGTAGCGAAGAAGCAGCCCGCCGCCTTAGCGCCCGTCTATTAAACCTGCAGGATGATGAGATGCGCAGATTATCGCGTGAGCTTCACGATAGCCTTGGGCAGTATCTGACCAGTCTGAAGATCAATTTAAGCCTTCTCCGAAAGGCGGACTTTAAGGGTGAAGCGATCATTGCAGAATGCGAAAAGTTGTTAGACATATCGCTGGCGGAAACCCGAACGATCTCTTATCTGTTGCATCCACCGCTCCTGGACGAAGCTGGTCTCGCTTCCGCCGCGAGATGGTATGTGGACGGTTTCGCTAGCCGTAGCGGCATTCAAGTAACATTGAACATGTCGGCTCACGACCAGCGCTTGCCCCAACCTGTCGAACTTGCGCTCTTCCGCGTTCTACAGGAGAGCCTGACAAACATTCACCGGCATTCAAAAAGTAAGACGGCAGAAATTGAACTGAAGCGCCTGCAGCGCGAGGTGGTGCTGACGGTGCGAGATTATGGTATTGGGATGCCAACGGAGTTGATCGAGAATTTTCAGCTCACCGGGACCGGCGTTGGTGTTGGTCTGGCTGGAATGAGGGAACGAGCGCACGAGATGGGAGGCCGCGTGGAGATTCAATCCACAGCCGGAAAGGGAACCGTGATTATTGCGAGTTTTCCAGTGCCGGAGGCCGCCAAAGCACCCGGCAGAGCTGGAGTGGCACCAACGTCTGTGTCCAGTCAAAAAACATTCTGAAGCGTTAACCACCGTGGAAGAAGGGCTTTAGTAACTGCATCCTCGTTCCTGGTCACGAGGCAGTGGAAAGATCGCCTCCACACAGGTTCCCGGGTTGCCAGCCGAGATCTGAAGCTCGCCACCGAACTGCCGCACCCGTTCTCGCATTCCCCGGATACCAACACCTATTCTGGTGCCAACGTTCTGCGAACCCTCTATTTTGTTCCGAGGAATGCCCTTACCTTGATCCTGAATCCGGAGTCCCAAGTTACCCGAAGCTAAGGTGAGTTGAACCCTGGCTGTGCTGCTTCCAGCATGGCGATGCACATTTGTGAGTGCTTCTTGCAGGATGCGGAAGACAGTAGTTTCCAAATCTCGGGGGAGCCGCTCCAGCGTCTCAGGAAGTTCCAGATCAACCTTGATATTGCTGCGCTTCACAAAGCCGTCCACATACCAGTGAATCGCCAGCAGCAATCCGGCTTCATCGAGCATGGGAGGATGCAAGAGATAGGACATGGTCCGGACTTCATTGATGGCCTGATCAGCGATACGGACACTCTCGGAAACCTTCTCAGCTAAGGCCGGATCCACGTTACTCACACTCTGCTGAAGAAGTGCGAGATTCCATTGGAGAGCCACGAACAGTTGACCGGTACTGTCGTGCAATTCACGAGCGATTCTTCTCCGCTCCTCATCGCGCATACTGAGCAATCGCCCCGATAACTCACGCAAATGAGCCTCTGCTACGGTGCGCTGCTCGACCTCGGCCCGTAAACGAGAAGTGAGTTCGAATAGTTCACGAGTTCTTTGTTCGACTCGATACTCCAGGTCGGCGTGAGATTTTCGAAGCGCCTCCTCACTCACGCGCAACACCTGTTCCACCCTTTTGCGCTCCAGTACCTCGGTCCCCAAGGCCAGCGCTTTCTGCTGCAGGTAGGCAATAGTGCGAAGACGCTCTTCCTCTGTAATGAGGGATGTGTAGCTCTCACCTGGAATCACAGCGGAATGCTCGGCGCAGACTTGCAATAACTGCGCGCCGTGCTCCTCCCGATAGAAGGCGCTCATCGGGTAGGCACAGAGAAGAGAGAACGAGTGTTCCTTGGCCAGCTCATTCCAGAGCTGTTCCAGCCGTATTGCCGCATTGGGCTTACCCTCGGCCCACAACACGGCGACCATCTCACCGAAGGCGGCGACCCGGGCACCCTCGCACTGAGCGGCTGACTTGGTCGCGGCAAGAACACTGCCCACAGTGTCGGCGAACAGGTCCGCATCGGGCCATCCATCCCGCATGAACTTCGCTAGAGTCTCATTAGCGTCCACTACAACATAGCGGCCCTGTCCCACAGCCGTGATGGTCTCCAGTCCACGCGCCTTTAGCCGCTGTTCAAGCCCATCCCGGTGCGCTTTGGTTGCAATCACGAGGGCGGCATCGCCGGCTCCCAAAGCGGTACCAATGAATCGACTTAAAGCCTCCAGGAGGAAGCTGTCATCGGCATAGAACTGGACAGCGTGCGCATGATGACCGATGTCTCCCAAACTCACCGGAGGAGCAACCGACGTGGCACCGTAGGGGGCAGTGTTCGCCGTGCATATCTCGACCGTCGTCGTGAAATCCAGCGGAATTCCGGGAGTGTCGCTCATAACGTACAATTAGCCCGCCGGAAGTATGACAAAGCCATAGCCATTCGCCAATACAGTGAACGCTGTATGAAAGAGAGTTCCGCGGTAACTACTTATCTCAGCTGAGATTACTGACGTTCCGGGCGCCTGTTGCAGTCGGGCTAAAGGGAGTCCCTGCGGGGATCACGGTACAATCAGTAAACGCGGTCACAGAACTGTTACTTAGGGAAAAATCAGATCAAATGTCCACTCTGAAAGCCGTTCTTCGTCTTACACCAACAGTTCGTGCACTACTATTGGAACTTCTCATTTCATTCTGTCCCGCGATGTCTCAGGTTTCCTCCCACGTTAAGCCATCGGAGCATAACGCACCGCATTTGGCACCCCAAGCAGTGCCGGTCGCGGAAGCCTTCTCGCCACAGCTATTGCGGGAGTTAGCTTCAATTCGGGATGCAGCTCTGCGCGACGACTACACCTACCAGCAACTTGCACATCTTACTGAAAACATTGGTCCAAGAATAAGCGGTTCGCCACAGTCTCAGGCCGCAGTCGAATATGTTGCGGAGGAGTTGCGCAAGCTTGGCCTGGAGGTGCGGTTGGAACAGGTAAAGGCGCCTCACTGGGTGCGCGGCACGGAGAACGCCGACCTGGTCGAGTTTCCCGGACAAGCCCCCGGAACCACGCAGAAGGTCGTTCTTACTGCTCTCGGAGGAAGTACATCGACTCCGGCAGGCGGGATTACGACAGACGTAGTTGTAGTGAAAAGTTTTGACGAATTGAATGCCCGTGGACGTGAACAGGTGGCGGGCAAAATCGTGCTGTTCAACGTTCCATTCGATAAGGAAAAGGCGGCGAATGGCTTAGCAATGGAGGCGTACGGCGAGGCTGTTATCTATCGTGGTAATGGCGCTAAAGCAGCCGCCCAATTGGGGGCGGCCGCCTCATTGATTCGTTCAGTTGGCAGCGCGGACTTTCGTTTACCGCACACCGGTTGGAGCGCGGCGGCCGGTATTCCCGCAGGCGCGGTCGCGGTGGAAGACGCTGATCTGATTGCCCATCTCGCCGCTCAAGGCAGAGTGCGCATGCACCTCACACTCACACCCCAATTGCTACCGGATGTAACTAGCTACAACGTAGTCGGAGATTTGAAGGGATCGGAGCATCCCGAGCAGATCGTGATCGTCTCCGGTCATCTGGATTCCTGGGACCTTGGAACCGGCGCCATCGACGATGGGGCTGGCTTCGCGGTCGCGATGGAGACCGCACATGTTCTTCAACAATTACATTTGCGTCCCAAGCGCACCTTGCGCGTGATTGCTTGGATGGACGAAGAAAACGGCGGCCGGGGACACGACGCATATGCCAAGGATGAGCAGGCGGAATTTTCCAATCATGTGGCGGCGATCGAGAGCGACTCGGGTGCTGGCCACCCTCTTGGATTTGACGCCAAAATTACTTCTATCGCAGTTCCATTGCTGCAGCCGCTGCAGAATATATTGAAAAGTTTCGGGGCCAACGTAATCAAGCTCACCAACGATAGTCCGGGTGCCGATATTGCTCCGCTGGCGAAAGCGGGAGTGCCGGCCTTCGGCATTTTGCAGGATGCCCGCACTTACTTCTACTACCACCACACAGCCGCCGACACGCTGGACAAGGTCGTTCCCGCCCAGTTGCGGGAGAACGCAGCAGCCATGGCCGTAATGGGATATGCGCTGGCCAGCATGGCACAGCCCTTACCGCGGTGAGTTGGTGAGGGCTGAGAGGCTTGCTACTTAAACCCGCAGATCCATGCCCTCAGCGGCGGCGCGCACTCGTGGATAGTAATTTCGTGCTTCCCGCACTACTTTATCGATCAAAGCATCATCGTGATCCGGGTCATGATGAAATAAGATCAACTCTTTCGCCCCGCTCTCCATCACCACGTTGATGGCTTCGCGCCAGTGGCTGTGTCCCCAGCCTCGCTTGTGAGCTTCGTATTCCTCCGGAAGATATTGCGCGTCGTAGATAAGCAGGTCGGCTCCTTCGGCGAGCTTGCGCACGTTCTTGTCGAAAATCACATTGCCGGGTTCGTTGTCGGTGGCATAAACGACCACGCCTTGCTTGGTGTCGAGACGAAATCCCATGCATCCCTGAGGATGGTTGAGCTGCATAGTCCGGACGGTGACGTCCTCTCCCAAGGGGACACGTCCTTCCTCCAGATCATAAAAATCACGGCGGGCCTTCATCTCGGTCAGGTCGACCGGAAAATAGGGGGAAGCCATTTGCTCTTCCATTACTCGCTCGAGACTCCGGGTGCGGTTCGAGCAATGGAAGATGAAGCGATTTTCGGCACTATCATAGAGAGGACCAAAAAAGGGGATTCCTTGGATGTGGTCCCAGTGAAAGTGCGATACAAAGATGTGCGCCAGGACCGGCTTACCATTAGCTTCATACTGAAGTTGCTGCCCCAGGGAACGGAAACCCGTCCCACAATCGAAGATGTAAAGAGCATCATCGAGCCGCACCTCTACACAAGAGGTGTTGCCGCCATAACGCAAGTTCTCGGCTTGAGGAGTAGGAGTGGAACCCCGCACACCCCAGAACTTGACTCGCATGTGCCCTCATCCTGACGAAAGCTGGAATGGTCATCTTCCAACGTGACGCGCCTTACGTCAATTCATCTGCTGGTTCGGGCAGGAACTGCGATGGAGAGACAGTTTGCTGCATCGCGTTGCAAGCAACCTCTCGGGCCACAAGTATTTCACGGTTGCGCTCCCCTATAATGTGACAACTTGCCGGGGGTTCCTTCTGCCCGGTGCGACCAACATCATGCTTCGTCCTGACTACAAAGAATTTTCGCGTCTGGCTAAATCCGCGACACTGGTACCAGTCGTCAAGTCGATTACTGCCGATCTGCTCACTCCAGTTTCGGCTTTTATGGCCGTGGCTACAGACGAACCGAGCGCGTTTTTGCTCGAGTCAGTCGAACGTGGCGAGCAAATCGGACGTTACACCTTCCTGGGTGCGCGGCCTTATATGCGGCTCCAGGCACGGGGGGAGACCCTCACTCTGCTGCGTGGCAAGCACGAAGAACGCCGTTCAGGGAATGTTTTTCAAATCGTTAAAGAACTTTTGCGCGAGCATCGTCCCGCGATTATAGCCGGACTGCCTCCTTTCACTGCGGGCGCCGTCGGCTATTTTGCTTATGACGCGGTGCGGCAACTGGAGAACATTGGCGATCGCGCCAAAGACGACTTGACCGTGCCCGATGGCATGCTGATGTTCTTCGACCGTTTGCTCGCATTTGACCATCTGCGGCACCAGATCCATATCATTGCGACTGCGGACGTCTCTCGCGAAAGTACACGCAAAGCGTACGACCGGGCTCTGGAAGACATCGCGATTTTGAAAAAGAAGTTGGTCGCCGGATTGCGACATGTGCAGTGGCAGAAAGAACCCCGAACGCGTGTGCGGCAATTGAGAATTCACGCCGGTATGAGCCGCGAACGGTTCATGCAACATGTTAAACGTGCCAAGGAATACATCGCGGCAGGCGACATCTTCCAAGTCGTACTCTCACTGCGTCTGGACTTCAGGCCGGAAGTCGCGCCCTTCGATCTTTACCGCGCCCTTCGCACTGTGAATCCCTCGCCCTATATGTATTTCCTGCGCATGGAGGACGCTGGCAGCCTGGGATCCAAGAACGAGTCCAAGAAAACTGCCAGGAATTCATCCCTTCATGTGCTGGGTTCCTCGCCAGAGATGTTGGTGCGCGTAACTGGACGCAAGCTCGAATATCGACCGATTGCCGGGACGCATCCTCGCGGGCGTGACGAAGCCGAAGATCTTCGCCTCGAACAGAAGATGCTACAGGACGAAAAGGAACGCGCCGAACACGTCATGCTGGTGGATCTGGGACGCAATGATCTCGGCCGGGTCAGCGAGTATGGATCAGTAAAGGTCCGCGATCTGATGTATGTCGAGCGCTACTCCCATGTGATGCACCTCGTTTCCGCGCTGGAAGGGAAGTTGCGGCCCGATCTCGATGCCCTCGATGCTTTCGCCGCGTGTTTTCCCGCGGGCACCCTTACCGGAGCGCCCAAGGTGAGGGCTATGCAGATTATCGAAGAACTGGAATCAGTGCGCCGGGGCGTGTATGGCGGATCAGTTTTCTACGCCGATTTCGCCGGCAATCTGGATTCCTGCATTGCCATTCGGACCATGCTGATGAAAGCCAAACAGGCTTACCTGCAAGCGGGCGCCGGAATTGTTGCCGACTCCGATCCCGCGACTGAGTTTCAGGAGACGCGGAATAAGGCCCAGGCTGTGCTGCGGGCGGTGGAGATAGCGAGGAAGGGTTTGTGAGGGTGTGAAGGGCTCCTAGTGCTGTTCACTCTGGACTGTCGGCAGATCACCCATCTAGATATGCAAGAAATTCTCAATCAGCTTCTTGCCTTCTCCCGTCAGCACACTCTCCGGATGGAACTGCACACCTTCGATCGGGAAGTTTTTGTGACGCAATCCCATAATCACGTCTGCGCCAGACCGATCGGTAGTTCGCGCGCTGATCTCCAGTTCGGCGGGCAAGCCTTTTTCCTCCACAATCAGCGAATGATAGCGGGTAGCGGTCATCGGCGAACGTAGCTCGCGGAAGATCGTCTTGCCGTCGTGCTCGACCTCGCTGGTTTTGCCATGCATGAGGCTTTTGGCGCGGACCACCTTGCCTCCGAACGCAGCCCCGATTGCCTGATGTCCCAGGCAAACTCCGAGTATCGGTAGCTTCCCAACGAAGTGGCGAATAAGCTCGATGCTGATGCCGGCATCCTCCGGTGTACACGGTCCCGGGGAGATCACGATTCGCTCCGGCCGCAAGGCATCGATTTCCTCGAGGGTGACCTGATTGTTCCGGCGAACTTCCACCAGGGCGCCCAACTCGCCCAGATATTGGACGAGGTTATAGGTAAATGAGTCGTAATTGTCGAGGATGAAAACCAATCTGCACCTTTCGTATCAGTGTACCCGTGCGGGCCTCAGACGTCGAAACGCCTGGCGCCTCCCGGCGGCTATCCGGCCGCCTTAGCCTCCGATTGGAATGCGGTCGCGTAGTCGCGTGCAAACTGGTCAAAACTTATCGGCTTGCGCCCGCTGAGTCGTTCGAAGTCGTTGGTCACGAGGCTGGCTCCGCCTTCACGATAGAGCCGTTGCAGGTCAAGCAAGGCATCAGCAAACCACTCTGGAACGCCGGCGGACAACATACCTTTTTTGAGGTCGGCCGGAGGAAGATCCACATAACTGATTTTTCTTCCCGCCACCCGTGAAAGCTTTTCCGCCACCTGCCTATTGTTGAGGGCCTCGGGACCAGTCAGTGCATATGATTTGCCTTCATGTCCGGTTGCGGCTAACACTTTGACCGCCGCCGTCGCAACGTCGCGCAGGTCGATCAGACTGACCGCGCCCTCTCCCTGGCAGCCATAGAAAGCATTCTGCGTCCTGATCGTATCCCCGCTGTAGTTGACAAAATTCTGCATAAAGCCGTTTGGCCGTAGAAACGTATAAGGCAGACCCGAGGCCTCAATATTCTCCTCGGAATCCCGATGTCCACTGGGAAACAGCGATGCTCGACCTCCGAGCGCGGAAAGTTTCACAACGTGCGTCCGCCCCGCCGCGCACACCTCCTTCACGAAATTGCCTTCCAGTGCTGGCAAATTCCGCGCTGGCGGACCAACCAGAAATACCTTCTCAACATCCTTCAAAGCTGGACGAATGGTCTCTGGCTTCGCGTAATCCATGATGACGGCTTCAACTCCAGTCGGAGCCTTACTGGCTTTGACAGGGCTCTGGAATGTTGCGCGGATTTTCAGGCCCGCAGCGGCCGCCTGTTTCAAAACCTCGCTTCCGACATTTCCGCTCGCTCCTGTGATTAGGATCATTGCATTCTCCTGCATCTTTGCGTCCGGGCGTTTCTGTACCAACGACGACAGTCTCTACCTTTCACTCTCCACTGATCGAATCTGCAAGGGACCTTGATACCACGTGTGGGGGGATATGTCGCAAAAAATGTAATCTCATTCTCACGGAGCCCCCCAAGACGGGTTTTTGACCCTGCCAATGCCGTTTTCCGGGCTCAGGATACGACTCTTATCTGTTGAACCACATTGAAAGTGTCCCCTTGAAACCACATTAGAAGTGTCCCCTTTAGAGTTCCTCCGGCGAGGAGGAACTGCGATTGGGGAGAACTGGATTGAGCAAGAAAGAGCTGAGCCGAGTGGAAGTGATGGGGAGGGTAAAGGCGCGGAGCTTGCGATTGATGGAAGCGGCGGAGTTGATGGGGTTAAGTTATCGGCAGAGCAAGCGGATCTGGGCGCGGTATCGGGCAGGAGGAGCCAAGGCGCTGCAGCACGGCAACTGTGGCCGGGTGTCGAACCGGGCGTACCGGGCAGAGTTTCGAACGGCGGTGCTAAAGCAGGTGAAGGCCCGCTATGAGGACTTTGGCCCAACGCTGGCCTGCGAGCATCTGGCGAGCGATGACGGCCTGCACATGCATGCCGAGACGCTGCGGCGGTGGTTGAAAGAGGCGGGGTGCTGGCAGAGGCAACGGCGGCGGAAACCGTATCGGCAGCGACGCGAAGCCAAGGCGCACTTCGGCGAGTTAGTGCAATTGGACGGGAGCTTTCACCAGTGGTTGGAAGAACGTGGACCGCGGGGCTGTCTAATGCACATGGTCGATGACGCCACCACGCAAGCGCTAGGTTGGTTCTCCGCGGAGGAGTCGATCTGGGCGGCGGCCGCAGTGTTGCGGCGCTGGATCGAGCGCTACGGGGTGCCACAAGCGCTGTACACCGACTGGAAGAACGTCTATGTGCGCCCACCGAATGCCCAAGAGCGCATGCGCGGAGAGCCGGCAGTGACGCAGTTTGGGCGCATGTGCGCGAAGCTGGGCATCGAGATCATTGCCGCCAGTTCGCCGCAAGCCAAAGGGCGAGTGGAGCGGGCACACGGCACGCATCAGGATCGGCTGGTGAAGAAACTGCGCCTGGCCGGAATCGCCACCTACGACCAAGCCAATGCGTATCTGGACCAGCACTACCTCGCCGAACACAACCGGCGTTACGCGCATACCGCGGCGGCGGCAGCCGATTATCACCGGCGACGCCCGACGGCGCGGCAACTGGACGAAGTCTTCTGGCTGGAGGAAGAACGCGTGGTCAGCGAAGACTGGGTGGTGCGCTACCAGAACCGACTGCTGCAACTGGAACGGCCCAGCCGACCCAGGGTACCGGCGAAGAGTCGGGTGCTGGTGCGGGAAAACCAAGCGGGGGAAGTGGCGATTCACTATCGCGATCACTGTCTGGTGTTCCGCGAATGGAAGGCGGCTTCTACAGCGAGGAGCGAGGGAAGAGGCTCTGCCCCTTCCCCCGCGCCCCCATCCCCGAAACCAAAATCCTGCATCCCCACGGCCGATCATCCGTGGAGAAGGAATCGCTATCAACACATGAAGACGCCGATCTTTTCCTCGGCATGGTGAAACTACAACCAGGGGACACTTCTATTGTGGACAAAGCGGGGACATTTCTATTGTGGTATGACAACTCGCCCCACCTCGTCTTTACACCCTCACTCTCAGCGTGTTACCCTCAAAAGGTTAGAAAAGAAAATCAAAATCAGGACAGGAGTGCATTAGGTTAGTGTTAGCCAGAGAGCAAAAGCAATCCCTCATTGACCAGTACCGTACGCATGCCACCGACACTGGCAGTCCGGAAGTTCAGATCGCGCTTCTGAGTGAGCGCATCGGTCATTTGACGGAGCACTTCAAAACACACCAGAAAGATCACGGCTCGCGCCGCGGTCTTCTCATGCTGGTCAGCAAGCGGCGTCGTTTGCTCGACTACCTCAAGAAATACGACTCCGAGCGTTACAAAACCGTTATTCAGAAAGTCGGCATCCGCAAGTAATTGCGCCTTGCCACGCTCCCGGCCCGTAGTGTAAGTGCCGGCCCAGATCGTAAATCTACTGCCACGGCAGGACCGAATTGAGGGACGCTCCACAAGGTGTGTTTTCCGGCCATTTCTAAAATTGCTACTGGCCTCGCTTAGCGATCTTTGCTCTTTAAATCTTTGCAAATCTCCGTTCCCAGAATGTCTCCTGCCCGCATATGAAGGATGAATCATGAAACAAGAAATAGAAATAGTAGTTGAGCTCACCGGCGGTAAAAACCTTAAATTTGAAACCGGCAAGCTGGCCAAGCAGGCGCACGGCTCTGTGGTAGTCAGGATTGGTGACAACGTCATCCTCGCCACTGCCGTGGCTAACCCCGATCCCCGCGAGGGAATTGATTTCTTCCCCCTCACCGTGGACTATCGCGAATACACCTACGCCGGCGGACGAATCCCCGGCGGCTTCATCAAGCGTGAAGGACGTCCCAGTGAGCGCGAAATCCTCACCAGCCGCCAGATTGACCGCCCCATTCGCCCCCTTTTCCCCGATGGCTTCAAATGCGAGACCCAGGTCATCGCCTTTGTGCTTTCGGCCGACACTGAGAACGACCCCGACGTAGCCGCCATCAACGGCGCTTCCGCCGCCCTCACCATTTCCGATATTCCATTCAACGGCCCCATCGGCGCCGTGCGCGTGGGATTAATTGACGGTCAATTCGTAATCAATCCCACCTACAGCGAGATGCGCGACAGCCTGCTCAACATCATGGTCGTAGGCAGCGCCGACGGCATCGTGATGATCGAGTCCGGCGCCAAAGAAGTAAAAGAAGAAACGGTCGTTGACGCTATCGACTTCGCCCACACTGAAATAAAAAAGATTGTCGCCTCGATTAACGAGTTGCGAAAGAAAGCCGGCAAACCCAAGAGGGAAGTGCAGCCTCCGGAATTCGATCAGAAGTATTACGACGACCTCAACAAGAAGATTGGCGCCGATCTCGCCGATCGCCTGGATACCGAGAAACATCCCAAGTCGGAAAGCTACGCCCTGGTCAGAGATCTTAAGAAAGTCTTGATCGCCGCCCTGCCAGAAGAAGATGAAGCCGCCCAGTCCAAACTCAAGACCTACTACGAAACCATGCGCGAACGAATCTTCCGCGACGCCGTAATCAAACAAAAACGTCGCCCCGACGGCCGCGCCTTCGACCAGATCCGGGAAATATCAATCGAAGTCGGCGTCCTCCCCCGCACCCACGGCTCCGCCATCTTCACTCGCGGTGAAACCCAGGCCCTGGTCACCACCACCCTCGGCACCAGCGACGACATGCAACGCATAGAAGCCTTCGAAGGCGAAGCCAAGAAACGCTTCCTCCTGCACTACAACTTCCCGCCGTTTTCGGTGGGGGAAGTGGCCTTTCTGCGGGGTGCGGGAAGGCGGGAGATAGGGCACGGGGCACTGGCTGAACGGTCGATTTCGGCGGTGTTGCCGGGTGAAGATAAGTGGCCTTATGCCATGCGGGTGGTGTCGGATATTTTGGAATCCAATGGTTCGTCTTCGATGGCGACGGTTTGCGGCGCGGCGCTTTCGTTGATGGATGCCGGAGTCCCGCTGAAAGCTCCGGTGGCGGGCGTGGCGATGGGATTGGTGAAGGAAGGGAACGAATACGCCATCCTGACCGACATCGCCGGCGCGGAAGATCACTACGGCGACATGGATTTTAAAGTTGCCGGCACGCGGGACGGGATTACCGCCCTCCAGATGGACATCAAGGTGGGGGGAATCACGGCGCAGATCATGCGGGAGGCTCTGGCCCAGGCGCAACGCGGGCGGATGTTCATCCTGGGCAAAATGGAAGAAGTGCTGGGCAAACATCGCGAGAAGGTTTCGACCTACGCGCCACGTATCTACACGTTGCAGATTCCGGTGGACAAGATTCGCGACGTGATTGGGCCCGGCGGCAAGATGATTCGCAGCATCATCGAGCAGACGGGAGTGAAGATCGATGTGGAAGATTCCGGCAAGGTCAATGTTTCTTCGAACGACGAAACTTCCGCGAACAAAGCGCTACAGATCATTCGCGACCTGACGGCGACCGCTGAAGTAGGGAAGACCTATCTGGGGACGGTTACGCGCCTGGCGGATTTCGGGGCCTTCGTCGAAATCATTCCGGGGACGGATGGTTTGCTGCACATAAGCGAAGTGGCGGAACATCGCATCAAGGATGTCCGCGACGAGCTTAAGGAAGGCGACCAGGTGCTGGTGAAAGTGTTGGCGGTCGAAGGCAATCGCATCCGCCTATCTCGCAAAGCAATTTTGAAGGAACAGCGCGCGAAGATGGGCGGCGGTGAAGCGCCAGCTCCGGCGGGGACTGCGTCTATGACGATCGAAGGTGGTGGGGATTTCGATGAGCCGGAAGAAGGCGAACCGAATTTCAATCGCGACGCAGCCACGCAAGCGGCACCGGGAGGACCGGCTCCGGTAGGAGATCGCGGTGGGCCTGAACGCGGCTTCGATCGGGGACGCGACCGCGGACCCAGAGGCGGCGGTGGTGGACGCGGTGGGCGTGGAGGCGGCAGTGGTGGTCGTCGTCGCGGTCCGAATGGACGCGGCGGCGGACACGGTGGACCGCGGCACTAAATTAGGTTTCACGTGAAAAGGTCGCGACAACGGTCGCGGCCTTTTTGTTTGTGGGGCGAGTCAAACCTTTTTGCCACAGAGACGCGGAGTCACGGAGGGAGCCAACGGGGCAGATCCAAAGCAATTGACCCTGGTGACCGCAGATAATGATCTGCTGAGGCTGGGAGAAATTGCGACCCTCGGCAACCGCTAGTACCTTCGGTAAGAAAGCAATCACCGCGTCTTGAAATCCCATAACCTGTGGTTTGAAACGGCCTCGCGCAGGGCAGCTTTGACGTGCCGTCGTTCGCTAACCTACTCCAGGCGCCACATAATCCAGGCAATAGTCGGAATCTATTCCAGGCAACCAAATTCTTAGCTTGTGCAACACAGCCAGTGCTCCGGCCTGGTTGCTCTTCCACCTTCGTCCTTCTGAGCTTGCAGACCACCCAGGCCCGATTTCCCGAACTCTGTAAGGCGGTAGCAATGTAAATATAAGGAGGATTTTAGATGACGCTTTCCTGGCGACGTTTTGGCGCGCTTTTTTTGGCTACAGCGGCGACGTTGGCGTTGACCGCCCAGCTTGCTACAGCGCAAGTCAACGGTTTCAGCAAGAATCAATCGTTGAAGCTTCCTCTCACCGCAGGAAACCTGCAAGTGAAATTCATCGTGCGCGGTCTCGAACCCAGCAACCGCACCGACAATCAGGGCACAATTTATGTGAGCAGTATTCGCGGCGTTCCCGGAGGAGTGGATGCGCACCGCTGGTCCCCGATTCTGGATCCTCCGCCCAATGCTGACGGAACGTTGCCCTTCCATTACCTCGGTCAGCCGGATGGCTGCGGCATCCTGGCGAACGGTTGTGACAACCTTGGTCTCGCCCCAGGCGGGGGCGATGTAGATATCGCGGTAAACTCCGCTCTTCTCCCGGCGGTCCCCAATCTCGCCCTGGTCAGTCTGACCCTGGCGCCCGGAATCACCAGCACGCACTCCACCAACCGCGGCAAAACTTTCAGCCAAGCCAATCCAGTGACGGCCCTGATCCCCGGCGATGATCGCCAGTGGATCGATGCGACTGGCGCCAGCACGGTCTATCTCTCGTACCACGACGTAGTGACTTTCAACATCCACGTGCAGCGCTCGACCGACGGAGGCCTGACCTATGTCTCGGGAGCAGGTGAGGCGATTGACGCCGCTACTTTTCCCGCCGCCGGAAATACAACTGAAATCTCCACCGCGAACCTCCTCGGTGAGATCGCTATCGACAAAAGTAAATGTACCAGCAGCAGCGGCAACGTCTATCAGATCTTCACCGCCCCTGATTCGGCCGCCGAAAACGCCACGGGACAGCCCATGCGTTCGGTTTACGTCGGGGTGTCCAAGGACGCAAAACAGATGACGGCGGCGTTCACCTTCACCGATCATAAGATTTTTACCGGACCGGTGGGCTCGGCGAATAACAACATTTTTCCTTCCATCGCAGTGGACGATTTCGGATACGTCTACGCGGTCTGGTCAGACAATAAAAACATCTTTTTCTCTTCGTCGCGCGACGAGGGCACTACGTGGACGCCGGCGATAGTCGTCAACCAAGGCGCTACGGTGGGAAGGGCAAACGTGTTTCCATGGGTCAAGGCGGATGCCAACGGACATGTGGCCGTGGTGTGGCTGGGCGCCAATCGTGTGGGCAACTCCAACAACGCGGCGGTCATGGAACCGTGCGCGTCTGGCAGCACGACCTGCATGACCAATTGGGCCAAATGGCAGGTGTTCGTGGCCGAGAGCGTGAATGCTAACGAAGACTTCGACGGAGCAGGAGTCGATCCTCCGATATTCGTCCAGCGGATAGCCAGCGACCACGTCATTCATCGTGGCACGGTATCCACCGGCGGGTTGGGTGGGTCAGCCAATCGAAACCTGGCGGATTACTTCCAGGTGTCTTTCGACCTGCAACACCGGGCCATCGTTGCTTCGTCTGACGATCACTTAGTACACCCGTTGTGCAGTTCGGTGACTCCCGGACACTGTGGTGCGAACGACCCGCAGACGGAACGTCTGATCCGGGTAAACTTCATGCGGGAATTGCAGCCCTTCGCGGGTATCGTCACCAAGGGTGTTTGCGGTGCCGAGCTATAGCTTAGGTCAGTGGAGGGCGAGCCTGTCGCGCCCTCCACTCTCAGCGCACGGCGAGCCCGTATTGTTGGGTGGAGGGCGGGACGATGCCGTTCATCCTTAAATATTCCACGATCTGTCCGTAGTGATCTGCGATGTGCCAGACCGCCGCGACTGCGATGCCGAGGCGGGTGTTGGGTCCGGCGTACGGACCTTCTACGCGCGCCAGTGCGTTTTTCTCGTTGATGGTGGCAAGCACGTGGTGACCGTAGTCGAACGAATCCTGTAAATACTTCACCAGTTCCGCCTTGGTTTTGGCGGGAGCGGGCCCGCCTTTTTCGCAGCCCTGGGGCGGAGTCTTGCCTTCAATCTCATTGAAGAAAGCAAAATTGGCGCAGGCCACGTGCTTGACCTGCTCGGCGAAGGAGCGCACGCCTTTGAACTCGCCAGCGCTGGGAATGAACGAATATTTCGCTTCGGGCATGGCCTCGGCGGCGGTCAGGAATTGTCCTTCGGTCCAACGCAGGGATCCGCCGATACTGTCGGCGATGCCCTTGGGGACTTCGTCCTGCTGCGCGAGGGCGAGAGTGGATGAGAGGGTGAGGGCGAGGAAGATGGTGGTGAGTTTCATGTTGGACTTCCTTTTTGTTGGCCGCACAGATGCAGATCGACATCCGCGACTCAGCGATCAGGTACGATAACGGAGACGTTGGAGAGCTCCCAAAATCAGGAGTCCCCCGAAACCAAGACAGATTGCCGGTATTAAATAGTTCTTCAGGCCTCGGTCGATCATCGCCCGTTGAGGATTTTGCGGGTCATAAAATATCCGCACGCTCTGCCCGACTTGGAACGATGGAGGATTAAAGCCAAACGTATCACGATAGGTTACAGTCTGGTTCTGCTGATCAGTGACTTGAACAATGGCCTGGTAAGAAGTAAAGGGGAGGATTCTTGAACCGGTTCCGGGATAATTCTGCTTTGACTTATTTTCGACCACCTGGCCTTCAGCCACGGCAGGGTTGAGGAGAAATTCGTCAAGGTGGTTATGATGGATCATGAAGCCGCCTCCGAGAATGAAAGTCAGCCCAGCCACAAGACCTATCAGACCAACAACACGATTGATGACGCTAACTGACGCGGCATCGAGCGGCATGGGGATGCGCTCCACTTGGTTTCCCTTTATAACAAGGTCCCGGCAGGTTGCCAATCCCCGAGCGTCGGCATAGTGAAAGCTGGGGGCCATCTGCCAGCGAAAATTGTAGGGACCAATCCCAAGAAGGATATGAGCATGCCTATCCTTGCGAAAAGAGCACGGGTGGGGCAACCTCGATATCGTGTCGGCTGGTGAAAGGGTGGGCTAGACGGCCTACGATGGTTCCTGGCACAATCGGCAGTGCCTTCTTTCTACCTTCCACAATCTCGACAATCGTATACTATTCGCCTTTTATTCGCCGATACAACCAGGGCTTGCCGCCGTCTCATTGATGTACCATATTTGGTACGGTGAGCGCAAAGCGCCGTCAACCACCGCTGGTCAATAAGGTAGCGGCTTTCTTCTACAAAACGGAAGCAGGTGGAGAACCTGTACGCGAATGGCTCAAAGGTCTTTCAAAAGACGAAAAGAAGTCGATCGGAGAAGATATAAAGACGTGTGAGGTGGGTGGCCGATTGGAATGCCTGTATCAAAACCTCTGGGCGGCGGCCTTCATGAGGTACGGACAAAACTTTCAGATAGCCGCATCTCCCGAGTAATTTTCTACATCGACAAAAAGGGACGGTTGGTTCTTCTTCACGGGCTAATAAAGAAGACACTTAAGTTGCCGCATCAGGACCTTGAACTGGCGCGGAAAAACAGATCGAATCATGAAAGGGGATTGAAGTGAAAAAAGATCATACCGGTTCAGCATTTGACAGTTTTCTCGCGGAAGAAAACTTGCTTGAGGAAGCCGAAGCCGTAGCGCTCAAACGTGTCATTGCCTGGCAATTGAAAACTGCTATGAACACTAAGCACGTTTCCAAAACACAGCTGGCCCAACAATTGCACACAAGTAGAAGTCAAGTGAATCGTCTTCTTGATCCAGCGTATGTGGGCGTAAGTATCGGAAGAGTTGCCCAGGCAGCTCGCGCCGCGTTGGGAAGCGCTTTCGCTTCGAAATAATTGAGGACAAGCCACCAAGAACGCGCCGGAAATCAAGAGCGCGTACTGCTGCCGCCGGAGCATGAATCTTTGAAATCCTACAGAAAACGGACAGGATGAGGAACTGCAAGATTCACCTTATCCCATATCGCAACTCCTTAATGAATGTTTGGAGCGGCTCTTCCAAGGCGTTTAGATGGCCTCGCCGAATAATGATGTCAGAGATAGCATTACGCGAAAAACGCAAGAACGAGGGCACCCCTTCAAATCTTGTGCTGAAGGGCAAGTCAAAACCCCCACCCTGCGAGAAGCCGCGAGGGTGGGGCACCCGGAGTATCGTTACTGTTGTGGCTTCTCTTTGTCGTCTGCTTTCTGGTCCATTTTGCTTTTGGAGGTGGCGTTGACCAGCGATTTTTTACCGGTGGTTACCTTGGCATTCATAGCCGCGGCGGGCTTCGGCGTCCAGAAATCTGGGGCGACCGCCGCGATCTCCTCGGGTGGGTTGCTGGCGTCGGCCAGAAAACGATTGATCATGGTCTCGGAATTTGAAACGGCCTCGGCATTGGTTTTCAAAAACTTCTGATATCCCTCGTCTCCCAAGAGCTGCTGTGTAGTGGGGATCGCGTCAAATCCTGCTAACGAGTTTTGCAGGCTGGAAACGTAGAAGACGGTGCCTTCCTGGCCGGCGACCGCCTGCGATACCAGCACGGTCTGCGGCGGGGAAGCCTTTTCGCGCGCCGCCTTCATGTCTTTGAGGAGCACCTCGAAATTGGCTACCTGTCCGGGGCGGACATGCACCACGGTGGTGCGCAGCCAGCGAGAGCCGCCCACTAACTTGGCCATGGCAGCGGCGTCGGCCGGCGCATTGCTGCTCAGATCGTAGCGGCGACGGCGGAATTCCGACCGCGAACTCACCAGGCACTGACTGAAATCCTGGAACAGTTTGTCGGTGGCGGCTTTGCCGTAAGTTTTTTGCAGGGCCTCGAAAAATGCGCCCTGGGCTTTTTCTATGTCCCCATAGCTGTGGCGCGTGCTGACGAAGGTGACGCGATCGCCGGGACCGTAGACGGTTTCCATCGCCAGCCAGGCGTCGCCTTTATTCTGGCGATTGGCGGCCGCGATCTTTTTGTTGATGGCATCGAAGTCTGCGCGTTTTTCCGGTTTCACCTGGACAGTAAATACGTCGAGATATTCTTCCTGCGCTTGCTGAGCTTGGCCGACCGCCAGCACCGCTAGCAACACTACTGCGACGGCGGTCCATATGGCTTTCCGCTGCATAGAAAACCTCCTTAGTTTTTTCGGGATTTTTCTGGCGACGACAAGCTACTCGCAGGCGAGGCGGGCGTCAAGTGCGGAGTTCGTTGAACAAGCGCGAAAAACAGCAGTATCCCTCCACTTGGCTCGGGATGCGAATCTATTAGAAATACTGATGTGGCGGACTATTGGCTCTGACGATCTTCGGCGCGATGTTCCGAGTGCATTCGCCAATTGGAGATGCGCTGCTGGGCGTCGTGAAGTTGGGGCTGGGTCATCGAGGATGCGATTTCCTGCAAGCGTTCATCCTGATCGCCAGACGATTCGGACGCGATGCTGCTCCAGGTATAGGCGCGAACGTAGTCGCGGGGAACTCCCCAGCCCTTGAAGTAGAGCTCGCTGAGCGCGCTCTGGGCTTCAACATTGCCCTGGTTGGCAGCTTTTTTGAACCACTCGGCGGCTTTGGTGTCGTCTTGCGGAACGCCGATGCCTTCAAGATATCCCTGACCGAGTTCCGACTGGGCGCGGGCGTCGCCCTTGGCGGCGGCCTTGGCGAACCATGTCATGGCTTGGCGGAAATCCTGCGGCAGGCCGGTGCCGTCGGCGTATTGGACGCCCATTTCGTATTCGGCATTGGGATCGCCGCCATCGTCCTCACTGCGGGTTGACTCTGCGTTAGAAGTAGCCGCCTTGGTTGGTGAAGGCGCGGTTGGCTTGGGTGCCAGTTCGCCAGAGGCATTCAGAGTCCGGTCGGTGTTCGGTTCGAATCGACGTTGGTCATGCTTAGGTTGGTCATGCTTAGATTGATCGTACTTAGATGGATCAGGAGAAGCCTGCCTGGCGCGCTGCGTCTCAGACGTGCGAACCGTGCCGGCCTGCATGGACGCCCTGGCGGAGCGATTACTGTAGTAGCCATAGGCCAACATTCCGGCTACGGCCAGCACAACCGCGGTTAACGTTCGCGACCAGTGCGCGCCGGTAGGGTACTCCTGACCAAAGTCAGCAGGCAGGTCAGTCGGCTGGAATTCGTCGTTTTCAGGGATAGTCAGGGCAGGAGTATTCGCCGTGATGTTCGAGAGTGGGCTGTTGGGCACGCGGTCGTCCGGCGATGTAGTCGCAGGAATATCAGGAAGTAGCAGGTCTCCGTGCTGTTGAAGCACGTAGGCCGACGCCAAAAGCTTTTGCAAATCCACGGTAGAGGGAACGACCTCAGGCTGACATAGCTCTTGTGCGGAATCCTGTTTCGGTGCTGTTCCCGAGATGCAATCCATGATCTGGTCAGCCAACTGCCGCATGCGACCGACTTCAGGTTGAGTGAAGGCCTGGGGGTTCGCGGAGGCCACTTCGAGAACTCCTAGAACGGCGCCATTTTTCTTCAAGGGCAACACCAAGACCGACCTGATGCCCAGCTCTTTGCATGCTTCGGAATTTACCCGCAAATCGGCATCGGTGTCGTTACAGAGTTCGACTTTGCCCGATTGCAGACACCATCCGGTTAAGCCGCGACCCGGATACAAGCGGGTACCGACCTCAGGGACGCCAGCTCCGATGGTAGCGCGGCAGCGCACGCCGTCTTCTGTGTTGAGGGCGATGGCCGCGCTGGTGGTGGTGACGCTCCCCAGAGCCTGCTCTAGAATCTCCTGCAGTGCAGGATCGGCTGTAGGCGCCCTAACTGATCCTTTTCTTACCACACTCAACTGCAATTCGTCGCGCTTGGCATGGTGGGAACCGGGCCCGGCTGGGGCATTATCGATGCGTGGGCGAAGCTTCCTGCCTGGGGAAAATCGGGACATGCTGATCCTAACTCGTCCTGAAAGATAAGAATTACCAAAGACGGGGCGCAGTCTTTTAATTCTAAAGCAAAAACCCGATCCCGTGAATGGGCAAACCGCGCTTTCGGCAAGCCTTTCAAAGCAAAGACCTAAAAACGACCCCGGGCCCATCGGGACAACGTTTTGCCGCCTACCTGAATCCTTTATGCCGCGAACCTCTGGGGCGACGGCGCGCCGCCAGCCACAACTAACCAATGCCCAAAGACACTCCCACTCCTCAGCCGACGGTCAGGCGGACCGCAGTACGGGATCCCGAAGGAGATAAGCCGGGAGTACTTGAGCATGGCGGACGGAATTCTCGACGAGCCGATCTAAGCCGAAAAACCCTCGATCGCATGGCTATCGGAGGATTCCTCCTGGCGACCGTGGTTATCGTATGGGCAATCTCCGCTAGCAATACCATCACCCCACAGGGCATTGTGATTCACCACTCGTCGGTTATGCCAACGGTCATTCCCTTGGGACCGCACGCCAGCGGACGCACTCCTGCCGATCCCGAGGCCTGGGACGAGTTCCACCGGATCCGCGGCTTCAACGTCTTCTACTGGGGACATTTTTACCATCTCGGGTATCACTACATGATCTTTCCCGACGGCACGGTAAAGTCGGGACGGCCCGAACATTGTGTGGGCGCGCACGCCAAAGGTTTCAATACCTATCTTGGAATCGTGCTGATCGGGGACTTCAGCAGCAAGAGCAATCCGACCGGCGATAAGGCCCTCGCCAAGCCTACCGTGGAACAGATGCACGCCCTGGTTTCACTCACCCGGCAGTTGCGGGATCGCTACAACATTCCCATCACCCGCGTCGTTCGCCATAGCGACATCGCCTACACACTGTGTCCCGGCAACCGTTTTCCCTATGAGGAATTACTAAAACAGATCCAATGATGCCGGCGGTGACGCGCTCGAGAACCTGGCACATTAAATGTCGCGGATGGTTTGGAATGCGGAGGATGAAAGATGCCAGCGAATCCAATAGACAGCCCGAAGCCAACGCTACTCGTAGTACACGGTAAAGTCGGCTTCGACGAACGTGCCTCGCTTGGTTGCAGAATTGCGAAATACCAGGTGATATTTTTGTGGCTCGTCCTGTGTCGGGGGTACGGCGTAATCCACCGCCTGATTGTGAGAAGAATCCAACTCGAAGGTTGCTGTGCCGGCTCGATGGTGCAAAAAGTCATTGAACTCTTGTTCGTTCAATATCACCACGTCAACGTCAGCAGCTTCGTCGGAACTGGAATTCGCAGTCCTGGTAAACGAGCGGAAGTTTCCCCGCAGTTTCGGACTCAGGGTGTGGGGCGGGACAATAAATGCGAACTGGGCATAGGTTTTTACCGGAAATACGGTGTGCAGAAAATTCTTGGGCTTTGGCCTTGGGGCAAAAGCGACGCGGTCAGAGGCTCCTGGCGCCTGGGTTGGGAAGGTGTTGGTTTTCGGCGCCTCTCTATCTGCTTCTCGCATCCAGCTTATCAACGGTCCAGTAACCACTACATCTTTATTTTCCAGCCCGGGTAGTTTTGATTCCGTTTCTTTTCCTGATTGAGTGGTGGCCTGCCCACGGCCGGCATCCCCAGCGACGGCGTGTCCAGCAACAGTCAGCCCCTTCATGATTGGTATGTACTGTGCGAAGAAAAAGAAAACCACCAACAGCAGGCCGCCAATTACCAGCCAAGCAGACTTCCGTTCCATTACCGTCTCCACCAGTTCGTGTAATGTGGGTCGCCGCTTACTTGTGTTCGATGAATTCTTTGAGGTGTTTGGCAACCGCTTCTGCCATGGATTGCTGGTTCTTGCTGCCGCCTCTTTGTTTGTTCACCGAGTATGCCCACAGCATCTTGCTCGAACTCAGTTCAATGTATTGGACGGAAACATTTCCCTTGTCTTCAATCCCGGCGCAAGAAGCGAACAGGCAGCGGGCAATTTTGCCTCCGGTGGATTCCTGTTTGATTTCGACGGGCGCAGCTTTAAGCAGATAGACAGCCTTGGTTTGGTCGGTGACGATATCCACCGGAACGCCCTTTTTCGCCATCGCTGCACCCAGGTAGGTTTCAAAGCCGTTCTGCGGGGCAATGTAGACCGTTGGCCGCTGTGTCTGAGCAATCATCGGCAGCGACGCGACCAAAAACGCTAGGAGTATCCCAATCTTTTTCATATTTCTGCACGCCTCCACGGAGAGACTATGCTTCAGGCTGCTGATGGACAACGTTACGCAGGTAATTGAATCGAGGAACGCATTGTACTGGATTTCGGTGGCCTCTTTTGATGCGGGGCTACGGGGAAATTGTATGCCGACTTGCGTGGGAACAATGTGGTGGCCTACTTCGCACACGTGCAAGGAAGGCAACCTCAGCAACATTCGGAGCGCGTGGGAGCCGGTCCGACGGCCAAGGTATTGCTATCAGGATTCCACGTTGGAGCGCGCCCACTCAGCGTGTCAATCTTCACGAGGTCCAGGCTCCGGCACCGAGGCAATTGTCAAGCTCAGGAAGATATTTGCCCTTTCAGTGGCAGCAGGGGACGTAAATGGAGACGGCAGCCTGGACCTGCTGGTGGCTAACGAGTGTAGCGTGGTGGATAGTGGGGGGCTGCGAGCCCAGCGGCGTGTGGGCGCGCTGTTGGGCAACGGTGACGGTACTTTCCAGACCGCAGTAAGCTACAGTCCCGGCGGCTCCTTTCAATTTTGCAAGATTCCTGGCAGGTGGGGTAGTGGCGGCCGTTTCACTTGCACAGGTTAGGCGGGTAACCACCCAACTGGATGGGTTGTTCCTCGCCAGAATGGTTCCGTCGCCCTTACCAAGTAGAATCGAAACACTAAAAGCCGCGCGTTGATTACAGGCCAAAATCCAACAATGCAGGCGGGCTTACTCGAACAATCCACAAGTAGTCACTTCGGCAATTTTGCAGGCTGAGAGATCCGCCCGACGTAAACCAGTGGTACACAGATGGGAATATTCTGGCTCAGGGTATTCGCTTGGGAGCCGTTTGCGCCGGCGAGACTTCGGTGCCCGTTCTGCCAAATGCGAAGCGCAGAACCCATTCGCTAGGAACGGTCCGGCCATTGGCTTGTGCTGGAGTGAACTTCCACCCCTGCGCCGCCTCCATGGCCTTTCGCGCAAAATATTGACTAGGGCCGGGAGAATCGAAGATGGCGCTCGTGACGTTGCCTGAGGCATCCACGGCGACTCTTACCCTGACCCTCACGTGGCCTTGAATTGTATTCCTCGCGGATGCGGAAACCTCGGGCATGAGCTGGTGAGTGACACCGGGGACCGCGCTGCTTGTAGATGAGGACGTCGGTGCAATAGCGTTCCCGGACGTTGCACCAGAGCTAGTTTCAGTCGAAGGCGTGACCGTTGGAGCCGTGGACGCTCGAGCGCCATTGAGAGGTGCGTCATCGGTGGTTGTGGTAGACGATTTTGTGACGGGCCTGGCCGGCGTCGGCTTTCCCTTTGGGCGGATGGGTGCTTCGAGGTTCGAAGTGGCAAGAGTCTGGTTTTTCTTGTGCGTGGTGGTGGATTGCTGACCTGAAGATCGTTGATCCAGGGAATTTTGTATTGGCTCAGGTTGAACCTGAGGACGCGCTTCAACCTCCTGTGCCTGGGGATGAGGCTGGCGCATCCTGGAGCCTGCCAACACCGCGAGCGCAACACAGGCGGCGATAGGAAGGGCGTAGAGCCACTTCGCGAATGGCGTCTTTCTTCCAGAGAATGCTTTCGACATGGAAGACTCGGCTGTCGCTGAGTTCTGAAGGGCGCGGAACCCTGCTTCAAGTTTGGCGGCGATCTGGGCTACGGTCCAGCGTTGCCGTGAATCCGGACGCAGACAGTGCCGCGCAATTTCGATGAAAGGCGCGAGTAACTCAGCCGGCAGCACGGGTTCCATTGGCTTGGCCGGGTCCCACGTGGGCTTACGCTGGGTGAGGGTTTCGACCACAGTCACGCCTAGTGACCAGATGTCCGCAGGCGGCGAAATCGCTCCTCTAGCAGCTTCGGGCGCGCTGTAGGAAGTGCCGCGCAGACCATTCGACTCACCGGGCGCGCAGAGGCCGTCGCTCGAAAGTTTCACTTGATCGGCGATCGCCATAATGTTGGCGGGTTTGAGGTGGCCGTGTACGAAGCCTTTGCCGTGAACATAAGCGAGCGCGTCGAGAACAGGCTGGAGCATGTCGCGCGTTTCTGACGGCGTGAGTGGCCGGTGGGGAAGAATCTGCGACAGATCTTCTTCCGCATACTCCATAACGATGTAAAGCAATGACTGGTCGCCCAGCTGGCAGCGTCCGGTCTGAAAGATGCGGATCAAGTGGGGGTGCGGAAGTTTTGTGGCCAGCCTCCACTGGAAGAGTTGGCGGTCGGCATTCTCTGGATTCGCCGGAATCAGTTTGATGGCGGCCTTGAGACGTCCCTCGCGTTGGGTGAGGAATACGGCGCTGTGATCAGAACCGCCAAGGTATTGCTGCAGCGAAAATTGGTGATCAACGACCTGGCCTTGCCACTGCTTCCAGCTCTCGGTCATGTGAGGCGCGCCGCGGGTGGGCTCGCCTGCAGCGCTATTGCATGGGACGGGAAGCGAGCCTGCGGGAGGACGCTGTTGGGAACCAAGACTCGGGGTACTAGACATTGGGATGTTCTCGCAGTGTGGCCCGCCGACAAGCCACTCACAAGGTTACCGAAGCACTCGTCCAATGGTCCGGGGAGCTTCGTGCCAAAAGAATGTTTTAGTCGGTGAAAGTATGTTACCCGATTCGCGAGACGATGCCCATGCGCTTTTTGGAAAATTAGGGGGTCCCAGAGAAAATAAAGGCGGTCGGGTTTCTCGAAAAACTGAAGCTACTCATTTTCAGCAGTTTGCATCCTAATTGCTGCGTTGGTTCGAATTTCGCGACTTTGAATCTCATGACTTTTAATTTCACGGATAGGAACTGAGGCTTGCACACACACCGAATTGGTCCCCAAATCGCCTTGGCCGCGCTGGCCGTTCTCACATTTCCCATCACATCCCCTTGCCAAACCGTTGGCTCCGCGCCACGGGTGGAGAACTCCCTTATCGGATTTCTGCCCAGTGGTCCTCACGTAATCGATAGTGGAACAGAAACTTCGCCCCAGGATTCCGGGGCTTCCAGCCGCGCGTTAAATGCGGATCAGCCCCACCATGGACTGATCGTTCGCAGCGTGATCCGTGGCTTACAAGATCAGAAGGGACTATACCTTGCTCCCTTCAAGCCGTCCAATCTTAAATGGGACGCACTCTTTCTGGCGGGGACTGGAGCACTAGTTGCCACCGACCGCCAGTCGGCTCGAGCTCTGCCCAACACGCACGTAGACCTATACCGCAACATCACGAATGTCAGTCTGGACGGAACCAGTGCCACATTGATTGGCCTCTGGGCCTACGGCATCAAGAAAAAAGACGAGCACGCTAAAGAAACCGGTGAACTGGAACTGGAAACTCTAGCCAACACTTTCCTGATCTACACGCCGATGCAGTTTATCGGCGGCCGCGAACGTCCGGAGGAAGGAACCGGCAATGGGCGTTTCGGAGTTTCTCGAGGTTTTAATACATCTTTCCCGGCCGGCCATCCCATGTTCACCTGGGCGATGGCCACGGTCGTGGCGAAGGAATATCCCAAGCCTTGGGTGAAATTGCTGGCTTACGGGGCCGCCACCTCGGTATCGGTGGGACGCTTTCTGGGCCGCGAGCACTACGCTTCCGACATCCTGGTCGGAACCGTCCTCGGTTACGCCATTGGCTCGCATATCTTCCACACGCGTTGCAACCCGGAGCGAAGCGACGCCTGTCCGCGGTAGACCAGCCGCCACCAAGAAACTGTATGTTGGCGTAGCCTGCGTGTGAACTCCCTTCGTGTCCTTTGTGGTTTATTGTTTTTGATTTGAACCACGAAGGACACAGAGGTACACGAAGGGAGTCCGGAGCCAGGGTTCCGGATAGTTACGCAGCTTCTTTCCGCGGGACTTTTGCGCCCTTCTTGCGCGCTTCCGAGAGACCGATGGCGATCGCCTGTTTGCGGCTTTTTACTTTCCCGCCCTTGCCACCTTTGCCGGAGCGGAGTGTCCCGCTCTTCTTTCGATGCATGGCGCTCTTAACGCTCTTGCTCGCAGCCTGGCCGTATTTGCGTCCTCCAGATTTTCTTCCTGAACTCTTCGTCGCTGCCATATGAATCCTCCGCCCACTTAGAGGAGAAAGTTTCTCGACAGGTTGGCCGGAGGGTGTTGAGGTTCGCTCAACGGGACAGGTGAGGGCACCTGAACCTACACGGTAGGTAGTTTGACTTGGTTCTTGTCTATGTTCTTGGTTCTTGCCTAGGCTCGAACCACCGGCGCGGCGACTTTTTTGGGCAGCATCTCGCCGATGCGCCGAATCTGCGCGCCAACGCCGCGCAGCTTTTCCTCGATGTGTTCGTATCCGCGATCGATGTGATAGACGCGGTCAATGATGCTCTCACCCTCAGCCACCAGCGCGGCCAGCACCAGCGAGGCCGATGCGCGCAGGTCGGAAGCCAGCACCGCGGCGGCGCTCAGCGGAGTCCGTCCGCGGACCACCGCGCGGCGGCCTTCGATCTTGATGCTCGCTCCCATCCGCACTAGTTCCTGGGCATGCATGAAACGGTTTTCGAAAATGTTCTCGGTAATGATCGAAGTCCCATTCGCCTGGGTGGCAAGCGCCATGTATTGCGCCTGCATATCGGTAGGAAAACCCGGATATTCTTCGGTGACGACATCAGCTGCCCTCGACGGGCCTCCGATGACCCGGACGGCGTCCGCGCTGTGAGCAGTTTTCACCCCGGCTTCTTCGAGTTTTTGCAGCAGCGCCATAAAATGACGGGGATCGCATCCCGCGACATTGAGATCGCCGCCAGTCAGCGCGCCCGCAATGATGAAGGTGCCAGCCTCAATGCGGTCAGGAATGATGCGGTGCTTGGCGCCATGTAGTCTGCTGACGCCTTTCACGCGTATGGTGGAAGTCCCGGCACCCTCGACCTGTGCCCCCATTTTGTTGAGGAGGTCAGCGAGATCGGCGACTTCGGGCTCGCGAGCACAGTTCAGCATGATGGACTCGCCTTCGGCGAGTACCGCGGCCATGAGCAAATCTTCCGTACCGGTAACGGTAATCTTGTCAAAAACAATTTCCGCCCCGCGCAAGCGCTTGGCACTGGCCTCGATGAATCCGTGCTCCTGCGTGATGACGGCGCCCAGACGCTCCAGTCCCTTGATATGCAAATCGACCGGTCGAGCTCCGATCGCACAGCCGCCGGGTAAGGAGACGCGGGCGCGCCCGCAACGCGCGACTAACGGGCCTAGCACGAGGGTAGACGCGCGCATGGTTTTTACCAATTCGTAGGAAGCTTCTGGTGACGCGAGGTTGCGGCAGCAGATGGTGGTGCGATGCTGCGCACGACCGTATCCCAGTTCGACCTCGGCGCCCATTTCGGCAAGCAGCTTGCGGGTGGTTTCAATGTCGCGCACCTGTGGAATATTTTCTAGGATGACAGGTTCCTCGGTAAGAATGGCCGCCGCCATTGCCGGGAGCGCTGCGTTCTTGGCTCCGCTGACGCGAATTGTCCCCAGCAGCGGATTACCGCCGCGAATGACCAGTTTGTCCATGTCGAGATAATTCCTTAAATAAGTCCCAAGCATCTGTCCGATCTGTGGCGTGCCCGTATTCTACCGGGGAACCGAGATCAGGGTGGGTAGGAAAATGTATTGGACGCTACTTTTTGTGTTTACCTTTAGCGGCCAGCGCAATGGCCTTTCGGACATGTCCTCCAGCGGTCTTGAGAAAACGGCTGGCCTCGGGTCGGCTCGCGCCCGATTGCACCATGACCAACGCAACCGGAAGGTCATTATCGGCGGACTTCAGATTTTTTTGCGCCATTGCCCGATCAGTGCCCGTGAGATGCTGCAAAATTCCAATCGCCCGCTCACGGAGCTTCGTATTTTTTGGAAGAACGTTGATCATCAGATTGCTATAGACGTATCCCAAGCGGGTCATGGCGCCGCTGGAGAGCATGTTGAGCACCATTTTTTGCGCGGTACCAGCCTTCATGCGGCTCGATCCCGCGATCACTTCGGGACCGACTTCGGTGATGATGGCGAAGCCGGCGGCCTTTTGCAGCGGAGAATTGCGGTTACAGGTGACCGCGATAGTTTGCGCTCCGTGACGGCGGGCGTAAGCGACGGCGGAGACGGTAAAAGGAGTGCCTCCGCTGGCGGCGATTCCGACGACAACATCATTCTTGCCCGGTTTTCTTTCTGCGATCGCGCGCTGACCGAGTTGGCGGGAGTCTTCATTGGCTTCGACGGCGGCGGCGAGGGCCTTGTGACCGCCAGCGATTATGAATTGCACCATCCGCGGATCGGTGTGGAAGGTTGGCGGACATTCGGCAGCATCGAGCGCGGCGATGCGGCCGCTAGTGCCGGTGCCGACGTAGATCAGGCGGCCTCGTTTTTTTAGTGCGGCAGCGATGAGGTCAATGGCCCGAGCAATTTGTGGCAGCGCACGTTTTACGGCGGCGGCAACCTTGGCGTCTTCGGAATTCATGGTGCGCGCAATCGCGAGGGAAGACTTCAAGTCGAGATTGGTTGACGCAGGGTTGGCCAGCTCAGTTTTCAGATGCTTCAGATTGGATCGGCTGGCGGCGCTTTTCGGCTTCAACTTTGCTTCTCCAGACGTTCGATCACAGCATCGTGGAAGGCGGGACGAACCTGCTTGATTGCCTGATTGCCGCAATCGGGCCAGGTGCGATTAGTGAGCAAAGTTATCGAAAGTTGCCGCGCGGGATCGATCCAAAGAGATGTACCGGTGTAGCCAAGATGTCCAAAGGATTGAGCAGAAAAATATTTGCCAGACTGTGAGGGGGGAGACGGCGTATCCCACCCGAGGGCGCGCGAAGTTCCTTCCGGGCCGAACTCGCGTCTGGTAAACAATGCGATGGTATCAGGAAGAAGAATGGGCCTTCCTGCATTTAGCATGGCATGGGCGAAAAGGGCTACGTCGTGTGCAGTGGCGAACAGACCGGCGTGGCCAGCGATTCCACCCAGTATGCTGGCATTTTCGTCCTGCACTTCGCCTTGAACGATTCGTTTGCGAAACGCGCGGTCGTCCACGGTTGGCGGAATGGAAGCACGCCAGGTGCTCGGTGGATTGAATGACGTATCCACCATACCGAGTGGACCAAAGATTTCGCGCTGGCAGAAACGGTCGAGCGTTTCATCGGCAATTTTTTCCAGCGCCGCACCCAGGACAATGAAGCCGATGTCGCTGTACGCAGCGCGTGTGCCCGGATCAGTAGCCAGCGGTGTGATGATGGCTGCATGCAGAAGCGCGTCTCGAGACTGAGCGTGCAGAAAGAGTTTTTCGTAGGCGGGCAGACCGGAAGAGTGGGCTAGCAACATGCGCACAGTCACTTCCGGGCGCCGGAGATCGTCTGCGGCGAATTGCGGAACGATGGCTGCAACCGGCAAATCCAGATCCAGCAAGCCGCGTTCGTACAAAAGCATTGCCATGGTGCTAGTCGCGACGACCTTGGTGAGTGATGCGAGATCGAAGATGCTGGCCGGCAGGACTTCGGGTGAATCAGGTTCGTAGGTGAAATGGCCAAGCGATTTAAGGGCGACCAGTTTGCCGTTATTAGTCACCGCCAGAGAGCAGCCGGGAAATACCCGAGCTACGATGGCATCCCGCAAGACCTGAAACGGGCTGTCAAAAAATGAGTCCTGATGCTCGTAATCCGGCACAGGGAAATGTGCGACGGCGTTCGAAGTCTTCTTCAGACGCGAGGGATCTTCTGGCAGAGGAATGATTTCAGGCGTGATGATTGGTTTATAACAAAGTTCGAGGGCAGGGTAAAGCCACGCGGTCCATGATCACCCTAGCACCCTAGTCTATCTCTGCCCGTTGCTTCACGTGGCGCAGAACGCGAAGATGAATTCGCCGGACAATCGCGTCAGACCATGCGCGCCAATATGTCTGCGGCCAGAAATAGTCTTGGTACCACGTCGTTCCCTCCAGAAGGGTGCGGCTATCACTCAATGCCACCAAACGAAACTGTCCCCGCCGCGACCGCATGTAGTTACGCTGGAGATGCGGCGGTGTGATGTTCCACGGGCTCAACTCGCGCATGGCCTGCGGCCGAGCAGAGACGTCAAAGGCCAGCAAACGTTCTTCGTCCCACACGGTAATCGGCTCCACGAAATCACCGGTCGAGAAGCGACAGTGACGCACAGCTCCAACTCCAGATCCCTCTATCTTTGCCGACAACGGGTAGGCTATGCCTGCTCGGAATAGCCATTCATGCGGAGCTGTGAGTGGCGGAAAGGCAATTACGTTCTTCCATACTGTGGACACGGGCGCATCAATCGTAACCCTCGTGGTGACAGAAACCAGAGGCGGCTCAAGTTTGGCGGCGTGCTCAGCGAACATCAGCAACGGAAGTACAACCAGCCAGGCCGCGAACGTCGGCGGTGTTGAGGGACGGTTGCGGCAACCCAAAACGTACCGGGCAACAAGCCCACCTGCAATCGAGAAGGGCAGAGCGAGCGGAAGCGCCATCAGAAGGCAGATCAGCCCTTCGTACCTCAAGCCTATCAGGGAGAGCCCGATCAGAAGAGTTGTCAGCGTGCTCACGGCGATCGTCCTAAAGTGCGACTGAGATGTCTTGACGTTTAGGAACCACGACGAGACAAATCCGGTCAGAAATGGTACGCCCAGGAACAGGCCCCAGGCGTATCGCATAAATACGTGGGCACTGAGGATCACGAGCACCAGGCCGAGCGCCACCGAGAGCACGATTCCAAGCGCTGCACCTCGAGCCCTCGCCCCTGTCCGAAGATCCTCGGTTGGAATATCCTTCGCTATTCCTCCAGACGCGCTTGGAGCCAGTGTCAGCCAGAGGAACAGCGCAAGGTTGGCGAGCGGGACGAAGAATAGGAAGATCCACGCAGCGGGCTTACCGGCATCGCGCAACCGCCTCAGGGTGAGCGCAATTCCAATCCAAAAGAATGGGATCGCGATGGCCCACAGGATGCCGTACAGCTCGGGCGGTCGACCACCCAGTCCGAAAAGCGACGCGTCTCGCGGAGGAAGAAAGTAGTTCCAAATTCGCCAGCTTTCCCCGAAGTGGGCGGCAACCGACGAGTCGATCACATACTTTACGGCGACGAGTACCGTTCCAGCGAGAAAATATGGCAGCCGCTCCACGCGGCCTTCCCACGTGAATAGCCATTTCCATAAATCCTGTCGCATAACTGGCACTCCGTTCTAGCTCCGTGGTATCAATCTCGCGTCACGTAGTAGGGTCATCACGCTGCGTCGGACAGGACGCAGCAGCGGCGACTTTGCTAATCCGAGAAAGCCAACCACTAGCCCTACCGAACCGTCAACAAGCCTGCGTGTTCGCCTCAAATTCGGCGATGCGTCGTAAAGGAAATACAGCAGCACCCCCATGTGCAAGGCCCATATTAGAAGTGGGAGCAGCTCGCGTAAGTCATCCGGCAATCGTTCCGGTTCTAGTGCTTCGGCGAACAGGCTCATGCAATCAGCGCGGAGAGGAGCTGTGTTCTTTCCCAAAAATGATAGGGGATGATCCGGACTCCCGGTGTAGCGGAACAGCGCTCCTAAGAGTTTTCGGTCATCTTTCAGAATGTCGAGCTTGGTATTCAACAACATGGCAAGACGATCGCGCAGAGCGCGGGTGTGCGGGAGATTTTGCTGTGCCACGATACGGTGCTCCCGCTGTACGCGCTCGTAGTACGCCATCACGAGGGCTTCCTTACTGGGAAAGTAGTAATAAGCCAGACCTAGCGCCACTCCAACCTCGCTCGCGACTTCCCGCATAGTTGTCTCGTCGAAGCCGCGCTCGCGGAAGAGGCGTATGGCGGCGTTGAGGATAAGCTCCCGCGTTGTTTCGCGACTGCCGATCTTCTCGCCCGCTTGAAAAGCCAAAGGCTGAGGATGGGAGACCTCGGAACCGGCGACGTTGGTTCGCGAAAGGAGTTTGAACACGTTCAATAGGTTGCCACGCCACGGTTCTATTCGTCAAGGGAATAATTGAACGCGTTCAATAAGGGATTCTTCGGACTCGCAGTTTGAGCTACGTTTCAGGGATCCTGTGTGGAGCTGGAGGTGGAACTGCGCTGGGCTTCTTTACGCTTGGGTCCTTTGACCTTGCCGATTGAATCGACTGCAAACAACATGAAATGATCAAAACTATGGCGTCGAAAGTAGTGGTGGCGCCGAAAGTCAAAGTAAAGCTCGGCATGCTGTGGCAACCATAGTTCCACATTCCTCGTGGGAAATGGCACGGGGGCCGTAATCTACAATCTGATGCTCGCCGAGAAGTTGGATTTGAGGCATCGGACTTACCAGATCTGATTCGATGCGTACGATTTGGAACGTCGTGGTGGAGACCCACGCCCGACCTTTGAGATTCGCGGGATAGGTGCGGTCTCCGATTTTGTACTGCTTTATGCGATTGGGACGATCGTCCCGTTGCCGGAAGTGGAGCAGCCAGGTGGCTTGTCTGTTCCATTCGCCCAAACCTTCGCACACGATTTGGAAATTCCGGCGCATGTCGGGATGAAATACGAGCGCCAGCGCCGGTAGGCCTCGGGTCGCAATCTGATCGGGAAACTCTCCAACGCCAGCTTCGTCATTGCGGTCATTACGATACTCATCCACTCCAAGAAAGCCAGGATAGTCCGCCGAAATGGATGCGACGTAGTCAAACTGGATCGATTTCTTCGTAATCGGCTTGCCTAGGTCGTCGAGATCGTCGTGTAGCACGTCTTCGATGGCACTGAATTGTGCCACGTCATCTACGAACTGTGCCACGCGCTTGCCGGTTTCCTCGATCACTTTTTCGTAAGGGCAAACCACGCCGGTCGCAACCGAGGGCCTGACCTCATCGATTCCCGGCGGCTCCCAGCTCTTTATGGAGAAATCAGAATCCTTAGCTACGAGCAGATGTGCAGGGGCAAGATGAGCCGTTGGAGTTGAAGAGTTCTGCGAATTGTCTATCGGATCGGACTCGCGCCGTTTGATCTCCGCCATTAGATCGCGCACTTGCGGCGCAATCGAGCTTTGAGGGGCGTTCTGCAGGAAGGCTGCGAGAGCCTCCAGCGCCTCTGGCTTGCGGCCCAAACTGGCCAGAGCTTCGGCCAAAGGAATCCTTGCCGCGTTCCCCGCTCCTTTGGCTGTTTCAATCGCAAGTTGGGCCTGCTGGCGCGACTTTTCGAATTCTTGCAGTCTCAGATATGCATCGGCGAGCAGGTTATGGGCAGTCCAGTTTTCGGGCTCCGCCGCCAGCGCTTGTTCAAGAACTTCTGAAGATTCTTTGTAGTCTTCCCTAAGGATGCGTAGTCGCCCCAAAAGTGTCAGCGGCAGAGTTCGAGGTGGGCGGTTGGCCGTAGCTTGGCGCGCTGCAGGCGACGACCTGTGGCACAAACGGCACCCCCTCGACTGAGGTTCTTGAGCAATCTGCTCTCGCTTGTGTAAAGTCAGAATATTCTACTGACAACCATGACCGTCTCTTTCCGCCGGCCCTCGCTCCGGCTTTACTTGCTCATCTCTCTCTTGACGTTCAGCTTTTGCATGCCTTGCGTTGCTGCTACGGTGAAGCGTAGCGCAGCGCCGAATCGTCTTGCCGTGATCGATTCCATTGTGCAGGACGCCATCCGTGACGGCCAGACGCCGGGCGCGGTCGTGTTGATAGGGCATAACGATAAAGTGATTTATCGCAAGGCGTTCGGCAGCCGGGCGCTCGAACCTCGCCGCGAGGCGATGACGCTGGACACGATTTTCGATCTGGCGTCGCTCACCAAGGTCGTCGCGACCACCACGGCAGTGATGCAATTATCTGAGCAGGGCAAAGTGCGCCTGAATGATGCGGTTGAAAGATATGTTCCCGAATTTGGGCAGAACGGAAAAGACGACATTACGGTGCGGCAGTTGCTCACTCACTATTCGGGACTGGCGCCTGATCTCGATCTGCAAACGCCCTGGCAGAGCAAGGAGACCGCGTACCGCATGGCGTTTGAGGAAAAGCCTCAGCAGCCGCCGGGATCTGGCTTCCTCTATAGCGACATCAATTTCATCACTCTAGGCGCGCTGGTGGAACACGTATCCGGGATGACTCTGGACCAATACACCGCGAAGAAAGTTTTTGCCCCTCTGAAGATGGCGCATACGCGCTTTCTGCCGGATGCGGTCTGGCGCAAGAAGATTGCGCCCACGGAATACGACGAGCATGGAGCCATGCTGCGTGGCATTGTGCACGACCCGACGGCACGCCGCATGGGCGGCGTAGCCGGACACGCCGGTGTTTTTTCAACGGCTGATGATCTCTCCAAGTTTGCGGAGGCATTGCTCGGTGGCAGCAAAATTCTTTCTCGCTTGTCAGTGGAGAAGATGACTACGCCCGAGCAGCCGCCTACGGCAACCGCGGTTCGCGGATTTGGCTGGGACATCGATTCACCATTTTCCAGCAACCGAGGTGAGTTGTTGCCGGTAGGATCGTACGGGCACACAGGATGGACCGGAACATCGCTGTGGATCGATCCCACCACTCGTACTTACATTATTCTGCTGACCAACGCGGTGCATCCGCGCGGGAAGGGAAGCGTGGTGGCGTTGCGTACCAAACTAGCTACAGCAGTAGCGGCCGCCTTGCCGCTTAGTGCAAGCGAAAAAGAAAAACTGCGATGGCAAAGCATCACTGGTTACAACGAAGCGCAAGCTGGGGCAAGGCACCTTCCTGTCCGCAATGGGGCGGTGAAGGCCGGAATTGATGTGCTGGAGGAACACAACTTTGAATTCATAGTTGGACCGCCGGGCAGTAATGGAACCAAGAAGAAAATCGGGTTGCTGACTAACCAGACCGGAGTGGATTCGCAGGGGCGGCGCACGATAGACGTGCTGGCGCATGCACCAGGAATCTCGCTGGACGCCATCTTCAGTCCGGAGCACGGAGTAACTGGCGCGGTCGATACGACTGAGATTGGCGATTCGCGCGACGCGGCTACAGGCGTTCCGGTTTACAACGTGTATGGAGCCACCGACGCCGCGCGGCGGCCGTCAGTTGATGTCCTGAAGACGTTGGACGCCGTGGTAGTGGATATTCAAGACGCGGGTGTGCGCTTTTACACCTACGAGACTACCTTGGGATATTTCATGGAAGCCGCGGCCAAGGCGGGGATTCAGATCATGGTGCTGGACCGTCCCAATCCGATTACGGGATCTTTTGTGCAAGGGGCAGTCGCGGACACGGGACGCGAGAGTTTTGTTGATTACTTTCCGGTGCCGGTACGGCATGGGATGACCATGGGCGAGCTGGCCAAGATGTTCAATGGCGAGCGCGGCATCAATGCGCGGCTTGAGGTTATCGCGATGGAGGGATGGTTGCGCGGCGATTGGTATGATTCGACTGGCTTGACATGGATCAGTCCTTCGCCGAACCTGCGCAGTGTGACTGAGGCGACATTGTATCCGGGAGTTGCGTTGGTCGAAGGGACGAATGTGTCTGTGGGACGAGGCACCGACACGCCGTTCGAGCTTCTGGGAGCGCCCTGGATAAAAGCTCGTGAGCTGGCACAGTACTTGAATGAAAGGAATCTTTCAGGAGTTCGCTTTATCCCCACGAGCTTTACACCGACGTCAAGTAACTATGCTGGACAACTGTGCGCCGGGGTGAACATAATCCTGCTGGACCGGAATACGTTGGATGCTCCCGAGTTAGGGATCGAGCTGGCAGCGGCACTGCATAAGTTGTATCCCCAGGATTTTAAGATGGAGCGCATGATTGAGATACTGGCAAACCAGGGTGTCTACGATGCACTGGCGCAAGGCCGTGATCCGCGGCGCATTGCGCAGGACTGGCAGGACCAGTTGGATAAGTTCCAGCAGCTTCGGCAAAAATATCTGATCTACAAGTAGTTGAACGGGACAACCCACAGCAGCAGGCCCGCTTGTCCTTCGCGTCAGGCGGCGGTGGGTGCGGGCTGATTTCTTACAAAGATCGGAGACAGACTTTATGGGAAAGCATTTCCTTGGTTTCGCATTGGTTTCAACAATGTTGTCGGTGACTACAACGGGCTTCGGGCAAAGCGGCAACGTGGTGAAGTACCACGCCACCATGAAGGATGTGAAATACGTCTACGGTGTAGCGGAGCCGGTGGCACACGTGAAATCAGGGGACATTCTTGAGACCAACAGCGTGGATGCGTTCGGCAATGCCATTCAAAAACCGGGCGACAGCTTGAGCTTGGTAAAGGGCGATAATCCGCTGACCGGCCCGTTTTACGTCGATGGGGCCCAGCCGGGCGATACGGTAGCGGTGAAGTTTCTGGATTTGCAGGTGGATGGCGATCAGGGGGTGGGCGCGCTTGTCCCTGGCTTTGGAGCACTGAATGAGACCAGCTACACGCCTATGCTGCACACTCCGTTACCGGAAAAGATCTGGTTCTATCCCATCGATCATGCGAGTAATACGGCAATCTTCAAGGCGCTCGATTCGAACTTTTCGGTGAAGATTCCGCTGCATCCTTTTTTCGGTTGCATCGGGGTGGCGCCGGCGGGAGGAGAAGCGCGCAGTTCAATTGTGCCGGCAGAATTTGGTGGGAATATGGACTCTCCCGAGGCCAGCGTAGGCAATACGCTTTATCTTCCGGTGAATGTAGCGGGAGCACTGCTCTACATGGGCGATGGGCACGCGGCGATGGGTGACGGCGAGGTGGCGGGAACGGCGATTGAAGTGCCGCTACGCACGCGACTCCAGATCAGCCTGATAAAAGGACAGAAAATTAGCTGGCCTCGTTTCGAAAATGAAAATACGCTCATGACGGTTGGCGCGTACCGTCCGCTGGACGACGCGTTGCGCATTGCATTCACCGAGTTGGTGGGCTGGATTCACAATGACTATGGACTCTCCGACGTGGACACTTACGAGTTGCTGTCCAAGGTGGCAAAGATTCATCTGAACGAAATGGTGGATCCGAACTACGTCGTGATCGCATCTATCGAGAAGAAGTATCTACCGGCAAAAAAGAAATGAAAACCTTCTTGGCTCGGCATTCAGCATTAAGTTCTCTGAGGTTCGTTATTGATTCCAGAGCGAAATGGGAGAGTCTCATTTTATGAGCGTGGTTGGGTCCAAGACGCGTATTGCTAATCCTTTCTATCGCTGTGCGGGGCCGAATTGCGGAATCGTTAAAGGTAGTACCGACCACTGGTGGCTGATATGGACGTCATTCGCGGAATTCAACAAGCCAGTGCTTTACCTTTGCCCGTGGGATGAAGAGATTGCGAACCGGGAAGGAACCTTGCATGTGTGCGGTGAACTCTGCGCGCAACGTCTGCAATCGCAATACATGGGCAACGTGCTGGAAAACCGTCTGCGGCCGAGCGGCGAATAATGATGCGTCGCGCAAAACGATCTCGGCAGCAATCGAAGTTGGAGTAAGTAACCTTTGCGGCGCATGGCCGCATCCCACATGACATCCATTTGTGAGTTGCGCCTATACTTAGGTGCTGCTGCGCTGGCGCTCAGCTTTGGAGGTATTCATGCATCAGGCTTTTGTGTTCCTGCTGATTGCGATGATGGCGGCAGGGCAAGCCAGCCCTTCGCAGAATCAAAGCACGCAACCGGCGAGCACGGTTGCGGGGCACACGGGCGATTCGAGCGTCACCATTCCGGCGGGCACCAAGGTTCCGCTGGCGTTAAAGCAGGCCATTTCCACAAAGAATGCTCATGAGGGCGACGCGGTTTATGCGGAGACAACGTTTCCTGTGGTCAGCGACAACCGAATCATTATTCCTGCGGGTACGTATGTGCAGGGCAAAATCAGCCACATACAGCGTCCAGGGCGGGTTAAAGGGCGGGCTGAATTGCTCATGCATTTCACGACTTTGATTTATCCCAATGGGTACACCGTTATGCTGCCCGGAGCGGTGGAGAACATGCCGGGCGCGGACAAGACGTCGATGAAAGGTTCGGAGGGCACGGTTCGCCAGGACAGCCAGACCGGGCAAAAAGTGGGCACCGTCGGCAGCACAGCCGCCACGGGCGCCGTAATCGGTGGATTAAGCGGTGGTGGAAAGGGCGCGCTGATCGGCGCTGGCGCGGGAGGCGCGGTTGGGACCGCTTTTGCGCTGCTGACACGCGGAAACGACGTGCGTCTGGAGAACGGTACGTCGGTGGAGATGACCATTCAGCGTCCGGTGACGCTGGATGCGAGCCGGATTCAAGCGGCGAAGTAGTGGGCCCCGTTGTGCTTGCCGGCAGGGGTGGATAACCTCAAGAGCCGCGGGCGAGGCGCCCGCGCCACACTTTCATTTCGTCCATCTCATCGGGTCTTTTTCTTACTTCAAGGTGAACATGGCGTTCACGTGGGCGGTGATTAGTACGTTTTGCGGGGTGAATTCCTCGGTAGGAGCTACCTTGGTCCTCATCTCCATTGCCATACCACGGGCTTTCATAGGCATGGGCCGTACGTTTTCAAAAGTGTCCACCGAAGCATAGGACAACTCGCCCAGCGCGCGGCCACTGGCACGCGCCACGGTTTCGAGCGCCGCTCGGGCATGGCGGTAGGCGTCTTCAACCGCCTTGTTTTTGGCTTCGTCAATATTTTCAAGAGTGTAATTTACCGATTGGCTTTGGCTCACGTCGGCGTCCGCCAGTTGCTGGGTGATAGGTCCGACCTTGGAAAAGTCCTTCAGCTTGACGGAGACGCTGGTGGTCACATTGTATCCGACTAGTTTGCGCTTGGGATTCTTCCAATCGTAGACCGGCTGTATGGAGTAGTAGCCAATTTCGGCCGTCTTCGGCTCGATTCCGTTGGCGCGGAGAATTTGCCGTGTCCGTTCTGCCTCTTTGGATGCCTGCTCGTAAGCAGCTTTTGCGGTATCCGCTTGGGCAGAGATATTGAACTGTATCAGCGCGGTATCCGCTGGCGCCTCATATTTTCCATCCGCACCAGCAAAGACGGTGTTAGGTTGGGCGGTAATGGTGGGACGGTCTTGCCCCACGGCCATAACTGACAAGAACAGCGCAGCGAAGAATGCAGTGAGAATCTTAGGAGTTGGCATCCGTTTTCCTCCGGACAGACTTTATACGAGAGAAGTGCCCCTGCGTAAAGAACGTGATGAGATCTAAATCTTGCGGCTGAGTTAGCGGGCGAGATGTGGCGCAAAGAAAGAGGCACGGACATTGTCCGTGCCTTTCCCCCGTCGAGGATCCGCACATTGCGACGATGGTGTGCGGCGCTTAAGAAACTCAGTGCATTGGTACTTGGAGAGGATGATCCAGTCTTAATTCGAGGGTTGTGCCCTTGTCCAGCCGTAGATCGTGGTCAGTCAGGAATCCGGTGAGCGCGCCTAGTCCGGCGCCAGCGCCTGCACCAATTCCGGCGCCGCGTCCCCCACCCGCGGCAGCACCGGTAGCCGCGCCCAGTCCAGCGCCGACAGCGACCGCTTCGATCACATGTCGCTTACTCATGCCCTTGCGCTGGATTTCGCCCTCTTCGTTGATTTGCTTTATGGCGTGTTCGCCCGGAACCCCGGTAACGGTGGCGATCAGGGGCATCTTGCCGTGATTGGTGTCAATCTCGTCGAAACTCAGCAGCATCCGGGCGTGCAAACCTTGCTCGATAGCGCTGACATGGCCCTTGATCTTTTTACCGCGCGGAATGATCGCTCCATTGGGGGCGACCAGATCTTCAGCCAGTTTGAGGTTGAAGTGTTTACCCTGTTGCAGCTTTCGGGTGTCAAGTTTGTCATCGAGCCGCGCCAGGAAAGTTGTTCCTTCGGGAATGACGTTTGAATTCTGCACGGGAGCGGTTACTGAGTCGCGAGAACTCAGGGAAGGCAGGGTTTGCGATTCCTGCGCTAAAAGCGGTAGTCCTGTTAATACCATCAAGGCACACAAAGCCCAGCGAGACCGGATCGTGGTCATACCTAAACCTCAATTGAGAAAGCTGAGTTGCTAGGGAAGTTGGATGCCGGGCGGCAGACGAAACGCTGCCCGCGAAAGTTGCATGCAGCCGGAAAAAACAGGGGAAGTAGATTTATTACGAGGAACTCTTGCCGCCGGCGGAGTAGGCAAAACGGTAGATTTGCGAATCGATTTCCTTGCGCAGATCTTCCCAGATGTTATCCGGCATACCCATGAAAGTTGCAACCACTTCAGGATCAAACTGGCGACCAGACCATTTTTCGATCTCTTTACGAGCGGCAGACAGGGGCTGCGCGGGGCGATACGGGCGATCAGACATAATGGCATCCAGAGTGTCGGCCACGGCAAACATTCGGGCGCCAAGAGGAATCTCATTGCCTTTCAATCCGCGCGGGTAGCCTGTGCCATCAAAGCGTTCCTGATGGGCGTATACAATGTCGCAAGCTTCCTGCAAGAAGGGAATCTTCTTGAGCATCTGGTAGCCGCGATAGCAGTGCTCTCGCATGATAGCTACTTCTTCGGGATTCAAAGCGCCCGGCTTGCGCAGGATGGCATCGGGAATAGCCATCTTTCCAATGTCATGGAGAAAGGCGCCGCGGGCAATTACCCGGATGTGATCGTTGGGAAGTCCCATGGCGCGGGCAATAGCGATGGTAAAGGCGGTTACTCGTTTGGAGTGTCCTTCGGTCTCGGCATCTTTAAGATCGAGAGCATCACCCAAAGCCTCCAGTGTGATGTCATAGGAGCGCTCCAGGTTAGCCATGGCCTTTCTTAACTGCTCAGTCTTAGCGTCTACCAGAGCTTCGAGTTCAGTTTGATATGCCCGATTCTCGATCTTTAAGCGCCGATTCTCTAGGGCGCGGCGAACCGTCGCCATCAACTGCTCTCGTTCAAAAGGCTTTAACAGATAGTCGTAAGCCCCATTGCGAATGGCCGCCAGCGCGACTGAGATATCGTGCACCGCGGTAACCATCACCACCGGCATATCGGGGAACTTCTCTTTGGTGCGCTCGAGCAATCCAATCCCATCGAGGTCAGGCATTAAGAGATCTGAAAGCATCAGCTCGAACTCTTCTCCCGAGTCGAGCAGGGCAAGGGCTTCGAAAGCGGAGGCTGCCTGCTTACATTCGTAGTGGCCAGAACCTAACATGGAGGAAACCACCTCGCGGATGGTTTCTTCGTCGTCTACCACTAAGATTCGCTCGTTGGGCATTGGCCAAACCAGTCTAGCGCCGATTCTATCCCAGTTCGCAGGTTCCTAAAGTAACCAAAAGGACGTGGAAAGCCGATTGGTTACTAACACAAGCGTGATATTAGAAAAAGGGGAGCTTTGAGTCCCTAACAATAATCCTATGACTTTCGGGTATGCCAATGTAGTCGGGGGGGTAATTGTGCCCCAGTTGACAGCGCAGGAGTCCGCAGGTGTCATTCTGCTCGCGGCCAGCATATTGGTATTGCGTACGTTCAGGGAACGTTACCTTTTCATCTGGATTCTCGGTGGGGCCGCATATTTTGCTTCCCATTGGATCATCCGCGGGTTCGCAGTTGACCAGGCGCCGCCTCACTTGGACGCGATCTCGCAAGCTGGATTCATCGCAGCCGTAGGACTTTTTACCGCCGCGGTTTTTATCTACACGCGCGCCAAGAAACTGATCCTGCCGTTACTTCTGGTCACGGTTGCAGTCACGGCGTATGCGGCACTGCGCGCCTTGTATTGGCCCGATTCGCTGACCGGACGAGTCGCGCTTGAGGTTTCCTACCGCATCGTGGCTGCGACGGCAGCGGTACAACTGATCCGCTCGCGCTGGGGCCGTTGGGAAATCGCACCGTGGTTGCTCAGTGGTTGCTTCCTGTTGCTTCATCTTGATTGGAGGCCTGTAACGCAGCAAGTTCCCACTGGCGTTGGCTTCGCGGCAGATGTCCTGTTGGGCTTGAGCATGCTGCTCTTAGTTTTCGACGATGCCAAAGCGCGGGGCAGGCGGCTCCGAGTCATTAACGCCCTGACCACGAGTATCGCGAAAGCCAGGCAATACGAACCGATGATGACCACGGCGCTGGAAGAACTTAAGGGTCTGATGAGGGCCCGTGGTGCATGGTTCCGGGTACTGGAGGGTGACAGGCTGGTGATCACCCAGCACCTTGGCGTCTCCCAGGAATTTCTACGCGCGATGGGAAGTCTGGATATCGACGAAACCCTGCGCGGCATTCTGCACGAGGGCAAGCCGGCGGTGGTGATGACCTCCTCGGTCGGTGATGCAGTTCGAGAACACCTGGAGGTTGAGGGTTTTCATCACGTACTCATTGCCCCGGTGCTGGGAAAGAAATCGGCGATTGGGACGCTTGCGCTGGCTACCACCGGCCGCCGGTCTTACACGCCGGAAGAGATGGAGTTTGTTGCAGCTGCCGCCAATCAATTGGGCATTGCCGTCGAGAACCTAAGACTTTTGGAACAGGTCCTGCGCTCCCAGCGGCAGTGGATGAATACCTTTGATTCGATTCAGGACATCATCCTGGCGCACGATTCGGAATTCCGCATTATCAAGGCTAACCAGTCGCTGCTGCAACGCCTGGAACAGGCGCCCTTCGATGTTGTCGGCAATTATTGTGAGTTGGTTCTCCCGCGGAAGCACAGCGATTGGAAGGGCTGCCCATACTGCGCGCGCGGGGACGCTGACTTTGTGGAGGGAGCCGATCCCTGCTTTGGCGGCTTCTCGATGGTCTCGACTTCGTCTTACAACGAGCAGGGCAGCAAGCAAAAGGGAACCATTCACGTCGTACGGGACACCACTGACAGACGCGTGGCGGAAGAGAAATATCGTCTCCTGTTTGAACAGGTGCAGGAAGGGGTATTTGTTGCTACTCCTGAAGGCAAACTGCTGGATTGCAATGACGCGTTCGTGAAGATGCTGGGCTACGATAATCGCGAAGAATTGATGGTCTTGAATATCGAGAGTGAGCTCTACGCGTCGCCAGAACAGCGCGAGGCCTTCCGCCGCGAGGTAGAGCAGCACAACTACGTGCGCAATTTTGAGATCACGCTTCGCAAGAAGGGTGGCATGTTGCTCACCGCAGCAGAAAGCAGTTTTGGTACTCGCGATGCTGCCGGCCGGATCGACCGCTATCAGGGATTCGTGCTCGATATGAGCGAGAAAAAGCGAGTGGAAGACGACATGCGGCGGCGCAATCGCGAGCTCAATGCGCTGAACGCCATGGCGGTCATTGCTACACAGTCGTTCGATCTGGATGAAATCCTGAACCTGACACTGCGCCAGGTGGTCTCATTATTTGGCGCACAAAATGGGTCCATCTATCTCGCTGATGAAGATGAGTGTATTTTCCGCAGGCGCGCGGGCTGGGGGCAGCGCAACCAGGATCGGGGCCGCGCTGCCGAGGTCAAATTCCCGGATGGATTCGGGGACCTGATCATGCGCTCGCGGACAGAAGTCATCACGCAGGAATACCTACCGCATTTGCCCCCGTTGGTGGCTGATTTCGTTCGCGCCGATGGCATGTGTTCATGGATCTGGGTGCTGTTGTGGAGCAAAGACGCGCCAATGGCGATCATGGGCGTCAGCAGTCGGGAAGCGCACGAATACAGCAGCAATGATGAAAGCCTGCTGGTGGCGGTCGGGCGACAACTGGCCACTACCATCGAGAAGGTGCGTCTGTACGAGGAAACATGCCGTGCCTACGAAGACTTGCGGCGCACTCAAGAGCAGTTGCTGCAGAGCGAAAAAATGTCCGCTGTGGGGCAACTCATCGCTGGAGTCGCACACGAGCTTAATAATCCGCTCACCGCAATTCTGGGGTACGCGCAACTTTTGGAGAGTGAAGGCCTGAACGATCGGGCTTCAGACTTTGTGCGCAAACTGTTCAAACAGGCGCAGCGTACCCATCGGGTGGTGCAGAACCTGCTGTCATTCGCCCGACAACGCACACCGCAGAAGCAAGAAATTGACATTCGCAAAGTGCTTGAGGAGACCTTGGCGCTGCGCGATTACGATTTGAAGGTGAACAACATTACCTTGGAACGAGACCTGGAACCTGACCTACCGGCCGTAACCGGGGATCCCCATCAGCTCGAGCAAGTGTTCCTGAACATCATCAACAACGCGGTAGATGCCATTTTAGAAACTGGCCAAGGTGGCACATTAAAAGTTCGGGTTTCAAACCAAAGCGGCCAGGTACGCGCTGAATTCCGTGACAGCGGACCAGGCATCAAGGATCCAAAGCGTATTTTTGACCCGTTTTATACGACCAAGAGCGTGGGCAAGGGAACCGGGCTCGGCCTAAGCATCTGCTACGGCATTGTCAAGGAACACGGTGGAGACATCATCGCGCATAATCCCGCGGACGGTGGCGCGGTTGTGGAGGTTCGTTTACCCGCTTCCGGAAGGGTCGTCTCCAGCGATGCCGCCACAACTACACCTCGCCGCGAGCTGGCCATTCAGGGTCGAGTACTGCTGGCAGAAGATGAAGAAGCGGTGCTGGAATTCGAACGGGACGTGCTGGCAGGCGCAGGCGCGCAGGTCGTGACGGTGATGAGCAGCGATGAGGTTAGGAGCCGTCTGCGCACTGAAGTGTTCGACGCACTGGTCATCAACGGCAAGATGCCAGGGGGGTGGGGAGTATCGGAGGTTTATGGCTGGCTGTCGCAAAATTGCCCGGGCATGGAAAAGCGGGTGCTCTTTACTTTCTCAAGCGTTCCGGAACCGGAGGTACGCGCGGTGTTGCAGGAAAACAATTCTGCGTCGCTGGTAAAACCTTTTGAAATAGCCGAGCTTATCTCACAGGCCCGGCGGTTGTTGCAAAAAGCCCAGGCAGCTATGGCCGGTTAGGTTCCTCGTACTTCAATACAGTTGTTTATTGTAGATCAGTACCTTCCAAGCTAATCCTAAAGTGTTTCACGAAGTGCGCGCGTCAGGTCCCCGATGGCTTTCTCATTGCGCCGGTACACGATCCATTGGCCGTGTTTCCTGGCCTCCACCAGACCAGCCTTCTTCAGCACTGACATGTGATGCGAGATTGTAGGCTGAGAAAGATGAATGCGTTGTTCGATGTCGCAGGCACAAAGACCGATTTCCTTGCCAATGGAGCATCCGCCCCGTTCCTTTAATGCTTGCAGGATGCGGCGGCGCGTGGTGTCTGCGATGGCCTGCAAGATGCGATTTAAGGATTGATCTGGTTCGCCCATATCCTCAGCAATAAACTTAGAATCGATGGTTGTCAATATGGCAAGACGCCTAAAAAACTGACTGACCGCGAAGGATTAAGGGATCGCTAGGGACGAAAAAGAAAATTCGTCAACTAGTCTCTCTGAAGTTCTTTGGAGGATTCTTATTTCTTCAAGATGGGATTGTATCCATCGCTGATCAGCTTGCTGCGGGTTGCTTCCGCGTCTTTGATGTCGGCGAATGGGCCGACTTGCACGTGAATGAATTTGTCGGTGGGCGAGTTGGAGGCTGAAAATGCCTGATACTGTTTATTCTTTAACGCACTCACCAGAGCTTCAGCATCTCCCTGCGTGCTGACGGCGGCCACCTGGACGTAATAGGCGTGCAGAGGCGGCGGTACTATGGGATCGGAAGCGGAGGATGGGGTGGAATTCTCCGTTGCAGTGCTGCCGCCGGTGTCCTGAGATTCCTTTGTTGCCAAGGTTGCGTCTGTTTGTTTTTGATCCACCGGTTTGTAGAGCGCCGCTTGATCGGCAGACGAATTCGGGGATGTCGTTGATTTGCTTACGGAGGGCCGTACGGCTGCATTGGTTGTAGCGGACGAGGCGATCGCAGCCAGCGTCGTCGAACCTGTGGCATTTCGTCCTAGGGAAAAGCCGAGTCCAAAGAACACGGCGCAGACCGCCACTAACCCGAAAAACAGCACCAACATTTTCCCCGTTCCCAAAGTGATTTCTGTGTCTTCTGAATGTGCCATGTTTTAGCTCCGCAGTTTTCACTTTTGAGTGAATTAAGCTGGTATCAACTCCTCGATCCACCAGGTGTCTCTGTCCCGTCCGGCTTGCCCAGCATTTTTTGCAATCCTGAAAAGAAATCCACTGGGACGGGGAAGACCACGGTCGTATTCTTCTCTACCCCGATTTCGGTCAACGTCTGCAAATAGCGAAGCTGCACACTGACCGGTTCTGTCGCCAGCAATTTGGCAGCATCCACCAGGCGTTGGGCGGCTGCGAATTCACCTTCGGCGTGAATGATTTTCGAACGCTTCTCGCGTTCGGCTTCCGCCTGCTTTGCCATGGCTCGCAGCATGGACTCGGGCATGTCTACCTGCTTAACCTCGACATTCGCTACTTTCACGCCCCAGGGCGCGGTGTGGGTATCGAGAATACTCTGCAGGCGCAAATTGATTTTCTCGCGATGCGCCAGCAGTTCGTCCAATTCCTGTTCGCCGAGGACCGACCGAAGCGTGGTCTGGGCGAATTGCGAAGTCTGATAAACGTAATTGGAAACTTCCACGACTGCTTTGGATGGATCGATCACCCGCAGAAAGATTACGGCGTTGACTTTCAGCGTGACATTGTCTCGCGTGATGATGTCCTGCGGCGGCACTTCGAGAGCTTCCTGCCGCAGCGAGATCCGCACCATGCGATCAACCGGCGCAAACACCAGGATGATCCCGGGACCCTTGGCTTGCGGCAACAGGCGACCCAAGCGAAAGATCACGCCGCGTTCATACTCAGCCAGAATCTTTATGGAGCTCAAGAGATAGAGAATGACGATGATGATGACGATGGTAGAAAAGCCGAATCCGATCTCCATCTGCGCCCTCCGATAAATTGTAAGGAAAGCCCCTGTCGCGGATTGTATCTCAATTTATTGGGTCCAAGCGGCATTTCCAGAGCGTGTGGAGTTGTCAGCCCTGATACGGGAGCGGCAGGCGCGCAACAGAATTTCGTTACGAAGCGTGCGCGGGAGTTTGAGCAGTTTGCGGCACAGTGACGGGATCCACACGTAACTGCAACCCTTCCACACTGCGGACAACCACGCTGGCACCGGCAGGCAGATTGGTGGAGGACACGGCATCCCAGAGCTCGCCATGGACGAAGATCTTGCCCTGGGGGGCCAGCGCGGATTGTGCTATGCCCAACTCGCCGACCAGACCTTGCGCTCCAGTCACGACTTTGTTGCGTCGCGCCTTCAGCGCGATGCTCATCAGGAAGGCGGTAATAAAGCCGAAAGGAATGCTGACAGCCAGGGCGGTTAAAAGGTGGACTCGCATTTCGGGGATGGGCGCATCTACCAGCATCAATGCACCGAGAGTGAGCAGGACGATGCCGCCGATGGTGAGGACACCGTGGCTTACAAATTTGGCTTCGAGCGCGAACAGCACAAACGCTCCCACGATCATGGCCAGGGCGGCAAAGCGTGTGGGCAGCAGGTTAAGCGCGAACGCCGCCAACAAAATGAAAACTATGCCGACGGTGCCCGGTAGCACGGCACCGGGATGGTTGAATTCGGCATAAAGCGCCAACGCGCCGATCGCCAGCAGGATGAACGCGATGTTCGGATCCATAATGAACGCCAGTATCTTCTGCTTCAGCGTCATATCGTACGGCAGGATTGGTTCGCCCGAGAGCTTCAAGGTAATGGTTTGTCCGTTGAAACGCTTGATGGGATGGGCGTCAATCTGCTTGAACAAATCGTCTTCGTTGGTGGCGACGTAGTCGATGAGTTTCTGGGACAGAGCTTCCTGATCAGTAAAAGACTTGGATTCGCGAACGGCGGTTTCCGCTATTCCGGCATTTCGGCCCCGCTTGGAAACCACGGATCGCATGAGCGCAGCCGAATCATTTTCGATTTTCTGCTTCATGACGTCGTCTATCTTGCCTCCTCCCAGGGTGACGGGGTGGGCAGCGCCGGTATTGGTGCCCGGCGCCATGGCGGCCACGTCTGCGGCTTGAAGGATGAAAAATCCCGCCGAACCAGCACGGCTACCGCTGGGAGTGACATAGACAATGACGGGCACGGTCGAGGCCAGAATCTTTTCCATGATGTCGCGCGTGGAGTCGAGTAAGCCGCCCGGGGTGTTGAGCTCGATCAATACCGCCCGATACTTGTTTTGCGCGGCGGTCGTGAGGGCGCGGCCGATATATTCGTCGGTGATGGGATGAATTGTGTCATTGATCACAATTTTCAGGACTTGTGCCGACGCACTGAGGCAGAACACAAAAAGCAACGCAAGGCCATGAAGCCAACGGCGGCTGGGTAGGACTATTTTCACCAAATGATTATAGCTACTTCAGAGCAGCGATTTTAGACGGTTTCCTTAAGGCTCCCTCCTCCTCACAAGTTTGGCTCGCGACTTTGGACTCCGACCAGCCAGGCAGGGTTGTGCTGCCGGTGATCAGCCTGGCCCCGCGCTGATAGGTGAAATACGACCATGCCCACTGGATCAGCACAATCAGCCGGTTGCGGAAGCCAATTAGAAAGAAAATGTGGATAAACAGCCATGACAGCCAGGCGATGAAACCTGAAATGTGGATTTTCCCAAACTGGGCAACGGCGGCAGCCCGGCCTATTGTGGCCAGGCTGCCTTTATCGAAATAATGAAAATTTGTGCGTCCTTGGCCGTTGAGTTCGCGTGCGATGGTATGCGCGACGAACTTGCCCTCCTGTATGGCCACCGGGGCGACGCCGGGGAGCATGTCGCCGTGCTCGTCTTTGAGCGCCGCAAGATCGCCCACCACGAACACCTCGGGATGATCCGGCAAACTCAGGTCCGGCTGCACCAGCACCCGTCCGGCGCGATCAACCTGGGCTCCCAGCTTGCCGCCGAGTGGCGACGCGGCCACACCCGCCGCCCACAGGATTACTGCTGCGGGCAGGCACTTCTCGCCCATGCGAATCGCGCCGGGCTCTACTCCCGTTACCATAGTGAAAGTCCGGACATCGACCCCCAGACGGCGCAGTTGATTCTCAGCGCTATGCGAGAGATCTTCGGGATAGGCAGGCAGAACTCGGGGGCTGCCTTCGAGCAAAATGATGTGAGTGCTCCGGGGATCGATGTTGCGGAATTCGTGAGCCAGAACGTGCCGAGAAATCTCGGCCAATGTGCCTGCCAACTCCACTCCGGTGGGACCGCCGCCCACAACCACAAAATTCAGTGACGCGTCGTCGCCGGCACGCCGTTCCGCCAGTTCGAAGGCAAGCAAAACACGACGGCGAATTTCCAGAGCATCCTCAATCGTCTTCAGTCCGGGCGCGATTGGTTCCCACTCCTCGTGGCCGAAATAAGCGTGCGTGGCACCCGCGGCGACGATCAAATAGTCATAAGGGATTTCCTGCTCTCGAGTGATGACGAGATGGCGATCGAGGTCGAAATTAGTGACTTCTTCCATCAGGACTTCCACATTCTTGCGGCCACCTAAGATCCAGCGGATGGGTGCAGCAATTTCGCCTGGCGATAATCCGGCGGTTGCCACCTGATACAGCAGGGGCTGGAACGTGTGGTGATTTTTTCGGTCGACTACTATCACTTGGACGGGACGGCGTGCGAGCAAGCGAGCGGCATTCAAGCCGCCAAAGCCCGCGCCGACAATGACTACACGAGGGGTGCGTTTGCTGTCCATCGTCTCTGCTTATAAGATTCGATCAATGGCAGTCGGGTCCAAAAGTTTTCCTCGGGATGTTCCTTCCGAACCTTGGGTCAGCAACGCAGAGACGGGGAAGGGAACCGGAACAGTACAAAGCAGTGCAGCAACATTGCTTCAGATCGCGCTTGGCTACATCCTAATCGAGGTCGTGTTGTGGACTCCCCTTGGTCGCTTTCATACGGGAGTCATGATCCTCGCTACCGTTTGCATTTTCCTATTCGTGGCATTCAGCGACTATTCCACGTACGAACTTGGTCTCCGGCTACCGTCTGCTCAACGTGCTTTTACGATACTTGCGATTGGGTTAGCTGCAGCAGCGATGATCATTGCCGTTGCAACTTTGCGAGGACAACCAATTCCGGCGAATCCGGGCTGGCCAAGATGGAATGGCGTCTGGCAATACGCCATCTGGGCCATTGTGCAGCAGTTCATCCTGCAGACTTTCTTTTACCTGCGGCTGGAATCGATCTTAGGCAGCAGGTGGGCGGTGTGGGTGGCGGCGGTTTTGTTTGCGTCAGCGCACATTCCGAATCCAGTTTTAACGGTAGCTACCCTACTGGGTGCCCTGTTCTTCTGCGAGATGTTCCGCCGCTACCGGAGTATCTATCCTCTGGGCATCGTGCATGCGATGCTGGGGCTTTCTCTGGCCGCGAGCTTTCCTGACGCCCTGCTTCGGCATATGCGGGTAGGACTGGGCTACCTCCAGTTTCATTAGGTTTTCGTCTCTTATCAGGTCTGGCTGTGCCCCTGCTTGACAGTTAGTATCCAACGAGTTTACAAGTAAGTGATCACTTAGTAAGTGAACACTTACCCATGGCGGCGACCCCTCAAATTCGATTCTCGGCGGCTGATCGTCGCGAGCAGATTCTCGACGTTGCTACCAGTCTGTTTGCCCGGCAAGGATTCCAAGGCACAACCACTAGACAAATCTCTGAGCGGGCGGGGGTGAACGAAGCTTTGATCTTCCGTCACTTTCCCAGCAAGGATGAGTTGTACTGGGCCGTGATCGCGCGCAAGATCACGAGTGCTGCGCCGCGGGAGCGCCTCCGCCAGAATCTCGAGGTCGCCGGGGACGATTTGGCAGTGTTCAGCCGGCTGGCCTCTGAGATTCTGGAAAGAAGGGCCAAAGACCAGACTCTTTCCCGTCTCTTGCTCTTCAGCGCGCTGGAAAATCATCGTTTATCCCACCGCTTTTTTAGCACTTATGTTGCCGAATATTACGGGCTAATGGCGGACTTCGTCCGCAAACGAATCGCGGAAAAGCGTTTTCGTGACATAGATCCTGTGCTCGCCGCCCGCGGCTTTCTGGGCATGGTCATCTATCATTCCTGGATTCAGGATTTATTTGGCGGCAAACGTTTTCAAAAGTTCCACGTCCAAGAAGTAAGCGAAACTCTGACCCGAATCTGGCTTCAGGGAATGCTTGCGGATAGCAAAGTTGCACCTGCACAGAGCCTGCCGAAATCTAAAAATGGAATTGGTTCGCGTCGTCCCCAAGCGCAGCAACGTGGAGTTCAGATTGATGGCAAGTAAGATTGTTCATGGCGTGATGAGGTTGTTCCTGTTAGCGGGCCTGCTCGGCCTACTGGCTTCTTGCACAGGTACGAAAGCGGCGTCACCTCCGCCAAGTGCCGTGCCGGTAGTGGCGGCGACTGTCGAACAGAAGGACATTCCCCAGCAGTTGCGCGCGATTGGGGTGGTCGAGCCCTATTCCACGGTTGCGGTTAAAACTCAAGTAACGGGTGAACTGACGGGAGTATTTTTCAAGGAAGGTCAGGACGTCAGGAAGCGTCAACTGCTTTTTACCCTCGACAAGCGGCCGCTCGAGGCAGAACTGAAAAAGGCAGAAGGCACTCTGGCCAAGGACCAGGCGCAGGCGGAGCACGCCCGCGTTCAACAGCGGCGCTACGAAGCGTTATTAAACGCGGGCGTTGTTTCGAAGGAAGAGTACGAACAATTCCGGTCCAGTGCGAAGACGATGGAAGCGGCAGTGGCAGCCGACAAGGCCGACGTTGAGAATGCCCGCGTACAGCTCTTGTACTGCTCCATTTATTCCCCTATCAATGGCCGGACCGGCGGTCTCATGGTGCACCAGGGCAACGAGGTCAAGGCCAACGACGTGCCCCCGCTGGTAAATATCAATCAGGTCGAACCCATTTACGTTACCTTCACGGTGCCGGAGCAGAATCTGGCGGAGATCAAGAAATATGCCAGCCAAAAGAAACTGCGGGTTGACGCCAACATTCCAAATGATAGCCGCGGAAAAGTGGTAGGCACACTCAGCTTCATTGATAACGCAGTTGACCAGAGCACTGGAACCATCAAGCTGAAAGGACAATTTCCCAATGCCGACCGGCGGCTATGGCCGGGACAATTTGTGGACGCGATCCTCACGCTGCACGATTTGCCGAATGCAATTGTGGTGCCCTCACAGGCGGTGCAGAACGGCCAGCAGGGGCAGTTTGTCTTTGTCATTAAGAGTGACATGACGGTGGAAGCCAGGCCGATCGTAGTCAGCCAGAATGAAAACGGGCAGGCAGTGGTTCAAAGCGGACTTGCTCCGGGCGAACGCGTGGTAACCGACGGACAATTGCGCCTGGTGCCAGGCAGCAAAGTTCAGGTCAAGCAAGCTCTCAATCAGCCGTCCCAACAGGAACCGCAGTCATGAATATTGCGGAACCATTCATTCGACGACCGATCATGACCACGTTGGTCATGTTGGCAATTCTGATGTTTGGCATCACCGCCTACCGCAGCTTGCCGGTGAGTGATTTGCCGAACGTGGATTTTCCTACCATCCAAGTGTCGGCGAGCCTGCCGGGGGCCACTCCAGATACCATGGCCTCAGCGGTGGCCATGCCGCTGGAAAAGCAGTTCTCGACCATTGCGGGCCTCGATTCCATGACCTCTTCGAGTTCGCAGGGCTCGACGCAGATTACTCTTCAATTCAACTTGAGCCGTAGTCTCGACGCTGCTGCGCAAGACGTGAATTCGATGATCGCGAAGGCGTCTCGCGATCTGCCGCAGAACATGCCCAGCCCGCCTTCGTATCAGAAGGTGAACCCCGCCGATCAGCCGATTCTTTATCTTTCTTTGAATTCGCCGACGATGCGGTTGTCTGACGTTGATGAATACGCGGAAACTTTGATTGCGCAACGCATCTCGATGGTCAGTGGGGTGGCACAGGTCAGTGTTTTTGGAGCACAGAAATACGCCGTGCACATCAAGCTCGATCCCAGGGCGCTGGCCAGCCGCCAAATCGGCATTGACGAGGTTCAATCGGCAATCCAGAGCGGCAACGTAAATCTTCCTACTGGGACGTTATACGGAACGCACCAGCAATTCGTGGTGCAGGCCAACGGGCAGTTGAACAAAGCTGCGGATTACAGACCACTCATTGTGGCCTACCGCAATGGTGCGCCGGTTCGGGTGACTGATATTGGCGCTGCGGTTGACGGTGTGGAGGTGGATAAGACCGCAAGCTGGTACTACGACACGAAGGGAGGCATTCGTCGCGCCATCGTGCTTGCAATCCAGCGACAGCCCGGAACCAATACCGTAGAAGTGGTGGACGGGATTAAGCAACTGCTGCCTACCTTCAAAGCAGTGATGCCGCCATCTGTGAACGTTGATACTTTGTACGACCGCTCGCTCACCATTCGGTCGTCCGTGGATGACGTGAAATTCACGTTATTCCTGGCGCTAGTGCTGGTCATCCTCGTCATCTTCATTTTCTTGCGTAACCTGTCCGCGACCGCCATACCGAGCATGGCATTGCCCATGTCGATTGTGGGCACGTTCGCTGTGATGTATTTGCTGGGCTACTCTCTGGATAATTTATCGCTGATGGCGTTGACACTGTCGGTCGGTTTCGTGGTGGATGATGCGATCGTGATGTTAGAAAACATCGTGCGTCACATGGAACACGGCGAGCGACCGATGCAAGCGGCTCTCAATGGCGCGAAGGAAATTGGCTTCACCATCGTTTCCATGACGCTGTCGTTGGCCGCGGTGTTTATCCCTGTGCTGTTTATGGGTGGACTGGTGGGACGGTTGCTGCACGAGTTCGCGGTGACCATTGGCGTCGCCATTCTGGTTTCCGGCTTTGTTTCTCTCAGTCTTACCCCGATGTTGTCCAGCCGCTTCCTGCGTCCGCCGCGGGCCGAAGGTCACGGAAGTTTCTATACTGCGTTTGAACGTTTCTTCGACGGCTTGCTGCGGCTTTATGACCGTACCCTGCAAGTGACGATGCGTCATAAAGTCGCGACCATGGCGGTTTCCGTGCTGGTGATAGTTGGCACCGTCTATCTGTTCATGGTGATGCCGAAAGGATTCCTGCCGGATGAAGATCAGGGACAGATTTTTATCTTCACCGAAGGCCCGCAAGGGATCTCGTTTGACAACATGGTGCGTCACCAAAACGCCCTGAACGAGGTGGTGGCGAAAGAGCCCTGGGTAGACTCGTACATGTCCACGGCAGCAGGCGGAAATGCGGGGCGTATTTTTGTCCGCATGAAGCCGCGGAATCAGCGTAAGTCAGCGCAGGAAATTATCCAGGAGCTGCGTCCCAAGCTGGCGGCAGTGCCCGGCATTATGGCTTTCCCGCAGATGCTGCCGCCTATCCGCATCGGCGGGAATCTGACCAAGAGCCAGTATCAATTTACTTTGCAGACTCCGGATACCAATGAACTGTACAGTTACGCACCCAAGCTGGAAGCCAACCTGCGCAATGATCCGCAGTTGCACAATATGTTGCAGGACGTTACTAGCGATCTCTACATCACCAACCCACAGGTGAATGTGGAAATTGATCGAGATAAGGCGTCGGCTTTAGGAGTGACGGCGCAGCAGATTGAAGACGCGCTTTACACCGCGTACGGTCAGAGGCAGATATCGACGATCTATGCGCCGAACAATGCGTATCGGGTCATCACCGAACTGCTGCCGCAATACCAGATGGATCCGTCAGAGCTCTCCCTGCTATATGTGCGATCTTCAAAAGCAAGCGGCAATGGGCAATTGGGACAGCTGGTTCCCTTGAACGCTGTCGCCAAGCTCACGCGGACGGTGGGTCCGCTGACTATCAACCATCTGGGACAATTGCCGGCAGTTACGCTCTCTTTCAACTTGCGGCCAGGGGTGGCGCTGGGCGACGCGGTGAACGCGGTTAACCGCGTGGCCCGCGAGATGCTTCCGGCAACCATCAGCACAAGTTTCCAGGGAACTGCGCAGGCCTTCCAGTCGTCTCTGAGCGGCCTAGGAATGCTGCTGTTCATGGCGATTGCGGTCATCTATCTCGTGCTGGGAATACTGTATGAGAGCTTCATTCATCCCCTGACCATTCTTTCCGGCTTGCCATCCGCCGGATTCGGAGCCTTACTGACGCTGAAGCTTTTCCACCTTGACCTGAACCTCTATGCCTTCGTCGGGATCATCATGTTGGTGGGTATCGTGAAGAAGAATGCCATCATGATGATTGACGTGGCGCTCGAGAAACAGCGTGAGACAGGGGAGGCGGCGCATGACGCCATTTATCAGGGTGCGCTGCTACGCTTCCGGCCCATCATGATGACTACCATGGCGGCCCTGATGGGCACGCTTCCGATTGCGCTGGGCTTTGGAGCCGGGGCCGAATCGCGAAGGCCTCTCGGGTTGGCGGTGGTCGGTGGCTTGGTATTTTCTCAGCTACTCACCCTATATATCACTCCGGTTTATTACATCTACATGGAATCCTTCCAGAACTGGTTTAGGCATCGCAAGAAGCCGGAACTTATCGTGAACGAAGGGTTCACCAGAGAGCCCGCATTCGCCGGGAAGTCGGGGAAATGAAGCGTTTCGGCATCGCTTCGGGTAACATGACCCCGTCAGGTTCCTGCGAAACGCCTTGCCATCGAAGCCATCACAGACCGAAAGTCATGCCGAGGAAACCGAAGTGGCCGGGGCCACTTCGCCCCATACCGCTTCACAGCGAGTTGCCTCACCGTCTTGGCTTCGCGCAGTTCTTCCGTCGGTTACGGACCTGATCTTTGTTTTGTTGTTGGGTTCTTTGGCGGGTGGAACGCTGGCGCAAAAGCTATTCGGGGATGCCGGCATCGGTTGGCACATCCGCGACGGCGCGCAGATCGTCAGCACACACACGGTTCCTCGAAGTGATCTATTTTCCTCGACGATGGAAGGGAAGCCCTGGTACGCGTGGGAATGGCTCTACGACGCGGGCGTCGGGATCGTTCATGACCACGCTGGCCTCAACGGCGTGGCATTTCTTAGTGCGGTAATTATCGCGTTTACGTTTGCTTATCTTTTCCATTTGCTGTTGGTGCGTGGCACGATGCTGCCTGGCGCAGTGTTTTTTGTGTTGTTGGCGGCTTCGGCATCGACCATTCATTTTCTCGCGCGGCCCCACTTACTGAGTTGGTTGATGACGCTGATCTGGTTTCAAATGCTGGATTCCGGTGAAGCAAGCTCGATTACCGCCGGCAGTAAGGCAGCGAAGACCTTCTGGCTTCCAGTACTGATGGTGCTCTGGGTTAACTTGCATGGCGGATTCTTGATGGGTCTTGTTTTGCTTGCAATTTATCTTGTCGCCGCCGGAAAGCGATACTTCTCGACTAAGGATAGTCAGCAACGCCTACGGACACGAGGATGGGCGAAGACTTTAGGGACGACGACGGGGTTGTGCGTCCTCGCCAGTTTCATCAATCCGTATGGCTACAAGCTGCATGTCCACGTGTATCAATACCTATCAAATCGTTTTCTGATGGATCATATTGACGAATTTCTTTCGCCGAACTTCCACGGCTTTCCTCAAAAATGCTTTGCGCTGCTCCTGTTAATTACGCTGATTGCTCTCGCGACAGCGCGCCAGCGGCCGCGATTGAGCCACCTGCTTGTGATTCTATTCGCGACCTGGGCAGGTCTGTACGCCACACGTAATATTCCGATTTCATCGATTCTGCTGTGCCTCATTGCGGCGCCAATGCTGTCGCAGGCGTTTGCCGAGGCTGCAGCCGGTAGCGACACTTCGTCGAGATTTCGTGCATATCTTTCGCGCCTGCGATCTTTTTCGGAGCGTATGGGAATCATAGAAGCTCGAGCGAGTGGGCATTTCTGGCCAGCGGCCGTAGTGGTGCTCGGGTTGGGAATTGCTTTGCACCAAGGCCGCCTTGGCTCGCTTCAAATCATGGATGCGCACTTTGATATGAGACGCTTTCCAGTACAGGCAGCTCAGGTCATAGCCGAGAAGCAGGTGCGCGAACCGGTGTTCAGCCTCGATTTATGGGGCGGGTACCTGATCTATCGTTTATATCCGCAATTAAAGGTCGTGGTTGACGATCGCCATGATTTATACGGCGAATCATTCTTAAAGGATTACTTGAAGACGGTACGGGGTGAACCTGGGTGGGACAAGCTGCTCATAGAAAGTCATGTGAACTGGATTCTAGTACCGGTGAGTTCATCACTGACAAGTATTCTGAAAATGACTCCCGAATGGAAGATCATTCACCAGGATGACACAGCGATTCTTTTCGGGCGAGATGCAGGAGTCCACTGACGTGAGGCTTCGCGATGCTGCCGAAAACGGAAAGGGCTTCCTGATTATTGCAAGCTATCGGGTGTCGATGTTGAACCCCAGAATCGCATTGACCTCGACCGGTTGATCGCTGCGCAATACCGGCCGAAACTTCCAACTTGGTAATGCCGCCAGGACTTTGGTCGTCATATCTGGACCTCCCGCCTCGAGCACCCGGATATTTTTAATTAATCCAGAGCGGTCGAGCACGCAGGCGATCACAAGTCTTGAGCGGCCAAGCCCAGCCGGCAGATCGGCACGCAGGGGCTCAGGTGCAGTGAGAGCTTGCGAGTAGGAATGGGTCGCTGAATTGGGATCGGCAAATTGCATGACAGCAGTACCGGCGGAAGTCTCAATGTAGATACTGTAGTTATCGCCCTTCAGCTTGTCATAGAAATTAAAAGCGCCGCCGGCCCGCGAACTCGCAATCACGGTGATGCCTAATCCATGTTTCGAGGCCGCAGAAGAGCGTCCCGCGACAGTCGCATCGGTTCCGTTTTCGCCGAAGCTGGGTAATGTGATCGTGCTGCCGCCATGGACAGAAACTCCCGGTATGGGCGGTGATCCTTTGGTACCGCTACCTGCACCGCCGGGGCCTGGATAAGGCGATAACCCGGCACGGGCGGTTGAATCTGAGCCGCGCCCAACGCCGTCTTTTCCGGCACCCGGCCCTTCGCCTTGAAGGCCGCTTCCGGCGCCGTTTCCGCGACCGATGCCAGCGCCGCCACCGGACCCGCCCAATCCCGATTTATCTTCCCCGCCAGGTGACATGGCGAGAGAGCCTGCTCCGCCCTTTCCAGGCACTCCCACCTTCGCTCCCGGCTTACTGGAAACGACGATTCCATTTCCCCCTCCGCTTCCCCCTCCGGCGCTAGGCGGCGCAACCGCTGAGCCGATATCCCTTGCCGCACCCGCTCCATTACCTTTGGTGCCAAGGCCGCGGCCGGAGGCCGAAGCGCCGTCGCCAATAGCGGGGGCAGGCGGGACGATATTCGTGCTACCCAGAATTCCTCCGATAGATTGCTTGTCGAGGGAGCGCGAGCCACCTTGCACGGGAGGAGCAATTACGCTTGTGCTTCCCAGCAGCTCACCCACTGCTTGCTTGTCCAATGACCGGATGCCCGCCTGGGTTGGAGGCGGTACGACCTGGGCATTGAGATCAGCGCCTGCGCCGCCAACTGCGCCCAGCTCACGAGTTACGTGGCTGGGGGGTGGCGCGATTATGCTGGGCGCAGGGAGCGAGAGCCTGGCAGTCACGGTCGATTCACGCTCGGGTGCGGAGACCGGAGGCGGGATTATATCCTGGGCGCTAACCACGGGAACATGCAGCGCTGCTATGCCGCGATGGGTATCGCTGGGCGCTGGCGCAATGACGGCGGCATTGAGCTGTGGCGCCAGGCGCAGGTTGTTTCGTGAAATTTCAGGAGACGGCGCGATGATCCCGGAGTTCAGTACCGGAGTAGCGCGCATTTTGTCGCGAGGAACGTCGGGTGCCGGAGGTACGACGGTCATTTGCGGCAACGACGAAGTCGGCAGAGAACTCCTCAGGCCCTCAGCCGGCGCGGGTCCGGGGATGTTCCTGAACGCGAGCAGATTCGCTACGGGGGAATCGGAGCGAGGCAGATTGAGCTTGGGCGCATCCACTACTTTCTCGGCGGGAGAATTGCCGCGCGCCACGCGAATTGTTTGCGTGCGATGGTAAGCCTCATGTCCGCCAGCGCGTCCGCTGCGGCCGGCTTGGGCGCCGCCAGAGTCTTCGGTTCGGGGTAACTCTTCGCCTGAAAAATAGATGACTTCATATTTAGGCGGCGGAGGGGGAACATATGGCCGCAAGCTCGCCAGTTTTCCCGGCAGGACGATGACCGCCAAAAGCAACAAGGCCTCGATGACCCAGGATACGAGAATACCGGGATAAGGAACCAGGCCGGTGCGCGCTTCGCCCGCCAGTCTTGCCGGAGAACGGCCAAGAGCGGGCCGAATAGCGGAGACAAACTCCTCCCACGGTGACGACCATTCAATCAGCAGTTTGGGCGCGTCATTCATGCGTACTTCGCTGTTCCGGTGTTCTCCACGGCAATTTCAATTTCATCCCCTAATATGGTCCCAGTCGCCTTGACGGTATTTCCTGGCAACTCCAGCACTGAGGTAGCGTGCATACGGACCGGAGCGATGCGCCAGGGTCCTATATTTTCCTCCAGGTGCACGACAATCTTGTTCGCGTCGAGATAAACCGCATCAATTGCGAAACGCATGGCCAGCGTGTGCACGCCGTGGCAAGGAACGATCCATAGCCCGCAACCTTTTCGAAACGCCTGAGGATCAGTCGCGATGAGGCCACAAAGCCTTGTCCAATGCGTTTGCGCTACTTCCAACCGGGTTGCGAGATATTGACAACGCGTACGGTTGAAAGCGTACTTATTAGGAACCGGGGCCGACATATAACACTACTCCTTGATCTCCTAACTTTGGTCTTCGAGACAATCTGCCCACCGGCCCCCTTAGCGCCCACCCTCCGGCAGAAGCATGCGAACGAGTTGAATTACCGCCGGTCCGATGGTCACGAAGAGGATGGGTACCAGGACGAATACGACCAAGGGAGGGACCATCTTAATAGTGGTTTTTGCGGCCTGCTCCTCCGCTCGCTGGCGGCGTTCGGTGCGCAACGAATCGGAGTGCACACGCAGCGCCTGCGCTACGCTGGTACCAAATCTATCGGTCTGTACCAACGTCGCTACCAGGGAGCGAACATCGTCAACTCCGGTGCGAACCACCAAATTTCGCAATGCCTCAGCACGAGGCTTGCCGGCGCGCATCTCCAGTGTCAGCAGATGAAATTCATCGCTCAAGTCGGGGTGCGAAGGACGCAAGTCCTCGCCGACGCGCATCATGGCCTGATCCAGTGCAAGTCCGGCTTCCACGCAGATAACGGTGAGGTCGAGAGCATCGGGCAGCGCCAGGCGGATGCGAAGTTGCCGATCCTTGATCATGCGTTTCAATATGAAACGCGGGATAAAAAAACCCAAGGCAGGAATTCCCACCAGCAGCATCGGGGAGTTGAGGCCGGCTCCCGACAGCACAACCGCCGCCAGCCCCACCAAGCCCAGTAGCATCCGGATGCCGGAATAAATTGTCAGGTGGCGCGCATCACGATAGCCTGCCTGGACCAGCCAGGCACGCGTCCTTGACATCTCGCTGGCCGATAGGGGTAAAGCCTTGCTGAGGGGGTTGAGGGCCTGCTCGAACCGTTCTTTGATCGCCGCCTTCTCCTCGACCTCGGGCCTCTGCCACCCCAAAGCTCTCAAACGCGAGCCGAGGACGGACGTGGGAGCCATGGCCGCAGCTCCAAAAGCGAATACCGCCAGAGTCACGGTTACGAAAATCAGTATCGCAAGTACGAATGTCATGGTCTGCTCTGAAATTCACTAAACCTACCGCGTTTACGCTGACAGCGTTACACCTGAATGCGAACAATTCTTCGAATTACAAAGTATCCGATCGTCTGCAAAGTAATGCCGAGCACGAGCAGAATGTGTCCGAAGGGATCTACAAATAGAGGCCGGATGAATCCGGGGTTCAACACCAACATGGTGGCGACAATCAGAGGCGACAGTCCCATCAACAGCATCATTGTAAGACGGCCCTGCGCAGTGTAAACCCGGACCTGTCGCATAATTTTGAAACGCTCACGGATCACAAAGGAAAGGTTGTCCAGAATCTCAGCGAGATTTCCACCAGTTTCGCGCTGCAACATAACCGCAGTCACGAAGAATTTGACGTCCACCAGGGGCATGCGGTCTACCAGGTTGAGCAGCGCATCACGTACCGGAAGTCCGAATTTTTGTTCTTCGAAGAGCTTGCGAAACTCGCCAGCAACTGGTTCTGAGACTTCGTCCGCGATCATTTCCAAGGCAGTAGTGAACGCGTGCCCGGCGCGCACCGCGCGGGCCAGCGTATCAATGGCCTCGGGAAAGAGTTCTTCAAATTTTTCAAAGCGCTTTGTCCTCCGATATGAGGCATAAGCGTAGGGAAGGAAAAAACCGAAGAGCATCCCCACCCAACCGAGAATAGGGCCCAGGTTTGAATCACGATTAAAGATCAGGAGCAGGAGACCGAGAACTACTCCGGTAGCCCCGCAAAACAACAGGAAATTTCCTGCGCGCACATCGATGTCGCCTTGGGAGAGAAGTTTCTGCAGCTGCGAGACGCGTCCGGAACGGCGCAGGATACTGTCGAGCGCCGGAATCTCGCTCAACATTTCATCGCGCAGAAGTGCAAGTTCTTCGCTGGGCTGGCGTTCGGCCGCTTTTCGAACAGAGGTGAGGCGCTCACGCATCAAGCGCGCCCGCGCGTTGCGCTCATCAAGCAGGGAGCCGATGGCAAAAGCTCCCATCGCGACGACCACAAAAGCCATGACGGCAATCAGTCCCAGCATTTTATTCTCCTGGCCCTGCCAGGGTTATACCTCCATTTTGGATTCAAACAGTGCTGGCCGCAGACGGCACCCGGCTATCGCCAGGCGATCCGCAAATTTCGGACGAATCCCGGTGGCACGGAACATCCCTCGCACTTTTCCGCTTTCATCAATCCCCTGGCGCTCGAAGACGAAAATGTCCTGCATGCTGACCACATCGCCTTCCATGCCCGTGATTTCTGAGACGGTGATGACTTTGCGGGATCCATCGGCCATGCGAGCAATTTGAACCACAGCATGAACCGCGGAAGCGATTTGGTGACGCACCGCTCGTTCGGGGATGTTCAGATTGGCCATTGAAACCATATTTTCCACCCGGGCCAGGGCGTCGCGCTGCGAATTGGCGTGGACCGTTGTCAGCGAGCCCTCATGGCCGGTGTTCATGGCTTGCAGCATGTCAAATGCTTCTTCGCCGCGCACCTCGCCCACCACGATGCGGTCGGGACGCATACGAAGACTGTTGATCACGAGTTGGCGCTGCCGCACGGCGCCCTTTCCTTCGATGTTGGGCGGCCGGGTTTCCAGCCGGACCACGTGCTCCTGTTTCATTTGCAGTTCGGCGGCATCTTCAATGGTGACAATACGCTCTGAGTTTGGAATGTAACCGGAGAGCACGTTCAGCAGGGTTGTTTTACCGGCGCCGGTTCCTCCTGAAATGAGCAGATTCAGCCGTCCTTTAACCATGGTGGAGAGTAGCTCCAACATTGGTTCGGTCAGGGTCTTGTTCTCGATCATGTTGCGCGCGGTAATCGGGTCGCGGCCAAAGCGCCGTATGGAGAGGCAGGGGCCATCAATCGCCAGCGGGGGAATAATCGCATTGACGCGGGAGCCGTCAGCAAGGCGGGCATCCACCATGGGCGAGGATTCATCGACTCGCCGGCCTACCCGGGAGACGATGCGATCGATGATCTGCATCAGATGCGCATCATCCTTGAACGACAATCCGGTAAGTTCCAATTTGCCGGCGCGCTCAATATAGACGCGATCGAAGCGGTTCACCAGAATGTCGGAAATGCTGGGATCTTTGAGAAGCGGCTCTAGTGGCCCAAGACCAAAAATTTCGTCCAGGATTTCACGCGACAAACGTTCGCGCTCGGCGAAGCTTAGGGGAACAGCCTCACTGTTAACTGAGTTGCGTATCAGGATGAGGACTTCTTCGCGAGCGGCATCGCCCGCCGTGCGTCCCAATTTTTCGAGATCAAGACGGTCAAGGATCTTACGATGTAGGTCAGCCTTTACCTGCTGGTATTCGGTTCGCTCAAAAGTCTGTAAGTTTGCCATCTTTTCCTAGTTTCCTAAACCGTCTTGAATAGCGACCAGGCCGACCGTTTGACGTCGTCATCATTCTGGGTCAGGGCAGAAGCCAGACCGGTAAACGAGCGTGCGATGTCGGTATGGTTCTGCTGCATCAGGGGTATGCCGCGATCAATCGCCGCGGATACTGCGAAGTACTGATTGGGAATCTTCCACAACAAACTTGCGCCAGCTGCCGCCTCCGCATCCGCCTCGCTGAAACCGGGGATTTTGCGGAATCGATTGAGAACCAACCGAACCCGCTCACGGGAACCGGTGTCGGCTACATACTGCAGCACGCGCGCGGCACTCCACAATGAAGCCACGTCAGTGTGCGCGACCAGCAATACGGTTTCTGAAAGGTTACACACTAACCGGGTAGCTCCATCCAAACGTGTGGACGCGTCTACGACCACGTAGCGGAAATGGCTCACCATCATGTCGAACAACCTGGCGAATTCCGCAGTGGAAGGTTCCAACGCAGCAGGTGTATTCGCCCCGGCGAGCACCTGCAAGCCACCGGCATGACGCGTCATGAAACTTTCAAGCAGGGAACTGTCCAGCCGGTGCAGGTTCCGAATTGCATCGGCGACACTAAATGCGGGTTTAAGATTCAGGTGCAGAGCGGCGTGGCCGAGCGAAGCAATATCCACCAGCCCAACATTACTATGTGCCGATTGCAGTGCCAGAGCCAGGTTAACGGCAATCGTCGTCGCTCCGCTTCCGCCTTTTGCATTTACAACGGTAAAGACCTTGCCTCGGGCTTCGTCTCGCCGTACTTTGCGTTGAGCCGCACTGAGCCGTACGAAGGCTTCCAGCAAATCAGTGGTCGTCGTCGGCCGTTCAATGAATTCGCGGGCTCCGGCCCGCATCGCGTTTACGATCACTTGCGGCTGAGTCATGATGCCGATGGCAAACACCGCACACTGGGGTAGGTCCTGATGTAGAACCTCAATGGCATGCAGAGCCGGGGTGGGATTGTCAGAGGGAATGTCCACCAAGGCCACGCCCGGACCGGCGCTGTGAATTCTGCGCACGACAGGGTCAGTCCCTGCCATTGGAAAACTGGCGCAGCTGTGAACCGTGCGTGCTACGCCGGTGCCGTCCACTAATACCTGGAGGACGGCACGTTGCTCGCTATCTGTGGCGATTATGACGACCGAAAGTTCAGACATGGCCCTACTGCGTAACCCCAAATCTTTCTCAAAGACATAATCCCGCTTGGAACGTCGGCGCCAGGGCGGGTCGTCCACCCGGCGCAATTTTGCCCAACCCGTTATTTGTTTCCCGAAGGCTTCCTTCCATCAAATTTATCTTTGTCCAGCAGCGGCAGCGGATTTTGAGTGGCGCTGGCGGTTGCCCGCTGGCTGAGACCCGCCGCACCGTGCATAAAACCATTAATTCCGCATTGCTCTTCTGGGTGCTTTTGCTCTTAAAGAAGTAACCCAGAATGGGGATATCGCCCAAGCCGGGCACCTTGTTCACGATATTAGTCACGCGATTGTCCATCAATCCAGCAATCACAAAACTCTGGCCATCTTGCAGTTCGAATTCGGTATCAGCGCGACGCGTGCTCAGAGCCGGAACCGTGAAGCCGGAAATCGTCAGCGCGTTGGCGAAATCGAGGGTGCTGACTTCCGGTACAACCCGCAGATGGATATTTCCGCTGGGCATAATTACCGGGGTAAATTTCAGTCGAACACCGAATTCCTTGAACTGAATACTTACCGCCGTAAAGCCCGCTCCCGGTTGCACGATAGGAAAGGGAAACTCGCCGCCCGCCAGGAAACTGGCCTCTTTGCCGTTGACCGCGATCAAGTTCGGTTCCGCAAGGATCTGTAAGAGATTCTTCGTCTCTAACGCTTTGACAACCGCCCCCAAATGAATGTCAGGGCGGAACAGAAAGACATTCAAAAGATCGTTTACAGTGAAGGTGCTTGGGAATGGGCCGGTTGCTGGGCCAGTTGACTGAGTAATCGTTCCGATCCTCGTACCGCCAAATTGTCCGGTTGTAACACTGCCTAAAGTATTGCCCGCACCGGTGCTGAACAGATTTACGCCCAACTGAGTCAAGGCCGAGCGATCCACCTCTGCGAACTTGACTTCGA
>Ga0209471_1000084_pt1 | contig 71968 bp, 48 predicted proteins | sample GraSoiAngelo_128_FD_185885 | JGI IMG/M metagenome (GOLD analysis project Ga0209471, IMG submission 185885) | Grasslands soil microbial communities from the Angelo Coastal Reserve, California, USA - 14_0927_12_20cm (SPAdes) (version 2) | ecosystem: Environmental > Terrestrial > Soil > Grasslands ...
TCCGTCAGAGGAACCAAAGTTAGGAACGTCGCCCGGATCACAGTAGCGATTATCCGCTCCGTCAGATGGGGGCGGTGGTGGTGGCGGAGGCGGCGGTGATGGCGGAGTAATGACCAGGCTGGCGCTAGCCTGTGCCTTGGGGTCAACCAGACTAGTCGCAGTCACAGTCACTGGCTTCGAGCGAGTTACCGATGGCGACCGAAATAGTCCAGAATTAGAGATTGTTCCAGCAGTAGTCGACCAGGACACAGCGGTATAACTGGTATCGCGAACCGTGGCGGTAAACTGCTGAGTGCTTCCGGAAACGAGCCTCATGGCAGCCGGCGATATTGCGACGCTTACGTGCGACCCGCCGTTGGGAGGTTCAACGTTCAAGTTGAGTGTGGTCTCACCGTGATCATCGTCCGCGTCCGTCACCAGTACGGTGAAACCAAATTTTCCGGTTGAGTGCGGCATCCCGGAAAGACTGCCGGTACTGGAGTCCAGGGTAAATCCACGGGGAAGTTTTCCCCCAGTAACAGAGAGTTTGTACGGCGCCGATCCCCCGCGAATCGTAAGAATCGAGTTGTAGGGAGTTCCAACCGTGGCCGGGGGCAGGTTCGTCGAAAGTGTGATCGGCCCGTTAGACTCCTGGCCGGACTTCGAAATCAAGTTCGGACCGAAAGGTCCTCCGGATAGGCTGCAAGCGGCGGACAGAAACGTCAGCAGCAAAACGAGGGCAACCCACGTGACGTTCAAACGTGGAGATCTGGAGATAACGGGTCGCGCTTTGCCACACTCACAAGGGCCGATGGAGGCTGGGGACATCGGGTATTCCTTATTCGGAAAATTGGGGACGTCGAAGGTTCAGTCCTTGAGTGGCACTTTAGTGGCGTTATCAGCGAGGGCATAGATCACGGAGGTCGTGGCCCTTCAGGTCACACAGAAGTACATGCACCTCACAGTGGGTTCGAAACAATGCGGGAGGAGCGAGTGATGTCAGCGAGCGGTTACTGCTACTGGGGAGTTTTGTAAATTCGACTTGGTGACAACGTCGTCGAGAATCGCAGCGAGCCTGTTCGCTACCTGCGCCCAACTGTAGTTCTGTTCTACCAGCTGGCGTGCGGCTAAGCTTATTCGCGTGCGCCGCTCGGAGTCGCGCAGCAGGGTGATCACAGCATCGGCAAATTTTGAAGGATCATCGGCCAACAGCAAATGTTCGGAGTCACGCACCGGCAGACCTTCTGACCCGATTGAAGTGGAAACCACGGGTTTGGCCATGGCCATGGCTTCGAAAATCTTCAAGCGCGTGCCGCCGCCGATGCGCAAAGGCACGATGCAAATCGAACCCCGCGCCATGAATGGACGAATATCTTCCACCCACCCCGTGAGCTCGATGTTGGTTTCCGTAGCGGCAAGCTGCTGCAAACGAGGAGAAGGTTTACGTCCTACAACGCAGAGAGAAACGCCTGGTACCTGCTGCCGAATGAGCGGAAGAATTTCTTTTACGAAATAGAAAATAGCATCTTCATTGGGTAGCCAATCCATGGAACCGGTAAACACCAGCGAATGGGGAGCCGCAGGTTCCGGGTTGGGTTTGAAATACTCCACATCCACGCCGGTCGGGATCACAGTGATCTTCGAAGGATCGAGGAACCTCAAAAACTCGTCGCGGTCATTGTCCGAAACGGCTAGCACATGATCGGCTTTTTGCAGATATCTTCTTTCTGCCGCGGCCATTGTCTTCCATTCTCGCCACGAAAGTGCCTTCCAGAGTGGGTTTCGTGCCACCTCGTAATGTCGCCGCCAGATCATGGCTTCCACGTTATGAGTGAACAATATTTTGGGGCAGGGCCAATCCCAGGGAATCACCCCAACGGGCATGATGAAATCACAGACGATGACATCGTAAGTTTCCTGCGCAAGCAGGTGTTGCAGCGCTCGACGGACTTGCGGTCGGCAAAACTTTGTAATGTTGTAAGGCTCCCGCGAGAATAGGCGAACGCTGTAATCGTATAATTCGCCGAAACTCTTGGCGGCCGGGAGATCGAGTGGAAGGCAGACTACCTGCTGAAAGATAGTCTTCAATTGGGGATGGATGTCATTGGGATGAGCTGGATAAAAAGAAAACAAGGTGATTGAATGATTGCGGGCCAGCTCGCGAAGAATGTTGTAGCTCCGGATCTTGCCGCCGCTGTCGGTGGGAACCAGGCCTCCCGCCTTGACCCAGAGAATTTTCATGGCCGCGGCCGCTTACCAGCAGATCCCTTCATACTTGATTGGCCCTTGGAGACGGCGAGTTTTCTCGAGATTAACGAGGTCGATCACCAGCTGATCAGGACGCAGGTTGCTGAGCGATGCTTTGTTCAGGTCGCGAGTGGCGATGACCACCACCTCGGCGTTAACGAGGACTTCCTCCAGCGTCGGACAAAGTAAGGAGCCGATATGAGGAATGACTTCTTCAATATATTGACGGTTAGAGCCGATCAAACGACCGAGGGCAACGTTATCGTCCCAAATCTGAATCTGGCGTCCTTCGCCGATAAGGCGCTTGGCCAACTGTACTTGCGGACTCTCACGAAGATCGTCAGTCGCAGCCTTGAAGCTGAGACCAAGTATCCCAATTTTCTTCTTGCCGGTTCGTAGAACCATTTCCACGGCGCGCTCCAGGTGCTCTTCATTGCTTGGCAGCAAAGACTCGAAGAGAGGCAGCTTGAGGTCAAGTTCCTTGGCCCGATAGTTGAGGGCGCGAACATCTTTAGGCAGGCAGGAGCCGCCAAAAGCAAACCCCGGTTTGAGGTAGCTGGCGGAGATGTTGAGCTTGGTGTCGGCAGTAAAAATCTCGACGACGGATTCCGCGTCGACAGCAAGCTCCTTAGCCAAGGTGCCAACCTCATTGGCGAAGGCGACTTTTACAGCGTGCCACGCATTGCAAACGTATTTCACCATTTCAGCAGACCGGAAAGAGGTCTCAAAAATGCGGCCCGGCGCCCAGGAGTAGAGTTCCCGCAGGACGCGGCTGTGAGCGGGATCGGCGGCGCCCAGAATGGTAATCGCCGGCTGCAGAAAATCGGCAACGGCAGTTCCTTCGCGCATGAACTCGGGATTCACGCAGACGCCGAAATCTGTGCCCATGCGCTTGTCGCTAGCGTTTTCGAGAGTTGGGATCACAATTGATTCCGCCGTCCCCGGCAGCACAGTGCTGCGCAGTACAACCAAGTGAAAAGTTTTTTTCTTTTTCAGCGCGGCCCCGATTTGACGGCACACCGGTTCGATATGGCCCAGATCGAGCTTGCCATTGCGGAGACTCGGCGTACCAACACATAAAAAGGAAATTTCAGTCTTGAGGACTGCCGCCTCTGCATCCGTAGTAGCGTGCAATCGGCATGCCTTGTGACAATCAGCAAATAACTCGCTGACTCGTGGCTCGACGATTGGGCTATGGCCCGCTTCCATTGCCTCCACTTTAGAGGAGCTCAGATCTACGCCAAGGACGTGATTCCCCTTGTGCGCGAGACATGCCGCGGTGACCGCGCCGACGTAACCCAGGCCGAAAACGCTAACTGAACCCTTCATACGAACGCCTAATCCTCGATCACTGCGCGCCACCTGATTGGTGCTGGCTCATGGAAGAGCCTTCATTCAGGTCTCATTTTCAATAATTTAGATCGGCTGCCTGAATGTGAAGAATCATTCCTCGCGAGACTGCTATTGAGCACCGGGGTGCACACGCGAAGGAGGTTTCCTCCCGAATAGAGGAAAATAACAGGTAGTATTTAAACTGTCGAGCTTGCTTTTGGAACAACACATGCTGCCCCGCTTGATTACTAACGTCAAGTAGATCAAAGGGATGACCGTCACCCCCTCAAATCAGGAGTTTGCAATCACCCACCAGGCCGATCCACAGGGACCAGGGACCGCGGCGCTTCCGCAGGCAAGGCCGGAGGCATTCCAGCGGCGAAAGGTTTTTTTCCTGGTGGACTCATTCAATGTGGGGGGTACTGAAAGCCAGGCTGTGGAATTAGCGCGACGTATGGATCCGGCTGCGTACGACCTGACGGTGGGTTGTCTGAAGAAGGAAGGGCCACTACTGGATCGGCTGCAGAAGTCTTCGATTCAGGTAATCGAATTTTATCCCCAGGGCGGTATCGATTCGATCGGCGGTGCGCGGGAGATGTTACGGCTCGCTGCTTTTTTAAGAAGGGAACGTTTCGAGGTTGTGCACACTCACGATCTGTGGTCGAACCTGCTGGGTGTGCCGGCGGCACGAATGGCTCGCGTTCCGGTGATTGTCTCCAGCCGGCGCGACCTGTCGCAATTCGCCTGGTACAAAACAAGCCGCCGCGTATGGTTGCGTCGCATACAGAATCTGTCGAACATTGTGCTGGCCAATGCAAACTCCATCCGCGAGGGCTTGATTGCAGAGGACGGATTCGCGCCAGAAAAAATACGAGTCATCCGCAACGGCGTAGAAACGGAAACAATTCAGACGACGGCGCGAGACCGCGAACGCCTATTCCCGGGAATCGGTAACAGCAAGCTGGTGGTGCTGGTTGGAAATATGCATTCTGACGTAAAGGGCCACCCTTGGCTCATCGAGGCAGCTCAAACTGTGGTTCGGGAATTTCCGTCAACCCGGTTTGTACTTGTGGGGGATGGCCAGGACAGAAAGAAATGCGAAAATCAGGTAGCCAACTTGGGATTGCGGCAGAATTTCCTTTTTCTCGGCCGCCGCAAGGATGTTCCTGAGATTCTTGCGTGCTGCGACGTTGCCGTACTGCCCTCGCGGGCTGAGGGTTTACCGAACGCTGTGCTCGAGTATCTCGCGAGCGGGTTGCCCACGGTGGCCACTGAGATCGGCGGGATCACCGAAATCATTCAGGATGGAAACACGGGTGTGCTGGTTCCGCCGGAGAATTCTGACGCTCTGGCCAGGGCGGTGGCGCGGCTGTTGCGTGATCCTGAACTGTCCCGAAAACTGGGCCGAAGTGGTCGGGAGTATGTTCAGCGAAATTTCAGTTTTGAGCGGCTGGTCCGCGAGGTAGATGCTCTTTATACCGAACTGCTAGAGTCGCGCGGCCATTCAAGCCGCATGAACAGTACGTCGCGCTGGTCGCAACGGCGCAACGCACTCGCGCAACGGTGGAAACATCGAATGACGCGGCTGGCCGCGATGAATCGAGATGAACTTCTCGACCGGGCGCGGCAATACTTGTCCGCCCGCGCCGACGGGTTGCGCTTCCGGCTAGGATTAGATTTTCCATCCGAAATACATAACGGCACGACGACAAAACACCCCGGGTTCTTTTTTCGGCCTGAACAGGTGCTGTCGCTATGCGGCGTGCTCAAACAGCGCATGCCCAATCAAGTGGATCAAATTGTCCGCCAGGCTGAGCGCATCTGCCGTCATCACTTTGATCTACTGGGCTACGAAAATATCGATTACGGGAACGAAATCGAGTGGAATTGCGATCAGGTGCACGGCAAGCGAGCTCCGGGAAAACCGTGGTTTCAGGTCCCCTATCTCAATTTTCAAGAAGTCGGCGACAGCAAGATTACCTGGGAGCTTAACCGCCACCAACATTGGGTGACGCTTGCCAAAGCCTATCGCTTGAGCGGCGACGAACGCTTCGCGAATGAAATATTCCGACAATGGCAGCACTGGCACAGCGCCAATCCCTATCCGATCGGGATAAATTGGGCCAGCAGTCTGGAGGTGGCCTTCCGCAGCCTTTCCTGGCTGTGGGTATATTTTCTGCTGGCAGATGCTCCAGTCACGCCCAGCGGCTTCCGGTCGGAGTGGTTGCGGGCATTGGAAATCAACGGACGGCACATCGAACGGTATCTATCAACGTATTTCTCCGCCAACACTCACCTGTTGGGGGAGGGCGTAGCACTGTTTTTCATGGGAGTGCTGTGTCCAGAGCTGGCTGCTGCGGAACGATGGAAGCAACGAGGCCTGGAGGTCGTCTTGCGCGAAGCGGAGCACCAGGTGCAAGCCGACGGGCTGCATTTTGAGCAGTCGACTTATTACCATGTGTATGCGCTTGATTTCTTCCTGCACGCGGCGATCCTGGCATCGGTCAATGAAATTCCTCTTCCTAAAAAATTCGAACTGAAGTTGGAGAAGATGCTGGATGCGCTCCTGCTGTTGAGCCGACCGGGAACACCGGCCCAGCTTGGTGACGATGATGGTGGCCGCCTTTTCGACCCGCGCCGCAACCGGAGCGAGCACATGCTCGATCCTCTGGCCACCGGCGCTGTTCTTTTTGGCCGTGGCGATTTCAAGCTGGTTTCGGGAGGCTTGCGGGAAGAGACACTTTGGCTGCTCGGCTCGAATGGAATCGATGAGTTCGACCGGATATCGGAAAAAGTGTTAGACAACAATTCAGTTGCGCTGCCGGCTGGCGGGATCTATCTGATGACGAGTGCGGAAGCGGGGTATCAGCTCATGGTGGATGCCGGACATCACGGGGCAATTACTGGAGGCCACGGGCACGCCGACGCACTCAGCGTCTGCGTGAATTGCAAGCAGGGCCCGCTGCTCATCGATCCCGGGACATTCGAGTATGTGGGAAGCGACTCGAGCCGCGATCAGTTTCGCGGCACCGCTGCCCACAACACTTTGCAGATTGATGGGTTGAATCAGGCGGAGCCAAAAGGACCGTTCGCGTGGGTTCGATTGCCGAATGTGAAGCGAGAGCGCTGGATCAATGGTGACCACTTCGATCTGTTTGCGGGCACTCAGGATGGATATGCACACCTGGAACATCCGGTGATTCATTGCCGATGGATATTCGGTTTGAAGTCCCGTTTCTGGCTGGTTCGAGATGTCGCGATGGGAAGAGGGCAGCATCGCTTGGATCTTTTCTGGCACTTGGACCCCGGTCTAAGACAGGGCCGCAACGGCAGGGAGATTTTCCACGCTGAGAATGGCGGGCAAGGATTGGGATTGCTAACTGCCCACGGGCATGATTGGTCCCAAGAAGTTTCCGAGGGCTGGTGGTCTCCCGCTTACGGGCGTAAAGAACCGGCGCCGGTTGCGCACTTTGGTACTGTGGCAGAACTGCCCACGGAATTTGTAACTTTATTGGTTCCGGGGGTTGAGAAGGGGGAGCAGGAACTGGGTAAGATCGTGCGGATTGAAGGCAGCAGCATTGCGAAGGTCTGTGGATACCGGTATCGAACATCGTCGGAAGAAGAGCATTGCATCGTCTTCGGGACCGCAGGTGAGCATTGGACACTAGGACCCTGGCGTAGTGATGCGGAATTTATGTATTGGGGAGTGGAACGGGACGGCCTGACTCGTACTCTAATCTTCTGTAACGGAACTTATGTCGAGAACAGCGGGCGACGCATCGTTTCTTCAAAGCAGCGGATCACAAGGTGTGAGCTAATGGGCAAAGGCAAAGAGACGACGGTACACTCTTCAGAAAAGGAATCAATTGTGGTGCATGATTCGTTAGAGGGCATTCCGTCAGAGTTGGAAGCAGTGTCACTGGTGAGCACCTTACCCGATTCAAAGACAGGGTCGCAAGAGATGCCCTCCGGCAGGACAGGCGTTTAGACATGTGCGGGATCTGCGGAATCTTACATACCGATCCTCAGCAGCGGGCAGAGCGCAGCACGCTGGCCAGGATGAACCAGCAGATCGTGCATCGGGGACCTGATGACGATGGTTTCTTTGTGGAAGGGAATGTTGGCCTGGCCATGCGCCGGCTGAGCATCGTCGATCTCAAGACTGGGCATCAGCCGATTTCGAATGAAGACGCGAATATCTGGATTGTCTTCAACGGCGAGATCTACAACCATGGACAGTTGCGAGTTGATCTGGAAAATCGCGGTCACCGCTATCGTACGAAGAGCGACACTGAAACCATCATCCACTTGTATGAGGAATACGGCGCCGACTGTGTTAAGTATTTGCGCGGCATGTTTGCTTTTGCCATTTGGGATGCGCGAAAGCGGCGCCTCTTTGTGGCTCGCGATCGCCTCGGTATCAAACCTCTCTACTACTACTGGAACGGCAAAACATTTCTCTTCGGCTCGGAGATCAAGACCATCCTGACATATTTCGGGATGAAGGCTGAGTTCAACCAGAGCGTACTGGCGGAGTATTTGGCCTTCGGCTACATCGCTGGCCCGCACACAATGTTCAGCGGCATTCAAAAGCTCCTACCTGCCCACACCTTGCAACTTGACGAGAATGGCGAACCAGAAATCAACTCCTACTGGGACCTCTCCGTTGCCGCGGATAGCGGTGGTCGTCCCCAAACTTACTACGTAAGAACTTATCGCGAAATGCTGGAAGAATGTGTTTCCAGCCACTTGATGAGCGACGTCCCGCTGGGCGTATTTCTCAGCGGCGGACTGGATTCGAGCGCGGTTGCCGCCCTGACTACGAAGATTCGTCGCGCGCCGATTGAGACATTCTCGGTCGGGTATGGCGAAGAAGCCTACAGCGAACTTCCTTATGCGCGACAGGTCGCGCAGCATTTGGGATCGAGGCATCACGAAATACGAATGCGCCGCGAGGAATTTTTTGATGCGCTTCCCAGGTTGATCTGGCACGAGGATGAGCCGATCGTGTGGCCATCAAGTGTCTCACTTTATTTCGTGGCACGGCTGGCACGCGAGCGCGTCACTGTAGTGTTAACCGGCGAAGGCAGTGACGAGACCCTGGGCGGATACACAAGATATGCGTGGACGATGATGAATTCGCGCATGGATCGAGCCTATCGCACGCTCACGCCGGATAGGCTGCGGAAATTGGTGCGGCAGGGAATCAATGCAGGTCCGCTGGGGGCAACGGCGCGCCGCAAATTAGGCCATACTTTTCTGGGACGGGACGGAGTATCGTGGTCGTCCTTCTACTTCGATAACTTCTACTCGGCCTTCAGCGGCGCGGAGCAGGACGAGCTGCTGACGGAGGACGCTAAGAGCACCGCGGGCGACGCGTATTCCGGTTCCATGGAATACTGGGAATCATCTTCTGGCGATTTATTGCACCGGCTGCTCTACACCGACATCAAGACCTATCTCGTGGAGCTGCTGATGAAGCAGGACCAGATGAGCATGGCGGCATCCATTGAGAGCCGTGTGCCTTTTCTGGATCACGTTTTGCTCGAGTTTGCGGCCAGGATTCCCACGCAATTTTCCATCAAGGGACAGGCGGGGAAATGCATTCTCAAGTCCGCCGTGAAAGACCTGTTGCCGAAATCGATTATCGACCGGAAGAAAGCAGGATTCCCGACCCCATGGGCATACTGGTTGGAAGGACCACAACTCGGAGATCTCGAACGAATTCTGCTGGAGCCACGAAGCCTGGAACGAGGGCTGTTCAAGCCGGAAGTAATGAAGCGTCTGTTTGCGGAACATCGCGCCGGGCGCGCTGATCATGGCAATCGCATCTGGCGGCTGCTGAATCTTGAGCTTTGGCAGCGCGTCTTCATTGACGGTGAAATGCCCGCGCAAGAGCGAGAGTTACAGCAGAACCTGGTTTCTGTGGCGGCCCCTCCTGTGGTTCCGGGAGCTTGAGTCTGAGCGAGACAACGGCCGACAATTATTCGGAACAAACAATCCGAGCCTGCATTCCAAACCAATAATGCTAAGGGTAATCAAGCGCACAGCCTTGCACATGATCAAAGCCGCGGGGGTATTCGGGCTGGTTCGTGACAGCGAGTGGCGCCAAAGACGGCTTTTGATTCTTTGCTATCACGGTATTTCACAGCAGGATGAACACCTGTGGCGGCCGGCTTTGTACCTTGAGCCGAAGACGCTTGAGCAACGGCTCAAGATGCTCAAGGATGGCGGCTATGCTGTCCTGCCTTTCGGAGAGGCAGTTCACCGGCTCTATGAAAACGATTTGCCGCCACGCAGTGTTGCCATCACGTTCGACGATGGGACGTATGATTTCTATAAGCATGGATATCCTCTTCTGAAAAGCTATGGCTTCCCAGTCACGGTATACCAGACCACCTACTACACAGACTATTCCCGCCCAATCTTTAATTTGATTTGTTCTTACATGCTGTGGAAACGGCGGGGAAGCATAGTGGATGCAGGAAAAGAATTGGGACTAGATTCGCCACTTGATCTGACGACCTCACACAGTCGTTTTCTGGTGGAACGCCAACTGGTTCAGAATGCTCTTCGCGACAATTTGGATGGGAAGAAGAAAGATGAGATTGCCGCTGGTCTCGCGAAACTTCTCAATATTGATTACTGCGAATTGGTGAGTAGACGCATGCTCCAGCTCATGAATCCAACGGAAGTGGCTGAACTGGCGACCCAGGGAGTCGATTTCGAGCTTCATACTCATCGCCACCGTACTCCTCAAGATGAGTTATTGTTTCGCAAAGAAATCAGTGACAATCGAAAACGTATTCAGGAAATAACAGGATCTATTGCTCTACACTTCTGCTATCCGAGTGGTGTCTACGCCGTGCCGTTTCTTGATTGGCTCAAAGCGGAGCGCGTGATCTCCGCGACAACCTGTGATGCTGGCCTCGCAACGGCGCAAACCGAGAAACTGTTATTGCCGCGAGTCGTGGATGTTTCCGGCCGAACTCCGATTGAGTTCGAAAGCTGGCTGACGGGCGCGGGTTCGCTGCTGGCGTTCCGCCGGAAGGCTGCACAGAAATATGCTCCGCCCACCGACTAAGTGCGAGCTGCTAGGAGCGGCGGGCGCTCTCTGGCAGGTGGTTATTTACCAATGCAACCAATGCACCCTGAAGATGAGGCCCGCAAGCCAATAAACCGGAGAGCAGTGGAGATTTATTGTTACACCGCAGTGGGGTATCGTCCAATGTGCGCACCACTCCGCCAGCACTCAGTACCAGCGCCGCACCGGCAGCAACGTCCCATTCATTTTTCGGCGTCAGGGTGAAGGTGGCATCGGCCAATCCTGCCGACACAAGAGCAAGCTTGTATGCAACCGAACCCATCGGTTTGATTTTGAAGGCGGTGTCAGTGAACTGCCGCCATTCACCGCGCTTTACTTCGCTGCGGCTGGCGAGCACCAGGGCGCCATCGAGGGTTTTCTTCTGGCTGGGCTGTGCCCGATTGCCGTTGTACGTAACCCCATTTTCTAACGAGCCAATAAAAATCTCGTTGGTTGCGGGATTGCAAATTCCGCCAGCCACGGGACAGCCATTCTCCACCATCGCAATCGATACGCAAAACTCAGGAATTCCCGCAACAAATTCGCGGGTGCCATCCAGCGGATCGACTACCCAAACTCTGTTCTTGGAGAGACGCGAGGCGTCATCCACACTTTCTTCTGAGAGCCAGCCCTCGCCATCCCGCAACAGGTGTTCACGGAGAACTGCGTCAACCTGGCGGTCAGCCTCGGTGACCGGGTCATGCCCAATTTTGTACTCGATCTCGATAGCACCGGGGGTAAAGCGGCTGAGAACCTTGCGCGCAGCCTCCAAACCCGCATGGATGCGTTGCAGTGTTTCCGAGTTTGAGGAACGATTCATGATGTCCTTAAGAAAAGTTTTGTTCCAGTCAAGCCCAAAGCATCCTGGCGCCGGTAGCCAGAAGCACAGTGCAGAGAATGCGACGAAGCCAGAGTACCGGGACCCGCGTGCTCAGATGAGAACCCAACAATCCGCCGGGAATCGATCCAATCAGCAAAGCCCCGACCAGCTTGGGATCAACGTTTCCCAGGCGGAAATGCAAAAAACTGGTAACCCCGGTCAATATGATTGCATGAACAATGTCAGTGCCCACCATTACCTTCGGCGGAAAACTATAAAAAAGTAACAATAACATCATGATGATGCTGCCGGAACCTACAGAGGTCATGCCCACCAGGAAGCCCGCCAGAAGCCCAATGATGGCCATCCCCAAGAATGATTTCATGGTTGGAGGGCGGTTGGTGACACGGTCTTCGATGCGTTGCTGAAACAGTAGCAGTGTGGGAATGCAGACCAGTAAGAGCCCGACGGCCGACTTGATGAAGTCGTTGACCCCGGTTCCATAAATTGTCCGCAAATGAGTAAGAAAGCCAACCCCAGCGATCGAGCCAGGAATGCTGCCCACCGCAAGCGCCAGCACCACTTTGCGGCGGACAGTACCTTTGCTCAGGTGCAGCCAACCCGCGCCAATCTTCGTGACGAAATTGAACAAAGCATCGGATCCGACCGCCATGATGGCCGGCACCTTAAGAACGAAAATGAGCAGCGGCAACAGGAGCACACCGCCGCCCAGTCCGGTGAGGCCGATGAGGGTGCCTACCAGAAATCCGATCAAGATCTTGAGTGTTATTGCAGGCATGAAAGACGCGCCGTAGCCTTAATCCCGAAGCTCATGGTCCTGTCGCCGCAGCCCAGCGTCAGCATAGTCTCGATCCACGACGGACAAATGGAAGGCCGTCGCCAGATGTCGTCCGCTATTTCCCCTGTCCATTTACCCCGATAAAGCCCTGTTGTTCAAGGTGAAGAATAATTTCCTGAGCGGCCTCCTCAGGCGACAGGTCGGCGGTGTTGATCACCACTTCCGCGTCTGCCGGAGTTTCGTAGGGGTCGGAAATACCAGTGAATTCCTTGACGATTCCCGCCCGCGCCTTGGCATACAGTCCTTTACGGTCGCGTTGCTCACAGACCTCCAGGGGGGTAGCGATATGAACCAGGACGAAGCCGCCGAAGGGCTCGATCATCTGACGCACCGCCTTGCGGACCGCATTATAGGGAGCGATGGGGGCGCAGATGGCGATGCCGCCGTTCTTGGTAATCTCCGAGGCGACATAGCCGATGCGGCGGATATTGATGTCGCGATGCTCCTTGGAAAAACCCAGCTCTGACGATAAGTGTTTGCGGACAAGGTCGCCATCAAGCAACGTAACTGGGCGCCCGCCGGTCTCCAAGAACTTGGTGAGCAGCACATTGGCGATGGTCGATTTGCCCGATCCTGAAAGCCCGGTGAAGAAAATGGTTACTCCCTGCTTGTGCCGTGGCGGATAGCTACGGCGCAGTTCTTGAACCACTTCGGGATAAGTGAACCAGCTTGGGATTTCGCGGCCTTCATTCAAGCGCTGGCGCAAATCGGTGCCCGAAAGGTTAAGAACGCGTGCGCTCTTCGGTACTTCGTTGTCGGGCACATACTGATCCTGATCCTCGAGGTACACCATCATGTTGAAAGGCACCATAGCGACGCCGATATCCGCTTCGTGCTTGCGGAAAAGTTCCTGAGCTTCGTAAGGGCCGTAAAACGGTTTGCCGTCACTGTCGTTGCCCGGGCCAGCGTGATCGCGTCCCACGATCTGATGGGTGCAACCATGGTTCTTGCGGATGATTCCGTGCCAGATTGCTTCGCGCGGCCCTCCCATACGCATGGCCAGCGGAAGCATGGCAAGCTTCACTGTTCCTGGCGGGTACTTCGAGAGCAGCAACTGATAGCAGCGGACGCGGGTGTAATAGTCCACGTCGCCGGGTTTGGTCATGCCGACGGAGGGATGCAGCAGCAGATTCGCCTCCACCTGCTTGGCAGCGCGGAAGGTCAGCTCCTGGTGAGCGCGGTGCATGGGATTGCGAGTCTGGAATGCCACCACGCGACGCCAGCCTAAGCGCGCAAACTCCGCTCGCAATTCGGCCGGTGTCAGACGCAATGCGCGGAAATCATAGTGCGAAGGCATTTGCACGCCTTCGACTCGGCCACCTACATACCAGGGATTGCCTTTATTCAGCACATAATCCACGCCGGGGTGAACCATGCTGGTGGTACCAAAGACCGCCTTGGCTTCCGCCTTGCGGTCGGGTTGCCACACATCCTCGACGTGCAGGACGGCGAGCATCACGCCTTCGGGATCGCGCAGCGCAATCTTGCTGGTGCCTGGGGTCAGCTTTTTGGCGAATTCTTCGCTGACATCGAGATTGATGGGCATTGGCCAAAGGGTATTGTTGGCGAGCCGCATCTTGTGGCAGACGCCCTCGTAATCAGCACGCGTCATAAATCCGTGCAGCGGTGAAAACCCGCCGCTGATGAGAAGTTCCAGATCGCAAAGTTGGCGTGGGGTAAGGTCCCACGAAGGCCACTCGCGTGAGTGCGCTTTAAGTTCCGCGCTGCGTTCGGCAGGGGCTATAAGATTTACTAGTTCATTACCGTGTGGTGCAATCAGATGGCTGGTTGAAGCGATCAAATCCGTGAACCTCCTGGGTTCGGTTGTGTTCCAGACTTCTATTTTTGCCTGGATAAATTCCAGACGATACGAATGGTTTAACTTGCAGAACTGAGGGGAAGGCGTTTTTTCCTGCCAAAGTGCTGCTTCCAACGCCGGCGAACAGAATTTTGCTTGGTTGGACTGCGTTAAGTCAAATGGACTGCAATTCAGATACCTTCAGAGGAGTTCGCGTTCGAGTTATCGTGCTAAGAACTAAGGATTTGTAGATTTTATCATCGCCTGGCGTTGTGCAGGTGAGACCAGGTGAAAAAGTTTGCGTTAAAGTTGGTCGGATTGCCTCGAGGGGGGTTAACGGATGATGCCAATTTTTGCAACTCAGCACGGGCGGTACCAAGATGACACCCGGTTGTGGATGTCACCAGAGACCAGTTCCTCCCATAGTATTCTGGATTGGAAGTAAGGTGGCCGCGGGATGCCGGTTCCGACTCAGTGCCAGGTTACTGAATAATTGATGCTTAAAAATTGGATGCAACGGGGCTTAGTCGGTAGCGGGGTCACACGGTTGGCAGGACGGCTGGCAGGACCAGGAGTCGCCATCCTTATGTATCACTCGGTGATGGACGATCCGTTGCAAGCCGCCAGCACTCTAGGCGGTATCGTCCATTCGACGAAGGTTTTTCGCGAGCAAATGGAACTGATTGCTCGCGATTACAATACCCTGACTTTGGCTGATGTTTTGCTTTTTGTGCAAGGGGAAAAGGAACCTCCGACCCGGTCGGTGGCAATTACCTTTGACGATGGGTACGCTGACAACTTCGAAGTCGCTATGCCGGTGCTCGATCAAACTGGCGTACCCGCCGCTTTCTACGTGGTGGTGGACTGTGTCGAAAACGCGAGACTGCCCTGGCCTGCGCGACTGCGTTATGCGTTCTACACCACAAAGAAGAGCACTTGGGCGGAATCGAATGGAACTCTCTGGCCGTTGAAGAGTTTCGAGCAGCGGGACGGCGCCTTTCTGAAGGCCTGCGATGACTGTTGCCAACTGGCGGGCGCAAGGCAGGAACAATTCGTGAGCGGGATCGAGCGTGACCTGGATGCGGAGTTTCGCTCTGCCGAGAACCCCATGATGACCTGGGACCAACTGTGCGGACTCACACGAAGGGGTCATATCTTGGGTTCGCATACCATGACACATCCCAACATGGCATACCTGCCCGACGCAGATTTACAAATTGAGTTTGCTGAATCGAAGCGCAGTTTGGAAGAACGTCTAAACTCGCCGATAGATCATTTTTCCTATCCGTGTCCAGCGCTCTCTCCGCACTGGCGCGATCGAACGGTCGAAGCGAGTGCTCAAGCCAAGTACCGTACTGCCGTGACCACGAATGGAGGTCCAGTTCGCAGGAACCATAATCCACTCTGCCTGCGTCGTGTGCGTCCCACGAAAGACATTGAGGGGCTACGGTGGAATCTGGAATGCACATTCCTGGGGCGCTCGGTATGAAGGGTGAGGTGCCCGAGCTAACGGTTCGTGTGTATCACGATCTCGATGTTTTGCGGACCTTGGTTCCTGCCTGGGATGAGTTGTTGTCTGTATATCCCACAGCAACCACGTTTTGTAGCTGGGAATGGCTTTCTTCATGGTGGCGAGCGTTTGGCGGAGCGCGTCAACTGCTGGTACTGGCGTTTTACGATCGATCCCCAAACAATCAGGGCAAGCTGATTGGGCTGGCTCCTTTATCCGTAGAACGGCATCGCATCGCAGGCCCAGCCTGCTTGCGGAAGATTCGCCTGATGGGAGACGGCAGCGGTGATTCGGACAATCTGGACATGCCGGTTCGGCCTGGTTGGGAAAAGCAGTTTGCAGTCGCGCTTCATCGATATCTTAGCGATCAGAAGAGCCTCTGGGATTTTTGCGAGCTGAATACGTTGCCGGCTGATTCTCCCGGCGCGGAAAGCCTTCGCCGATACTTGCAGACTCAGCGGTGGCATGTATTGCAGTATCAACGGGTCGCGTCAGCGATTGCTTTACCCGACAACTGGGAAGGATATCTTCGTCAGCTTTCGAGCGAAGATCAGAAGAACCTCAGCCGCTACGCACGGCGGTTGGAGAAGCGTTATCAGACGCGCATCTATCGCTGCACACAGGAGAGCGAGTTAGCTGCGGTTCTCGAAGCACTATTCCAATTGCATCAGGAGCGCTGGCAGGCTGCCGGGGAAGCGGGCAGCTTTGCATCTGAGGAGCGCAGACGCTTTTACTATGACTTGAGTCGTTTGCTTCTGGCGCGGAGCAGTCTGGAACTATGGGCGCTGGAACTGAATGGGAGGATTGCCGCGGTGCAGTACGCCTTTCGCTACGGGAAGACGGTGTTTCAGCTTCAGGAAGGCTTTGATCCAGAGCGTTCGTCGGACCGCGTCGGTTTCGTACTGCGGGGACACGTGATGAAGCAACTCATCGAGGAAGGCGTACGGAAATATGACTTTCTCGCGGGCGTGCCGGGCTATAAGGCGCGCTGGTCAGCCCAAGTGGGGCATTATGTGAATTGTCATTTCGCCCGGCCGCTCACTTTAGGAAGTGGATATCTGAGTGCCGTACACAACGCAAGAGCGGGGAAGGAATGGCTGCGAGGGAATGTTCCAGAATCGATCTGGAATTTGCTGCATAGAGTGAACGTCGGGGTGCGAGGTAAATCGTCCCGGGAGGTGGAGCCCAAGATAGCTGAACCAGAGGCCTCATCACCGCAAACCGCTCAGTCGAATCCGATCAAGCAAGCCGAGGGTGGGAAGATAGCGGTGGATGTCGACAAGCAGTCGCGTTGATATATTTCTACCCGCCGGAGCGGACAGTTTCATCTTGTTGCGAAGATAGCGCGGCCTGTTCTGTACTCAGCTTGTACCCAAGATTTTGCATGGCGGCACCCCAGGGAGACTCAATTTCAGCCACTGATCTGGGTGAAAGTTCAGACTTCCATCCGCCAGCGGAGGCCGCGCGCACAAATGGTTTGTCCTGACGAGTGCTTCTGGTCAACGCCCAATGATGAGATTGGCGCTTTTCCAAAGCCCTCATATGGTCCGCGGAACTCAGTTCGACCGCTGTTCGCAGCCTTTCGGGGGTTGCTTCGAGATCTAAGAGTGAAGCCACCCTGGCCAGTTCAAGTTCGGTTCGGGCAAGCATATCCTCGTAGCGCAATAGCACGAAATTTCGCTGACCTTCTCGCATTGCCGTCCAACTTCTCACGTGATCGATCCATGAGGCGGCCCACCCCCATTGAATGTCGAACTCTGCCGCAATAAAGCGAGGAACAAATTTCTCGATGGGATAGTCCTGGGAAATGCTTTTGCGCTTAATCGCATAGTGATAATAGGAGACGGCCACGTCGCGTGGATCGCGGACGATATAGATGATGCGCTGGTAGCGTGGGTCGAAAGACTCGTGACTCTTGAGAATGCGTGGGCGATCGAGAGCGCGCAAAACCCGATCAGGAAACAGATAGATTTCGGGGATGCGCGATTCGACATTCGCGAACGTAATGGGGTCGTCCTGATAAACAAGGTTTCCGATCAGGAAGCGGGCCCAGGTGTTACCTGATCTGGGATACGACACGATGAATATGTCGTCAGGAAAAACTGTAAGCGCCCGCCCGGCAGGCTTCTTGCCAAGCAAAATCCGCCAAGCTTCTCCCAGTGCTCGAAACATCCTCGGCATCACTTTTCCTTTTTGGAAGCAATTCCAACTGAGCCTTCATGTTCTTCTGGTTTGCTGTAAGAACGAAACGGATCGCGAAGACGAGCAGGCAACAGTCTCTTGGCCACAGACGCGGCGTCGGATGCAAAAACGTTCTTCACAGCACGACCCGCTTCCCAGATTGCCGGCCACGGATCAGCCAGGGACCACAAAGCATCACGGACTGGGGGCAAAAAGTCCATCGCTGAGCTCATCAAATCACGGCGCAGGGACGAAGCATTCAGCTTTAAAGACGCCGGCAGAATGCCGCGCACGCGGCGGATATAACCGGCGTCCCAGCGCCAGCGCATCCCCACAACGTAGGAAGAGGGCACCTGCGGCGTCTCATCGTGTGCGAGTTGCCATTGATAGAAAGGGAAATCGATGCCCGCCTGAATGGGCAGCGAGAGTGTGCCCCAGTAGCGTCCGTTGATTTCCATCAGCGCAGCCTGACCATCCGCGGGATTCCAGCGGAATTCGACCATGGCCGCGCCGTCCCATTCGATTTCCCGAAGTAAGTCGTGCGCTTTTTCGACCAGTTCCTGATTGAGTGGCTCGCTGAGGGCAAGGACGGCGACGCCTCCGGTGTGCGGATTTTCCTTCAGACGACGATGTTGGAATGCCGCGATTTGCTTGCCCCGGTGAATCAGGATTTCTATCCCTATACCCGCACCTGGGCAATATTCCTGCAAAATGGCGCCGCTGAGTTCTCCGGATTGCACGGCGTCGCCCAGCTTTTCGCGAGAATGGAAATAGCGAACCTTAAACAATTCCTGAGAACCCTTGCTTCGAGGCTTGGCGACCACAGGAAAACTAAGTGAATCCGCTATTTCTTCCAGATTGGCAGCCTCAGAAATGAGGTACTCGCCCGGAACACGGATACCGCAGCGTTGGGCGATTTCCAAAGTAGTTTGCTTATTCAAAACCCGATCGACTACGAGTGGTGGCGGGCACGCCACATGGGTCAGTTCGCTCAAGTGATTGTAGTGAGATGAAATTGCCGACAGTGCTGCGTCGGTGGCTGGAATAAGCATGTCGACGTTGCTCTCGTGAATAAGCGACGAAAGAGCGTCAACGAAATGATCCGGCGTCTCGCAGTAGCTTGGCAGGCGAACGAAGTGGGTGATCGCACGGGATGATATGCGCGGCTCCTGTGCAGATAGAGCTGCAACCATCACCGGAATATGGTGGCGATGCAGAGAACGCGCGATGGGCACACTGATTCGAGGCTCTACGCCTAAGACCAGGACCGGCTGCTTCTCAAGGGCCGTTTTCAAAATGTTGCCGCCAGGCGATTCAAATTCGGAAGCCAATATCTACGAACGAACCAGCGCAGTGTGTTCATCCGGGGCGGGCGGCGTAGTCGCGAGTTCGTATCCGAGCGTCTGCATAAGCGATCCCCACGAAGCTTCGATCTCTGCAACAGACTTGGCCGGAAGCGCGGAACGCCAGCCGCCAGCTTTGGCGTCCCGCACAAACGGTTTGTCCTGTCGCGTAGACTTGGTGAGTTGCCAGTCTTTCGCTTGCGATTTCTCCATCTTACGCATGTGATCTGCGGAACTTAACTCGACGGCACGCGCCAGGCGCGTCGGTGATGCCTCGAGATTAAGGAACGCGGCCACCTTGCTGAGTTCGCGTTGCGGATTCTCCAGCATATCTTCATAGCGCAGCAGCAGGAACTTGCGATTGTGTCGCATGGCAAGCCAACTGGCTACGTTGTCGTACCACGATCCCCATCGTGGGTCAGCCAGCAGGCCGGAACCGAAGGTTCCGCTCATGAACTTGGGGACAAATTCTTCAATAGGACAGTTATCCGGTAACAGCTTTACCTTGATGGAATAGTGATAAGCGGAAACCGTGACGTCCCTGGGATCGCGGACAATGTAAATGACCTTCTTATACCTGGGATCGAAACAGTCGTGACTCTTGAATATCCGTGGCAAGCGGTGCAGTTGACGGTCGGAAAAAATGTAGACGGAAGGAATGCGGTACTCGATATTCGCGAATGTGACGGGCTCATCCTGATAGATCAGGTTGCCGAGCAGAAAGCGCGTCCAGGTGTTGCCCGACTTAGGATAGGAGACGATGAAAAGATCATCGGGAAAGACAGTCATGCGGCGGCCTGCGGGCATACGGTGAAGAAGAAAAGCAGCCGTCTGCTGCAGATGCGCAGCCATCTCACGAACTCTGCTCTTCTTTTTCAAGATATGCTCCACCCGCCTATCCCCAGCGCGTATGACGACGAGGTTAATGCCTTTAAGTCCCAAGCCGGAAGAGGCACTCGCCGTTGTTTGTTCAAATTGAAACAGCGCTCTCTGATCTCAGTGTACTTCCAGCCTGCTGGGATATCAGCCCTTCCGCCAGCCTCTGAATACAAATTCGCAATACGGCATAACATTCCCGCGTGACTTGCAAGTTTCCGGTATATGGATCCGGAATCTCACGATAACGCAGGGGCCGGTCCGCATATGCGCTGAGCATGAATATTTTGTTTTTGGCGGCGGGGTAGAGTGCCAGCAATTCGGCCTTGTGCAAAAAATCCATGGCAAAGATGACATCTGCGCGTTCAACCATCTCTGGCGTCAACCGCTGGGCGCGATGCTCAGTTAAGGAAATACCGATCTCTTCTGATGCTAGCTGCGCCCAAGGGTGCGCCTCGCGGCCCGGAGTTGCGTGCAAGCCTGCGGAAAGCACGTGTATGCCCTCATCCTGGTTACGCTGAAACAGCGCCCGCTTGAACATGGCTTCAGCCATGGGGCTGCGCATGATGTTGCCGTGGCACACAAAAACGAAGGAACGCGCATTGGCAGGGACTCTGCGCTTGTTACCACCACGAATTCCAAGCATGTCCAGACATCGCAGCCTGGCGTATATCGAACCGATCGCTGGCCCCAGTCGGTGGTAAAGATCGCGATCTCGCAGGAGTTGCTTCGGTACAAGTTTGCGGGCGATCCACTTAAGATCAGCCGCCGCCCACTCCCACAATGTGCGGCCAAGATCGGCCAGCGCAGGAATGGGATCAGACCAGGACCAGATGGCATCGCGAATAGCCGGTGAAAAATCTCGCGGTAAACTGCGAAGCTCTCGCCACCGGCTATGCGCTGAGGCCATCGCTGAACCGGATCCAGCGAAGAGTTGATGAAGGCGCGTGATGTAGCCGGAGGTATAGCGCCACCGTGTTCCGACTTTGTACGAATGAGGAACCTGCACCTCTTGGTTGTGCGCAATTTGCCATTGATATGCCGGGAAATCCATCCCTGCGAGAATAGGCAATGAAGACGTACCCCAAAAACGGCCGTTCACCTCCATCAAGACCGCGGTGCCTTGTTCGGGGTCACGGCGGTACTCCACCATGGCAACGCCCTCCCATTCAAGAGCGCGCAATAGATCCAAGGAGGATTGAACCAGTCCCGAGTCCGGCTGCTCAGCAATGGCCATCACTGCCACGCCGCCAGTAGGGGGTGCTTCCTTCAATCGCCGATGCTGAAAGGTGGCAATCGCTTTCCCTTGATGCATCAGCATTTCAATTCCGACGCCTTCGCCAGGACAATACTCCTGAACCAGCACCGGTCCCAAAGACCTGTTCAGAGCTGCGGAAAGCTCCGCGAATTCATGAAAGTAGAGCACCTTAAATTTTCGGCCGCGGCACACGCTGGGTTTCACCACCACCGGAAACCGGATCTCACCACGGAGAGCTTCCAATTGCTCGGCAGTGGAGAGCGTGTAAGTGAATGGCGTTCTAATTCCACACTCACGCGCTACCTGGAGAGTGGTTCGCTTGTCGACAACGCGGTTGACAATCGCGGGCGGAGGACAGCCCGGGTTCAGCAATGAACTCAGCTGTTCGTAATGTTGTGTGATTGCCGCCAGCGAGGGGTCGTTGGTGGGAATCAGCATGTCGAACCCGCGCACTTGAATGAGGGAACGGAGCGCCTTGATAAACTCGTCCGGTGCCTCGTTATTGTCCGGCAACCTATGAAAATCGTTAATGGCAGTCGAGTGCAGACGTGGTTCTTGGGCGATGAAGGTGGCTACTTCCACCGGAACTCCGATTCGGCGAAGGCTCCGGGCGATGGGCACAGTGACTCGTGTTGCGGCGCCGAGGATCAACACCGGCCGATGGTGGGCCGCTTCGCCCACGCGATGAGCCGCCATCTAGACATCCTCCTGGTAAGTTTCCACCAGCGCGGCTGCAACCAGCTTATCGGCTTCCGGCTTCGCGCGCGGCGTTAACTGTTCGACGTGCAGAGCGGTATTGCTCAGGACCGCCCACATCAGTCCTGCTCCGTATACTACCGCTCCTACGAGCAAGTGAATCCCAAGTTGGCGGTATCCATGGGGCACGAACCAGCGCCGCATCAGAAGCAGCGCCAGCACCATCGGTGTGCACAGCGAAATCGGCAGCACATATGCTTGCCGCAGAAAAGTGCGCACTGGGACGCCGAGAACGTGAGAGAGATGGAACGGTAGAAAAAACAGCATGGTACAAGTTAGCGGAATCGCAGTACCAAGGGCATCGCCAATGATGCCGTAATGGCGCACTAAAAGAATGCTGAGGATCAGATTGGAGACGCCTTCAATCAGCGTGGCAATAGCCAACTTTCCGTGCCTGCCAATGCCGAAGAGAATGCGGCCGGAGGCGGCCTGCGCTAGTTGAATCGTGACAGGGATTACCAGGATTACCAGAACTGGATAGCTGGCAGCAACATACTTGGCGCCCACCCACGCTTCAATGACCGACTTCCCCAGAATGATAAGTACTGCCGACATAGGCAGCATGATGAGCGCGCACGCTCGGTTTCCCGCGATATATATCTTGCGCAGCCGATCCATGTTGCCAATTGCGTCCGACTGGCTGGACATGGGTACGAAGATCTGTGCCAGACTGGAGACGACTTCAGTGGCGTAGTCGACCAAGCGCGAACCAATGGAGAAGTAGGTGATGGCCGCAGAGGAGAGAAATGTGCCGATCACCAGGGCATCCGTTTTGAACCGCAAACGGCCGGCCAGAATGATCATGAATGTGACGCTGCTGTAGTTCGCTATTTTGCGGAAGGTGCCACGGTCCACGTAGCGCCACGCAAAGGGAATCGGCAGAATACGGAATACGATGCCGGCTCTCAGGATCGCCGTGAGTATCGGCAGGGCCACTGTGATCAAGGCAATGGTTAGCAGCCCGTAGCCGCGATTCAAGGTAATGACAATCAGCAGTGCGCGCAGCAGCGTGGAAACGATGTTGGTGAGGTTGAGAAAGTAAAAACGTTGCAAGCCTTCCAGAATCCCGCCATACACACCAAGCGGGAAGCCCAGCGCAACCGAGGCACCGACCATCAGGAACAGCCACCGCGCGGTTGTGAGGAACGCTGGAGGTATTTTAAAGATGGAGTCGACGTAGAAGCTGCCGGCAATCGTGATGGCCAGCGTCAACAGCCCCACGCAGGTGTAGCTGAACAGGCTGGTGTTAATCAGTTTAGCCAGGTCTTCGTTATCGCTGGTGGCCGTGAACTTTGAAACGTATCGAATGATTGAGGAGCGGATGCCAAAATCAAAAAGCCCGTAATAGCCGGTTACGGAGAAGATGAGGACCCAAATGCCGAAGGCCTCATCTCCCAGACGGTGAAGGATGAAGGGAGAGAGAAAAATACCAACAAGCACGTTGACTGCAAGCCCGAACCAACTCGAACTGACATTTTTTATGATCTCGAGTTTTTCGAATTTGCGCATGTTAGCCAGTGCTCACGTCGGGCGCAGCAAGCGCCGAACTTGTACTCCTTCCGATTTCTACAGCCAGAGCAGCGGCGTACCCGGGGGGCACTTCTAAATCGTGAAGTGACCAGCGTGATGCCTCATTGGCGTCCGGGCGAGTGCGCAAAAGCGCTGCGGGCTCGGCGGGCGAAAGTGATACATCAAACTGGTGCAAGGGAAGAGAAAGGCCTTCACCTCTGGCTTTGATGTACGCCTCTTTACGCGTCCAACAGTTAAAAAAACCTTGTCGTCTGTGCTCCGCGGGAAGGGCCCGTAGCGCAATACGTTCGCCGGCCGAAAAGAATCGCTCGGCAATCTCTTCAGTACTGAAATCCTGGCGCATCTTCTCCACATCGACGCCGACCTCGCGATTGCGGGCGAACGCGCAAACAATCACGCCATCACTATGAGACAAGTTAAAAGTCAGGATACCTGGGTTCTTGGCTTCTTCCAGACGAGGCTTGCCATATGCGGAATAGGTGAAACGCAATCCTGCCGCCGAACCACCCAAATAGGATGCAAGCAGTGTCCGCAGCATGCCACGGCTTACGATGAATTCGTGGCGATTCTTATCAAAGCGAAATTTTGAAGCCCTCGCATTCTCGTCATCGGAAAGCAGCTCTTGAAATTGAGTAATGTAGCCGGCGGCTGAGGCTACGGACCCAACCCAAACGTGGACTTCGTGTTCGCCCGGCGGGTGCAACCGGGAACTGGGACCCGCCATGGCAAACTGTGAAACGCAGAGGCTGATGGCGTTGGGAACCAGAGTGGCCACGGGTTACGCCGTCCTGCCGCTGGTCGCGGCCGTGGAAGAATCGTCCGTGGAGATTTCCGCTGCTTGCAACGATGTCTCCTGCGACTCGAGCAGCTGTTTCATCCGGGAGGCGAGCTTTTCGCCCATCACCCGGACGTAGGGTTCACGCAGCATTTCGACGTGAAGGAAGTTGACAATCTGAATTTCCACGCCACCCTCGGACCGGGCGCCCCAACCCATCTTCGGATCATTTACGTAGTAGAAAGGCTGCTTCGGCTTTTTAAACAATAGGACAGGAGCGCGAAAGCGAGGCGCTGTGAATCCATCGCCAGGCCAGTAAAATTCTCGCCAGTCGCTGCGTACTTCCGGCATACCCGACTGAGCAATGCTGCGAAAATTCTTTCGCAACGCCTTCTTCCACAACTTCAATTTGTTTACCAGATGCATATTCCGCAGAGAACGCAGCCGCTCCTGGTAGTAATGTATGTGCCAGAGCCATGGTACTTGACTGTTTTGAAGCACCCAAGTGTCAAGGATGACAAACAAACCCACCTCTAGACCCTGGGCTTCGAGATCAAGCACGATTTGCTCTGCGATCTGCACGCCTTCACACATGCCACCGAAACAATAAGGACCTTGCGGCTGCACGGCACGCATGGCCGCTATGTATTCCTTTGCGAGACCCTGTAACTCCTCTTTGGTAAAAGGACGGTCCCCCACCAGAGGCGCATTAGCCTGCAACTTGTAGAATGGCTGCTCAACGCCCATGTGGCGCGCCAATAGCGCGTAGCCGAGAGTATCCACTCCGGGCGACGCCACCGCGAAGAACGGCAAGTTCCCATTGCCGGCCTGGATCTGGGTCAGAATCGGATCGGGACCTGAAGCCGGGCCTTCGCGAATCAGTTGCGCCAGCGACTCAATCGTAGCGCCGCGAAAAAGTGCGGACAGTGGAATCGGATGGCTTGTAACCTTCTCCACTTCGGAAAGCAAACGTGCCGCCAACAAAGAGTGTCCGCCCAGATCGAAAAAGTTATCGCGGATGCCGATTTTTGGAATGCCGAGCACGCGCTGCCAAATATCGACCAGCAACTGTTCCAGCGAATCACGTGCGGGGACCAGGTTAACCGCGTCCAATGGCAAAGCATCAGGTGCAGGTAGAGCGCGGCGATTCACCTTGCCGTTCGGCGTAAGCGGGAGTTCGTCCAGAGTGATGAAAGATCCCGGCACCATATATTCGGGCAGACTCGACTTCAGAAATGCGCGCAACTCATCATTCGAAATCTTCTCGCCGGGTGCCAACACCAGATAAGCGACCAGGCGACGGTCCCCGGGTTTGTCCTCACGAGCGGCGACGACGCATGACCGCACTGCGGGATGGCGCGCCAGCAAAGACTCAATTTCTCCCAATTCAATACGAAAGCCGCGAATCTTCACTTGGAAATCCGCCCGCCCTAGAAACGAAATATTTCCCTCAGGAAGATAGCGAGCCAGATCACCTGTCCGGTACAGCTTGCTCTTTGTATCGCGAGCGAACGGATTAACCACAAACTTTTCCGCTGTCAGTTCCGGCCGGTTCAGATATCCACGCGCCAGACCATCGCCGCCGATATACAATTCGCCGGCTACACCGACGGGAACCGGTTCCATTCGCGAATCCAGAATGTACATCTGGGTATTGGCGATTGGCTTCCCGATGGGTACCGTTCCGCTTTCGCCTGACAGAACCCCATGCACCGATGAGTAGATCGTGGTCTCAGTGGGTCCATACATGTTCCATAACGATTCGCAGCGTGGAAGCAGTTGCTCCGCTAACTCACGCGGAAATCCTTCGCCGCCGCAGAGAACTTTCAATTTTGAATTGCCCTTCCAGTTCGTGTCCAATAGCAATCGCCAAGTTGCCGGCGTGGCTTGCATGACAGTAACGCGGCACTGCTCCATCAGCCGGGCTAGGAGTTTTCCGTCGGTGCATTGTTCGCGGCTCGCCACCACCAGGCGCGCCCCCGTAGTCAGTGGCAAGTAGAGCTCCAGCCCTGCAATGTCGAAGGAGAGAGTAGTTACCGCCAGCAAGACATCTTCGGGCAGTAGGCCGGGAACCTGACGCATGCTGGTGAGGAAATTGACCACGGCGCGATGTTCAATTTGAACGCCTTTGGGTTTTCCCGTGGAACCGGAGGTGTAAATCACATAGGCGAGATCATGCGCAGTGGACTGTGGCGGCAGATTTTCTGTACTTTCTTTGCTGATCTGATTCCAATCAGTGTCCAGAAGAATCAGTGCTTCAGATATTTTTGGCAAATTCGGGAGTAGCGACTGCTGGGTCAGAAGCACGGGAGCATGCGCATCCTCCAAGATATATGCAACTCGATCCTTGGGATACGCCGGGTCAAGCGGCACATAGGCTCCGCCTGCCTTGAGCACGCCGAGCACTCCCACAACCATGTCCAGCGAACGCTCAGCGCACAGGCCTACAAGAACGTCGGGGCCAACGTCGGCTTTTTTAAGGTAATGCGCTAACTGATTCGCCCTTGCGTTCAGTTCACGATAGGTCAAATGATGATTTTGAAAGACAATTGCTACTGCTCCAGGCGTGAGCTCAGCTTGCCGCTCGATCAATTGCTGAACGCCCACGTCGGGATAGGAAGCCGCGGTACGGTTCCACTCAATCAGGATTTTCTGTTTCTCCGATTCAGTCAGCAGCGGCAGTTGCGAAATCGGCCGCTCCGGATTCTCGATCACCCCTTGCAGCAGTCGCTGGAAATGCTCCGTCATGCGCGAGATTGTGGACTCATCGAATAAGTCGGTGTTGTATCCAAACCTGGCCCTTAACCCGTCTTCGCTTTCACACATCGTGACCGTGAGATCGAATCGTGCGGTGCCGTTCTCCCCTTCGATCGGGCTTACGATCAACCCGGGCACGCTCGAGTCTTCTTGCGGGACCGTCCGTAACTCAAACATGATTTGGAACAAAGGATTGCGGCTCAGGTCGCGTTGCGGTCGCAATTCCGCGACGAGTTTTTCAAAGGGAATCTCGTTCGCGGAGGCGTTATCCGCCGTCGCGCGAACTCGGTGTAGCAGTTCTATGAAGCTGGGATCGCCAGACAAATCGTTGCGCTGAACCAGCATGTTCTCGAATAGCCCGATCAGTTCTTGCGCTTCAAGCAGGTCGCGATTGGGCGTGAGCGTGCCCACCACAATTTCATCTTGACCGCTATAGCGGTACAGAAGCACATTAAAAGCCGCCAGCAGCGTTACGAAAAATGTGACGCTCTCGCGACGGCTCAGTTCCCGCAACCCGTGCGCCAGCGAGTTCTCAAATGCAACCCACTGGCTCGAGCCACGAAACGTCTGCACCGGCGGCCGAGCGTGACCGGTTGGTAATTCGACGCCTGAGGGAGTTGAGGCAAGGTTTTGCCGCCAATAGGAGAGTCGCTGTCTGAAATTCTCCTCGTGGCTGGAGCGGCGTTGCCAGATCGCATAGTTCGCATATTGCGCCGGGAGTTCGGGAAGGCGCGAATTATCTCCGGCCGTGAAACTCCTATAGACTGTCGTGAGTTCTCGCAGCAGAATATCCACTGACCAGGAATCGAAAACAATGTGATGTAGGGTCAGCAACAAAACATGATCTTCGCTGGCAATTCGAAGTAGCGAGGCCCGGATCAGGGGGCCGTGAGTCAGATCGAATGGTCGTTTTGCCTCTTCGCGGACAAAGTCGTGGATGTGGGAGTCGCATCGGTGGGCAGGAACGCTGCCTATATCGCTAAGGACGAGACGCATCGGACTCGCCGAGGAAATGACCTGTGTGGGCTGGCCCTCAACAGTGTGAAATTGCGTCCGCAGCACTTCATGCCGCCGGATGATTTCATTGAGACTGTGTTCCACTGCTGCGATGTCAAGAGCGCCTTCCAGGCGCAATGCGACTGGGATGTTATGTGCGGCGGTGTTCGGCTCCAATTGTTCCAGAATCCAGAGTCGCTCCTGGGCAAAGGAGAGCGGAACGCGCTGGGGCGCGCTGTGCTCCAGTCGCAGAGCCTGCAACCGTATCCCGGTTTTCTGAGTCTCTGATGGGTCCATCATCTCCACGACCTTAAACAATGGCTGGAACTTGGAGCAGTCTCACAGGCTTTCATCTTTGTCCCAAGCTGAAATTCTTGGATGCAAAATGTCTTCACTCGTCCCGCAGGACTCATAAACTTCGACGCGTACTATTCCCAGTTAACAACATTTGTGAGTGAGCTTGTTCATTCCTGAAGTAAAAACCTGCACTTGCTCTGCCAAGATGATATCTGCTGGTGTTGGCGGAATCCATCAATTAAGCATTGAAACACTTTGTTTTCAGAGGTTTAGATGGAGAACCAGCGAATCCTGCAAGGCCGGATTGAGCTCAAGTGCAAAGCTTTGCAGTTTCCGGGAAGCTCTAAAGCCGAAGACTGCTTTCGGGCTGAGGAATTGCTTTATAGAATTGGTAATCCCGGATAGCATCTAACTTACGGTCTAGGTCTGGGTCCATTTATGATTCATTTATCCACTCCTGAAAGACGCACCAAATCATTCAAGCTAAAGCGGGTCGTAATCGCAACTGTTACCGTGCTCTTCTTGGCGGTCTCGGGCGTCTCGCAAACCCGTCACTATTCGGATTCCAGGACTCGTTACTCGCAATCGAAGTCCGTCAAGAGTTCGATGCGGAAGGCGAGCGGAGTCCCGCATCCGACGGCTGACGTCATAGTTCGCAAAGCGAACCCGAAATCAGGCGGAGAACAACAATTAAACAATTTGGCACGCCAGACCGCGCGCATCGAGAGTTCACGGCGGAGCAAAAAAGCAAGCGGCCTTTCTCAGCAGGCGGCAAAGGGACAAAACCCAGAAGTTAATTTCCAGTTCCAGCCACCGAAAGGTGGCCTCAAAAACTCTAATGCGGGACGCGAGACCAAGGTCCGTCACTCCGCGATCAATCGGAGGGTAAACGGTTCGTCTCGCTGAACCGCGCGACTACTCTCCCCCGATACTGCGCTCCTTCGTCTTCAGCCCTTGAACATTTTCGTCCGCGCTAGAAGTAGGTGCCTTCACTAGGCGTTCCTTCATCGAATACTTGAACAGGCACCACAGCGCGTGGAATCCATCTCTCCATCCGATTTTCTTTCCTTCCTCGTAAGTGCGGCCCCAGTAGCTGATGCCAACCTCGTAAATTCTGAGGCGGCGTTTGGCAATTTTCACCGTGATTTCCGGTTCGAAGCCAAAACGATCCTCCTCGATAGGGATGGATTGAATTACCTCGCGGCGGAATACCTTGTAGCAGGTTTCCATATCGGTGAGATTAATGTTGGTCAAACAATTGGAGAGCAGGGTGAGCAACCAGTTACCCACTGAATGCCAAAAGTACAGGACCCGATGGGGACGTCCACCCAGAAAGCGGGAGCCGTACACCACATCCGCTTTGCCCTGGATCAGCGGGTCAATGAGAACGGGATATTCAATGGGATCGTATTCCAGATCAGCGTCTTGAATGATGACATAGTCACCGGTTGCCTCTTGAATTCCGCGGCGAAGGGCGGCGCCCTTACCAAGATTCTTCGGTTGCAGCAACGCTCGAATTTGGGGATGCCGATTCTGCAATTCGGCCAAAATCTCGCGCGAACCATCGCGCGAAAAGTCATCGACGCAAATTACTTCGATTTCAAGGGGAACTGAAAGTACCTTGTCTACCAGGCACCGCAAGGTGGCGCGCTCGTTGTAAACCGGAATCACGACAGAGAGTTTCATTGCGATGAATCAGAGTTTACTTGTACCCATTTAAAATAGCGCCCGTCGTATGACGGTGGTTTGTCGCAAGCAGTTCCAAGGTTTTATTACGACAATGGCGAGCCAACTCCAGCGAGTCCTCCACGTCTCAATATAGTTGTGCTTTATAGTTGCGCTTCGGAATCAAAACGATTCGCATTTCGCAAGATGTAATTAGTTCCATTTCTGCCCGCATTATCGGAAATTTTGTCCTAATGTATTCACCCTAACCAGTGACTAATCGCGTTCAAAATCAATAGAGTTCTACCGCCCTCGATCAGGGTTCCTCGGAGCCACATCTGCGGTTGCGTTCTCATTCTTGAGAAAGTGCTGTCAATTAAAGAGCACCGGAAGTCGAGTTGGCAACACGGATGCTACCATTTTTGGAAGAAGCCGTATTCAACATTTAATTAAAAGTTGAACCATCCGGTCGAAACCGGCGATGGATTCGACAACTCTGTGATTACACAACCGCATGGCGAGCGGGAGAAAATCAGGGGAGGAGTGATGGGCGATATAGCAGTAGGATTGGGATTAGGGAGCCGCGAACAGCAGATTGTTGAACTATTACTTCAAGGCTGTGACAACGAGGAAATCGCAAGACAGCTGAACATGGCCCGCCGCACTGTAAAAGCTTACTTCAACCGGCTATTCCTGCGATTCGGTATTACCACTGGAATCAAGCGAGTCAAGCTCGCAACTCTTTTGTATCGGAGGCAGTTATGTCTGGAGAAGAACGTCAGGGAGCTCTCACCCCCAATGAACGAGAACAGCAAGTCATCGCACTCGTTGCTCAGGGACTCAAAAATCGGGAGGTCGCAGATGCCATCGGAACCACCGAGCACGTCGTCAAGAACTATCTTCGTGGCATCTACGACAAACTCGGTCTCTGGAACCGCGTCGAACTCGCCCTCTGGTACGAAGCGCGCAAGAATGAACAGACGTTCCGCGCGTAATGTAGTGAGGGTATGGGAAAGCCGGATGATGGGATTGGGGAGGATGATGCTTCCCCAGCGATCGAACGCCAAGTGAACAGCTTAATCCCGCCGATGCCACCGAAAATCTGATCGCCGAATGACGGGCGGGGAAGATCCGATTCGCCCGAAAATTCGCTGGTCATTTACAACCGGTCATTTACAACCTGAAGCCTGTAATTCTCTCAATCTGTTAGCGGCGGCAGTAGACCCTTTCTTAGCGGCTGCGACTAGCAGTACTTCGGCCTGATCGCAGCTCTTCGGAATTCCATCTCCCCGCTCGTATAGATCTGCGAGCAACAATATTGCGGCCTTGTTCTGCTTGCCAATCGCTTTCCACAGCAACTTCGCGGCTTGGGCCGTGTCCCTGGAGCCACCCTCGGCGTTGAGGTATTTTTCCGCGGCGGCCAAATCCGCTGCCCCGCTCTCGGAAGGAATTACGTTCCAGACAGGCGCGCTACGAAGGTCTCGTGGGAAGGCCGCCTTGCCCGTCGCCGCGACACCCTCGTCCGGAGATGCGCCTCTAGTTGGCTGTTGTGGGGGATTCGCTTCGGCGGCAGAATGCTGGGCTTTCTGGTGCGCTTCAGGACTAAGCTGTTGCCCTTCTGCTTTTTTATTCACTTGTCCCGAAGGTGCACTTTCCGCCGGCCGCTGGGGTGTGGGGACTGCGCCGGCCGACGATTCAGAAATAGAATGCGGTGGGGAACCGGTAGGTGATTGGCTCCGCCACTGCACGTAGAGGAATGCTACTAACAACAACACCAAAACAGTGGCAGCGAGTTTGCCAAAAACTCGAGGCTTTTGCGTGTCCGCCGCAAGATTTACAAGACTTCTCTCCCGCAGCCACTGCACATCGGGTTGATCCACCTTTGCCGGCGACTCCGCCAGCAGTTCAGAACCCGGAAAATCGTGGTTCAGAGTACCCCGTCCTCCATTGGTCGGCGCCGCAGGGGCCGACACCGCCTTTGCGATGTGACCTTGAAGAGAACAACCGCATCTCCCACAAAACCACTGGCCGGGAAGATAATTATGATGACAGTCCGGGCAGACCAGTGGTGCGACGCGCGTCGCTGTAGACTCAGGCGCCTCAGTAATTTTCAGCTGCGGTGATTCCGCTATAGGTTGATTGCTTTCCTGCTGATCCCGCTCTTCAGGACTATCCTCGGACACTCCCTCTAGTTCCCGAAGCAGTTCCACGACGGCTTGTTCCCGTTTTTCCGGAGGGGTCGTAAAGTACACTTGGGCCCATCTTCCTAAATTGCGTCCCAGAGTCGGATTCATCATGGGATTAAGCTGGGGATTGGGCAGCTTGCCCTTTGACTCCGCGTCTTTGTCCGATGAGTACCGCAAACTTGTCTCTCCGGGTTGAGCTCCTAAGGATAATTCCACTCCGACGAGATCAAGTTGTCAATTCAGCTAGGCCCTGATCGATGGAGGAGGCGCACAACTATTTGTTCTGAAAGTGGTTAGTCGCAGGCCTTGCGATAGGCGGGCTCGAATTGATCCAATTGTGCGTCCCGCTGGCTTGTGAACTTGCCCTTGGGAGTATTGCCGTACAAATCTGCGCCAGGACAGTAGTAGAGCGCGGTGTGCAAGTCCACCCAGACCTTGGTCTCGGGATTTCCATTGTAGACAGGAGCGGGAGGCGGCTCCGCAATGCCTAGAGCGACCAGCAGCCGGTCGGTCAGACTCAGCTTCGGCTCCTCCACATGCTTTCGCCTTGGCCTGGCCCGGCCTGTCGCAGAATTATCTCTCGAAGAGGCCGTCACAGTAGCGCCACTGCCGGAATTCGACCAGACGCCCCAACCGACTGCGGCGACGACCAGGATTATTGCGATTGCCAGGTAAACGTCGGCGCGTCTCATTTTCCAGAATCGGGCGAACGCGGCATTCGACCGCACGCCATTCAGCGACTCCAACCAGGCTTTGGCTCGAGCTGCGGAGACCCATGGATATAGTTGCTGCGCTGAAGTTTTCCCTTGTGCTGCATTTGCTTGAGCAGGTGGGAGCGATTTTGATGCCTGCTCGATATTTTCCCGAGAATTGTTGTCGCCGTCTGCGCTGGTCAATTCCTGCTGAAGATGATCCGACTTTAGATTTGCCAACGGCAGCCCGGAGACGAAGTCAGGCTCTCTTTCGCGAACCTGGTTGACCGGCAGTTTGTTGGCCTCACTCATGCGCCACATCGAGGCCCATTTACTCTGGAGATCTCCGCTGCCGGGCTGGGTTTTCTCAGTGCCGCACATGCCACAGAAGATTTCGTCCGCCCTAATCGGATTACTACACTCGGGACAGAGTGCGCTCTCTCGGCTGGTGACCGACTCTATGCCATTCGCCAAGGGCTCTAATTCTAGTTTGAGCTTTTGCGAGTTCCCGGTCGTTGTCGCGTGTTCGGCGGCAAATATCTGCTGCAATTCCAGTTCTGCTGTCCGCGCCAAACCTTCGGTAACCAATCCAGCCATCAGTTGGCAGGTGCGAACATCGTGGTCTTGATAGCCGTTGGCATTTGCGAAATGCAATTCCAAACAACCCATTATCTTGCCGTCATAGAAAACAGGAACGGCAATAATCGCGTTGATACCTTGCCGCCTGCAAGTTTCGGGATCAAGACGAACATCGTTCCGCACGTCAGGACATTGCAAAATCGTCCCCGTGCTTACACAGTCGGCGGGTAAACAGGACGCAGCCTTGACACGACTGCCGGCCAGTCGCACGGCGCTTCCGGAGGCGGCCCAGTACAGCAAGTCTTCCTGTTCGAGTAAGCCGACAGCGCTGCCATCGGCGTGCGCGATTTGTTTTGCCCGAGTTGCGATCAGCCCTATGGCAGCGTGCAGATTCAGATGACGCATCTGGATCTGGTGCTGACATTCCACGATTTCGCCCAGGATGCGGGTGTAATCCACGTCGATTTCGCTGGGTGCGTGGCTCTCCGTCGGACTAACTTCTGTGCCTTGCGACGTCAGCGTGGGTTCGGTAATTCGCGACTGCTCGTTGTGCTGTTGAAGCACATACGCCGCCGCTAGCAGTTTCTGGAATGAGACTTCGTCCAGTACCGGACGTCCATTATTAGTTGTGAAGGTTGCCATCAGCATCAACTGGGCGGAATCCGCACCGGCGCCCAGCTCGGGTGCACTATTGTAGTGCAATTCGTTACCCAAAGGGACTCAGAAAGGGCCGTGGCGGGTTCATTCTAACAGGTAACAGCGGGGCCCTAAGGTACCTATCGGCATGGCGCACTTTCGTGCAAGTTATTCGCACGTCAAAGTTTATCAAGGACACCCCAGTGCGACGCCCACGATTGTACCGGGCAGGGGCGCGTGGCCAGGTTCCTTTTCGTGTTCCACCGACTAAAAAGTCGAGATTGAGTGCAAGATTATGCACTTTTTGGGGGACAGCAAAGCTTTTCGTTACTTTCATCGGACCGGCGACAATTCCAATTTCTCTACTTTTTCGCGGCTCAGATAAAAGTGAACTGCCGGCGTAATGATCAGCGACAGAACCATCGAGATTAAAATTCCGCCGATGACAGCGATCGCCAGGGGCTGCAACATTTGCGAGCCCGCCCCGATTGCAAAAGATAGGGGTAACATGCCGGCGATGGTGGCCAGTGCGGTCATAACAATGGGACGCAAACGTCGCCGGCTGGCTTGTAACATGGCGTCTTCACTGGAGAGACCGAGAATATGGAACTTCTCCTCCGCATCGAGCAAAAGAATACCGTTCTTAGCCACGATGCCTACCACCATGATCATTCCCATAAAAGATGAGATGTTGAAGGTTGTCCGCGTGATCATCAGAGCAATAAAAACACCTGACGTGGAGAGCAGTGCGGACGCCAAAATCGCCAGCGGCGCGGCAAAGCTGCGGAATTCGAAAAGCAGCACAATAAAAACCAGCAGAATGGCGATAACGAATACGAACACCAGATCCCGAAATGACCGCTGCTGTTCCTGATAGGTTCCACCGTACTCGACACGAATGCTCGCGGGAAGACGCAAGCCGGCTACAGTCTTCTGCACCGCGTTCATGGCGCTGCCTAAGTCGGTGCCCTCCAGGCGCGCGGTGACCGCTACGTCGCGCTGCAGGTTCTCGCGCCGGATTTCGGTTTGCCCGGGAAGTTCCGTGACTGTAGCCAATGAACCCAGGGTCGCGGTCTTTCCTGTGCTGCTCGTGAGAAGCGTATTCCGCATGGCCTCGAGCGATGAATGATTAGCGGCGGGAAAGCGCACCCGCAAGGTGTAGGCGCGATCGTTGGCTACCACTGGAGTCGGGGCCGGCTCACCTTCGAGGATGGCAGCAGCGTCGAGCGCTACTTCTTCGGGAGTAAATCCGGCTCGCGATGCAACGCTGGGATCGACCTGGAAAATCACTGCCGGACCACTGATCGTGTTATCGATTCCATTCAGAACATCCACGACACCTGGAATTTTTTGAATCGCATCCGCCAGCTTCGGCGCCCAGGCTTCGAGTACAGCCGGGTCCTGCGAAAACAACTTAATCTGGATCGGCTCCGGGGCACCGGTCAGATCGCTGATCATGTCCTGCAAAGTCTGTATGAATTCAACGTCAAGGGCGGGTTCCTGCTGTTTAATTGTCGTACGAACGTCTTCCATGACTTCCTGGACACTCCGACTGCGCTTCTGTTTCAGCTTTACGGAAAGATCGCCGGTATTCGCCTCCGTAACGGCAGCCAGCCCCAGTTGCAGCCCGGTTCGACGCGAGGTGCTCTCCACTTCGGGGGTGCTTCGCAAAATCTGTTCGACGTGACTGATGACACGATTTGTTTCCGCCAATGAACTGCCAGCGGGCATGATGTAGTCGAGCACGAAACCGCCCTCGTCCATTTCGGGCAACAGGTCCGATCCGGAAAAGTGATAGCAGACGTATGAGACCACGATCAGCACCAAGCTAAGTCCCACCAGCAGCCACGGTTTGTCCACCGCTCGCCGCAACCAGCGCTCGTGAAAATTGATTACCTTATGAAAGAAGCCGCCGAGATGCGCCTCTTCAGCCGCCAGCAACCGCGACATCGATTCTTCTTCCGGTTCTTCTTCTCGTTCCGGTCCGGTTTCGTCCGAGCCCTTGCGTTTACCCCGAATGAGATATTGACTCAGATTCGGCGTCCAGGTGAGAGCCAGCGCCAGTGAAGTCAGTAGCGAGACGGCCATGGTCACGGCTAGCGCGCGGAAGAACGTTCCTGTCACCCCGGTAATCGAAATCAGCGGAAGAAAAACCACGACGGGCGTGACTGTGGAACCGATCAGCGGCACAGTGATTTCACCAAGCGCGCTATGTATGGCCTGGAGACGCGATTGCCCGGCGTCGCGATGCAGCACGATGTTTTCAACCACCACGATGGCGTCATCAATCACCAACCCAACCGCTGCGGCGAGACCGCCTAAGGTCATGAGGTTGAAGGTCTCCCCCAGCACCTTCAGCGCGATGAACGTAACCATCACCGTAACTGGGATCACCAGTCCGGCGACCACCGATGTACCCCAATCACGCAAAAAGACCACCAGTATGATCGACGCCAGAAGCAGACCCAGCAGAATTGCGTCACGCACGCTCTTGATGGAATCACTAACGATGATCGACTGGTCGTAAAAGGGCTGCAGCAATATTCCAGGCGGCAGTGATTTGCGGAGACGGTCCACTTCGGCATGCACTTCTTGCGCAACCTGCACCGTGTTGCTGTCCGGTTGCCGGTTGATGTTCAGCAGCACCGCGGCCTTGCCGTTTGCCGTAACAATCGTGTACACAGGCTTGACCGCCGGAGCGACCGTCGCCACATCCCCCACACGAACCGGAATGCCCGTGGGCGTGGTCTTGATCACGGTGTTGGCGATTTCTTCCGGCGTGCGGACCTGGGCGTTGATAAGACCCAGAAATAGCTGATGGTTTTGTTCCAGCAGGCCGGGCGAGTCGATCAAGTTTGTCCGCCGCACGGCATCCAGAATGTCGGTCACCGTCACCCCCGCGGCTAGTAATTTGGCGGGCTCAGGAGTGATGTGGAATTCAGGTTCCTGTCCTCCCTGCACCACTACCGTCGAGACTCCATCCAGGCGGTTCAAGCGTGGTTTCATCTCGTAGGTGGCCATTTCCCAAAGTTTGGTTAGCGGCACCGTCTGTGAGGTAAGGCTGTAGCCCATGATGGGGAAGCTGGCGAACGTCATGCGGTGTGCTTCCACTTTTGCCGTGGTGGGAAGCTCAGGTTGCACACGCGCGAGCGCCGAATTCACATATTGCAGGGTTTGAAACATGTCCACGTCCCAACGGAAAAACAAGTCAACTTCCGCTGATCCGCGGCTGGTGATGGAACGAACCGTAAGCAGTCCCGGAACACTGTTGACGGTCTCTTCGATGGGACGGGTGACCGTTACCATCATCTGATCGATGGGCATGACACCGTTGTCAACCGAAATCAGAATGCGAGGGAAGTTAGTTTCCGGGAACACCGAGACCGGAACGGTGAATGCTAAGTAGGCGCCTAGCATCGCCACCGTCAGAATGAGAAAGATAACTGACTTGGAGTTTCGTGCAAACCAGTATGAGGGCTCCGATTGTGTCACGGTAACCCCCTATTTCTCGCTGCCAGATTGGTCGGCGGATTTTTCGCCGTCAGACTTGTTGGCGGACGGTTTATCGCTGGTTGGGTTCTCCGCAGCAGCTTCAATATTGACCTTGGTGTTATCGGGCAGCCCGTAGTTCCCAGAAGTCACGACGCGATCTCCGGCCTGCAATCCTTGTGCGATTTGAACTTGGTCGCCCTGTCGAATCCCAACCTGTACCGCTTTCTGATGGGCGCGGCCATCGGGGCCAACCAGCATCACTGAGGTGCTGCCGTCCGTGGCTGTAAGGAGCGACGAGGCTGGCACGACCAGCGCATCAGGGATAGTTTGCGCCAGCATGGAAAGTTTCACGCTTGTCCCAGGTTTAAGACTTCGCTGCGGATTGGCTGCCTGCGCCCAGACTTCTACGGTCGTGCTATTAGGATCGAGCGCAGGACTGACCACCGTCACCTTGCCCGTGACCGGCTCATCCAGACCAGGAACCGTGATGCTTGCTTTGTCACCGACCTTGAGCAGGGCGGCCTCGGGTTGAGGAATGTGAGCCCGGGCGATGATTTGAGAAATATCCATTACCGTAATCAGGGGAACGCCGGCAGCACTCATCTCTCCTGGATACAGAGGACGGTCTGTCACTACGCCATCGATGGGGCTGCGAATCTCCGAGTAACTCAACTGCGCCTCAGCCCCCTGATACTTTCCCTGCGCGGACTCAAGTTGACCGTGAGCTGACTTCAGGGTCTGTTGCTTTCCGACAGCCATTAATGAATCGAGGTGTCGCTGCGCCAGGTCGTAGGCGTTACGGGCTTGCGTCAAACTCACGCCCGCCTCGTCTAGTTGTCTGCGGGGCAACGCGCCTTGCTGAAACAATACCTCCCGGCTCTTGTACACCTTTTCGGCCGCATCAAGCGCTTGTTTGGCCGCCTGAGTGTCAAGCTTAGCCCTTTGAATTTCTTCCGGAAGCCCAGCCGCAGTAGTGCTGGTATAAGCCGCCTCCGCCTGTTCATAGGTACCCTTGTTTTCCTGCGCCGCGGCTGCCAGATCGCGATTCTCCAACACAGCCAGCAACTGCCCTTTGTGCACTTTGGCGCCTCGTTTTACCTGGAACGTCCTGACCGGTGCGCTGATCTTGGGTGTGATTGCTGCCTGTTGCAACGGAAATAGAATAGCTTCCGCGGTGACCGTGCGCTGGATCGTAGTCTTCTGCACGGGCGCGGCTTGAACTGTGACTACGGGCTCTTTGTCTGGCGCATTCCCCGAGCATGCAGCCAAAAATAGGAAGGCAGATGCGATCGCCGACCGGACGAGCGGCAATGCGATCCTCCTTGAAACTACGCTGTAGCGACCTGGTGCCTGCCGGTGACCATTATTCGCAAAGCCAGCGGCTGTTGAAGGTTTCATTCTGTTAGAAGTTTCCGGTCAGTGTTTGCAAAGTCGCTAAAGCTAGCCGAAAACGAGCCTGCCCGTCATCGTATGCGTTCCGTGCCTGGCGAAGCGTGGTCTGCGCATCTACTACTTCCAGCACCGTAGCTTCTCCGGCCTGATAGCGCAAGGTGGTAAGACGCAGGCTCTCCGCCGATAGTTGCGCTGCCTGGGTCAGCGATTCCAATTCGGCGCGCGCCGCCTGGGCCTCATTGTAGAACGACTGCACGTTACCGAGCAGTTGCCGCTGGGCAAAGCTCAATTCGACGCTAGCCTGATGCTGCCGTAGATTCGCTTGCCGAACCTTGCTGCGATTGGCTCCCCAACCCCAGACGGGTACCAGCAACGTGGCCGTGGCGGAGTAGCCCAAATTACGGATGGTCGCGAACTCCCGGGTTGCGGGATCATGCAAAACTGTCTGGTGAACCGCAAAGTGACTGGCATCGATCCCATAGAAGTAGTCGAGGGTCAGGGAAGGCAGAAGCCCACCCCACGCAGCAGTGACTTCGTGGTTTGCCGCTTGGAGCGCGGCTACGGCGGCCCGCAGTTCCGGATTCTTTCGTGCTGCCGCAGCCTGGACTTCCGGGAATGACGGCAATGGCTGGAGGGTTTGGAGATCGTCAATCACGGTGAAATTCTCATTAAAGTTCGGGAAGAGCAATATAGCCAGCTCCAGCCGGGTGCGATCCATATCCAACCGCGCCTCCTGCAAATCGCGCTGAGCCTGTTGGAATTGGATTTGGGCCTTGATGACATCGGCATGGGCAACTTCGCCGCCTTGTTCGAGTTTCTGGCTGATCCCCAGAAAGCGTTCCGCTTCCGAAGCGGCGTTTTGGGCAGTGGCATACTTGCGCTGGGCAATTACCAGGCCGTAGTAAGCCTTCACTACGGTTACCACCAAGCCCCGAGCCGCGATTTCCAAGCGCGCCCGCGCTGCCGCTTCCATCGCACGGGTTCGCCGGTAATCGGCGAAACCGGTCAACGAGAGTGCCTGATGCACGTTGGCCTGACTAATGTACTCGTGTACACCATTGTTGGCTATGAAACGGCCAGGGAAGCTTGGGTTGCCACCTTCGGTGTAGATGAACTGGTTGTTGTAATTAACGTTTGGCAACAAGGCAGCCCGAGCTTGAACATGATCTTCTTTCGCGAGACCCAGTTCTGTGAGCCCGGCTTGGAATTGAGGACTGTTGCTTTTCGCTCGCTTCAGGGCATCCTGCAACGTCAGTGTCAGCGGAGCACCGCTATTCGGACTATCTGCCGCGGTCGCTTCGGAAGGGAGGCCTGCCGTAGCCTGCACGTTGATGGGTTTAAAGGCAGGATTGGTTTGTGCAACGGCAAATGACGTCACCAAGACAATGGAAAGTAGGGTTTCTCGATGCAGCCTTCGAATCCTTTTCCCTGAATAGGACCGCTTTTTACTTTGTGGAAATCCGCAACGCGACATAAACACGGAGCACCTCGGATTTTTTTAAGAGACTTGAACAAAAATACAAAAGACGTCACTTCATTGCCGGAGCGACGATTGTCAACGAACCTTGGGAATTTTGTCCATATCGCCTTGCCCCCGCTGAGATGAAGTCCCGAACGAAATTCCGAACGTGCAGTGAAGATTCGAAATCCAAAACTGAACGGGAAAAGCACAACATTCCGGCATCCGGAACCAATGCGGGAAATCTCACGGCCGGCGTGGTTAAGAAGTGTTTGACGTCTGAAGGGGTTGCTCTCAAGTTCCTGCATTCATTGGGGTTCATCCCTCAGTGCGAGACGGCGAAGCTTTGGCGAAAGACGTGCTTATATTCATGTAGCGCGAGCCTACTGAGAGAAACCGAATGCGCGAGGAGAACATGATTAATCTAAACGAAATCAAGATCACGCCCCGGGACCAGGAAGTGCTGAAGTTGCTGGTGCAGGGGTGCAGCAACAAAGAGATCGCCGCCCATCTGAGCATCAGCCCCCGAACGGTGAAACAACATTTGCGCACTTTGTTCTTGCGTGCTGGAATCCGAGATGGCCGTAAGCGAGTCAAGTTAGCAACCGCTATGTTTTCTGAGGAGCAGGTGGAATCATGCAGCCACGTGACCAGTTAACCGCAAAGGAAATCCAAGTCGCCACTCTGGTCTGGGAAGGCCTTACAAACCGTGAGATTGCCGTCCTTATAGGTACAACGGAGCAAGTCGTAAAGAACTATCTGAGAGCTACCTTTGACAAGATTGGCGTATGGAGCCGTCTCGAGCTAGCGCTGTACGTGGCCGGCCATGGGGAGCCACTTGGATGACCGAGTTGGGTCTTAGGCGACAAGCCTAGACCGGAAGCTCGCCACCCTGGTATGTCGGTTTAATACACCAGTCAGCACCGCGCGAACTCCTTGGTGCATACGGTTCTAGCCTGTTTTTTCACAGTCTTCCACCTGAACTCTTGGCTTAGGTTAAGAGTTCTGGTGGCGATTAAAGCCTCTATAACGGAGACTTGACGAAGCCTCGGAGTGCGCCACTGTTAGGTTGCACCAATTCACAGCATAAGCCTGTGGATGCGCGGCATGTCTTTGAGCAGTCATGCTGTTTGGGCTCGAGAATCCACTTGACGGCAGGCGGTGTTGAGAGTACTGGCGAGAAGGCAATCACCCCGGATGTCTGTTCGTGTTTCTTGTTGCCGCGCATGGTCGCCCGATTTGAATGGGAAGAGCCAGATGTTTGCAACGGGTTGCACTTCCCATCGAATTTAGCGTCTTGGAGTTCCCATATCTCTTACGCCAGGCGGCCGACAAAAGCAGCATGCAGCCAGTACAGGTTTTGGGTAATGAAAGCTGAACTTGGCAATCTGACGGTGAACGTGGGGATAAGTTGCAAGCCCGCCATTCGTGTTTGAGGGGGTAATCGAAAACCGTGCCGAATTCTATGTTGGCAATGCGAATTTGTACGATTGCCCCCACCATTCTGTTGGTGGATGATTCTCCCGCCATGCTCAAGTATTTTCGCACCGTGCTGGAGCTCTATTCTTATAGGGTTCACGCTGCCAACAATGGCCTGGAGGCTCTGCGTCGGATACGTGACGGGTTCATCCCGGACGTTGTCTTGTTGGACCTGCAGATGCCTCACTTGGATGGTATGCAGACGCTCAAGTATCTATTGAAGCTTCGTCCTGGGCTGAAGGTGATCATGTGTTCCGCCTTAGGTGATCCGGAAAAAGTCCAGCAAGCGAGATCGCTTGGCGCGCAAGCCTACCTGACGAAGCCGGTGCAACACTTATATCTCACTGCTGCATTGGAGACCTGCCTCCATCCGCCTTCAAACCCGAACGACACGAGCTCCCACGTAGACCCATTCACTTTCGTCTCTGCCGCGCAATAGAGGTTAGAAAGCATCAAACGCGGGAAAATTCTGCAAAATCTTGCGTTTCAAAGGGTTTGCTTGATTTTCAGTAGCACCAACCTGCTGTACCGCAAAGCCTTCGTGGGTCTGGTCTCAGGCATTTGAATTGCACGTTCCGCAGTGTTGTCCCAGGATCACTGGACGTCTCTGTCTCGACGAGCCGGGTCCCAGCCCACGCGACGAGGTAGGTATGGCTTACAAGGAGACTTTTTGGATGGCCTGTGACTCGACCGAGCAGTTACGCGCGGAGTATGGACCATTCCACACCCGTGCAGAAGCAGAAACTGAGGCCAAAAAGCTGGGCTTTTGCTACCTACTGCGTTACGAGCACATCATCGATGAGCACGAGGAAATCCAAGAAGTGCGCTGCATTTTCATTGAGCTGCCCGAAACAATCGCACTGGTAAAGGACAGCAAGAATCTGCACACCCGATGTGCGACTTGTGGTGAATCCTCAACTCATGAGCAGTCCTGGCAGGCTGAAGTCTGGGCAGATATTCACGAATTTGAACATTCGCGACATCGCGTCCGGCTCTTTGAGCACACTCGAGGTGAAGGTCTAAAGGAAATCGCTGACTGGCGAGCCTGAAAGGACTTAGAGCACCTAACAAAAGCCAGTTTCCGCCACCGTGCTTCGTCGCGGCAGCCCGGCGGGCGATGAGGAGGAAGCCTTTGGCCTTGGCGTCACGTTCCAGTGCTTGCAGGCGGGCGCGGCCGGCGGTTGTTTTGCCTGATTTCACCTCTATTTCGCCCAGCGCCAACCGCGACTGAAACTCATAGCCAAGATAGCCATGCCTGCTGGCCTTGACGAGCACAGCCTCAAGACTCCGTTTGGCAGCCTCGGTTTCGTCCTGACGGGAATGATTGGCCGCAGCCGCGCGGATACGCGCCGCGGCAATATCCACTTCGAAATGCACTGGAATCACTCCGCTGCGTGCGGACAGCTCTTGCGCGGTTTGGATTACTTTCTGCGCTTCGCTGGTCTTGCCCTGCTCCAAAAGTGAGCGCGCCAGCACCGAATCAGTTACCGCTACATTTTCCTCCGACTTCAGCTTACCGAACTCCCCGGCGGCCTGCCGGGCCAGGGCCTCCGCTGCTGCGGGTTGTCCTTCGTCCAGTGACAGAGCAGCCAGGCTAGCGCGACTCGCGGCGGTGGTCCATTGCTCACCAATCTCGGTTCGGATGGCCAGCGCCTCCTCTCCTTTCATGCGGGCCGCCACCAGATCGCCTTGCGCCGAAAGCGTTTCGCTCAATCCCGCGAGCTCGAACGCCATGCCCCGCTTATAGCCGGTTTCCTGGGTAATGTTGAGCGCCTGCTCGTACATCTTCTTCGATTCCTCCAGTCCGCCCATCTCGTAGAGCAGGAGGCCCAGGTTGCCCATGGTGGAGGCCATTCCTCTCTTGTCTCCTACCTCGGCGAAATACTCGAGCGCCTCCTCGTGCATTTTTCTGGCGCCCGCAAGATCTCCTTGGCCATCGAGCACATTGCCCAAGTTTCCCAGCACCCCGGCGAGGCCGCTCTTCGATGCAATTTCCCGCTGCAGTGGCAGCGCCTGCTCATACGTCTTTTTTGCAGCGGCCAGATTCCCCTGGTCATAAAGCACGTTGGCAATGGCGTTGATGGCTTTGGCCATCCCTTTGCGATTGCCACTTTGGCGAAACAGGGCAAGCGAGTCTTCGTACATTTTCTTGGCGCCGTTGAAATCTCCCTTGTCGTAGAGCACGCCTGCGGTGGTGTACTGGGTCGATGCCACGCCCTGGGTATCGCCCGCCGCAGCGAAAAGACTTCTTGCTTTCGCCAGTGGGTCGGCCGACTTCTGCAATTCTCCTAGCCGGTCGAACGCCCAGCCTTGCTCGATCAGCGCTCGCGCCACGAGAAGGCGAGCCTCATGCCTTTCGCCCTTTTCGACGGCGTTCGAGGCAGCTTGCAGTTCACGCTTGAAATCGCCGAGGGATTCCGCAATGCTGCCTTCCGCCAGGTCAATGCGCGGATCCTCACGGGCGGGACCGGGCAGGTTCCGCAACGCTACCAGAGTGCTGAGAGCTTCCTTCCCGCGACCTCCGGAAACTTGCGCGGCCATCAGCCTCAGGGCGTAGTCCAGATTATCCGGGAAGGACTCCCACAACTTGAGATAGACCTCGGCTGCTTTGTCCCACTGGTTGGCGAACTGGTGATAGCTCCCCTCGACTGACAGGCGCTCCTCGCGCGATAGTTTTGCGGACAGGTCGAAAGCCTTCTTGGCCTCCCCTTGTGCCTTGGCATCAAAACCCAGGTCAGACCAGGCTGCCGCAAGCGCCGAATGCGCCAGGGCGTAGTGGGGATCCGCCGCGACCGCCTTCTCGAGAAGCTCTCGCGCCGCCAGCGCATCGAAGACACGCAGCTTCACCAGCCCTTGCGAATAAAGTCGCGCGACCTCAGTATCTGATGGAAGGGAGGCTCGCAGACCGGCGCTTTCCGAGGTTGAAACTTCACCTATACCGAGTTTCTGGCGAAGACTCTCGCCAGTACGTGCCACCAGATCGAGAAGACTGCTTTCCGTTCCCATTTGCGAAACGGAGGCAATCGTCTCTCCTGCGACTGCATCCTGCAGCCGCAGGTCCAGACGTACCTGCCCGCCAGCGTCTTTTCCCCCGTTGTAAAACGAGCCGATCACCACGAAATCTGCGCCAAGGTTTTTACGAATTCGAGCCAGCGTGTCCGGAGCGTAACTGTCCGCCTCTGGCAGCGAGAGCTCAACCCTGGTGCGCGCCACATTTTCACCCGAAACCGTACGGAGATTTTCGCCCACCGCCAATTCAGTGGTGAGCATTTCTGAAAGAGCGGTGGAGAGCCACGCCTCATCGGGCCGTCCCGATAGATTCTTGAAACCAAGTACGGCCACCGAACGACGTCCTCTGGCCGGCACACTTGCTCTGCTTGAACTATTTCTTCCCAGCAGCCGGTCGCGCCACCCGCGAAGATTCAGGCCGAGAGTCAACCCGATCAGAAGGATAATTGACAGCCCGAGGGCAGTGGCGGACCACCGGAGGGGAGCCCTTGCCACCGGTCCGACGCCCGCGGTTATACCTTGGAGCGTAACCAGTAGCTCCCTGGCCGACTGATAACGCTTCTCCGGTTTCTTGTCGAGCGCCTTCATCACGACGCTTTCGAACGCGGGTGTGATGTGGCGATTGTGTACGCTTACCGGCGTCACTGCCTGGTGCAAGATGGCCCCAATCAACTCGGCAGTCTGAGGCTGGGGAAAGGGGCGCCGACGGGTGGCCATCTCGTACAGCACCGCCCCTATTCCCCAGATGTCGCTGCGGGCGTCACATCTCTCTCCGCGCAGTTGCTCGGGTGCGATGTACGGTAGGGTGCCCCGCACCTCCTGTGATTGAGCGAGGCTCACAGTGAGATCTACTTCGCCTTGCGGTTGCATTAACTGCGCCAACCCGAAGTCCAGAATCTTCAACCGACCGTCGGGCGTCAGACGCAAATTGCCCGGTTTGAGGTCGCGGTGAATTACCCCGTGCTCGTGGGCCGCGACTAGGCCTTCAGCTAACTGGGTTCCCAGTCGCACGATTTCCGCTTCCGTTAGCGCTCCAGTTGCCAGGTTGGTATCCAGCGTGGTTCCCGGTATGTATTCGGTCACCAAAAAGTCCACGCCATCTTGGTTGCCAAACTCAAAGACGGTTTCGATGTTAGGGTGGTTCAGCTTGGCGAGTGCGAGCGCCTCCTTGCGGAATCGCTTGCGTGCACTCTCATCAGCCAGCATGCCGGCAAAAAGAACTTTGAGAGCAACGTCGCGGTCGAGTTGCTCATCGTGGGCACGGTAAACAATACCCATGCCACCGGCACCAATTTGCTCAATGATGCGATAGTGGCCAAGTACCTGGCCGACGAGTTGGAAGGGGGCGGTCATCGGCGAGGAGAATGTTAGGTCCGCGAACGACGTTGGTCAATGCAACAGTCAGACCCATGTAACAGTCGGACACATGCAGTCAAACCCCCCTGACCTTCTCAGACAAACATGTTTGGGGTGCTGGCAGTCTAAGTCGGCGGAAAGGTCGGATCGGATGGCACCAAGGTTGGCAAGGACCGTATAAACCTCTTCGCTTGTTCTTTAGTAGAGACTGCAAAGCTGTTTTGCTACTCTATTGCCGTAAGCGGTAATCCCCAGTACCCTGAGACTGGTTGGCGTGACCGGCATTCCGGTAGCCGCGAATGTATTACCGAAACTTAAAACCTATGCTCATCGTCTGCATACTTTTAGCGATCATTCCACTGCTCGGTGTGGCCTGGATCTTCTCTCAAGGCTTGGCCATCACTGTAGATAATCTTTTCATGTCGCTCATCCTACTGGCGATCTCTGCCAGCTTTGGGATAAACGTGCTGATCGAATTGCGTAACCGAAAATTGGGCGCCGGAAAATCTGGCAAAGCGGCAAGCTCATCGGCGTCCAACTCTCGGTCCTCTATCGCGTCCAATGAAGCGGTTTTAGAGAGAGGACGAGTGGAAAGTGTTGAGTTCTTCGAGTCGCACGTCGGTCAACGAAATACATCGATTGTGATGTTGTCTGACGGCGGCACCGCCTCCCGATTGATGGCATTCGAGGGAGATCTGAGAAATGCTTTGCCGGTGGGGAAATCGGTGGAAATTACGGCGCGAGACGATGCCGGTCGTAAGATCCTGCTCAATGTGAATTATCGCTGAATGGATGCCTAACGCAGGTTACAAGCTTCGCGAAACGCGAATCAGCATCGTCTTGGAAGCGCTTCCGGCTGGTGTTCCTCGCCTCGCGATGCGAGAGAAAATCTTCTAACGTCCCCACAATTTAGTTTCCCGGCCGCGTGGACTTCTCCTCCGGCGGAGGCGGAATTGTAATGTCCACCGGTGTTACCGGGCCGAGAGTGGAGAGCGGTTTATCGAACTCAGATGTGTTTCCCACTACCAGCACGGCCAACTGATCTTTATGAATGTACTTGGCAGCAACGCGTGCAACATCGGTTGTCGTGACCTTCTCCACGCCGGCGCGATAGCGTTCCAGAAAATCAAGAGGATATCCATAGAACTCATAAGCCATGCGTTCCCGAAGGACTTTTTCCGGAGTATCGAAATTGAAGATAAACGAATTCAGGATGGAATCCTTAGAACGCTTGATCTCGTTTTCGGTAATAGGTTTCTTGGATAGGTCATCAATTTCTTGATAAATCGCTTGAATCGATTCCACCGTACTTTGGCTTTTGGTGCCGATTGAGAAGCGGAGAACGCCAGGGTGGTCAAACGCAGTACCAATGCCACCGCCTACGGCATACGCGAGTCCCTTGCCGGAACGGATATCACTGAACAGGCGCGATGAGAATCCTCCTCCGAAGGCCTCGTTGAAGACTTCAATCGCATAGTAATCGGGATTCTTGCGCGTGGTGCCGAGTTGCAGCATGCGTACGGCGCTCTGGTTCACGTCTTTCTTGTCCACCAGGTAATAAGCTGGCTTTGCGGGTTGAAACTGGATTTCGGGTTCATGCAAGGGGGGGCCCTTAGGCCACGATCCGAACACCTGTTTCAACTTTGCTTCCATGGCCGTTGAATCGAAATCGCCGGTCACGCCGAGAATGAGGTTGTTAGGGTGAACGTAACTGCGATGCCAACTCACCAAATCTTCCCGCGTAACCGCCGCGATGGTGGCGTACTCCGCTTCGCGAGCATAGGGATTGTTCGCGCCATAGGCGAGCTTTCTGGATTCCCGCGCTGCGATTCCACCAATCTCGTCATTGCGGCGCGAAATGGCGTCAAAAGCTCCCTTCTGTGCAAGATCAAGTTTTTCCGCCCGAAATTCTGGTTCGCCGAGCAAGTCCAGAACAAGTTTGAAGACGTCTTCGAAATCGCCCTTCAAGCAAGACCAGCCAATACTGGTCGAATCGACGCTTCCGCTAGTCTCAACCTTCGCCGCCCGGATTTCTAGAAAGTCGTCGAGCTGATCCCCGGTCTGCGTCTTAGTTCCACCCGTACGCCAGACTTCGCCGTAAAGATCAACCAGGCCAACCTTGCTTGCGGGCTCGATTCTCGACCCGCCGCGAATGCGAATCACTCCATCAATGAGAGGCAGTTCGTGATCTTCCTGAAGAAAAATCACCATGCCATTGGGCAGCGGGACCCGCTTGGGTTCTGGTGGATGGAAAGCGGGCAACGGAGGAATCTTAATTTGCTGCCAGTCGGCTGCTTGTGCGTCGGCGCGAGGGACAGCCGCGAATATCATTGCCAGCAACAGGAGAGGCAGCGTATTCCGCTTCATTGCTGGCCCCCTTGCGGCTGGGCTGCTGAGGCCCGGGATACATTCTCGATCACGCCTACGGTCCTATTCGTGAGGACAAAGGTTCCATTCGCGACCCGTCGTATGTCTGCTTTTGTTACCTTGTCGATGTTATCGACCTGGCGGAACAATTCGCGCCAGTCGCCGTAGCGCGATTGGTAGATACCCAACTGCAAGGCCAGGCCTTGATTGTCGGCCAGTCCACGAATCAGATTGGCCTTCGCGCGGGTCTTGATCATTTTCAGTTCCTCATCACTGATGTCTTCTTTTTTGATTCGTTCAATTTCGGAGTGAATGGCATCTCCTACTTCCTGCGGCGAATGGCCAGGCAGCGGAGTGGCATAGAAAGCGAAAAGATGGGCGTACTTGTTGCCGGGAAATCCCGTGAAACCGGCGGCGAAGGACGCGATCTTTTTGTCGCGGACCAGGGCGCGATAAAGGCGAGAGGTCCGGCCTTCCGACATTAAATCAGCAATCGCGTCATACACAGCATCGTCTTTATCGTGATAGTCCGGCCGATGATAACCCTCGATATAAAAGGGTTGAGAAGCCTCGTGCAGCACAACTCGCCGTTCAGAGTTCTGTGGCGGCTCAAGCGTGGTGCGTTCGTCCGGTGTTGGAGGAGACTGCAAGCGTCCAAAATATTTTTCAATGATGGGCATCACCTCAGTTGCCTTCACATCGCCGACGACCGCCACCACCATATTGGACGGTATGTAGTAGGTATCAAAAAAACGCTGTGCGTCTGTCGCTGAAAAGGAATTCAGGTCCGAAATCCAACCGATCGTGGGCCGGTGGTAGGGATGCGCCTCGAAAGCCGAGGCGATGAACTGCTCCACCAGTCGCCCGATGGGCCTGCTATCAGTGCGCATGCGCCGCTCTTCTATGACTACATTGCGTTCGTCGTAAAACTGCCGCATGACCGGGTGCAGAAAGCGCTCGGATTCCAGATATGCCCAAAGCTCCACCCGGTTTGAAGGAAAGGCGTAGTGATACCCAGTCTCATCGTCGTTGGTGAAGGCGTTCATTCCTTCACCGCCTTCACGCTCCACGATCTCACCAAACTCGTTGGGCTTGACGTACTTGTTCGCCTCAGCAACGGCATCTTTCCAGGCTTTCTCCAGCTCTTTTACTTTCTTGTCGTCCCTGCCCACAGTTTTGTCGCGCTCCGCAATGTAGGCGGCGTATGCCTTCTCGACCTTTTCCAGCGCAACCTTCTCGGCAGAATAATTCGTTGTGCCAATCTTGTCAGTGCCCTTAAAGGCCATGTGCTCGAACATGTGCGCCAAGCCGGTTTTGCCTAGTGGGTCCTGCACCGAGCCGGCATCGACGTGGGTAAAGAAAGAGAAGACCGGGGCCTCCGGGCGCTCGTAGATCACCACCGTGAGACCGTTCGCCAGTTTCTTGACGGTGGTGCGCTTTTCAAAGGATGCCAGGTCTTGAGCGGCGGCTAGCGCAGTGGAAACAAGAAGAAGGAGGATTGCGTTTCGGATTGCACGGTATCTCATCAGACCTCCGCAACGGTTGGACGTGCCAAAAACCAGGCAGAAATCGAAGTTACGTTGCGGGGAGGGGAATTGTCAAACTTGGGAGCAACACCCCTGCCAAAGAGTCACACAAACTTCCAGCCTACTGACCCGGTCAGAGGCATCCCAGAATCGCGGCGGATATACTAAAGAGCTTTCGTGCAATCGACTGGCATCAAAAGGGGCAGTGTGAGCGAATCGCAACTGGTGGAAATCGCTGGCAGGAAACTGAAACTCTCGAACCTGGACAAAGTCTTATATCCGGCGACCGGGTTTACCAAAGGCCAGGTAATCGACTATTACGCGCGCATCGCTCCCGCGCTGCTGCCGCATCTCGCTGGACGCCCGCTGACCATGAAAAGGTATCCCGGAGGAGTGGATGCCGAATTCTTCTTCGAGAAAAATGCGCCCATGCACCGGCCGGACTGGGTGAAAACCGCCCCTATCTGGAGTCATGGAAATCGCCGCAATGTGAATTACATTCTTGCCAACGATCTTCCCACGCTGATTTGGATCGCAAATTTGGCAGCACTGGAACTCCACCCCTCGCTCTCGCTTGCTAAAAATATAGAGTGTCCGACGATGATAGTTTTCGATCTGGATCCCGGGCCTCCCGCGAATATCGTTCAATGCGCGCAAGTGGGGCTGTGGGTGCGAGAAATCTTCGATCACTTCGGCCTTAGGAGTTTCGCCAAGACATCTGGTTCCAAGGGACTTCAAATTTACGTTCCGCTGAATACGCCCACCAGTTATGACGTGACCAAGCCCTTTGCCCATGCTTTGGCGCGCTTGCTTGAGCAGGAGCATAAGGAACTCATCGTTTCCGACATGAAAAAACAGTTGCGCACTAATAAAGTGTTTGTGGACTGGAGCCAGAACGATCAGCATAAGACGACCGTGTCTGTGTATTCGTTGCGTGCTCGCGAACGGCCGACGGTTTCTACGCCGGTGACCTGGGATGAAGTCGAGCACATCCTAAAGAAAAAAGATCCCAAGTTGCTCGTTTTCGAAGCCGACCAGGTGCTCCGGCGCACGGAGAAAATGGGCGATCTGTTCGAGCCCGTACAGAAGCTTAAGCAAAGGCTGCCCGATCTGGCTAAGCTGGCGAGCGTTGCACCCGAAGCCGCAACGGTCGATTTGGCTGCCGAGGCAGAGAAGGTAACCGCGCCGAGAACGAAAGCGCAAAAAAAGACATCACAGAAACAACCTGCACGCAAAGAACTCGCGGCAATGGAGAAGAAAAACGCGTCTCGCAAAAAAGCGTCGCGAGTATAATCTGCAAGTCCCCGCCTAATTCCACCGAATAACAGTTCACTTCGGACGTTCGGTGCCGCTGGCCTTGTGGGGCGGGATTTCTAGCCATGGCGCAACTATTCGCTGGTACCTCCGGATGGGCGTATCCGAGCTGGAAGCCCGAGTTCTATCCCGAAAAGCTTCCCCAGAAGAACTTTCTCAAGCACTACACCACGCAACTTAATACCGTCGAAGTCAATTTCACTTTTCGCCAGTTGGTGAAGGAAACCACTATCGAAAAGTGGCTCAACGAAAGCCCGCCGGAATTTCGTTTCGGCATTAAGGCCCACCAGGTCATCACTCACATCAAACGTCTCAAGGACACTGAAGATTTTGTAAAGCGATTTCTGGGTACGATTGAAGCGCTGGCGCGTGCTGACAGGCTTGGCCCAGTATTGTTTCAACTTCCGCCTAACCTGAAGGCCGACAGGGAAGTGCTCAACACTTTTCTTTCTACTGTTCCACGCGGCCTGCGTGCCGCATTTGAGTTCCGCCATCCATCCTGGCTCACTGATGAAATATTCGATTGCTTACGCAGCCGCAACATTGCATTGTGCGTCGCCGAAACTGAGGAGAGGACAACTCCGGACGTAGTCACAGCCGATTTTTGCTATTACCGTTATCGCAAGCCGACCTATACTGCCGAAGAGCGTCGCTCCATGGTGGATCGAATGAAAGAGCATTTGCGGGAGAATCGCAATGTTTTTGCCTACTTCAAGCACGAAGAGACGCCCGAAGGCGCGCTGTACGCGGTTGACGTGTTGCGCGGCATGAATACGTAAGATGCTCTCGCAGTTTTCTCGCCTGTGAGAACTGGCATCCGCCTCATTACTTTTCTCGGCGTCCGATAACTTGCATACTCAAATTAATGCCCTCTGAATCAAATAGCCGTCTGATGTCGGGATTCCTCGACTACTTGAAAGTCGAGAAGGGACTGGCGCGCTTGACCATCGCTGCCTACACCACCGACATATGTCAGTTCTCCGAATTCCTGGAGAAACGTAAGCGGGTGCTGACCGTCGCCCGCCGCAGCGACGTTTGCGACTTTCTCCAGCAACTGTTTTCCAACCAGGTGGACGGACGCTCCGTGGGACGCAAGCTTTCTGCGCTGCGCCATCTCTACCGCTTTTTGCTTTTGGACAAACTGATCGGTCACGATCCCACACTGAACATTGATTCTCCCAAGCAGTGGAAAGTCCTGCCCAAGTCGCTGGCACGCGATGAAGTCGAAGCTATGCTCGAGCATACCCAGCCGATTCGTGAAAACAAGAAAGCAGGCGCCATAGCCGCCCGCAACCGCGCCATGTTGGAGGCTTTTTATGCGGGCGCCCTGCGCGTGTCGGAATTGGTCAGTATGAAGATTGAGGATCTGAAACTAGATATGGGATACGTGCTGGTGCACGGCAAGGGAGACAAAGAACGAATCGTTCCTTTAGGTAAGTCGGCGCAGGATGCCTTGGCGCAATATCTCAGTCAATCGCGCGCGCTCTTGATGTCCGGCAATACCTCGCCGCTTCTTTTTCTCGGCCATCGCGGCGTGAAGCTCACCCGCCAGCGAGTCTGGCAGATGGTGCAGGATGCGTCGTCCACCTCCGGGCGCAAGGCATCGCCTCACATGCTGCGCCACTCCTGCGCCACGCATATGGTCGAAAACGGCGCCGACCTGCGCACCGTCCAAACTATTCTCGGCCACGCTGATATTTCGACCACCCAGGTTTATACCCATCTCGCGCTCGACCGGCTGAAGAACGTTTACCAGAAGCACCATCCCCGGGCGAAGGTACGGTAGGGAATGCGCAAAATGAAGGTGCAGCCTCGAACCGCAGTCGAAAGAGCGGTTCGGCAATTCCTTAGATCGCTAGGCGGACGCAATGCCTCTCCGCACACCGTAAAGGCGTACGCCGGCGATCTCGAAAATTTCGCGAACTATGTCGGTTCACGTGAGTGGAAGAGTATTGACCATGTGTCCATTCGGGGTTTTCTCTCTCATCTCTACGAAAAAGATCTGAGCAAGGCTTCCGTCGCACGCACGCTCGCAGCCGTGCGATCGTTTTATCGGTGGCTGGCGCAGGAAGGAGTAGTAGAGCAAAATCCCGCGGCACTCGTTTCTACACCGAAGCTTCCCCAAAAACTGCCACGCGTGCCCACTATCGAGGAAATGAATACAGTGCTCGATGGCGAGATGCCCGAAATTGCATCTTTTCCGCGACGCGATCTGCTGATGCTGGAATTGCTCTATGGCTGTGGCATCCGTAACTCGGAGATGGTTGGAATCAATTTGGCCGATATCCGGCTCAGTTCGGAAGCGATGCTGATTCGAGGGAAGGGGAAGAAAGAACGCTACGTGCCCTTTGGCGGGTCGGCCAAGGCGGCGCTTACCACTTACTTGCCGGAGCGGCAGCAACTGCTCGCGAAAGTAAGAAGTAAAACCCCGGCGCTGCTGATAAACCACCGTGGTGGCCGGCTCACGACACGCAGCATTGGACGAATCGTGAAGACGATCGCGGTAGCCAAGGGACTTTCACCGGACGTCCACCCGCACACGCTGCGCCATGCTTTCGGCACGCACATGCTGGAGGAGGGTGCCGACCTTCGCGCCATCCAGGAAATGCTCGGACACGAACGGCTCTCGACGACGCAGCGCTACACCCAGCTTTCGATGAAGCATGTGCTTCAGGTCTACGATCGAACTCATCCCCGCGCAAAATGAAGAGTAAAGAAATTAGTCTGCCGTGGCGGCACGTGCCTTTTCATTCGATGCTCGTAACTCCTCCCACATTTCCACGACACGTTGCTTCAGTTGCACCGTTAGCTTTTCGTACGCAGCCTCAGAAGCCTCGTACTCCTGCGGCGGATAGATGGGAGCACCAAAAACGATCTTCAATGGCGCAAACTTCTGGAACTTCATGCCACGCGGCCAAGCGTCATGAAAACCCTCGATTGCTACCGGCACGATAGGCACTTGCAGATGGATGGAAAGGATGGCGGCACCCTTTTTGAAGACCTTAGGCTGGCCGTCGATGCTGCGCTCACCCTCGGGATAGAGAATGAGAATGCGTCCGTTGCGCAGCCCGAACGCCCCCGCTCGCATCGCAGGAATCAGGTTGGCATCGGGATCGACCACTACGGTCCGAACCCATGGTGCCAGCCGTCGCATCAAACCCGAGCCAAAAATATCGCTGGTTCCGACCGCGAACAGGTTGCGAAATAAAAACCCCGGTAGCGTGCTGGCCAGAACAAGTGGATCAATGTAGCTCTGATGGTTGGACGAGAGGATAAATGGTCCAGCCTTCGGCAATTTTTCCAGTCCGCGGACGCGCAGGTGAAATCGGTCGAGGGCAAATACCTGCAGGACTCTTGAAAAAAGATAAAGTAATGCTGAGCTGACTGGGCGTGACTTGGTCAACGTGAGCACCTCGGGGTCGGCGGATTCTTCCGCAAGGATGGTGTTCCATGCAGCCGATGGTCGCCGGGCACTCGAAGTATTTTTTCCCCGAGCTGCGCTCTCCCGCACCGCGTTGACCACTTCGCGCACCGTGTAAATTTCCGACAATCTCGACTCTTCCACGTCGCCGCCAAGCTGCTCTTCCACCGCTACCAGCAATTCCACACGCTGCATCGAATCCAGTCCAAGATCAAGTTCCAGATTGTCAGTCGGACGAATGCTGTCAGGCTTCGTCCGTGTCCGCTCCCGAATGACCTTCAAGGCGCGCTGCACGTCGGGCTGCTCCATCCAGACCTGATCTTCATTGCTTAAGGTTTCTGGCTCAGAGAACGCCGAACCGGATTCCTGTTTGTCATCTCGGCCGGCGCGTACGCGCTTTTCAATCTCGAATCGCTTCAGCTTGCGGGTGGTCGTGCGGGGCAGGTCATCCTGCCAGATTTCATAACTGGCAATGCGTTTGGTCGAAGGCAGTTTTTGCGACAGTCCTTCAATGTCAAAACGGATGACTTCTTTCGTATTAACTATTTTTCGTTCCCTGAGAGCATTGAAATTCGGCACGATCACTGCGTACAGCCGCTCAGAAGTTGCGTCGCCCGGTTTGCTCTCCAGCGCCATTACACAGATTTCTTTTATGTAGGGCGATTTCAAGTACTGCGCTTCGATCTCCTCCGGATAAATATTCTTGCCGTTACTGAGGACGATAAGTTCTTTCCGGCGTCCAGTGATGAACAGGTTGCCGTGGGAATCGAAATATCCCAGATCTCCTGTTAACAACCATCCGTCTTGCATGACTGCCCCCGTCGCATCCGGCCGATTCCAGTAGCCCTTCATCACAATCGGCCCGCGAATCACAACTTCACCGCCGCCGTTCCTTTCGTCATCGCCTTGCGAGTCCACGCTGTTAGAGCGATCGTTCTTCGCTTCTATAATCTTGGCCTCGACTCCGGGCAGGGGCTTGCCTACTGAGCCGATCACGATGTCGCTGGGACGATTGACGAATGCGCCTCCCGTAGTCTCCGTGAGGCCGTAAGCTTGCAAAATGTCAATGCCGAGCGCGTGGAAGTCGCGAGCTATCTTCGGATCAAAGCGCGAGCCACCCGTGACCAGATAGCGCATTTCTCTTCCAAAAGTTTCATGAATGCGCCCGAAGAAGAGTGGCCCGGCATTCCCACCGAATTTTCGAAGCAGCCGGTTCAGGCCCATCAACAGGCGTAACCCTCGTTTTGCAAAATTGCCGCGCTCGGCAACTTCCTTCGATATGCGCTCGTGAATCAAGTAAAAAAACTGTGGCACCACGGCGAAGGCGGTAATCTTGCGTTCGCGCAGTGCTCGCAGCAATTCGGTCGTGTTCAGAGTCTCGAGATAAACTACGCGAGCGCCCGCGGAGAGAGGCAGCAGCAGGTTGGCCATTTGCGCTAGCGAGTGGAACAGCGGTAGCACACCCAGGACCGCATCCTCGGGGCCAAGTTTCAGAACTCCAAATACACCCGACGCTTCGGCCATCAGGTTAGCGTGAGTAAGCATGACCCCCTTCGGGTCGGCTGTGGTGCCCGACGTATACAGTAAGGCTGCGATATCGTCAGCGGAAAATGGAACCGGCGTGAAATCGCCTGGACCGGCTGCGAAGATACTGTCGAGATCGCTCGCCCAGCCCGAGGCAGACTGTTGTGCGGGACTTCCAGGATCGGTGAGCACGATCCCGACCTGCAAACTTTTAACCGCATCACGCGCAATCGGCAGGTGCCCGGTGTCCGTGAACAGCAACGAAGCCTCGCTATCCCGCAGCAGTTTGGCGACCTGGTCGGCATGAAACGCGGTATCGAGAGGAACCGCCGTGCATCCGGCCGCGATGATTCCCAGATAAGCTGCTACCCAGCGAGGGTGGTTATCCGCCAGAATAGCCAGCCGCGATCCCGCCTCAAATTTGTTTTCCGTGATCCAGCGGGCGATCGACTGTGACATCTGCCGCAATTCGTCGTAGCGATAGCCTTCGACCTCGTCGCGCCCTTGGATCTCGAGCGCGACATTCTGCGGCCATTGATCTGCGCATTTTAAAAAGCTATCGTAAAACGTAGGCATGACTCGATGCCGAATATACTGAACTGCGTACTAAGTTACAATTTTGGAGAACTGGCGGAACAGGCAAAATCAAAGCCTTGTCTGGTCAATTCTTCACGCTCCTTTCTGACGTCGGAAGCTACTTACGGACTCCACCAGCATCTAATATGCTAGGCTTCTTGAGGACAGTTTTTTATAACCGGGACGAGTGTCGCCCGCCGAGGAATAGGGATTGATCAACACTGTAATAGCGAAGGTCTTCGGGACCAAGAACGAGCGTGAACTCAAGCGGCTGATGCCGCAAGTCGAGGCCATCAACGCTCTTGAGCCGCAGATTCAAAAGCTGACGGACGCTGAGCTCCGCGCCAAGACCGAAGAGTTCCGCGGCCGCATTCAGGAGCGGCTGAGTCATATTCAGGACGAGCCCCAAGCCGATCCCGAGCGCATTAAGCAGATTGAATCCGAGCGCGATCAGGCACTTAAAGAAGCATTGGAAGAACTGTTGGTGGAGGCCTTCGCGGTGGTGCGCGAGGCCGGCAGGCGCGTGCTCAACATGCGCCACTTCGACGTGCAACTGATCGGCGGCATGGTTCTGCACCAGGGGAAGATCGCCGAAATGAAAACTGGCGAAGGAAAAACCTTGGTCGCCACTCTCCCTGTCTACCTGAATGCCCTCAGCGGACGCGGCGTGCACGTTATCACCGTCAACGACTACCTGGCCAAGCGTGACTCGGAATGGATGGGCAAGCTCTATCATTTCCTCGGTCTCAGCGTGGGTGTCATCGTTCATGACCTCGATGACGAGGAGCGCCGCGAAGCTTACGCAGCCGACGTCACCTACGGCACCAACAACGAATTTGGTTTCGATTATCTCCGCGACAACATGAAGTTCGACTTAAAGGAATGCGTACAGCGTGGCCATAACTATGCCATCGTGGATGAAGTTGACTCGATCCTGATTGACGAAGCGCGCACTCCGCTGATCATCTCCGGCGCGAGTGAGGAATCTACCGACAAGTACTATCGTGTAAACCGCATCATCCCCAAGCTGGAAAAGGGTGAGGAGATTGAGGCCGCGCCCGGCGAGGCGGTGAAGCTGACCGGGGACTTCGTCGTAGACGAAAAGCACAAAACCATCACGGTCAGCGATCAGGGCTGGGAAAAAGTCGAACAACTCCTCGGCATCGGCAATATCGCGGACCCGGAAAATTGGGATCTCAAGCACCACGTCGAGACCGCCATTAAGGCCCATGCGCTGTACCGGCGTGACGTGGAGTATGTGGTCAAAGATGGCGAAGTCCTGATCGTGGACGAATTCACCGGCCGCCTGATGCCTGGCCGCCGCTGGTCCGATGGGCTGCACCAGTCGATTGAAGCCAAGGAAAACGTCAAAATCGAGCGCGAGAACCAGACCCTCGCTACCATCACCTTCCAAAACTATTTCCGCATGTACAAGAAGCTCGCGGGCATGACCGGCACGGCCGAAACGGAAGCGCCTGAGTTTGAAAAGATTTACAAGCTGGAAGTAATGGTTATCCCGACCAATCGGGAGATGCGGAGGATTGAGAATGCAGACACCGTTTTCCGCACTGAGAAGGAAAAATACTTTGCAGTTGCTGACGAAATTCAGCGCCTCAATCAGACCGGCCAACCTGTGTTGGTGGGGACCACGTCAATCGAAAAATCGGAACGCATTTCCGAGTTGCTGAAGAAAAAAGGTGTGAAACATGTCGTGCTGAATGCCAAGTACCATGAGCGTGAAGCTGAAATCGTAGCTCAGGCAGGGCGCAAAGACGCAGTCACAATTGCTACTAACATGGCCGGCCGCGGTACCGACATTCTACTCGGCGGCAACGCCGAATTCATGGCCAAGCAGGAGTGTGTGAAGAAGGGAGTCGCGCAACCGTTGCGCGTGGCCCAGGGCAAAATCGAAGGCAATGTCGAGGATGGCAAGAGCACTGTCTTTTACTACGCTGGCAGCGAATTCGTCGTGCCCGCCGATAAGTGGAACGAGGCCTTCGAGCGATTCAAGAAGGATATTGATGCTGAACACGAAGATGTAGTCTCGGTCGGCGGATTGCACATTCTGGGCACTGAACGCCATGAGGCCCGCCGCATTGATAACCAGTTGCGTGGCCGCGCCGGCCGTCAGGGCGATCCGGGATCGTCCCGCTTTTACCTTTCACTGGAAGATGACCTGATGCGCATCTTCGCCAAGGAGTGGGTCTCCAACCTGCTCCAGCGTTTGGGCATGGAAGAAGGCGTTCCGATCGAGTCGAGGCTCATCACCAGACGCATTGAAGCCGCCCAAAAAGCCGTCGAGGCGCAGAACTTTGAAGCCCGCAAACACCTTCTCGAATACGACGACGTCATGAACAAGCAGCGCGAGGCGGTCTACGGCCTCCGCCACCAGTTGTTGGAAGGTGTGGAACAGAAAGAACTAATCCTCGAAGACTACGTTTCTGGAATTCTCAGCGACTTGATGGAACAATTCTGCCCGCCCAAAGCCCACGTGGACGATTGGGACACCAAGGGCCTGCGGGACGCGATCTTTACCCGCTTTGGCGTTGACATTTTTGCCGAGGGAATCAAACCGGAAGCCCTCAGCAGGCAGGAATTGGGCGATGCCATCTTCGACAAGTTGAAGGAACGCTATGACGCCAAAGAGAAGCTGATCGGTCCTGATGCCATGCGTTATCACGAGCGCATGATCATGTTGAGCGTGCTCGACTCGCAGTGGAAGGATCACCTGCTCAGCATGGACCATCTCAAGGAGGGCATCGGCCTCCGCGGATACGGACAGCACGACCCGCTGGTCGAGTACAAACGCGAGTCATTTGAAATTTTCGAAGATATGATGAACCGCTTCCAGGAGGAAACGGTCCGCTATCTCTACCTGATGCAAATTCTTGAGCGCCCGAGCGGCGATTTCGTAGCAGCTGGTGCTCCCCAGGAAGGCCGCACCGGGGGTGACGGTGCAGAAGGCGGAGCGTCCGTATCACACTCTGGCGGCGATGGCCGGCGTCCGCGCGGCGTCGCGACTTCAGTGGACGATCTCGAAGAAGCCTTCCAGCGCAGAAAACGTCGCGAATTGGAATCCGCGCGCATGGCAGGCGCCGGCGACCGGCAACCGGTCCAGCAGGTGGTTCGCGGCGCCGCCAAGATTGGACGTAACGATCCTTGTCCCTGCGGCTCCGGTAAGAAATATAAGAAGTGCTGCGGCGCGAAAGCGTAGAACTCACAGAACGCAGACCGATGCCGCCTACTTTAATCCGTAACTAGCGGCGGCTCTTCCCTGAAACTGCTTTAAAGGTCATCTCCGCAGCTCGGCTTCGTGTCGATCCTTTCCAGGCAAAAAACAACTCGGAATAGCTCTGCGTGATGTAAAGGCGACGGTCGATGCCCAGTAGCTTGGCGGTGTGGTCAATCCAGCGCGGGGGGCCTTCAATCTCTCCGAAAATCCCAATAGGAGTTTCATCAATGACCACATGCCCTTTTCCATCGCTCCATTCTGCCCTGAACTTCTCATACCGAAACACAGGCTCGAATCCCAAAGATTTGAGGATCCTCTCCATTTTCCCGCCGTCAGCAACCTTGGTCTCGATCTCCTCGCGTGATTTATGACGTCCCGCGGCGCCTTTCGCCTTATAAGTGAGCAACCATGCCTTCCCATATTTGCGCAGTCGCAAAAGCTCTCCGCGTTTGCGAAGTTTGTAACCGGGCAGATCGTAGAGCGTATTCATCTCGTGGGTGCGCGGGGTCACCAGCCGAAAGTTTGCGGCTCGCAGCTTCCAAGTGAGTGCCCGCAGGTTCTGCACCCGGAATTTGATTTCAACTTCTTTCTTGGACCCCATTTGAAAGAGTATATGGGAGGGACGAGAGACGACGTTTCTCACGGCTGCGATCTGCTAGCTCCATCTACGTAAATGTTGGCAGCTTCACCAGGTCGTCGAGGGGCACGATCTCGAGCGGATTCCCAGCGTCGCGCCATGCCCGCAAACCACCGGCGATTACGAACGCGTTGAATCCCTGTTCCCGCAGTAGATGCGCCACCCGGGCGCTCGTGGCTTCGCGGGCTCAAGTACAGTAAAGATAAATCTCGCGGTCCTTGGGCAGACGTTTTATTTCTTCCAGCAGGTTGTTAGGTTCAATTCGGATGGACCCTTTAATGCGTGAAGCATCGGCATCGTAATAACCGTGACTGCGGACATCCACTAACAATATATTGCTCGCATCCTTCGCGGTCAGTCGCCGAGCGACTTCCTGTACCGGTACTCGTGGGACGATTCGGTAGAGCCGATATTTTCGGTAAATCCATATGCGGTATACGACGTATGCCGCAATCCCAAGCGCCACCACCATCTCCATCGCGTGCCCCGCCGACGCGATGCTGTGCGTGATGGTCCGAAGAAAATCGCTGAAGGCGAATCCCAGAGCACCGTACGCCAATACGTAAAGGGATGCCCCGGCGAGGTCGAATTGCAAGAACTGCTGCGGCCGCATTTTCATGCTGCCCGCGAGCGGCGGGGCCATGGTATTGATGCCGGGGATAAATTTGGCGAGCACCAGGGTCATCTTGCCGCGCCGATAGAAAGACTCTGCCGAGCGCAGAATGCAACTCTCAGGATTAACCGAAAGCCGGCAGAGAAGGCCCAGCAAACCCCAGCCAGTGTAACGGCCAACCAGAAAAAGAATCGAATCGCCCAGTAATATCGCCACCACCGACACTCCGATGGCGACGAAGGGATTCAACTTGCCATAAGCGCACGCCGCTCCCGCCGCCAGCAATGCCAATGCCGCTGGCATGGGAAAGCCAACCGCTTCCAGGAACGCGATCATCCCCAGCAGACTGTATCCGTGCCGCGCAATCAATGCAGACAGATCATCCATATATGACTAAGCTTGGATTCCGAACAATAACAAACGGGCGCGCCCACGCGGTCCAGCGCGGACATAATTGTGTTTGAGGATTGGGCTCACTTTTCCCGCGCCACTACAAACTCGGGAGCCCACAACAGCGCTCGCTTAAACTCAGAATCAGGAAAAGTACAAATTGCTTGGCGTGCTGATTCGGCGTAATCGGCTGCACGCGCCAAGGCAAATTCGAGTGATCCATAGCGGGTCAGAATATCCAAAATCTGGGCGTGACTGACGCCATTGAAGGCGCGATCGCGAAGTACAGCCTCGATCCGGTATTTCTCCTCCGGTGTACAGCTTTCAAGCGCATGGATTACCGCCATCGTGGCTTTACCTTCCCGTAGATCGCTGGCCACGGGTTTGCCCAGCACGTTTTCAGACGCGGTCAAATCAAGCACGTCATCCACTATCTGGAATGCCATCCCCAGATCGTGTCCGTATTTTCCCAGGCTCTCTTCCTGCTCGGCGCTCGCCCCCCCGAGAATGCCTCCCATCCTCATGCAGACTGAAAATAGACAAGCTGTCTTACGATAAATCAGGTCAAAGTGCTCAGCCAGCGTGATCAATTTCCCCAGTTTTTCCATTTGCAGCAGTTCGCCTTCGACCATCTGCTGGGTCAACTCAATCAAAACATCCAGCACCCGGAAATTCCGCTCCTGCACCGCAATCTTGAACGCCTGCATGTAGAGCCAGTCGCCCGCCAGAACGCACTTCGAATTTCCCCATTGAGTGTTGGCGGCGGGGCGCCCACGACGGGTCTGAGCCTCATCAATGATGTCATCGTGCACCAGGGTGGCGGTGTGAATGATCTCCACCACCGCTCCCAGGCGGATGGCTCCGCGTCCCTGGTAATCGAATAGTTTTGAGGAGAGCAGAAGCAGCGCCGGCCGAATACGCTTGCCGCCGCCCGCGCGCAAGTACTCGCCAATCTCGGTGATCGCCGGAACGTCTGAAACCGTGTCACGGCCAAACTCACGCTCGATCGCCGCGAGATCATCGCGCAGCAGTTCGAAAACTTCTTTACCGTTAATGGCAGTGGATGCGCTCAATCCTGTGTGTCCTCTGTGCGGTTAAGTTCTTCCTTCCATCTTTGTGTCTTCCGCGGTCAATTAGTCCTGTAGTTCGTAAACTGCATATCAATCCCGAAATCCTGCTGCTTTAGCAAAGCAATAATTTGCTGTAATGTGTCGCGATCCTTGCCGCTCACCCTGACCAGATCGCCTTGAATCGATGCTTGTACTTTATTTTTCGAATTCTTGATCACTTTCACGATCTCGCGCGCTTTCTCAATCGGAATACCCTGCTGCATCGTAATACGCTGCTTGGCGGTCCCTCCCAGGGAAGTCTCGACCGCGCCATAAGTCAGCCCTTTCAGCGGCACGCCGCGCTTCACCAGCTTTTGCTGAAACACATCATTCACTGCTTTCAGTTTGTACTCGTCCACCGAGTGCAGGACGATGGCTTCTTTACCGTCCAGCTCGATGTTCGATTTTGAGTCCTTCAAATCGAAACGGGTGCGCACTTCTTTCAACGCCTGCTGAATGGCGTTGGTAACTTCCTGCAAGTCAATCTTGCTGACGATATCGAAACTGTTCTCCGGCATGGTCGTTTGCTTCTAAGTTCATAGATTACCTTGCGTGATGCAAAGATGCGACATACCAAGCTAAATGGACTTGAGCTTTTCGTGAAGCGAAAAGAAACGGTAAAAGTTTTGCGCGGTTTGCAGTCCTAGTTCTTCCGTTGAAAGTCCGCGCAATTCGCCGAGTTTGCGGGCTACTTCCTTCACGAATGCGGGTTCGTTTCGCTTGCCGCGATAGGGCACCGGCGCCAGGAAAGGAGAATCGGTTTCGATCAGCACGTGTTCCAGTGGCACCTCCCTGGCGGCGTCACGAATTTGCTCCGCCTTGGTGAAAGTGATATTTCCGGCGAAAGAAATCATAAAGCCCATGTCCAAAGCTCGCCTGGCATGCGCCCATGTGCCGGTGAAGCAATGCAGAATTCCGCCTAATCCGCTGGCAGCCCAATGTTCGTGCAGCAGCTCGAGGCAGTCTTCCCAGGCATCATCGCTTCGGTCGGAGGGCCGGCAGTGAACCACGATTGGCAGTTTAGTGGCTCGCGCCATTTGAAGTTGTCGTAGAAAAACCTGCGATTGCAAGTCGCGCGGAGAATGATCGTAATAGTAATCGAGCCCAATCTCACCCCAGGCAATGACTTTCGGCTTCCGGGAAAGCCGCTCCAGTTCTTCGAAATCCGCATCGGCAGCCAGTTTCGCCTCATGCGGATGGATCCCGATGGTGGCGTAAATGAAATCGTACTGTTCGGCAAACTGGATACCGCAATCGAGCGACCCAGGTCCCGTCCCGCTGCCGATTGCCACAATCGCTTCGATACCGCCCTCCCGCGCGCGCGCGATCATCTGCTCGCGATCGGAATTGAACTGTTCCATTTCGAGATGCGCGTGGGAATCGACGTACATGAGAAATCGTGGATGCGATTCGGGCTCTCCAAACTCCTCTCTGAAGATCCCGAATTTGCCACTATTGTGATAACTGCTAGGAACGGATTGTTTACTCTGAAACCTGACTTCCGCAATCTACTTCAGCCGCGCTCCCACCGGCACATCTTCCAGAAAACTGCACAGTATTGGCTTCCCACCTTCGGGCGAGGCTGCAACAATCATCCCATTGGATTCCAGCCCGCGGAGCTTGCGTGGCGCGAGATTAGCCACGATTACCACTTTGCGCCCGACCAGGACTTCTGGCGCATACGCCTCCGCAATGCCCGCCAGCACCTGCCGCACTTCCGTGCCGATATCCACTTCGAGCCGCAATAACTTGTCCGCTCCTTTTACCCGCTCCGCGAGCTTGACCTGACCCACGCGCAACTCGATTTTGGCAAAATCGTCGATGCCGATCTTGCCGTCAGGAATTATTGCTGCAGCCTTCGCTGGCTGCGCCGGTGTGGCTGTAACCGTTTGGGTTGCAATTGCTGCTTTACCGGTACCGGTGGCTGCCGGCTGTGCTTCGGTTGCGGGCACGCTGGCTTGCTGCTCTTCCATCTTCTGCATCCTTTCGATTGCACTCTTGTCAGCGCGCGGAAAAACTGCTTGAACATTGCCCAGCCTGGTGCCCAGGCGAAGCTGTCCCCATTTCAGTTCCGAAACTGGGAACTGCTTGATATCGCCCAACCCGAGTTGCATCCAGATCTTCGCGGTCGCCTCTGGAATCACGGGATGCGCGAGCGCTGTCACGATACGCAAAGCCTCCGCACTTGTATAGAGGACTGTTGCCAGTCGCGCCAGGCTTTGTTCGTCATGCTTCTCGCCTAGTGCCCAGGGTTCGTTGTCTACAATGTATTTGTCGACCGCCGCAACCAGCCCCCAAGCCGTTTCAAGGGCGCGCGAGAACTGGTACTGATCGAACAGCGCGTTACATTCAGCAATGGTTTTACCCGCCAGTTCTGCAATCGCATCGTCAGAAGCCCCATGCGCTGCCTGTTTTGACGGATAGGGAACTTCACCGCGAAAATAGCGCGTGATCATGGTCAAGGTTCGGCTGGCCAAATTTCCCAGACCATTGGCCAGGTCGGAGTTGTAACGCTGCACCAGAGCGTCGAATGAAAAAGAACCGTCCTGTCCGAAAACAATTTCGCGCAGCAGAAAGTAGCGCAGCGCATCGGAGCCCAGCACGTCAAGAATCGTTTCCGCGCGCACGATGTTGCCGCGCGATTTCGACATCTTATTTTCTTCAAACAGCAGCCAGCCGTGCGCCATGATCCCCTTGGGCAGAGGCAGACCTGCGGCCATCAGGAATGCCGGCCAATACACACAGTGGAAGCGCACGATTTCCTTGCCAATCATCTGCAAGTCCGCCGGCCAATACTTCTCGAACTTCTGCTGGTCGGCTTTGTCGGAAGAAGCGAAACCTATAGCGGTGATGTAATTCGCCAGCGCGTCCAGCCAGACGTAAATCACGTGCTTGGGATCGTCGGGCACAGGAATGCCCCAGGAAAAAGTGCTGCGACTAATCGAGAGGTCGCGCAGCCCGCCGCGCACAAAGGACATCACCTCATTGCGCCGCGTCTCCGGACGAATGAACTCCGTCTGTTTCGTATACAACTCCAGCAGCTTGTCTTGAAATGCCGAGAGCTTGAAGAAATAGTTTTCCTCGTGCACCGTCTCCGTCGGACGGCCGCACTCCGGGCAGGGCGCGCCGGGACCGACAGCGTCCACATACAACTCATCAAAGACGCAGTACTGTCCGGTATAGGTTCCCTTGTAGATGTAGCCGTTATCGCGAATTCGCCGGAAGAGTTCCTGTACTCGCACTTTATGACGATTTTCGGTGGTGCGGATGAAATCGTCATATGTGATCCCCATCCTGTCCCACAATCCGCGGAACGCCGCTGAGACTTCATTGGTGAGGTCTTGCGGCGTCTTACCTGCGGCTTGGGCGGCGCGTTCAATCTTTTGTCCATGCTCGTCCGTGCCGGTCAGGAAATAAGTATCCGCGCCCAGCATGCGTTGACGGCGCGCAATCGTGTCGCACGCGATCGTGGTGTAGGCGTGACCGATATGCGGGCGCGCATTGACGTAATAAATCGGCGTCGTGATGTAAAACTTCCTGGCCATTTCTGCTCTATATTCTCATCCTTATGAAACTGCACTGCGCCGCAACACACCGAGACGGTTGGTCTTCAGCCTTTGAGGTTGTGGACGTAAGTCTTGACCGCCTCCTGCATCACGCTCTTCAACGGCACATGATGCTGGGCCGCGATCTTGCGGCAGTCCTCATATTCCGGCGCATAGGTTGTGATCGTCCCATTCATGCTTGCAATCTTCATTCGCACTTCGCCCCAGGGCGTCTCCACATTGATCCAGCGTCGCGCCAGCACCCGTCGTCTTTCTTCTCGCTGTCGCACTCCCAGCGTCGTAGTTTCGGCGAACACCAGATGGGTGAGCCGCGCGGCATCTTCGGGACGGCACAACACGGTCAGCAGTGCCCCGGGACGATTCTTCTTCATCTGCACCGGCAGACAGAAGGCATCGAGCGCGCCTTCTTCTAGCAACCGATCCATTACGTAGCCGACAACCTGAGGATTTAAATCATCAAGATTCGATTCAAGTACAGTGATTGTTTCCTGCGAGGTGTTCGTCTCAACCGACGACTGAGCCTCGCCAATCGTCAGCCGCACCACATTGGCATGTCCGGGAAGATTACGAGTACCCGCCCCGTAGCCACTCTTCTGAATCTTCATTTCTGGGAATGCTGAGAATCGCGCGGCTAGAGTTTTCACAATTGCCGCCCCCGTAGGAGTTACCAACTCCGCCTGAATTCCCGACGAATAAACCGGCGCGCCTTTCAGCAACTCCACCGTGGCTGGCGCAGGCACAGGAAAATCTCCATGCGCGCATTTCACCGTGCCGCCTCCGACGTTCAGTGGCGAGCAGATCAGTTCATCAACCCCTAGCGCCTCAAATCCCACCGCCGCGCACACGATGTCCACTATGGCATCCACCGCGCCGACTTCGTGAAAGTGCACGGCCTCAATGTCAGTGTTGTGAATCTTCGCTTCCGTGGCGCCCAGCGACTCAAAGATCGCAATCGCATTCCGCTTGGCTCCTTCGCTGATCGGAGCCGCGGAAATAATCCTCTTGATCTCACTAAGGGAACGCCCATGAGAATGCTCAGGTGCTGTCCCTGCACCTGAGGGTTCGTGTTGGTGATCGTCACTATGTCCGTGAGCATCTCCGTGCTCATGCCCCTGCCCATGCTGCCCGCGTTGTTCCCAGTAAACTTCTCGCGGCAAATCTTTTTCGCCGTGAGCGTAAACGTCGACCTTGGAAGCGGCAATTCCGCTGCGATCTACTCGCGAGACCTCTAGCCGTGCTCCGACGTCAAGCGCCGTGACCGTTTCTTCCAACAGTTTTACCGGCACACCGGCGTCCACGAGTGCGCCCAGAAACATGTCGCCACTCATCCCGGAAAAACATTCAAGATAAGCTATACGCATCATTCAAACTCTCGAAGGACCGGGCCAGCTTCCTTCGTGGCTTTACGGCTAAAGCCCGTCGCACCGCGGGAAGCCGCATTCGCTTGATCCGCATATCACACCAAAGCTAAAACCTTCATCATAGGGAACGTGGATATAACCGTCAAACCGTGGCCCAGGCCGTGGTTTGTTACAATCACTATTTTCTTCAATAGCTTAGAGGGATTCCTTGTACCGACATCTGGAACGCCGGCTGGCCCAGCACGTGCGCGACTTCCTGCGCCGCACCTACGACATCGATTTGCCCCGGATCGTTATCGAACAGCCGCCCAAGGTTGAATTCGGCGAATACGCGCTTCCCCTTGCCTTTGAACTAGCCAAAAAACTTCGCAAAGCGCCGCGCAAGATTGCGGAAGAGATTGTCGCTGGTATAGGGCCGGTTGAAGGGTTTACGAAACTCGAGGTCGCGGGCGCGGGATATATCAACGCCTACATCAACCGCCAGGAATTAGCCGCTGCGTTGGTCAAAGGCGAAGAACCGAGGAGCGACACTCCAGCCGGCAAAATTCTGGTCGAACACTCCAGCATCAATCCCAACAAGGCCGCGCATATCGGACACTTGCGCAACGCTGTGCTGGGAGACACGTTCGTCCGTCTGCTGCGATTTGCCGGCAGGGAAGTGGATGTCCAGAACTACATCGACAATACCGGCGTACAAGTTGCCGACGTGGTAGTTGGGTTTCTTCATCTTGAAAAGAAATCGCGGGCCGAGATCGAACAACTTACCCGCCAGCCGCGCTTCGACTACTACTGCTGGGACGTTTATGCGCGCACCTCCCAATGGTACGAGCAGGATAAACAGAATCTTCAAGTTCGTTCCCAAACTCTGCACGCACTTGAAGAAGGCGGTAACGAGACCGCAGCCATCGCCGAACTGATTTCAATCGCCGTTCTGCGCCGCCATCTCGAAACTATGGACCGTCTCGATATTGAATACGACTTCCTGCCGCGCGAGAGCGAGATACTGCACCTGCACTTCTGGGACGCAGCTTTCCAGAAGCTTAAAGATGGCGGCGTGCTCTTCTATGAGAATGAAGGCAAGAACAAAGGCTGCTGGGTAATGCGTCGCGCGGGGACTTCAAAAACTAAATCTGCGGGGATCCTCGCCAACGACAAACAAGATTCCGAGGACTCCGCGGTTTCCGAAGAAGACCAGAAAGTTATCGTGCGTTCCAACGGAACCGTCGGCTACGTAGGCAAAGACATCGCCTATCACCTGTGGAAGTTCGGTCTGCTGGGTCGCGACTTCGGCTACCGCAAGTTTTATCTTTATCCCAACGGCCACCAGAGTTGGATATCCTCTGCCAACGGCGAGCCCGACCATCCCCACTTCGGCGATGTTTCCGAGATATATAACGTCATTGACGCCCGTCAGGCCGAAGCGCAGAACACCGTGATAGAAGCTTTGCGGGGGCTCGGGTATAACCAGCAGGCCGATCACTACACACATTTCTCTTACGAAATGGTTGCACTCACGCCACGCTGCGCCGCTGAGTTGGGCTACCGGCTTTCAGAAGAAGACAAAGCCAAAGCCTACATCGAAGTCTCAGGCCGCAAAGGCTTCGGCGTAAAAGCGGACGACCTTCTCGACACGCTGATTGCGTCCGCCAAAAAAGAGGTCGATGCGAGGCATGCTCAACTCAGCGACAGCGAGCGCGCCGCCATCGCTGAGCAAATTGCCGTGGGCGCACTGCGCTACTTCATGCTTAAGTTCACCAAGTCATCTGTAATCGCTTTCGATTTTAGGGAAGCTCTAAGTTTCGAAGGCGAGACCGGCCCGTATTGCCAGTACGCGGTTGTGCGCGCAACCAATATTTTTCGGAAGGGCGGATTCGACCCGGATCACTTCGGCAAGCCGTCGGGCTCCCTCGCTTCGAACGAGTTCGCAGAGCACTTGCAGGGCGAAGCAAGTAACGAACTTTGGGAACTCTGGCTGGCTGCCTCGAAGACGTCATACATCGTGGACCAGTGTATCGCCACCACCGAGCCGGCCTACCTGGCCAAACACGCTTTCCAATTGGCGCAACAGTTTAACTATTTCTACCACCGCCACCCCATCCTCACCGAAGCCGATGAAGGACGAAAGAAATTCTTACTCTACACAGTGGCGGTAGTGCGTCGCGAGCTTATTCGAGCATTGGAAGTGATGGGAATTACCACGCCCCCGGTGATGTGATCACCGCTCCTGCGGACGGGTATGATAAAATAGCTTATAGATACTCGTCTAGCAACCGCGCAGGGATGCCCAGGAACGCATCGGATAGTCCAAAGGTATGCTGAGATCATCCGCGACCCTATCGTCTCGATTGCAGAGGCCTGGGAGCCCCTCTACAGGCATTCTGTAGAGCGTGCCTCCCCCGCACCTTCGCGGGGAAATACGTCCAGACCGATTATCTTACAGTTACAGGCATTGCCGAAATGCCGGCAGTCTTCCTAAAAGACAAACACAGATTTACTACGCGCTCCTGCCCCGGCCCGCCATCATCAATCCCGCGCCGCCTAAAATCAACACCGCGCTGATGATGGGGGAAACCCGCTCGCTATGCCGAGTCTGGATGCCGATATTGACATCACCGGCCTTAATGCCTTGGTTCTCGTTGTGCGGGATGGGAACGAAAAGTGAGGCAATCCCCAGAATCAACAAAATCAGGCCCACCAACATTAAAGGCTTCATTGAATCCTCCTGTAGCTAGCGGTGCTGCCTGCCAAATCACTAATTAGTCATGATTCATGCCGATTGAATAACGCATCTCACGCCGCGAAATCCTTGGCGAACTCCACCAGCGCCCGAACCGCAATTCCCGATGGCCCTTTGGCGATCCATGCTTTGTTGTCTTCCATCCACGCAGTCCCGGCGATGTCGAGATGAATCCAGGGCGTGTCCTCGGCAAATTCTTTGAGGAACATCGCTGCCGTAATCGCTCCGCCCCAGCGCCCACCGGAGTTGACGATGTCGGCGATGTTGGAGCGAATGCTCTCTTTGTATTCCTCGTCAAGCGGCAGCCGCCACATCTTCTCGCCGGCTTTCCCCAGAGCCTTATTAAACCGCTCATACATTTGGTCGTCATTCGCGAAGACGCCGGCATTCACATATCCAAGCGCAACCACGCAGGCGCCGGTCAGTGTGGCCGCGTCCACCAGGTGAGTGCAACCAAGCTGGCGCGCGTAGTAGAGACCATCGGCCAACACTAGCCGGCCTTCGGCGTCCGTATTGATGATTTCGATGGATTTTCCGGACATCGCGATTTGTACGTCCCCGGGTTTCTGCGCTTTGCCTGACGGCATGTTTTCGGTGGCGCACACGATTGCCGTCACTTTAATTTTGGGTTTGAGCAGCGCGATGGCCCGCATCACGCCGATCATGGTTGCACCCCCGGCCATGTCGTATTTCATCTTTTCCATACCGTCGGCAGGTTTGATCGAAATGCCGCCAGTATCGAAGGTGACGCCTTTGCCCACTAGCCCGAGCACAGGCTTCTCCGGCGCGCCCGCCGGCTCATAGCGGAGCACAATCAATGCCGGAGGCTCATCAGACCCTTGGGCCACACTCCAGAACGCACCCATCTTCATTTCTTTGATCTTATCCGCGCCGAAGACCTCGCACTTAAGCCCCACTTCCTGCGCCATCTTTTTTGCGTGCTCGGCCAGCATAGTCGGCGTCATCCGATTGCTTGGCTCGTTCACCAACTCGCGGGTAAAATTCTGCGATTCACCAATGATGCGCGCCTCCTCCAGCGCCTTTTGAAGCCGGCCCTGGTCCCCGGTGGCGACCACCGTAACGGAGTCGATCCGCTGATCTTTGCGATCGCTCTTGTAAGTGTCAGGATCGAAGTCGCCGACAAACGCACCTTCCACAATCGCTCTGACCCTTTCTTCCGCGCTGAGGCCGTTGCTCGGCGCCACAAAGGCAAAGCTCCGAACCCCCTTCGGCTTCAACGTCCGAACTGCAG
>Ga0209471_1000085_pt1 | contig 71724 bp, 77 predicted proteins | sample GraSoiAngelo_128_FD_185885 | JGI IMG/M metagenome (GOLD analysis project Ga0209471, IMG submission 185885) | Grasslands soil microbial communities from the Angelo Coastal Reserve, California, USA - 14_0927_12_20cm (SPAdes) (version 2) | ecosystem: Environmental > Terrestrial > Soil > Grasslands ...
CCGCAATACAGAGGGTAGCGTGATGGTGAAAGCCGCGCCAGCCTCGTCCTTCATAGTGACCCAGCCCGAGTTCCTGCTTCAGTTCTTCGTAGTCGCGCTCGATGATCCAGCGATGCTTAGCCAATCGCACCAGCTCGGGAAGCTTCGTGTTAGCGGGCAGCGTGGATAACCAGTATTTGGTGGGTTCGGCTTCCTGGCTCGGCCACTCCATCAGCAGCCACTCCTCGGGGCGAGGCTCGCTGCTCCAGTAATCGCGATGGGCTGCACGCACGCGCACAGCCGCAAAACGGGAGCGCAGGGGCTTACGAGTTCCTTCGCGCCAGCGCACCGTTTTCCAGGCGGAGGAAGGTAAGCTGATCGCTAACTCGCGTACCGCAACCGGAGCATGCTTGCCATGGCGGCGTAACAGCTTGGTGGGACGTCCGATTCCTTTCCACTTCCGTTTGGGTAGCGGTGCCTGGCCTGGTTTCCACACACTCACCGACGACTGGATACCCACTACGTACAGCAAACCTAATTCGGTGATGCCATCGCGGAATCCGGTGTCGTTGCCATAGCCGGCGTCAGCCAGTACCGGAGCGGTGGGGATCTCTCGGTCCAGGGCGGTGCGAATTTGTTGCAAAGCAATTTCCGGCTTGGTTTGAAAACTGATTTCCGGCGGTATGCCCGTGGCCTTTCTCCGCTTCTTATCTTGCGTCCATACTTCCGGTAAGTAGAGACCCCAGGCGATCGGCAAACTCACCTCCGCCGTGCTGATCGACAAACTCACCGCCACCCGGCAGTTCTCTTGCTTGCCCACTTGTCCACAGTACTGTCGCGTGACTCCTACCGAATGCGTCCCCTTCTTCACCAATCCCGTGTCATCGACGATCCAGACTTCGACCGGTCCTGGCTTCTGCATGGCGGGCAGCGCATACCGACGCACCGCTTCCAGAATGTCTTCATCCCTCCAGGGCGCATGGGCCACGATATGGTGCAACGACTGATGGGTTTGGCGCACCTTGTCGGGGCAGAGACGAGCCGCCATCGGTTCCACGCTTTTGCGTTCCCCGGGAAGCAGCAAACCGGTGCAATAGGACTTCAGAGGGACCACGCGATCCAGGTGCCCCGCGGCTTGCGCCAGGCGATTCAGATAGGCCGCGAAGCGTTTTTGCTGGGCGCCTGGCGCAACAGAATGGGCGCTCATGACCAGCAACTTAACATTAAAGGATGCAGTCCGGGGTGGTTTCTCAGCCTAAGGTATCCAGTTTATAACACAGTAGTACTAGTCTAGTCGTTCCCTTCCGCAAGAATCGAATCTCTAAGTCAGCCAGCGGCCCATACTGCCTACTCGATTCCAAAATGAAGGCGAGCGATAAAGACAACCAGCAGGACGAACGACAAAAGAATTGCCCCAACACTATGGTTGCGCAGTACGCGATAACTGGGGAACCAGGGAAACATCAGGGTTTCAAGGACCGGTTTCAGCTTTTCCGGCCACAGCAGGCCAGCGATTCCGAAACCTAAACAGAATTGGATGAGGAGAGGAATAGTTAAATGTTCCATATAAAAATACTTGGCCCCAAAGCTGGATTGATTGAGCTGTCACCATCTTGCCGCAAAATACGGCCTTGGTCAGTGACAATCATCACATTCTGGGAAAGGGAATGGAGATTATAGTGCATGATTGTTTATGAGCGCACTCATTTTTTGAGTAGGAATTACTACGGTAACGCCGTTCACCCCTTAACCTGCGCCGCAGCCGGCGGCCCTTTTGGCGCAGTCATTCCAGCGTGTAAACTAATGTCAAACCTCAACACAGGACGGTGCCGTGAGACTGAGCCGCGACAAAGTCAACAAACTTGCCCACGTCGTAACTGACTCACTCGCCGAAACGGATTCGGTGGATTTTGTGGAAGACCGCAATACCATCCGCCTCGAAGTGCGCAAAGTTCTCGAGGCTCTGCTTAATCAGGAAGCACGGATCGACGCTTCCGTTCGCCAGAAAATTGACAGCCAGAAGCGGACTATCCTGGAGGGCAGCCAGGAATGGGAGATTCTTTACCGCAAGTACTACAACGAAGAAGTAAAAAAACTGGGCTTATAGAAGCCCACTGAGGGCTGGCCACGGACCCATTAGCCCCTTACCTGCCCGCCTCCACCGCCGGCATCCGCAGTACATCGTCTCCCTGATCTTTCTTGCCTGCAACCGCAGGATCCAAACCGAGCGCGCGCAGCCCTCGCGCCACCGGCTGAAGTGCTTTGAGCATCCCTGCAAGAGCGGCGGATGCGCCTTCCCGCTCACTGTTGTCTGGACCCTCTCTTTGCAACAGCGACTCCACAAAATTCTTCCGGTGCGGAAACATCACTAATTTTACGTCCTCGTTTTCAGAAATCCCTGCCGCCTTCTTCGCAAGTTTCAGCGCAGTGTCAAAACCACCCAGTTCATCCACGAGCCCAAGATTCTTCGCGTCCTGCCCGGACCAGATGCGGCCCTTGGCGATTTGGAGAACTTTGTCCTTGGGCAAGTTCCGGCCTTCGGCTACTTTGCCGGTGAAATCCACGTAGACGCGGTCCAGCCAGTCTTCGAAACGCTTCCATTCGGCGGGAGTGTAGTCATGCGTCCCGGTCCACATGTCGGCGTTCGCGCCATCGTGAACCTCATCCCACGACAGACCCACCTTGTTCCAAAATCCGGATGTGAGAATCTTGCCGCCCAGCACGCCGATGGATGCCGTAATTGTTCCCGGTTGGGCAACAATCTTGTCCGCCGCCATCGCCACAAAATATCCGCCCGAGCCGGCGAGGTCGCCCATGGAAACGATCACCGGCTTCCCTGCCTTGCGGGCGCGCACTACTTCTCGCCAGATTGCGTCTGACGCCACATACGATCCACCGGGACTGTCCACTCGGAAAAGAATTGCCTTCACGTCTTTGTCTTGCGCGGCCGCACGAATGGCGCCTGCCACCGTGTCGGATCCCATCGTCATCGAACCTTGCACCGGATCGTAGTCACTCTTGCCGCGGGACACGCCGCCCACACCATAAACGAGCGCCACGGTCTTACCCTTCTGGTGTGGCCTGCCGGCACGATCAAGATATTTATTCAAGTAAAGAAATTCCGCGCCGTCACCAGCTTTCTTCTTCAACTGGTCATACACTTCGTCGCGGTAAGCCAGGCCATCCACCAGCTTGGCGTCCACCGCTTCCTTCCCCAGAAAGGGACCACGGTCAATAAGTGCCATGAACTGCTCAGGAGAAATCTCCCGCGCCTGGCAAATGCCATCTCTTATCTGGTTAAACCAGGAGTTCATCAGCGCCGTCATGGCCTCCTTGTGTGCCGGGGTGTACTTGGTTTCGGTGAACAGGTTGAGAGCGTTCTTATATTCGTAGCGATGGTCGCCATGAAACTTCATGCCTAGCTTGTCCAGCGTCCCCTTGATGAAAGGACTCTCAAGCATCAGCCCTGTAAGCCCGACGTCACCGGAAGGCTGCAGATTAATTTGGTCGAACGCGGTAGCCAGATAATAGGCGCCGTTGCCTGGACCGAACTCTCCGAAAGTCTCAGCAAACGCTACGGCAAACTTCTTTTTGGCACGGAACCGCATAACAGCGTCACGAATTTCCTGCACCTGCGCCATGCCCATGGGCACGGCGCCAATCTTGGCCACCATACCCGCAACCCGATTGTCGTCGACCGCTCGGTCAATGGCATCGATCACATCACGCACCGTGGTGCGATCGCTGAGCATTACTTTGGAGGTGGGAGTATCAGGAATATCCTCCACCAGTGGATGTTGGAGATCGGCCTCCAAAATAGTTTTGGAGGGCACGTGTCCCTTGCGCCCGGCTACGATTACCAGGGCGAGCACAACGGTCATGAGATAAATAACGCCAAGAACGACAAACAGACGAACCAGGAATTTCTTCATGGAAGTTCTCTCCGGCAGCAGACTAGAACCGGAAAGTCTATCGCGAGCGGATGCCAGATGGCGACCCTAAGGCGGACTGTTCGGTCATTCAAATGAAAGGCCCTGCTTCATGCCCCGGTCCCACGTACTGGCAAGTTATCTACAGGGAAGGTCATAATGGACTTCGACGATCCCATGCCTACAGTCACGCAGATCTCGGACGTCGTGAAGGAAGCGGCCAACCACGCCGGTTTCAACCTGGCTGGCATTGCTCCGGTTCGTGAGTTCGACGAGCTCGAATATTTTCCGGAGTGGATTGCTGCCGGAAACGCCGGCGAGATGACATATATGGAGGCGCGGGACGCCGAAGGCCACCTCAAGCGGGCCTCTCTGAAGAACGCCGCTCCATGGGCAAGAAGCGTCATCGTCTGCGCCATCAACTACAACACCGCCGAGCCCTACTCGACCCAGCAGAACGATCCGCAACACGGATGGATCTCACGATACGCCTGGGGTCGCGAAGACTATCACCACGCCGTCCTACGCCGGCTGCGCCTAGTTGAAGCCAACCTAAGAGAAGCCGTCACCGCTAACCAGCATGGTCTCCCAAGCGAGAACCATTCCGCCGACCACTGGCCACTGCTCACTGACCACTTTCAATCCCGCTGCTATGTTGACACCGGGCCTCTCGTCGAACGGGTTTACGCCAAGTATGCCGGCGTCGGCTGGATTGGAAAGAACACCTGCATCATCAATCAGAAACTGGGATCATGGCTGTTTCTCGGCGTCATTCTCACCTCGATCGAACTACAGCCGGATCTTCCCGCGCCCGATCGCTGCGGCACCTGCACCCGTTGTATTGACGCTTGCCCCACGGATGCGCTGATCGCGCCCTACCAGCTCGATTCCAACAAATGCATTTCGTATCTCACCATTGAAAAACGTGGCGCGATTCTCGAAGAGATGCGTGAAGCAATGGGACGGCAGGTCTTCGGTTGCGACCTTTGCCAGGACGTCTGCCCGTGGAATCGCAAGGCGCCGGTGACCATTGCGCCTGAGTTCGAACCTCGCCCCGAACTGGTGAATCCCGCCCTCGAGTGGCTGGCGCAAATGAGCGCAAAAGAATTTCGGCAGGTATTCCAGGGCTCGCCGGTACGCCGCGCGAAACTCAGCGGCCTGCGGCGGAATGCAGTGTTCGCTATGGGAAATAGCGGAGAGCAAAAATTCGTTACCCTGCTCGACAATCTTGCTGAGGACAAAGATGAGATAGTGGCGGAGAGTGCGAAATGGTCGAAGAGAAAGCTAACCCGACTCGATGTGCGGGCTGATCGCCACTAAGTTTCTAACTTGTGCCGTCCATCCACCGCTTGCTTTGCTGAGAGCGTGATAGCATTTTGAAGATCTCAACTCTGATACATGGTCCGCCTTTCCATATTCCTTAAGCATCGTGCCTGCGACCTTGTCCGTTACAAGTTGGGCTCACTTGTGTTCTTCGGACCTGGCCTGCTGCTGTGCGTCCTCGCGCATGCCGCTGAGCCGCCATGGATCGAGATCCACGCCCCGCACCTGACCGTGGTTACTGACGCCGGGGAGAAGCACGGACGTGAAGTCGCATTGCGCCTGGAGCAGATGCGCTCTGTATTTGCCCAGTCGCTGATGAAAAACCGTTTGAACATGGCGGTGCCTCTTACCATCATCGCGCTCAACAATAACCAACAGTACGCCCAGACTGCCCCCGATTCGCGCGTAACCTCGCCAGGATTCTTCCTCCCTGGCGACGATCACACCTTCATCGTCTTGAACCTTTCCCGCGCGGAACCTTGGCGTGCCGTCTCCCATGATTTCGCTCACCTGCTGCTGAATTACAACTATCCTCCGACACAGGGCTGGTTCGACGAAGGCGTCGCCGAATATTTTTCGTCCATACGTCTCGATGACAAGCAAGTTCAAGTCGGCGGCGATCCGGAACAGAGTGCTTCGCCGAGAGAAGATTTGCTGGGCCACCAGCTACAAGTACGAACCTCGCAAAAATCGCTGACCGAATTACTCAGCGGCCCGGTTTGGCTTCCGGTGACGGATCTGTTCAGCATGCCTCATGAAACTTCCGGACAGGAGGGTACGCGCAATACTTTGTTCTATGCGCAATCCTGGATGGTGGTGCACTACCTTCTGAATAAAAATAAGCTGCCGGAGACTGGTACCTACTTCGACCTGGTAGAGAATCAGAAGCTGCCCGTCGAGGAGGCGATCCACAAGGCCTATGGCGTGACGCCGCCGCTGTTTGAGCAGGCAGTGAAAGAGTATTTTCGTTCGCTGACTGCGCTGTTTCGACCGGCAAATGTAACCAGGCAGCCGGCATCTGCCAACACCGGAGCCGAGGTCTATCAGTTTCCTGCTCCGCTCGGCCCCGACGATCTCAGCGTAACTGTGACTCCGTTGCAAGAGATCAATGCCCGCGCTTTGCTGGCCGATGTCAGAGCGCGTGTCCCGGACCGTCGTGAAGAGGGCGTCAAGGAGCTCCAGAGTCTCGCTGCCGCACCCAGTGACAATGAAGCTGCGCGTCGCGCTCTGGCCTGGGTGCATATTCAGCGCAAGGAATTCGAACCGGCGTCCGAAGAACTAAGTAACGCCGCAGAATTAAATCCCAAAGATCCCTGGGTCCATTATTACCTTTCGGTTCTGAAATACCGCGTCGCCCAGACCACCCGGCAATCAATCCAGAGTTTGGGAAACATGATGCAGGATCTCAGAGCGGTGCTGGACTGGTATCCGGAATTTGCTGAGGGTTACAACATGTTGGCAATAGCTCGTGTAGAAGGCGGAGGGACTGCGTCGGCGCTTGAGGCCATTAAGGCTGCCATCCAGCTTAGTCCGCGCAACGAACTGTATGTGTACAACCTCGGTGAGATTTATCTTTCCGGCAAAAAATGGGACTCGGCGCGCCCTGTGTTTGAACGCTTGAAGTCAAGCAGCAACCCGCAGCTCGCCGCCGCAGCCCGCCGCCGCATGGACGACATGGAGTCTCTAAAAAAATACGGCATCCAGCCCCAGCATCCCTTGCAGTCGCTGAACGACACACCCGAAACCACGAAAGCGGAAGGGACCGGAAAACCAGAATCGCAGGCAAAGCCACCGGCTCCCACTAAGCAGGTTGACACAGATGCGCAATTGGACGAGCCGGAGGAGCGCAAACCAAAGCCGCCAGAACCCGCGCCGCCTAGGGGTTCCATTCAATTCGTGAAAGGTAGGCTGCTAAACATAGACTGCTCCCAGCCACCCGCGGCAGTGCTGACCATCACGGCCGGTGTGAAGACGCTTCACCTGCGTACTCCCGACTACAAGTCCGTGACTTTGGTGGGCGCAGATGAATTTTCCTGCACATGGAAAGATCGCATTGTGTCGGTGAACTACCGGGCGGAGGGTAAGTCCGGGGGCAATCTGGTGTCAATCGAGGTACAGTAGCGGGCGCAACATGTCATGGATTGAAGTCAGCGAGTACCTGTCGAGTGGCTGGGCCGACGGTGTCAATATCCCGTCTCGCGCGCGGCATTACTGCGCCGAACTGGAGAAGGGACAGATTCTCTTCTTCCGCCAGCCCCCGTTCGTGCTGCCTGAAGACGATGTCAACTTCCTCGTCAGTCAGAAAGCTAGTGACTCCCGGCTGCACAAAAACATCTCTTACCGTCCCGGCAAAGACTTGCTGCGCGGTTTTTCCGACGGCAAAGAGAATCAACAGCGCGTCCACCGCATCATGCGCGACTATTCCTCACAGGTCACGCAATTCGTCTCGCGCTTTCTCGCGCCCTACGCGGGTAAATTGCTGATGGACTTTGCCAGCTTCCGTCCACTGGAAGAAGACGGCCGCAATCTGCCGCTGCACAAGAAGAACGACCTGGTGCATGTGGACGCGTTCCCCAGTCGCCCGACGCGTGGCGGCCGCATCCTGCGCGTGTTCACCAACGTGAATCCCAGCAAGGGACGGGTGTGGTTCGTCACCGACCGCTTCCCAGCCCTGGCGAAGCAGTTCGCCACTGATGCCGGGTTGAAAAGCATTGCTGTGGACGGCGCTTCCAATCTTGCTGGACGGCTGACGCACGCGCTGCATGCCATCGGACTTCCGGTGACAGACCGCTCGCCTTATGACAAGTTCATGCTTCGCTTCCACGATTTTCTGAAAGAGAACACGGCGTTCCAGACGGGCTGCGAAAAGGAACGGCTGGAATTTCCTCCGATGGCAACGTGGCTGGTCTACACCGACGGCGTCCCTCACGCCGCACTCTCCGGCCAGTTCGCCATGGAGCAGACGTTCATCATGCCCGTCGAGGCGCTGGTCGCGCTCGAGCACGCCCCCATCCGGGTGCTGGAAGGAATCTACGGGAAGAAGCTGGCGTAGACAGTGTTCCACGTGGAACATTAGAGCCGATTGGGGTATGTGAGAAGTGTCCCACGTAGAACATTGTACTGGCTTTTCTGTACTTCTAGTTGTATGTACAATGAGCATAACGCTCAGATAACAAAAAGGGTTGGCCACGACCGCCATCGCAAGAAGCCCATGCGCCCTGGGGAGCTTACCACCGGTCATAACAAACGGGAGGCGTCCGTGACATCCAACCATTCAAGAAAACGAATGGTGGGCACCTGGCAAAGGACACGGCACCTCCGACCTGAGTTTCAAGGATGATCTTTGCGTCCTGCGTCTCCCAAATAGGACATTACCGATTTTTGTCCTGTAGAGACATCTTCAGCGCGTTGTAGAGCGTCCGAGTAGCGTGCCATCGGAATCCTCCAGGAAAGTGGTGTATGCCGCGGTTGCCGCCAACCTGGGGATATCCATCAGCAAGTTCCTGGTTGCGTCTTTCACCGGCAGTTCGGCGATGCTGGCGGAGGCATTTCATTCCACCGCAGACACGGGAAACGAATTATTGCTGTTGCTGGGGATGAAACGCAGTGCGCGACCACCCGATGAGCTTCATCCTTTCGGACATGGCAAGGCTTTGTATTTTTATTCGTTGCTGGTGGCCGTTTATATTTTCGGTTTCGGCGGCGGATTGGCCATCTACCAGGGCGTCGCACGCCTGCGTCATCCGCAGCCTTCAGGACCCCCGACGTGGAACTATGTAGTGTTGGCGATCGCTACCGCATTCGATTTGTACTCGTGGCGAATTTCTTACCGGGAACTGATGCGGCGGAAACCGTCCGGCCGCAGTACGTGGCAGAAGATTCTGGCGAGCAAAGATCCCACGGTATTTACGGTTTTTCTTGAAGATTCGGCGGGCATCGCCGGAACTTTAATCGCTTTCCTGGGAATTCTGGCCGGGCAACTGCTGCACAACCCGTATTGCGATCCCGTCGCATCCATTGTGATCGGAATTTTGCTGGCCGGCGTAGCGGTGCTTCTGGGGCGTGAGAGCGGTGCATTACTGTTGGGAGAAAGCGCCGATAAAGCGCTGGTAAGGAGGAGCCGTAAGATTATCGCCGAAGACCCGGCGGTAGAAGAGGTAGGCAGCCTGCTGACGATGCATCTGGGGCCCGACCAAGTGTTGTTGAATGCAGAGATCAAGTTCCGCGAGAAGCTGACTGTCAGGGAATTGGAGGCTGCCATTGATCGTCTGGAAAGCCGCATTCGCCAGCACGAGGCGAGTGTGCAGCGAATTTTTATTGAAGCCGATTCCCTGAGAAGCCGGCGCAGATCGGCGGCTTGAGCGTGTAGGCGTGCGGGCTGGCGTGCGGAATATACTGAAGCCTGTTATGGCCGTGGTGATTTCGATGCTCCGGGGCGTAAACCTTGGCAGCCATCGCCGGATCAAAATGGACGGGCTGCGGGCGCTCTATGAGTTCCTGAAGCTGCGCGACCCACAGACTTACGTCCAGAGTGGCAACGTAGTTTTCAGGACGGAAGAGCGCGACCTAACTCGACTCGCCAATCGGATCGAGAACGAGATCGAGCGGAAGTTTGGCTTTCGCGCCGACGTCATTCTGCGCACGACTTCGGAAATGAGAGACGTGATTGCCAGAAACCCGTTCGCCAAGCGGCGCGGCATTGAGCCGAGCAAACTGCTTGTCACTTTCCTCGCCAGTGATCCCGGCCCCGAAGCGCGCGAGAAGCTGCATAAGATCAAGACTGAGCCGGAGGAGGTGAGGATGGACGGCCGTGAGATCTATATCTATTTCCCCAATGGCATGGCGCGGCCGAAATTGTCGTGGCCGGTGATTGAGAGGACGCTGAGGACGTCCGGCACCGGAAGAAACTGGCACAGCGTTACCAAGCTGCTTAAGATTGCGGAGAGGCTGGAAGCAGCCCCGTAACAACGGCCTGGTTTAGGCTTACCGGGACCAGGCGTCCCATACGAAGTCCAATAGCTCATACACCAAAAACGTACGGGCGGGGACACCCGCGCCTATATCGAAAATACAAGCACGTGTTGAAACGGCTCAGAACCCGGGGGCTTTTTCTTTCGTGGGATCACACACTCCATTGGTAGGTTGCGGCGGCAACCCTGGCGGTTTAAACAAGTGGGGAGTGGAGAAGTCGAAGAATTCCATCATGTTGTCGGCGCTGGCGTCGCGCGCGGTGAGCGAGGGGACATTGAATCTGACTTCGATCAATTTCAGGATAGAAGTGAAGTCACGCCAGGTGTGAGAAACGTAATGCGGCCTCACCCAGGGCGAAACCACGATGATGGGCAGGCGGAATCCGGTATGGGCGAAGTCGCCGGGGAGGTCTCCCGATTGCAGCATGGGCGCGATGTTGTCGGGTTTGATCGCGGTAGCGGGAACGACGTGATCGTAAAGCCCGCCGCCTTCGTCATAAGTAAGAATGAAAACCGAAGAAGGCCACGATGGGCTGGGGATGAGGGCATTGATAATCTGCGCCGCGTCCGCCGCACCCAACTGAATGTTGTTACCGGGGTGCTCGTCTAAACCGGAAGGCCCGCCGCGTTCGATGAAGATCACAGAGGGGAGATTCTTTTCGTCAAGGATATCGTTGTACCAGGACGAAATGTTAGACAGCTTCCCAGCGTCGCGCTGATAGGTGGACCACTCGGGCAAGTAGATACCGCTGTCGTGATAGTAGTAACGCCAGGAGACGCCGGCTGCGTCGAGCTTGTCGAATATGGTGGGCTGCGTCCAGCCTCCGGAAGGTGGAGTATCGGGACGGATATGGCCAAACGAGGTGCCGGCAAAAAGATACATGCGATTGCCGATGGTGTTGGTCTGGACGGGCGAGAAGAAACGATCGCTGGTGGCAAATTGCGTAGCTAATTCGTAGTAGTACGGTAGATCGGTCTCGTCATAGTAGCCGGCTGCTCGCGTACCGCTGGGATCGATGGTGGAAGACACGGAAAGAGCCTGCTTGAGGAAGTTGTCCATTTTGCCGCCATCGATGTCGGCGTGAGTCTCGTTCCAGAAGGGACTCAAATTTTCGTGGCAGACAGTTTGGAAATGGAACGGATGAACGGGCTTGCCTTGAGTGTCGTAAAGAGTTGCGTTCAGCGGAACCCCGTCGATGTTATTGGAAAAGCCTTTGGAGACTCTGTATTGGCCCAGCCTGCCAAAATAGTTGTCGAACGAACGGTTCTCCTGGACAAAGAAGATGATGTGCTTCAAATTGTTGATGCCGGCATTCGAAGTCACCTTGAGGGTACGTGTGGCACTGAAAGTTGCTCCGTTGAGATCGGTGGCAGTGATGGTGAGGGTGTGGCTTCCAGCTGCCAGACCGGTCAGATAAACGTCAAGAGTTTGCGTATTGGCCTGGTAAAGGACGTTTCCGTTCTCGAGTATTTGCAGCGATTGCACGGGACTGGAATCGGTTGTTCCGGCGACAAAGTGGACAGGCAAGCTCACCGTAGCGGACGTGCCCGGAGTGCAGATCGTGATCGTCTGGTTAGTGGCGCTCAATTTGCAAGGCGGAGTCATGCTTACGTTGATGTTGGTTTTGAAGGTGGCTCCGGTGGAGTCCCAGGCCTGAACGGTCAGCAGATGATTTCCTAATGATAAGCGAATGTACGTATCCAGGGTCGCGGCGCTCACCTGGTACACCAGCGCGTTGTCAACATAGATCTGCAGCTTGGTCACGGGATTGGAATCCGTGGTGCTGGCTTGCACGTGCGTGGGCGTGGCCACGATATCGTTCTGCTTCGGCGTGCAAACCGTGACCGAAGGATTTTTGGTGCCGGGGTTGCAGGTTTGGGCTGAAACCGGAATGCCAAAACACGAAAGCGCGATCAGCGCAGGAAGCACAAACTGTGCGCCGGCGATGCCAAAGGCAGGCGCCTTGCGACGCATCCTGTGGAGCGCGAAAAGGCCGTTCTTCCAGAAATCGAAGTTCATTCAGTCCTAAGTGACGTAGGGGAGCGCAACGAGGGCCGGCGTAATTAGGACGGCCCTGGCGGGCTGAGGGTTGCTTCGACTATCTGCTAGCCGGCAAGTTCAAGCGGGAATGTATTGTCTGTGGTAGCGGGTAACGCTTTCACAGCCGGCTTCACCTGCTCAAACGTACACTGTCGAGGTTTCTTTTCGGGACGCCAGCGCAAGAATTTTGTGCCATGGCGAAATCTGCCGCCAGAAAAGTGATCGTACTGCACCTCGCAAACCAACTTGGTCTTGAGCGGTTGCCATTCGGTGGAGCGCTTGGTGCTCCAGCGACTGGGTCCGCCGGGCGCGTGTCCGGTATAGCCGGGTGGACCAATCAGTGGCTCGACGATTTTTTTAAGCTCACGCCGTTGTTCAGCGTTGAAGCTGGAAGTAAAGCCCACGTGATCCAGCAGCCCTTGCTGGTTGTATAGACCTAGCAAGAGCGAACCGATTGCGCCACCCTTCTCCGCGTAGCGGAAGCCTCCCACCACACAGTCGGCAGTGCGAATGCGTTTGATCTTCACCATAGCCGTGCGTTCACCCGAACGGTAGGGTTCGTCCAAACGCTTAGCAATAATGCCATCCAGTCCGATTGCGCCCATCTGGCGCATCCATTGCTCGGCCTGGCTTCGTTCCTTCGTGGCAGGGGAAAGACGAACCATTCCTTTTGGAGGCACCGTGCTGAAGAACTCTTCAAGCTTCTGGCGGCGTTCTACTAGCGGCAGGCGAATCAGCAATTTGCCATCGTCGTTCCCCAGCAGATCGAAGCACATGAGAGTGCCTGGGGTTGCCGCGGATAATTTCCGGATGCGCGATTCGGCAGGATGAATGCGCAGAAGTAGATCATCGAAGGAGAGCTGTCCGGCGGAAAAAATAGCAATCTCGCCGTCGAGCACGAAACGGCGTTGGGGCAAGCTGCGCAGTGCGGCAACCACTTCAGGAAAATACCGGCCCAGCGGCTGACCGGCTTTCGATTGCAACAGCACCTCACTCTTGTAGCGAAAAGCGAGGCAGCGAAAGCCGTCCCACTTGGGTTCGTAGAGCCATCCGGGGCCGGAGGGAATCTCGGACACTGACTTCGCTTCCGCCGGCGGGTATGGTGGTTGAAGGGGAAGACGAATTGGGGGAAACGTCTGTCCCAACTCTTCGGACGGGACGGCCCCGGCTTTCACCCGAGTGGTGAGGTTCCGCTTCGGTGGGGCGATGTTCCGCCGAGACTTGGGTCGGGTCGCTTTTGGCATCAAGACTTTTGATGCTTGGGCTGGCGATCGTGGCCGAAAACAAAGATCGGATATTTTCCAGTAACTTATCTTCAGGGTTGCGAGGCGGGAGCAGGAATCTTGGTCTGAGTGGCCACTTGTGACGATTGCTTTTCCAGTTGTTGCAGTTTCTGCTGTGCCATAAGCGCATCCTCGGCATGCGGCGCCAGTTGAAGATAATTGCGTAAGTGTTCCGCCGCGCCGTGGTAATCATGTTTGAGGGCCAAAATTGCGCCCAGCAAAAAGTGAAGCCGGGGGAGACGATGTTGCGCATCCACACGCAAACCCTGGAGGGCAGACTTTTCTGCTCGATCCACTCGGCCAAGATAATAATTTGAAGCTGAGTTCAGGAACCAACCTTGGGGGAAGCCGATCGGGTCGAGGGCAAGCAGTTGATCCGTGGCGTCCACTGCGTCCTGCCAATGCTGCTGCCGGGCAGCAATTTGCGCGAGTTCGGCGTAGGGCATGACTAACTTCGAATCGGCTGCAAGTGCTTCGTGAAACGCCAGCTGCGCGTCAGTTATGTTCCCCAGTTGGATTTGCACCCGTCCTAATTCCAACCACGCCAGAGCGAACCGGGGATATTCCCGAATGGCTTTTTCAAAGCTCTCCCGCGCCGCCGCCCATTTGCCCTTCTGTTCTTCTTCGCGTCCTTTGTTGAAATTCTTTTGCGCGTTCCTGGGTGCCGCCGCACTGGTGGCGCTGATCATTGCAGCTTGTTCATGAGTCAGGGGATGAAGGAAAATCGTTCCGACGTTCGCGGTACCCCCATCCGTCGAAAGGCCTGCCAGGGTTACGGTTTCCGATGTGAATCCAGGCAACTCGGCCTGCAACTCACAGTTGAGTCCGCCGTCCCTGGTTCCCTTTAGTGCAACCGGTGCACTTGAGCCCCTAAACTCCTCACTGGCATCTGGCACCGCAACCACGCCGCCCCATTCGAGTGAGAAGTAGCCTTTGGAATCGGTGTAACCTGCAGTGTGGACGTTGCCATTGCAGTTACTTTGAATAGTGACCGGACCGGCAGGAACTGCTCCTCCCTCGACTATAACTTTGCCCGAAAGGAAATGAGCCGAGTGTAGATGTTCCCGAGAGTCGAGGTTCGCGAAATTGGTGATGGGCCCTGAGCCAGCGCTGGGCAGCGACGGGAATGCCTGGGCAAAAGAGAGCACGCTTGCCATGAGCAAAATCGGAATCAGGAATACTGCCCTCACTACCCACCTTCCGAATTCTCAGATGAGGGTATTTGCGCCGACAGATGCAGGCGGCAGCCTTCCAAATGCTCGATTTAGCGGGGAAAAATCCCTTAGAAAGGGCGGCGGAAACTCTCAACCATCGCCGGATTACTATCCAGATTGCCTGCGCCAGCTGCCGTGGTGCACCTTGGCCGGGCGAAACTATAATGTCCACAATGTCCACAGAAACTAAAAACCCTCTCAGGGGAAGCTGAGAGGGTTAGCGAATGGCTCCGGATCAAAGGATCAGGCGCGAACCACGTTACCCGCCTGGAATCCCTTGGGACCCTTGAGCAGATCGAACTCCACGGTTTCACCTTCGTTAAGGGTGCGGTAGCCGTTCTCCTGTATGGCGGAGAAATGCACAAACACGTCCTCGCCAGTGGAGCGTTGAATGAACCCGTACCCTTTAGCCCCGTTGAACCACTTCACTGTACCCTTCTCTCTCACAAAAAACTCCTTTCGCTCATCGCGAAGAATTCATTCTTCCCGCCCCTGCGAAGCTCCGATGTTCCGGAGCGCCCCCTCAAAGACGTGAAGAACAAGGTCGCGTTACCGCGTGCGGGCGACTCCGCTCCAAAAGATCAAAGCTCCGACTTCGACACCGAAAGAAACTACGGCGCGAAGCTCGGAGCGCTTGAGACGATGGCGCGAATTTCGACGGCGTAGCACAGAAACGTCAACCCAAACCCGGAAGACTCGCTACTCACATTTCGGTAGCGAGCAGAAGATGATATTCAGGAATATAGCTATTGGCAAGTTAAGAAACGTTCATAAATCTGCTCCACTCACACGTTTTAATAACGCGTGCGACGGTAAAAGATGACGTAGGGTCACCTGCGCTGCCTGCCTTAAACGGCCACAACTCATTGATATTAAGGCCTCAACGCGCCATCCGACCAGGAAACCCGACCCGTGGGCATTGCCCGGGAAAGGAGCGGTGACTCGCCCCACGTTTTTCATCCGGTCATGATGGACGTTCGTGGTGCATGTGCTGCGCGAACATTTGCCCGCGAGTCAGGGCATTGTAACTAGGAATCTGAATGTGCTGATGGCCCGCTCGGCAAGAGGCGCAATTGGTGTCCACTGGCTGTGCTCACACTGACTGGAATTTTTGGCCCGAGGTGATTTTCGCTGCTAATCACATTCTCTTGTGATCACCGTTACATCTCGGCCGATTTCTCCCGCGTAGCATCGAGAACGTTCCTAGCCTGTACCTCGCGCACGCGTCCACCCTAGCAAACTCTATCGGAGTCGTATGTCTTCCAGAATCTGCTCGTGTCTTTTTCTGGCCTTCATTTTAGCGGGCAGCACTGTTTCAGCTGCTGCCCAGCAGCACGGTCAACCGCACAACCAGACACGCTACTCAGCAGATCGGCAGGAAACGCATTTCGCGGAAATTACGCACCCAGCCGGTACCATCTTTGCTGGTGTTGTCATCGTGGTACGGCCTACAGCGCTGGTGAAACTCAATGAAGTTCAAACCATGGAGATCACCTTCCATGTTGACCATGCAATCCGGGGAGTGCGTGCGGGAAGTATTCTTACGATCCACGAATGGGCCGGCTTGTGGAGCGTCGGGGAACGTTACCGCTTGGGCGAGCACGTCCTATTATTTCTGTACCCCCCGAGCAAGCTGGGTCTAACCAGTCCTGTGGGAGGTGCTCTGGGACGCTTCCCCGTAGACCAGGCCAACCTCGTCATATTGAAAGCGCCACGATTCGAGCCCACCGTCAGTAACGACCAGCGGTGGCGCCTTCGGTGTTGCAACTCGGAATCGTCAGCGGCGCGAGGCAAATGATTACGGTGGGACAAGGCTTTCTGCCGGTGATTGTGGGTGTGACGGATTCCTCCGCACCGCCGAATTCGGTTCTGGGAGCCGGAGTAATTTTTCAGAGCTTCGTCTTGCGGCCGGAGGCGGATACGGTAATCGATTCCGGCGGCGAAGCCGGCAGTGGGCATGGCATGGCATGCCCGTGATCCTGAGCTCATCCCAGGCAATCGTGATCTCAGATTCAAATGGACTCGCAAGCCTGGTGCCGTCACCTAACTCAATTCTGGGCGCAGTCGAAATCGACATGATTGCGACGGCAGGAACGGCCGCGACGCAACAATTCATCGCGCGATCTTTCTGGCCTGTGCCCACGGCCGGTGCTGGCGGGGGAGCACCAGTACTGCCGCCGACTGGAGCAGGCGCGAAGAGAGCAACGCGACGCCGGAGGTGCGGATGTTCCAGACCGCGGCCAGTGGCGGGAAATTCTGCGCTAGCGACCCACGCACCCTCAAGCTGTTACTTCTTCGTCCACTGGTCTACCCAGGCGTTCACCGTTTGGTACCACAATCGGCTGTTCTGCGGCTTGAGCACCCAGTGTCCTTCATCCGGAAAATACAACATTTTTGAGGGCATATTCAGCCGCTGCAGTGTGGTGAAGAGCTGGAAACCTTCTGACACGTCGAGACGATAATCGAGCTGCCCGTGGACGACCAGCGTCGGCGTTTTGAAACTGGTGGCGGAGAGGTGTGGCGACCATTTTCTGTAAAGTTCGCGATTGGTGTACGGCGTGCCTTTGAATTCCCACTCGTTGAACCACAGCTCTTCGGTTGTTCCCCAGGCAGATTCCGTGTTGAACATGCCATCGTGCGCGACGATGCATTTGAAGCGGTTGGTGTGGCCAAGAATCCAGTTGGCCATGTATCCGCCGTAGCTGGCGCCTAGAGCACACTCGCGGTCTTTATCTATGAATGGATAGTGCTGCTCTGCATAGTCCAGACCCTTCATCAGGTCCTCAAAGGGAGCGCCGCCCCAGTCGCCGTTGATCGCGTCAATGAACTTCTGCCCGTAGCCGGTCGAACCGTGGAAATTGATCATGATGACCACGTATCCGTTGGCGGCGAAGAGTTCCGCGTTCCAGCGATAGCTCCAGTCATCTCCCCAGGCGCCTTGCGGCCCACCGTGGATGAGGAACTCTACTGGATACTTCTTGCTGGGGTCGAAGTTGGGCGGCTTGACCAGGAAGCCCTCGACTTCGGCATTCTCCGCGCCGGTGAACCAGAAAGACTCGATCTTCTGCATGTCAATTTTGGACAGCAGCAGATTGTTGACCCGCGTGATGGCTCTGTCCTGGTTTAAGGAACAATTCTCCTTTCCGGGATCCACATCACCCGTTTTAGCAGGACACCCGCTGCCCGCCACATCGCTAGCGTAGATTTCGTTCGGTGCGCTGATCGACATCCGGCTGAACACTAAACTCTTCCCGTCAGGGGTCACCGCTAAGTCGTCGTTATAGCCGGCCACGAGGACGCGTTTGGAAAAATCGTTGCGGTGTATATTGGACCCGGTGGTCGGCCTCGTGTCGACGGCGTAGATCAGGCTGTGGCTCTTATGCTCGGCACTGAAGTAGATCATCCTTGAATCTGGTGCCCAGATGAAACTGCCTACCCAACGGTCGAAGTTCTCAGTTAGATCCATCTTCTCTTGCGTCTTGCGGTCATACCGCATCAGCCTGAAGCGATCGCTCTCATACCCCGGCCGAGCTTGCGCGCGATAAGCGATGTACTTGCCATCGGGCGAGTAAAGCGGATTGGAGTCGCTGGCGGGATTGCCGGCGGTGATGTTCTTCGCCGGTCCTCCATTCACCGGGACGATCCAGAGATCGTTATTGGTGGATGTGGCTTCGACCCTATCGTGATTTGAGGTGTAGCAAATTTCCTGGCCATCCGGGGAGAAGGCATATAGGTCCTGGCCCCCGAGGCTGAAGACGGGAGAGTCGTAGTCGCCCGGAGTCAGGTCGCGGTACGGTGATGTAGCTCCCTGAATGCGGTCGAAGCCATTCGCGGCGGGCGCGTTCGGAGCGGGAACAACCAAGATGTGCGTACGCTTACCCGCCCTGTATGCATTCCAGTGCCGGAAGAGCAGTCGGTCGAAGATGAGCGCCTTGACTTTCGACTCCTCGGCTTCCTTCAGCTTCTTGGCGTTGCAAGCTTCATCCGCGCACTCGGGATAGACATTCGAAACGAAAAGGATATTTTTCCCATCCGGCGACCACAGCTCGCCATCGGCTTCGGTTGCGATTGAGGTCAATTTGTGTTTGCCGCTTACAGTTCCGCTGGCAGCATCGAAGTCAGCGATCCAAATCTGCGAGCCGCCTTCTTTCGACGACACGAATGCAAAGCGCTTACCGTCCGGTGCCCAGCGGGGACGGTCGGCATCCTGGTCGCTGATGATCTCGCGCGACTCGCCGCCAGCGATGGGCACGATCCAGACGTGCGGCGTTTTCGTGTTGGCATCGAGGCTGACATCAACGGCGCTGAACACCACCCACTTGCCATCCGGCGAGGGGACAGGCTCGTTCACACGTTTGAGCGCCATCATGTCTTCAAAGGTGAAGGGATGTTTGCTTTGCGCGGATGCCAGCGAACAGATCAGTAAACACGGAAGAAGCGTGAAGACGACGAACGCACGGCGCATCAGTGCCTCCCAGAAATGGGGTAAGTTTAGCAGGCAGAAGGTGGGAGCACTCAGCATTCAGCAATCAGCATTCAGCCAGCGGGCAGTCGAGATCTGGCGTCCCGGGAACTGCCTCCGACTTCGACCATCTGAGATTTACGTACAATTACAATGGTCAGGAGCCGAAGGCTTGAGTGTTGAATGCCGGTTGGGCGAATCGAAAGCTAAATCCGCTTTCCCCCAGCACCCCGCGTCAGCAGCCCGCATCTAATTAGAGAGGCAGAACAGTAGCTTGCCATTCCCTTCCCCACGTATGCTAGTTGGGGGTGGAAGGCGCGGTCATGTTCAGCCTTATCCCATTTTCTTCGGTAAACTAATCATTATGAAACCAGTGATGCGCTTTACGTGGCTGATGGTACTCCTTGCACCCTCAGTGTTAAGCCTCGGCGCGGCCGCCCAGGAGGGCCCACTCGATAAATCCGAGCCCAAAGGTGTCGCTCCGGAGCAGATAATTCAGCACTTTGCCACTAAGGAAAAAGAATTTAAAGAGGCACGCGATCAGTACACCTACCGGCAGGAAGTGAAGGTGCAAACGCTGGACGGCAACACCGTGACCGGGGAGTACCAGGAAGTTTTCGATGTGCTGTTTGATGATAAAGGAAAACGTCTGGAGAACGTAGTATTCGCGCCGCAGTCGAGCATCGAAAATGGCGGCATTTCCATTACGAAAGAAGATCTTTCCGATATTCGCAACCGCCTTCCGTTTGTTCTCACCAGCGACGAGATCCCCGAATACAGCATTCTGTACGTTGGCCAGCAACAGGAAGACGAGCTGCATTGCTACGTCTTTGACATCGCACCCAAGACGATCGAGAAGGACAGGCGTTACTTCCAGGGACGCGTCTGGGTGGATGACCATGATTTTCAAATTGTGAAGACTTATGGGAAGACTGTCCCCGATATCCGCACCAAAAAAGGCGAGAATCTGTTCCCTAAGTTCACCACTTGGCGCGAGCAGATTGATGGCAAGTATTGGTTTCCTACCTACACCCGGGCAGACGACACTCTTCACTTTTCGATGCAGGAAGTACACATCCGCGAGATCGTCAAATACGAAAATTACCGACGCTTCGGATCGAACGTGAAGATCACCTACGAAGGAAAAGAAGTGCAGAAAGAGAAAGAGCAGAAGAAACCAGATCAGCAGCAGCCGCAGAAGTAGGGTTCAAAGTCAGGTTTCAAAGTTTCAAGGTTGCACAGGTTTCAAAACTCGGGAGGCTTTTCCTGGTTTGCGACACCCTGGTTTTCGAAACCCTGTTTTTTGAAACCTTGGAAACCTTCAAACCTTGAAACCTGCGGCTTGAAACCTTCCAACCTTGCCCCCCAGCTAGTAGAACAAATACTTCCGCCACTTATCATCCGAACGTCCCATCAGGCGCATGATGTGGCGGCTGGTGTGCAGATTGAAGGCGCGCGGCTCACGCATCAGCTTCATACCGGCTTCGATGGGGAGCTGATTACCTTTCTGCCGATTGCAGGGGTGGCAGCAAGCCACCAGATTCTCCCAGGTGGAAGACCCGCCGCGAGAGCGCGGAACTACGTGGTCAAGAGTAAGATCGCCCGAGGCAAGCAGGGTCGCACAGTATTGGCAGGTATTGCGGTCACGGAGCAAAATATTCTTTCGCGACAGAGCCCGCGTCTGGTGCGGAATGCGGCGATATTCCAACAGGCGAATCACCGAGGGTACGCGCAGCGCGAAGCGGGCGGCGTGCAGAAAATGACCGTTCTCTTCCTCGGTCATAGCAACGCCCTTCAATACCAGGACGATGGCGCGGCGAGCGGCGCAAACATTGATCGGCTCGTACGATGCGTTGAGCACCAGAACGGGCGCATGCAGAGCATGGCCGTCGCTATCCTGATGAGTCGCTCCCACCACGATCGCCGCACTGGCATGCATCCGCAGCGAATTGTGAAGCTTGCCTGACATAAAACCGCATTACCCGTGAGCCGCCATAGCCAAAGCCAGCCGGGCTTCCTCGTCCTGATTGGGTACGGCGTGCTGAGCATTCGTCTTTAGCGTTCTCGCAACCGTTGCAACCCAGACGCGAGTCGCTCCAGCTCGACGAAGTATGCGCGCGCACTCGGACACCGTGGTACCAGTTGTAAACACATCGTCCACCAGCAGAACTTCGCGACCTTCGATTTCGCGTGGCAACGCCACGGCAAAGGCGCCACGGATATTCTCCCGCCGTTGATGATTACTGAGGCCGGTCTGGGACTGAGTGTCGCGCCGACGCTCCAAGACCGACCCATTGCAGGCTAACTGGTCTCCCGCAGGCTTCAATTTCAGGGCCGCACGGGCGATCAGTTCCGCCTGGTTAAAACCACGCTGGCGCATCTTGCTGGGATGTAACGGCACCGGAACAACGACCAAGGCCGCGTCGCCAAACGAAGGCTTTAACGCCGCAATCACCTCGGCCAACATGCGTCCCAAGACATTGGATGCAGTCCGCACGTGCTCATACTTCAGCAGGTGAATCAGTTCGCGCAGGCCCCCGTCGTAGCTTCCGTAAGCCGCGGCCTTAGCGAAGGGGGGCGCCAAGCGGCGACATAAACCGCATCGTGGCTCATTATGATCTTCGGAGAAGGCGTTGCGGCTCACCAGCCCTTCGCCGCAACTGGAGCAGACTCCGCCAGCGATCGGTCGCATGGCGAGCAGGCAATCTTCGCAGACTGGAAGCCGAGAAACTTTAATCAGGGGAGTGCCGCAAAGGCGGCAGTCGGAAGGAAACAGGGTGGCGAACAAACTCTCAGCAGCAAGACCTGCCCACGAGGCAAAAGACGAGCTTCCCCCTACAATTTTGATCTTGGCTGCCGGACTTAGCTCCTGGCTACTGCTGAAGACGACCTCCATGCTAAATGCGATGCTAGCACTTTATGTCCACGAATCCCCTTCAGTATAAAGGGGTTGTCGCGTCTCAGGCAACATGGCCGGGGTGGTTCGGCGAGTGCGGTAGTCGCACCGCGGACGGCTTACGCCCAAGTTCCTTGCGATCACGCACTTGGACGGATAGAAGGCGATAAGACCGCCGAAAACAGTCGCCACAACGCACCGGCTGGAGCAGAAACAACGACAGAATGTATTTTTCGGTGAAGGTCCGCCGGCGGGAATGGTACCCCACAAGACTACCGCAATCGGGACACCTGTATTCCTTCAGGTACCGGACCCAGTACTCTCGGCTGGTAAGTTCTTCCAGCAAACTACACCTCGCAATTCTCTTCGGCAGAACCTATTTTAACCCAAGTAGAACCAACGAGGCTGGCTAAAAATCGTGCGGAAACTCAGTCCAGGAAATTTATCGCAAACTATGGTGGCGCATCGTACTTGTAAAGTGAGCGCGGTGCATGCTAAGGTGCGCCGTCCCTGAGGTTAAGCATTTAAGCGCACGATTCTACTCATCACTTACGAGGGGTCTATGAGCATGCCGCCACCACTGAATGCTACCGAAGGTCGAAAAAAATACCAGCCCTATGTACCCGAAAACATGGAGATGAAGGAGTTTACCCTCCGCGCAGTGTTGCTGGGGTTGGTCATGACGGTGGTTCTTGGCGCGGCAAACGCATACCTGGGTCTACGTGCGGGGATCACAATCGCCGCGACATATCCCGCGGCAGTGATTGCCATGGCCGTATTGCGGGCTTGGAAGGGATCGCTGCTTGAGGAGAATATCGCTCGAACCGCGGGATCGATCGGAGAATCGGTCGCGGCCGGCGCAATTTTTACTATTCCTGCATTCCTGCTTGCCCGGGCCTGGACGTCCTTTCGGCCCGCCGATGCCTACTGGAAATCCACCGCGTTGATCATGGTGGGCAGCATCCTTGGGGTGCTTTTTATTTCGTTGGTGCGCCGGGTCATGGTGGAAGATCCGGAGCTACCCTTCCCGGAATCCGTGGCAGCGGCCGAGATTCACAAGGCGGGCCAGCGGGGTGCCCAGGCAGCCAAATATCTTTTCTGGAATATCGGAGTTGGGGGTCTGGTGTACATGCTCGGGCGATTTGGTTTGTTTGCCGCGGATAAGGATTTTCACCCGCTGGTTGGCACTCTCGGCCACAGCCAAGTTCGCTTGGGCACGGCGGGAAGCACCAACTTGGTGGCTGCGGGAGGAACCAGCATGTTCGCGGCTCCCAGCGTGAGCCCGGCATATTTGGGTGTGGGATACATCATCGGGCTGCGACTGGCAGCACTTCAGTTTGCGGGCGGCGTGCTGGCGTGGGGATTGATGGTTCCGCTGCTCATCTTTTTTCTCGGCCCGCAGCTCAAGCAATACCTCCCTTCGGATACGCCGGATCATTGGGCGGCCATAGCGGCGGCGGTTTGGAGATTCATTGTGCGTCCCATCGCCGTTGGTGGAATGCTCGTGGGCGCGGCCTACACACTTTTCAAAATGCGGCAAAGCCTGACGGCAGGCCTGGGCAAAGCATTTTCTGACCTGAGACAGACTGCGGACCAGCGAGCCAAGCTTTCGCGGACGGAACAATACATGAGTTCGAAGGTCGTTTTCGGATTGATTGTCCTGATGTTCGTACTCATGTGTTTTCTTTACATCCATATTTCGGGTTTGGTTGGGCCGGCCGTACTCGCGGCCGTGGTCATGATTTTTGTCGGCTTCTTTTTCGCCACTGTTTCTGGGAACCTGGTTGGATTCATCGGCTCGTCTAACAATCCAATTTCGGGCTTGACCCTTTCAACCTTGCTGATTGCCGCGCTCCTCATGGTGGCGCTGGGAGTTTCCGGAAATTCTGGCGTTGCCGCTGTATTGGGGGTTGCCGCTGTGGTGTGCGTCTCCTCGGCGGTTGCGGGCGAGCTGCTGCAGGACTTCAAGGTGGGATACATATTGGGCGGCACACCTCGCAGAATTCAAATGGCAGAATTGATTGCGGTCGTGGTGGCAAGTCTCGTGATGTACTGGCCCTTGATGCTGCTGCATGAAGCCAACATCAAAGCCGGTGGAATCGGATTTGGTGACCGTCAGCTTTCTGCTCCACAAGCGGGTTTGATGGCCACACTGGCCATGGGAATCGTAGGTGGCGAGATGCCGTGGCCGCTAGTGGTGGTCGGCATATTTATGGGCATCGGGCTCATCATGATGCAGGTACGCAGCCCGATGTTGGTGGCAGTCGGAATGTATCTGCCTTTCGAGACCACATTTGCCATCTTCCTCGGCGGAGTTTTCCGCACACTCGGAGATTGGCTGGCGAAGCGGCGTGGATTCAACCACGCGCAGATGGCGCGAGTGGAGAATGCCGGAGTCCTCACGGCTTCCGGATTGATTGCGGGAGAAGCCGTGCTAGGTCTGGTTTGGGCGGCATTGCAGTTTGCTCCAGCATGGGCGCGGCCACAGGTCTTCAAAGAGCCCTCGTATCTTGCGGGAGTCGCGGTGATGATCGGATTGGCTTTTTTGATGATCCGGTTACCGCTTTCCAGTGCGGGCGATCCGAAAGAGCCGGCGCCGCCGGTCGCAATGATGTGATGCACGCGTGTGGCGCGGGCGCCCTCGCCCGCGTTCCCCGACTAGGGGTTCAACCGCGAAGGCCACGAGGCACACGAAACATTCTTAGGCACTCCTTCGTGTAACTTCGTTTCTTTCGTGGTTTATTGTTTATCATGCCAGTCGCAGACAACATGGCTATAGTCCGCGAACGAATTGGTGCTGCGGCCAGGCGGGCTGGACGCAAGGTCGATGACGTTACCCTGATGGCGGTGAGCAAGACCGTTTCCCCAGAACTTATTCGTGCGGCTTACCTGGCGGGAGTACGAGCATTCGGCGAGAACCGGGTCCAGGAATTTGCCGGAAAAGTAGATGCCGTCCGAGACCTGGGTGCTGCCGAATGGCACATGATCGGACACCTGCAAAGCAACAAAGCCGGCAAGGCAGCAGAACTTTTCAATGCCATCGATTCGGTGGACTCGCTCAAGTTAGCAGAGAAGCTGAATGCGGCAGCCAGAAAACTCGAAAAGAATTTGGCGGTTCTCATCGAAATCAATGTCGGTGGCGAGGAAGCGAAGAGCGGCATCCGCCCGGAAAGCCGTGAACTGGAAGAAATCCTTCAGGCGGCGCCACAGCTCGATCACTTGTCCCTGCGGGGCCTTATGACTATTCCTCCGTTCACCGATGATCCGCAGCAAGCGCGGGTATACTTTCAAAAATTGCGCGTGTTACGCGATAAAATTGCCTCCCAACAATTTCCCAATACCAATATGGGCGTGCTTTCTATGGGAATGTCTCACGACTTTGAAGTCGCCATTGAGGAAGGCTCGACCTGCGTGCGGGTGGGAACGGCGATCTTTGGCAAAAGAAAAGATACGTAGCGACAGGGGAGACGTTCCGCAACAGCGGCATCCGTCAGATGATTCCAATACGAGATACTTCGACAGGCGCCACCTTTGCCGTCAAACTCCATCCCGGTGCGAAGAAGAACGCTATCACGGGCGAACTCGGCGACGCGCTCAAAGTCTCCCTAACCGCGCCGCCCGTCGAAGGCCGCGCCAATGAAGCCTGCATCGAATTCTTCGCAAATCTTTTGAAGGTGCCGCGAGCTTCCGTTAGCATAGCGTCCGGCCACACCAGCCGCAAAAAGATGGTTCGTGTGGCCGCGTTATCAGCAGACGAAGTGCGGCGGAGATTGAACACCCGCTAAGAAATGGGAAACGGCGCAAAATAGTGAGCATTACTCACGACTCCAGGAGCCGCTTTTGACTTTCTCCGAGCGCTTGCATGAGATTCGCACCGGGTTCGAGCGTCCCTTCTGGGTCGCAAACATCAGCGAACTATTCGAGCGACTCTCTTACTACGCGGCCTTTGCCTCGCTCGCGCGTTATCTCCACGAGACGTTGAGTTTTCGAGTCGAACAGGCCAGCAGCCTGACCGGCCTGTTCGGAGGGCTGGTGTGGTTCCTGGCTGCATTCGGCGGAACTCTCGCCGACCGGTTGGGCTTTCGCCGTTCTCTTTCGCTGGCCTACCTGATCCTGAGTTGCTCTTATTTCCTGCTTGGGTCAATCGGAGCACCGTGGCTCGCTCCCCTGCGCAATGCCATGCCCTTAGGTGTTCTGGTAACCATGGTGTTGATGCTTCCTGCGCTGGGAATTGCCCTGGTGAAACCCTCGGTAGTCGGGACTACAGCACGCGCCTCCAAAGAGAATGTCCGCTCAATTGGCTACTCTATTTACTACACCCTGGTAAATATCGGTGGAGCTGCGGGGCCATACGTCGCTTCCTGGGTTCACCAGCACATGCGCGTGGAAAACGTATTCCGGGTGGCAGCACTGAGCGTGTTCGTGATGTTCTTCGCGGTGCTGCTCTTCTTCAAAGAACCGCGCCGCTCCGGTGAAACCCAAACCGTGAGCCTGGGCCAGGCTGCAAGAAATTTCGGTACAGTCATCTCCAATCCGCGGTTCATGATCTTTCTTCTGATCTTCTCTGGATACTGGATCGTTTACTGGCAGGAATTCATCATTCTTCCGCTCTACATTCATGACTATATCAATCCGAATACCGACACTGAGCTGCTTCTCGTAACCGGACCATTAACTGTAATCTCCCTCCAGATGGTGGTGAGTTTTCTCACCCAGCGGATGCCGGCGCTGCGTGCCATTACCCTGGGAACGCTCTTCTCTGGTCTGGCATGGACCCTTCTGATCATGCATCCCACGATTCCAATGGTGGTTGCCACCTTATTCACGGTGTCACTTGGAGAGATTATCCAATCCCCGCGCTACTACGAATATATTTCCCGTCTGGCGCCTTCCGGACAGCAAGGCACATACATGGGCTTTGCGTTTCTACCAATCGGAATCGGCTCATTTATAGGTGGGTGGTTCGGCGGGAAGCTCATTCATCATTTTGGAGAGGTCACCCATCAGCCAGAGCGCATCTGGTGGGCCGTGACTGCTGTAGGCGTGGTTACCGCGGCGCTGCTGTGGATTTATGACAGGAAGGTCGGGAACACCATCGCCGCGAAATCGAATGTCACGCGGTAGTGACTTCCGGCGAACTGCAATTCCACATGCTCGTATTCGCCCAAATTGCCCGCCTCATTTAGAATAGCCTTTCGCCATGAACCTTGCCGCCATTCAGTCCGCGCTGCGCGAGCGAAATATCGACGCGTGGCTCTTTTACGATCATCATCATCGCGATCCGATCGCCTACCGGGTCTTGGGCTTGCCGGACGGAATGATGGTTACCCGGCGCTGGTTCTATCTCATCCCGGCGCAGGGCCAACCGGTTAAGTTAGTTCATAAGATCGAAGCCGGGCACCTCGATTCCGTTCCCGGCACCAAGCACCTATATGCCGGATGGCAGGAGTTATTCGAGAACGTTAAGGGCATGCTCGCAAATTACCGCGACATCGCGATGCAGTATTCGCCCAACAATCTGATCTTTACAGTTTCTCTTGTGGACGGTGGCACACTGGAAATGATCCGGGGCCTCGGCAAGAACGTGGTCAGTTCCGGCGACCTGGTCGCTCAGTTCGAAGCTACCCTGACAGACGAACAGATGAAGACTCACTACGCCGCCCGCGATTTGATCGATGGCATTACAGCAGCAGCATTCAAAGAAATTGGACAGCGTGTGCGCAATGGCGGAACTACCGAGCTCGAGATCCAGAAATGGTTTCTAGAGGCATTCCATCGCGAGAATCTGGTGACTGATGATGCGCCGATCGTCGCGGTGAATGCTAACAGCGGGAATCCGCACTACGAGCCGCGAGCGGATCAGCCCGTTCCAATCCGCGAGGGCGATTTTGTTCTTCTCGATGTGTGGGCCAAGAAAGATACACCCGGCGCGGTGTACTATGACATCACTTGGACAGGGTTCGTTGGCAAGAAACCTTCGCAGAAGCAGCGGGAGATTTTCGAAATCGTTCGGGCAGCACGCGATGTCGGTGTCAAGACCGTACAGGATGCAATTTCCGCCGGTTGCCAAATAGCCGGATGGGAAGTGGATCACGCGGTACGTGCTCACATCAAAAATGCCGGCTACGGAGAATATTTTATTCACCGCACCGGCCACTCCATCGGAACCGAAGTTCACGCTAACGGCGCCAACATGGACGATTTGGAGATTCACGACGAGCGCCGGATTTTGCCGAATTCCTGTTTCTCGATCGAGCCCGGGATTTACCTGCCCGAATTCGGAGTGCGCAGTGAAGTAAATGTTCTGGTGCATCCAACGTCCGCGGAAGTGACGGGGCAAATCCAACGCGAAATCGTAATCATCTGAATGGCAAATCCCTTAACAGCTAAATCGAAAGCCAGCATCGATCCGGAGCGACCGTCAACCGCCCAACCTCAAGTCACAACCATGTCGATACTGGCGCCCGCTCTAGGCTGGTTGATTCCCGGCGGCGGGCACCTGATCCAGAGGCACTGGATTCGCGGGCTGCTGCTGATGGTATCCATCGTGACTATGTTTCTGCTTGGTCTGGCAATGCAGGGACGCGTGTATAAACCAAATGGGGGCGATATCCTGGATATTCTTGGATTCATCGGTGACGTGGGTTCGGGTGCGCTTTATATCGTTACCCGAGCTATGGATTGGGGACAGGGAGCAATCGCACACGCCACGGCAGACTTCGGCACAAAATTTATTATCGTAGCCGGCCTGTTGAATTTTATCTCGGTGGCGGACGCCTACCACATCGCCATCGGTAAGAAGCCATGACCATCGAACTGACCCACTTCAGCGCCGCGCTGTTGTTCGCTGTGTTTGCCTCGGTAGTCTTCGGCATCACGCAGCGCAACACCCCCCACGACCAGTTGCGCTATGGCTTGTACTGTTTCACCATGTTTGTCGGCGGAGTGTTCGTGGCCGGCTGGCTGATGTGGCTGGTGCGGAGATAAAAAGAATAGCCAGGGCTCGGGGGTTGGCTGAATGCTGAGTGCTGACTGCTTCCTCACCCCTCCCACACAAAGGCATCAAACACTCGATTCGTCGTGAATCCCAACTGTTTGTAGAGTTCCACCGCGCGCAGGTTGGCCTCAGTGACGGTGAGTGATAATAGCGAAAAACTTCGCTGTCGCAAGTTGCCCGCGCTGGCCGCAAGCAACGCTTCGCCGATTCCGCGGCAACGATGTTCCGGAAGCACGCATACCTGGGTGACGTGTCCTACATCGTGCCGCACGCGCGAACAGAGGATCAGGCCGACTACCGTGCGCGAGTTTTTGTGAACTGCCACGAACGAGGAGCCGGCATCAAACAGTCCGCATCCCGGAAAGCGCACGATATTGTTCAAGAAGCGCAGTGAGCCGCTCAGCGTGCGGTACTGATCGTTGATTTGAGAATCTACGTGTCCACGATAGGCCGCGGTGATCGCCGCCGCCGCCGCCTGATAATCCTGGTCTGACCAGGGTCGGATTTCCACGTCGGCATGCAGCGAAGGCGATGGTCTGGCCGGTCTGTTTAGCGGTGTTGACATGAACAACCGCGGATGGCGCTGAAACCCCTGTTCCAGAAAAGGCCGCGCCACTACGCCGGTTTCGTGGACCAGCAACTGCGCTTCAATTCGGTGCACTCCCGGAGATTGCTGAAGTGTCTCGATGACGTGAGTAAGTAAGCGAGTCTCGATTTCGGGCGCATTCGGATTACGACTTCCATTCGCCACAAACAAATCGCCAATCACGCCTTTGCTGCCTTCGTAAACGAAAAACGCGTAACCGAAAATTCTGCCACGCTCGATGGCGGCGTATCCCGGAAGAATCTTGCCATCCACATAGCGCAAAATCATGTCAGCCGAGCCGCTGTAGTCCCATGAAAGTAGCCGCGCCCACACTTGTGTCTCATCTTCCAGCAGAGGACGCAGATCGACGGAAGAAAAGTGCCTCAGATCGAGGATTTCCACGGGACTCCTCTGGCGTAGATGACCGGCAAAGTGCTGTAAGGCCATGCGAATGGGAAGTCTAGTGCGTCGTGGCGTGATAAGGCAAACGGCGAGAACATGGAAAGCTAACAGAAGTACGCCAGCTCAGTCCTAATAGCCGGCTCTGTGTCCCATTCCTGGCGGAGATATCCAAAAATATTCCAGATGTTGTGCGCCAAAATTTCCTAAATGCGAGACGCGGCAATCTCCGGTAAGTTTTGTGATTTGGGGCTGCGACCCTTCTACGGCAACGAGCAGGTGCTCGCCAGGGGGTATCTCCCCCAATTCATAGCGGCTGATCACCTGATTGCGGTAAAAGGCGAGGCCGTACTCCGTTTCCCTCGAAACGCCCAGCACCGCGGTGGGCAGAGCCCTGGTTTCCATGCGACCTATCTCGGTTGCCACCGGACGCGCTGAGAGTGTGGCGTCCAGCGATGGCCCGCCAACTCGCAGCGCCCACGCAACCACCAACACCACCGGCACGAGCGTGACAAACCTGACCATGCGTAAACCCAGTCTGCAGACGAGTGTTGCTCCCATTCCTGCGGCGAAGACCAATGCCACTCCCGAAGCCAGCATGGTCGCCTTTCCCCACGGTACCCGGTGCTGCAGCAGAATGTATTGGATCATCAGTGCGGGAATGATTGGAAGTGCCGCCGCCAGCGAATGCAACACATTCAGCCATGGTGCGGCAGGTCGGTCATCAATAATGTGGCGTCGAATGTATTCTGCGACCAGCAAAGTTCCTGCTGGGACCGCAGGCACAATATATCCGGGCAGTTTTGATTGTGAGAAAGAAAAGAACATCAAGGGCGCGAGAAGCCAGATGACCAGAAATACGTCCAACTGGTCTTCAGCCGGAGCCTGCGGTTGCGATTTGGCTCCCCGCCACCACGAGCGGGTCGTTTTGAACACGGCGGCAACCACAATGACAGTCCAGGGCAGCAATCCCAGCAAAGTCACCGGGACGTAATACCAGAAAGGTTGCTGGTGACGGTACAGATTCGTTCCGAAGCGCACTAGGTTATGTTCGAGAATGAATATCCGAAAGAATTCTGGATTCTTTACCTGCACTGCGACGTACCAGGGCAGAGCGACTACGCAAAACAGCAGGATTCCAGGTAGCCACAAAGTCCGCCAAACTAGAGGAATGTCTCGCTTGCAAAGGGCAAAAATAGCGATGATTAAACTGGCGAGTACAGGCGCGACCGGACCCTTCGCCAGCGTCCCCAATCCAAGACAAAGATAAAATCCCGCAAGATAAGCCTTGCGCCCACTCTCGTACCAGGCATACCAGCCTAGCAAAGCGATGGTAAAGGCGGCGGCCAGTGGCATGTCCATGGACGCGGCGCGGGCATAGCCGATCACCGCCGTGCAGGAAGCCGTCATCAATGCTCCGTCAAGGTGAAATCCCGGGCGGAATCGCCGCAGGAACAAATAGATAGCGACGACCATAAGAGTCGCGTCGAAAGCGGAAGGCAAACGCGCCGCCCAATCACTGACTCCAAAAATGCGGTAGGCAAGGATGGCCTGCCAGTAATAGAAAACAGGCTTTTCAAGCCAAGGTTTGCCGCCAAGGGTGGGAGTGACCCAGTCATGGCGCGCGAACATTTCGCGCGCCACCTGCGCGTAGCGGGGTTCATCGGCCCCGACGAGACCAAAATAATTCAGCCCCCAGAAAAAAAGAAAAGTACAGAAACCCGCCAACAGGAGCCAATCGGTCCGCGCGCGCTGATCCAGGCGAACACTGTTCAAGGAAGAATCCTGACGGCATGGGCAAGAATCAGCACAAGAAGATTTTTCCTGTTCGCCGATTGATAGTCATATTGGGGTCGGGTTTCATCTTCAATTCCAATCCTAAATCCTCGATCTCCTGGAAACTCCGGCACAATCATTTGAGTGCTTTCGTCAACGCGTAAACGCTAATCAATGCCCACGTAATTTCCAGGACCACGAATCCAATCTGGAATGGATGAAACGCGATGTACGCCAGGATGGCGGAGCCCACGGCGTTAAGAACGTTATATGCGGCCCTGCGTTCGTCCATCCACTTCATCTGGTGGCCGGCATAGGCAACAAGAATCATCAGCGCACCGGCGAAGGACGCCATCTGTCGCGCCAGAACAATGTTCATAGAATTATTATTGTACGGAGGAACCCTTATCCGAAGACGACCCGCGCCGCAACTGTGTGATCACGCGCTTCACCGCGACCGATAGTGGCCCCTCCAGCGAGCAGCCGCTGGCGCATTCATGGCCTCCGCCCCCGAAGCTTTCGGCAACGTCGGCGACATTCAGTTCTCCTTTGCTGCGGAGGCTGACGCGGTAACGTCCGTCAGGAAGCTCCCGGAAAAACGCGGCGACCTCGACATCCTGAATAGCCAGGGCATAGTTCACCAGGCCTTCACAATCTTCTTCTTTGGCCTCGCATTGTTCCATCTGTTGTTGCGTCACCGAGATCCAGGCGAGCTCCTCATCACGATGCAGATTGGTGAGGGCGGCGCCCAACAAGCGCATCTTCGCGGTGGAGTGTGCGAAATAAATGTTGCGCGCGCATTGCGCCGGATCAGCACCCGCCAGCACGAGGTCGCGCGCCAGCGCAAAAGTACGCTCGTTCGTTCCTTGGAACATAAACGATCCCGTATCGGTGAGCAGCGCGGTGTAGACACAAGTGGCGATCTCCGGTGTGACCTTCACACCGGCCTGTCGCGCCAAGCGGTAGACCATCTCGCCGGTAGCCACGGCGTCGGGATCAATCCAATTTACATGGGCAAAAGGCCGTCCCGTTAAATGGTGATCTATATTGATCAGGAAGCGTTCCTCCAGACCATCCAGCCGTGTGCGTTGAATGCTGTCACACTCCAGGATGATAGCCGCCTCGTAATCTCCCTTCACACGCTGTGAATGTAAAACTTTGTCGGCAAAAGGCAGCCGTTGATAAATGCGCGGTACGGGATCATGCATCACTACTTCAGCCTTTTTCCCGAGGGAGCGCAAGATCTGTCCACAGGCGAGAGCCGATCCGATCGCATCGCCATCCGGCCGGGCGTGCGACGTCAGCACAAAATGCCGGCGTTGCTCAATCTGCTTCAGGACCTCTTCAAGCATGTTTTACGTGTACTCTGCGATCTCAACGTTGCGGACTCGATCGTTTCCTGTTTCGACCCAAAAGCTCATCGATTCTGGCGACGTAATCCTGCGAGCGGTCCAATTGAAATATCAGTTCCGGGGCACGGCGCAGGCGCAGCCGTTCAACCAGTTCACGCCGCACAAATCCTACGGCCGCAGACAGTCCTTCCATGGTACGCGCGGCTTCCTGATCGTCGCCTTGAACCACCACGAAAACCCGCGCTGAACGCCCGTCTCCAGCAAGTTGAACTTCACTTACATTCACCAGGCCGATGCGTGGATCTGCCAGTTCACCCTCGAGAATGGTCTCAATCTCTTCGCGCAACGCTTCGGCCAAACGCCCGCGATGGTACTTCACGCCACGCTTTTCCACCCCACCACCTCGGAGTAAAACGGATGAGAATATCAGAAAACTTTCTTCTGGTCTTGTTACTAAATTGCAATTATGAGGATTCCAGCTTGCCAGGGGTAAGTTCAGGAATGGCAATAGAATACAAGTGGCTACGTCATCACAGGAATTCGAGAAATGAGTCCGTAACTTCCGCGCCGCCATTGTTGGCGATGCGCATAGCCTGGCGCTCTACGTTCTTCATCAGCCCATCAAGATAATCGCGGGAATCGGAAACGCTCACCACACCGAGCGTAGCCCGGTTCCATAAGCCACTGGAATCCAACTCAGCCACCGCCACATTGAAGTGCGTCCGCAGCCGATCTTTGAGGCTGCGTACGACCTGGCGCTTGTCTTTCAGTGACTGTGCGCCTTCGATATGCAATTCGAGAGTAAGAAAAGCAATCGGCATCAATTCTCAGTTGCGAGTTGTCGTCCTCAATGCGCAAAATTATCAACTGAGGAATGAGAACCGAGAACTGGTATTAGGCAATCACTTCGGCCGCGATGCGCTCAGTCACGAATGCTTCGATCACATCACCAACCTTAATGTCGCCGTAGTTGGCGATCGAGATGCCGCACTCCATGCCATTGCGCACCTCGCTGGCATCGTCCTTGAAGCGGCGCAGAGAGCCGACTTTGCCCTTGAAGATGACGACATTATCGCGCAGCAGCCGCACCTCGGAATCGCGCTTGATCAGGCCGTCGACGATGTAACAACCCGCAACCGTTCCAACCTTGGGGATGCGGAAGGTATCTCGGACTTCGGCACGACCCTGATAATTCTCTTTAATGGTCGGCTCGAGCAGCCCGCTCATGGCACGCTTAATTTCGTCCTGCAACTCGTAAATAATCGAGTGCAGGCGGATGTCCACTTTCTCCTGGTCCGCGAGCTCTTGCGCTTTGCGCTCCGGCCGCACGTTGAAGCCAATGATGATGGCATTGGAGGCGGAGGCCAGCAGCACGTCGGTTTCTGTGATCGCTCCTACTCCCGAGTGCAGGACCTTCAGACGTACTTTGTCGTTCGATAACTTCGACAAAAGATCGCTGAGCACTTCGACTGACCCGCCGACATCGGCCTTGAGGATGATATTGAGTTCTTTTGTGCCGGCCGTCTTCAACTGCTCAGCCAAACCCTCCAGAGACACACGGGAACTCTTGGCCAGTGTCGCTTCACGCGCTTTCTGCTCACGGTACTCGGAAATACCGCGTGCCTTATCACGATCCGCAACAGCTACGAACTGATCACCCGCCTGCGGCAAACCTTCCATACCGAGAATCTCGACGGGAGTTGAGGGCGGCGCTTCTTCCAACTGATTGCCGCGATCGTCAAACATGGCGCGAACTTTGCCGTAAACATTTCCCACTACGAAGTTGTCTCCCGTGCGCAGCGTGCCGTTCTGCACCAACAGTGTCGCAACTGGTCCACGTCCCCGGTCGAGCTTGGCTTCCAATACCACGCCGGTTGCCGGACGATCCGGAGTAGACTTCAGTTCCTGAAGGTCTGCTACCAGGCAAATCATTTCCATCAGCAAGTTCAAGTTGGTTTTCTTCTTCGCCGAAACATCCACAAACACCGTGGTTCCGCCCCAATCTTCCGGCATCAATCCCCGGTCGGCGAGTTGTTTCTTGACCCGATCCGGAAGCGCCTCGGGCTTATCGATCTTGTTCACCGCCACAATGATCGGCACTTCGGCGGCATGAGCGTGGTCAATGGCTTCCAGCGTTTGCGGCATCACGCCATCATCCGCCGCTACTACCAGCACCACGATGTCTGTTGACTTCGCGCCTCGAGCGCGCATGCGAGTGAACGCCTCGTGACCGGGCGTATCAAGGAACACAATCTCGCGTCCGTAAGCAGGCGAATCCTTATCCGAGACCTTTACCTTATAAGCACCGATGTGCTGCGTAATACCGCCGGCTTCGCCTTCTGCCACACTGGTCGAGCGAATGGAATCAAGCAAGGTCGTCTTGCCGTGGTCAACGTGGCCCATGATCGTAACCACCGGCGGACGCGTTACCGTTTCAATAGCGCCATCCTCGCGGCTGGCAGCAGCGTCTGACACTTCCTTCGCTGCCTGCTCTTCGAAAGTGATCACGTTGGTATCAGCACCAAAGAAGCGGGACATGTCACTGGCCAATTCCGCGTCGAGGGTCTGATTGATCGTGGCAAACACGCCGCGAGCCAGCAGACGCGCGATCAAATCCTTGGCTCGCACGCCGAGCTTCTCCGCCAGATCTTTTACGCTGATGCCTTCCGTGATGGTGATACTGCGCGTGATGGGTTGCGGTTCATTAGAAACTACGAGCCGCGGCGGCGGCACGTAGCCCTTCATCGGGCCTTCTTTGATACCGCGAGGAATGTAACGCTGTCCCGGCCTGCGAGATGGTCCGCCAGGACGGCTACCAGGCCGCGTCGGTCCCGGTATGGTCGACGCACCCGGACCTACGCCCAGCGGACGCGCACCGGCAGGTGATTGCCGCGTAGGATGCATTGGCCGGCGCTCACCAGGACGTAGCGTGGGACGCGCCCCCCCGGGCATCGCGGGACGTGGTCGTTGGAAAATTGGTTGACCAGGCACGGGCCGCCCAGGGGACGGTCGCGATGCCGGAGACGCTGCCTGCGGCGATCTCTGTTGAGATGCAGGCGGTGCTGGCGCTTTGTAAACCGGGCGCGGCCCGGTCTGCGGTGTAATCATGCGCGGCTTCGGCGCAATTGGCTGTTGTGACACCGGAGATGACGCTGGTTTTGTTGCCGCGGCAGACATCGTCGGCGCGGCCTGCGATGGAACGGCGGGCGGCGCAGGGCTTGGACTCGGTGGGGCAGGGCTGGCCGCCTTCGCAGTTGCAGGAGGCGCCGCAGGCGATTGCGTCGCCGGTCGAGCCGGCGGCATTACCGGTGGAGCTATCGCAGCCGGCGGAGCAGGCGGAACGGCTGACGCACTCGCGCTGGTCGTCGCTGGCGGTCTTGCCGCTGGCGGCACTACCACCCTGGGTGCGGCAGGCGCGGACGCTGCCGCGGTGACCGGAGCTTTCGCAGCCGGCGTGACCGTTTTGGTTTCTGTGGGCGGATGCGGAGCGGTTGGTCGAGCCACTGGAGCGGCCGTGCCGGGCTGCTGCCGCGTGATCGCCTTCAGCACGTCTCCAGGTTTTGAAATGCGGGACAGGTCAATCTTGGTCTTGATTTCGTCGGCATCGCTCCGAGAGCTGCGGGATGGCTTGGAAGAAGTCTGGGCTTCAGCGGCGGCGCGAAAACGAGCCCGTACTTTTACCGCCTCATGTTCTTCAATGGAACTGGAGTGCGTCTTCTTCTCGGTGACACCGACTTCCTCGAGAACATCGAGAATAGCTTTGCTTTTAACTTCCAGCTCCCTGGCCAGATCGTTGATTCGAATCTTGGTCATCCGCTCTTTCTCTCCTCCGCCCTGTCCCGCTAAGTCTTCATGTCAACCTCACGGAGTCAGTATGTAGTTCGCACATGCACCGCAATAAGCCAACCCGTCGCAAAGTTATTCTTTCGTTTCGGGCATTTTTTCTCCCGAACTGTCTTCCTCGGCAACTTCCCCGGCATCCTCCGCGTTCGCGGCGATGTCCCCGGCAGCAGCGTTTTCTGCCGGCTCTGCTTCCGAAGATTCCTCGGCAGGGATAGCCTCTTGTACGGCTTCACCTGATTCGTCAATGTTCTCGCTGCCTGCTGGAGTCTCTTCAGTGACTTCGCCGACGGTAGCTGCTGAGGACACTTCCGCTTCAGGCGCTGCCGCTGTCTCCGCACCTTCCAGGCTGGAGAAATAATTATTAACCGCAAGACTGATTTTTTCCACCGTCTTGGGCCCAATGCCTTCAATTGCCTCAAGCTGCTCCGGCGTCATGTCTGCGAGGGCTTCCACCGTCGTGATACCCGCTGCGCTCAGCTTCTCGATGAGACCTTCGCCCAGTCCGGGCACGCTCCCGAGCGGCGTTGCAGTCTGACTGACCAGCGCTGACATCTGCTGCTCGACTTCCTGCCGCTTCTCTTCCTCGCTCTTGATGTCTATTTTCCAGCCCAGAAGCTTCGCCGCCAGCCGCACATTCTGCCCCTTCTTGCCGATGGCTAGCGAAAGCTGGCTGTCATCTACCACGACTTCCAGGTGCTTGTCTTGGCCGTCGAGAACGGTCACTCGGCTCACTTTTGCCGGCTGTAACGCTTTTTCCGCAAAGGTCACGGAATCTTCGTGGTATTCGATAATGTCAATCTTCTCCCCACGAAGCTCGCGAATGATGGACTGGACACGCATGCCTTTCATACCGACACACGCGCCCACCGCGTCCACATCCTTGTCCTTGGACATCACTGCGATCTTGGTGCGCTCACCCGCTTCGCGGGCGATTGCCCGGATCACGACTGTTCCGTCGTAGATTTCCGGCACTTCCGTCTGGAACAGGTGCTGTACCAGTTCTGGCGCGGCGCGCGAAACTACCACCTGCGGGCCCTTCGAAGCCTTTTCCACGCGCGAGATCACCACCCGTACCCGCTCCCCGATGGCGAACGATTCCAGCCGGGACTGCTCTTTGCGAGGCATCCGCGCTTCCGCCTTACCCACATCAAAAATCACATCCGGCCCTTCGATGCGTTTGACGGTGGCGTTGACAATTTCATTCACCCGGCCGATGTACTCGTTGTATACAGTGTCGCGCTCCGCTTCCCGAACCTTCTGAAAGATTACCTGCTTCGCCAATTGCGCTGCGATGCGTCCCAGAATTCCTTCAGTGACTTTCGGGATCTGCAGTTCCCCGCCCGGCTCCACCGTGGGATCGAGCTTGCGCGCGTCTTCCAGGGTCACTTGCAGATTCGAATCTTCCACCTGCTCCGGATTTTCTACCACTGTCTTCACCGCGAAGGCACGGATCTTGCCCGTTTCCTTATCCAGTTCGGCGCGAAGATTTTCCTGGCTCTTGTAATACTTGCGGGTCGCGACCACAATGGCGTCTTCCACTGCGCTGACGACGATGCGCGGATCAATCCCTTTTTCTCTGCTCAGCGCATCGATAGTGTTGTAAAGCTCGCTCGCCATATGTATTCCGTTAGAAACCTGTATAAGTTAGTCTTTCAGTGCTCTCGGGCCGCTGAAGCGCCAGCCCTAGATTTCCGGCACCAGGTTCGCCTTCTCGATATTTCCCAGTTCTATTTCCAATTTCTGGGCCGCACCCTCCACCGGGCGCATTTTCTTTTTGCGCGCGGCGCTCAGGTCTAGAGTCAGGCGCCCATCGCGAAAACTTTCCAGCCGCCCCTCGAAGTGGCGGTTCCCATTGACCGGTTGATACGTCGTGAGCTTCACTCGGCTTCCAGTGAAGCGCTCGTAATCGACAGGGCGAACCAGCTTCCGATCCAGGCCGGGCGAGGAGACTTCCAGCAGATACGATCCTCCCGGCACCGCATCCTCGACGTCGAGGATCGTTCCTACCTCCCGGCTCATGTTGGCGCAATCTTCGTGGGTCACGCCAACTTGCCCTGGGGTACCGGGCTTATCGATCACTATCCGGAGCATGCGGCTTTTACCACCGCCGCGAAACTCCACTTCGACCACCTCCAGCCCGCTGGAGGCCGCAACCCGCTCCGCAACTTCACGCACCCGATCGGCGTCAAATGCCATTAATCCAATAACTTATTAGCTAGCCACCAGTCACATTCAAGCGCAAACTAAAAAGTGGGCTTGCGCCCACTGGTGTGCTTCGCCAAATGCTGGTACTACACAACAGTTTCCAAACACAAATATACGCCGCTCAATCGGAAAAGACAAACCCGCGACAATGACACGTTATAATCTCAGCCCTACGTGAGAGGACCAAGATGTTGCGCAAGCAGCTAATGATTTTGATGCTCGTGGCCGGGGTCTGGTCGCTAAGCGCTTCGGCGCAAAGACCCGGCGGGGGCGGGAGCGGAGGCGGCAAACCTGGTGGAGGTCGACCCGGTCCGACGCCTCGGTCAACGCCTTCCACTGCCCCGAGGCCGAATCGCACTCCCTCCGCGATGGGTTCTCCCAGCAGCGCCGACCTTCCAAGCGCGCCGATAACTCAGCACGCCGACCAGGAGTCCAAGGTCGAGTTTCGAACCGAGACTGTGCTGGTTCAAGTGCCGGTGGTCGTTACGGACAAATCCGGCAACCACATTCACAATCTCGCTAAAGACAACTTCAGGGTATTTGAAAACGGTAAGGAACAGAAAGTCGCTGCCTTCGAGGAAATAGTCGCCAACACCTCCCGCGTTCTTTCCAACCCTCCGCAACCCGGAGAATTCAGTAACATTTCGCTCGCTTCGCGGCAGCCTCGTAGCGTCACCGTGGTTGCCCTCGACACTGTCAATACTCCATTTCTCGACCAAGCCTACGCTCGCAAAGAACTCGTAAAGTATTTGGCTAATAATGTGGACTCTTCGCAGACACTTGGGTTGGTAATCATCAGCAGTAAGGGATTGAGGGTGGTGCAAGGACTTACTTCAGATCCAACCGCGCTGTTGCAAATTCTGAAAAAACTCAGCGGCGATCTTCCTGAAATGCACAACCTTGACACGGATGTAGAAGCTGCCGCAGCAGCCGGCGACGGCAGCGGACTTCTAATGGCTTCCAATCCCATCACTACTCAAAGTACGCTGAGTGATTTCATTTCCCAGGGAGACGTCCTGTATGCGCAGTTCAAGCAGGAGAACGCCATTGAAACCACCATGCGCGCATTCCTTGGCATTGCTTGGTCGTTATCCGGCATCCCTGGCCGAAAATCGCTGATCTGGGCTACTGGCGCATTTCCCTTCTACCTGGATTCTCCATCGACGGTGCCCGGTGGCCGCCTCTCTGTCTTGTATGAGCGAGCAATGCAAGTGCTGAATGACGCTGAGATCTCCGTCTACCCGGTTGACGTACGAGGTTTGGTGAACTACTCCCCCGCGGCGGACGTCACCGCAAGACGCGCCGCTAGTGGACCGGCGGCCATGCAGCAGCTGATGTCGCGGAGCTGGTTGCAAAACGCCAAAATTGATACTCTTCGGGACTTCGCCGAAATGACCGGCGGTCGCGCCTTCTACAATACCAACGATCTGGCGGGCAGTTTCAAGCGCGCTGCCGATGACTCTTCGTCTTACTACATGCTCGGCTACTATTTGGATACAAAGAACGACATGCCGGGATGGCGCCAGCTCAAGGTCAAAGTTGACCAGAAAAATACCGAGGCGCGGGCGCGCAATGGTTTCCTGGTTACCAATACCACTATGAATCCCGAACTCACCCGTATCGCTGATATAGGTTTCGCCCTTACTTCCCCATTCGGCGCCACTGGTATCCCGGTCGTGATGCGCTGGCAAGAGGCGAAACCGGAAGAAATGAAGAAATTGGATGCCAAGAATGGTGAGAAGAAAGATCCCAATAAAAAGGCAGTGGGATTTGCTTTGCATATGCCGGGCGAAGCACTCACCGTTGAGGGAACAAGAAATCAGCTGGATGTCGACTTCGTGGCACTAGCTACTGCCGCGGCCGCCAAAGATGGAACAGCGGCGGACGAGATCAAACAGACATTGAAAGGAAGTTTATCTGCTGAAAATGTCGCGAAGTTACGAGGCCACGGCATGTCTTACAGCAACGTATTCGAACTCGCCCCGGGCAAATACCAGGTTCGCTTCGTAGTCCGCGACAATCTTAATGGAAGAATCGGAAGTTTATCCGCGCCGCTGACGGTCAATTGACGCCCAGGGCACAGTCGAGGGTGCGCGCTAGACTTTATTTCACCTGTCCGTAGCACCGTGACTGAGTCGTGCGGTGGCACATGCTCGGTCCCCGCCGCGAAGAAGTCAGCCATTAATGGGCGGGTACAGGGGCGTTGATCGTTCCTACATACCCAGTGCGGTCATCTCGCACTGCCAGACGAAGGTCCTTAGCCTCGGCCAGCTGATCAAGATCCATGTGCACCATCATGCCGTGCTGTAATATCTGTTTGTAATCCTCAGCTTTCACCGATGGATTTGCACGAATGCTCTCGTTCTTCAGCATTTTGCCGGTAGCAGAATAGAGTGCGGCAAAGAAACTGACGCTGAATTTTTTGCCTCCATTGGAACTATCCTCAGTCGATAGCGTGTCTGCATCCACCAGAAAATCGACACCCAGCTTGCCATTGGCGGACGGCTTGGCCTGCGCGCGGAATGTCACCAGGGTCGCAGGAGCAACGTCTACCAGTGCCGATGCCAATTCCTGACTGGGGTTATAGTCCTTCATCTGAGTGGGGTCAATTGCGAAATAGCCGCGGCGGCTTTGAACATCCACTCCATCTCGTTTTACCTTAACTTTGAGCTGCCGATATTTGCCGTCATACTTCTTATTTTCGGGATAGTAGCCAAGCGTATAAGTTGCAGATTGATCTTCAAAAGCCCGCTCTACACCCATCCTGACTTCATTCTGGTTAACATAGGCGCGGCCGCCGGTCTCGCGCGCCATTTCTCGCATTGTTTCCTGCGAGTCGATCGCGGTTGAGATCGACAGTCCACGCGCGTCAATCGGATAGATGGCGACCTCTCCGCTCGCCAGTCGAGCCGCGGTTTCGCGGATTTCGCCAGCATGGGATTGCCGGAACATGGCTGCTTGGTTTCCCGCTGCATGCTGCTCGACGCTATGCACCTGCAAGCTAGGCAGGCTCTCTGTCAACTCCGCATCAGTCATATTACGATTCTCTGGAATCAGCGAGAAAGGCAGATTCCCCGTTACCCAGATGAGATTCTTGCGCCCCGGCAGCCCACCGAGAATTCGTGCCAGGCTATTCAGCGCATTTAGGGTCAATATCGCTCTCTGGTCTTCGGCATAAGCCGCCTGTGCTCCTTCGAAGCTTTGAAGCGCCTGTTGCACACTGTCCACCAGTTGGGCCATTCCCGGCCCCAGTGTAGAGCTACCGCCACTGGCGGGAGCGGTGGCGGGATCCATGGCAGTCACCGTTGAGGGGGCGGTTGGATTGCCCCCGGCAATGCTTGTCGTGGGCTGGCCGGCAATGGCAAATTCCTGCGGGCGAGGTATGTAACGTTGCAAAGCCGTATGCAAGATCTGAGGATCAGTGGTGAAATCCTGCAGCTCATTCAACGGACCGGTGAGAGTAAACACCGCCATCCGCTGGCCCGGCTTGTACTGTTCCTGAATAAAGCGCAGCATCTGACGGCGTGCGTAGGACTGGTCCTTGAAAGGAGTGTTGATTGCATCCAGCAGCATCACGGTAGCCGGACCAGGAGATCGGTATTGCGGCCGATTGGAGTAGATGCCCGGTGGCAGCGGCGGTGCACTTGTCGGTGCATTTTCCCCCGCGGGAACGAACGTCGCGATTTTTTGGACCTTGCCATTTTCCTCGATCACAAAATCTTCGGGATGAAGTCCGGTGGCCGGCTTGCCCTGCTTGTCGGTCACAACTACGTCGACTAACACCATGTGAGTTGTCACCCGAATGGTAGGAGCGGGAACCTGAGCGCTGGACTGCTGAGCGCGGACGCGGTACACCGCCACTGTAAAAGCAAGCACAATTAGACACACAGAGAACCAACGTGCGCGAGCGCTGACCGCCTTCATGACTTCCTCCAACTGGGATGCGACATCGTTACGTGGGGTCGGTACGATGCGCTTTAATATCGCGGACTGTAAATCTTTTTGTGAATACTTTCAACGCATTTCGCGAGAGTCGCACACCCTCATTTGCCTCCATCGCCAACCCTCTCTAGAATAGAGTCTTACCTTTTCTTCACCCGAGACAAGCTATGATTCACTTCCCGGTCCCTGAGGCCCTTACCTTCGACGACGTTTTACTGCTGCCCGCTCGTTCCGACGTTGTCCCGGCGCTGGCCAACACTCAGACCCAGCTAACTCGCAACATTCGGCTGAACATTCCTATCATCAGCGCCGCCATGGACACCGTGACTGAATCACACATGGCCATTGCGCTGGCACAGCAGGGTGGACTAGGCGTTATTCATCGCAATCTGGATGTCGAACAACAAGCCAATGAAGTGGATAAGGTGAAGCGTTCCGAAAGCGGCATGATCGTAGATCCAGTCACTATGGCGCCCGATGACAAGGTTTCAGATGCCCTGGAGGTCATGCGCAAATACAAGATTTCCGGAGTGCCAGTAACCAAGAATGGCAAGCTGGTTGGAATCCTGACTAATCGCGATCTGCGCTTCGAGACCCGCTTCGACATCCCCATCAGCAAGGTTATGACCAAGGACAACCTCATCACGGTGGCGGTGGGGACGACGCTCGAAGAAGCCGAAAAAATTCTTCACGAGCATCGAGTGGAAAAGCTGTTGGTGGTGGATGACAAGTATTACCTCAAAGGTTTGATCACCGTTAAAGACATTCAGAAAAAATTGAAATACCCGAACGCCGCCAAGGATTCGCATGGTCGCCTTCGGGTAGGCGCAGCTATTGGTGCCACCGGTGATTTTCTCGAGCGGGCGCAAGAACTGGCAAAAGCGAAGGTGGACCTGCTCGCCATCGATAGTGCCCATGGTCACTCTTCGCGCGTGCTGGAAGCCATCAAGACAGTAAAGTCAAAGTTGCCCGAGGTTGATCTCATCGCCGGCAACGTCGCCACTTTCGACGGTGCCTGCGAGCTGGCGCGGGCCGGCGCTGACGCCATCAAGGTGGGAATCGGTCCGGGTTCAATCTGCACCACCCGCGTGGTGACCGGCGCCGGCGTGCCGCAGATCACTGCGATTGCCGAAGCTTTTCGTGCCACTCGCGATGCCAGCATCCCTGTCATCGCCGATGGTGGCATCAAATATTCAGGAGATATTACCAAGGCACTCGCCGCCGGCGCAGGTGTGGTCATGATCGGTTCGATGTTTGCCGGAACGGACGAGAGTCCCGGCGATCTGATCCTTTACCAGGGCCGCACCTTCAAGTCTTACCGCGGCATGGGATCCCTGGGCGCCATGGCCGCCGGGTCCAGCGAACGCTACTTCCAGAACATGGATGGAGATTCATCGACGGCCATGCCAGTGTTTGGTGAAGGCGAATCCAACCGTATGTCCAAGCTCGTACCTGAAGGTATTGAAGGACGGGTGCCGTATCGCGGATCGGTCGCTATGATCGTGCACCAGATGGTCGGCGGGCTGAAGTCTGGCATGGGATACTGCGGCTGCTCTAACATTCCAGAACTGCAACAGAAGAGTCGCTTCGTGCGCATCAGCGTGGCTGGACTTCGCGAAAGCCACGTACACGATGTCATGATTACCCGAGAGGCTCCCAATTATGCAATGGAGTAGGACACCGGTTAGTTTGCTGCCGGCGGTTGGGAACTCGCCCGCTTGAGCCTCGCCCGCAACCAAGCATTCAAGGCATGGATCGCGGCCGCGCTGTGGCTCGGCCTGATTGCCGTCGAATCCACCAGCCTGTTGTCTACCGCCAACACCGGCCGCATTTTGTATCCGCTGCTCACTTTTTTCTTCGGACCTCTTGATCCCGTCAAATTTGCCTATTGGCACCATCTCCTTCGTAAGGCCGGACACGTGATCGGTTACGGCATGTTGAGCTTTCTGCTCTTCCGCGCCTGGCGCACAACTCTTCCTGTAGCGAATGCTGCGCGCTGGTCATGGAAGTGGTGCCGTACCGCGTTAGTGATGACTGCTTTGGTCGCCGCCCTGGATGAGTGGCATCAGAGTTTTCTTCCGTCCCGCACCGGCAAATTTGGCGACGTGGTGCTTGATACCGTAGCGGCCCTCACGGTTCAATTGTTAATCTTTTGGTTACTAAAAGGGTGGCGTTCGGAGGACTTGCGCAGCCCGACATATCCGACGCCATTTCAGTAGGTTAAAAAGGGCCTAACCATCTAAACGAAGTATGCAGGTTAGCGATTCTCAATTTCTAACTGCCATAGACCGTTTTGAAGGTTAGCAACGAACACTTGCGACCAGCTCTAACGCGCATTTCGGACTGTCCAGCCTTTCCGGAGGCGCTTGCAACTTTAACAAAACATTAGGTTATGAGCAGTTCCTGCTTGCTTCCCTCTCGAAGTAAGTAGAAGCAAGGCTGATATTATGGCGAGAGCGGAGGAGAAATAAAAAGGCAGGGGGGCGCCGTAGTGCTTCCACAGTTCACCGGTAATGATGCTCGCGAGCAAGGTGGCAACGCTGGTCACAAAAAAGTAGACGCCCAGTGCGCTCCCGCGCACAGACCAAGCTACCGTGTCCACGACCAGGGCCTTCAACACCGGAGCACTGAGCGCGTAGAACAATCCGTAGGATGCCATGCTCAGCCAAATGGCGAGCGGCGAGGGAGCGAGCGCAAAAATAAAATAGACTGCTGCGAACACCACATAACCAGCGGCGGCAATCGAACGACGGGAGAAGCGATCGCTGTAACGTCCTGCCGGCCAAGAGAAAAGCGTATAGGTGATGTTGAAGACGAGTCCAAGCAAGGGCGCGTGGGTCGCAGTAATGCCGATGCTCTGTGCACGCATTACGAGAAACATGTCGCTCGAGTTTCCCAGAGAGAACAGGGTCACGGCGAAGAGCACGTAGTAGAAGCTTCCAGGCAGTCGGGCGAATGCGGACATCACATTGGCCTTCCCGGAACTTTCTAATGATGAGGAATCACGGGCATTGATGTTTGCTGATGAATCCTGTGGCTGGCTTGAGACGGATTTCCTAGGCGGCTCTCGAATGTAAACCGCCGCAATCACGATGCACAAGAATCCGGGGACTGCCGCCGCCCAGAAGATTCCGCGCAGGCCGAAGTGTGGCAGCAGCAAGAGTGCAGCCAGCGGTCCGGCAATCGCGCCGGCGGAATCCATCGCCTGAATGAGACCGTAGGCCGAACCTATCTGCGACTTATCCACGGATTCGGCGACCATGACATCGCGCGGCGCGCCACGCACGCCTTTTGCGAAACGGTCGGCGAAGCGGATGAAGAGTACCTGCCACCAGGAAGTCGCGATCGCGAGCAGCGGCTTGACTGCATTGGCAACTACGTATCCGGCTACAACAATGGGCTTGCGGTGTGCGACGCGGTCGGCGAAATATCCGGAAAAGAGTTTGGCGAATGAAGCTACGCTTTCGGCAATGCCTTCGATGATGCCGAGTTGCGCTGGCCCGGCGCCGAGCGAGGCCAGGAATGCCGGGAGCACCCAGTAGGCCATTTCACTCGCGGTGTCGTTGAGGAATGAAGTCGCACCGAACGCGAATACATTGCGGGGAGTTTCTTGCGATGTGCCAGAGGGAGGTTCGGGCATATCAAAAGTTGTATCACGAGGAAAGAGCTGGACTTTTAACGGAGTGAATTTCTTTCAGGACGGAGAGCAGAACTGGCAAAGCCGACGCAATTTTGTACTCGAAGTTATGAGCAAAATTTCTAGCGGGATGACCTGGATGCCAGAGCGTTTTTCAGATCAATACATCGAGTCATACTTCGTCACCAGCCATTCGCCGCCTTTATTTTCAAGCGTAACTGAAAACAGTTCTTTGTAAGTACCCGTCTGACCGTTCACGTTACGCCGCTTACCCCGATAATGGAGGATCCGCAGTGGCGAGGCATCTTCCCAGTCGACCAGTTGCCAGGAAAGGAGCGGGTGCTGGGCTTCCGACTCGCAAATGAAAGCGGCATACTTTCTGCGATAGTCCTTTTCCCACTGGGCAAGCTCTTGTTGACATTGTCCGTCACGCATAGCCCGAATAAATTGAGCGGCGGCGCGCTCCGATTCGCGTTCACGTAAGGGATTTAGAGAGATGGAATTCGGAGTACCAGAAAGAGGATCTCTCTCCTCCGAGCGCGACAGCACCGGACCCTGGTTATTAAGCCAGATGAGCCCGCCGAAGAAAATCAGCACGACTAACGCGCCCGCACCGAGCGCAATGCCGATTTGATTACGGGAAAACTCCATACGTGCCTCAGTTTACCTTGGAGTGAGATGGGTACTGCAAGATTACGGCGGATAGACTCTGGAGGACATGTACGTTGGGAGTTGGGGTGGTCAGGAAGGCACAGCCGAGCGCGTGCTCGGCTGCCCTGATCGGAAGTCAGATTGAATCGTCCTATTGTTTCGATTCTTTGGCCTATTCTTTGGCGTCGCCGCTTTCGGTGGTCACGCCACCTTCGGCATTGGCTTGGGCTTCGGCCTCTTCCATGGCCTTCTTGGTTTCTTCGGCGCGCTTGGCGCGTACCTCAGCCCGCTTTTGACGTTTTTCTTCCTGCACTTTCTCGCTGCCAAGCAGTTCGATAAACGCCTTTTCGGCGCCGTCGCCCTTCTGCCAGCCGCTACGAACGATGCGCAAATATCCACCTTCGCGGTCACCGAAGCGGGGGCTGATGGTGTCAAAAAGTTTATCGACGGCAGCGCTGGTCATAAGATAGGCAGCCGCTCGACGACGGGCCGCCAGATCGCCCCGCTTGCCGAGGGTGATCATCTTCTCCACCTGGGGGCGCATTGCCTTGGCTTTAGGCACCGTGGTTTCGATGCGCTCTTCCAGGATCAGCGATGTGACCAGATTGCGCAGCAAAGAACGCCGATGGCTGGTGTTGCGACCTAATTTCCATCCTGCAACTTTATGACGCATGGGAAGACCTCAGTTCAGTTTCTCGGTTTCAAGTTCTCCAGAATTCAGTGGCGGAGACGGGCGACGCTCGTCCCCGCCACTTACTCTTACAGCTCGTGATCGTCACCGTAGGCTGACGCGGGGAGAACCTGGTTCGAGGTTGGGCCAGGCACGGCATTCCCGTGCTCGTCAATCTTCATACCCAGGCTCAGGCCCATAGAGGCCAGTATTTCCTTGATCTCGTTCAGCGACTTGCGACCGAAGTTCTTGGTCTTCAGCATTTCCGCTTCGGTTTTCTGGACGAGTTCTCCGATGCTCTGGATATTCGCATTCTTCAAGCAGTTGTAACTGCGCACGGAAAGTTCAAGTTCCTCAACCGAGCGGTTCAGATTCTCATTACGAATCTCTGGCTTGCGCTCTTCGCTGGAACCGGAAGTCTCGATTTCCTCTTCGAAGTTGATAAAGATGTTCATGTGATCTTTGATCAGCTTGGCCGCAAGGCCGATGGAGTCGGCGGGAGTGATAGAGCCGTTGGTCCATACTTCGAGAGTAAGTTTGTCGTAATCGGTGATCTGCCCGAGACGGGCTGCTTCGACTGTGTAATTGCATTTGCGAACTGGGGAGTGCACGGAATCGATGGGAATGAACCCGAGGCCGAGATCCTCGTCGAAGTTTTTGTCGGCAGAAACATAGCCGCGGCCACGCTTGAGACGCATTTCCATGTCGAGCTTGCCGCCTTCGCTGACGGTGGCGATGTAAACGTCCTTGTCGAGAACTTCGACATCGGCGTCAGCCTCAATCATGCCCGAGGTAACGACGCCGGGTTGATCGGAGCGCAGATAGATGGCCTTTGGAGCATCACCCGCCAACTTAAAGGGGATTTGTTTCAGGTTGAGGATAATGTCGGTGGCATCCTCGACCACGCCGGGGATCGACTGAAATTCGTGCAGCACTCCTTCGATCTTTACCGCCGTGATGGCTGCGCCCTCGATGGAACTGAGGAGCACGCGGCGAAGCGCGTTGCCGATAGTGGTACCGAAACCACGCTCAAAGGGTTGTGCCCAGAACATGCCGTGCTTATCGGTCAAGTTCTCGGTGTCAACAGCGAGACGTTTCGGTTTCTGAAAGCCTTTCCAAAGCATTGTGTTCTCCTTCGGCCATGTGGCTCAGTCACAGCTTCCCAAAAAGGCCCCGATCTGGGTCAAGCGCTGTAAAAGGCGGATCTGGCACGAAAAAACGGGCCAAAATCAATCAAGCTATTCGCAAGAAACCGCGGGCGAGACGCCCGCGACCACATCGCGAGGCTTATTTGCTATAAAGTTCAACGATCAACTGCTCATTGACTGGCAACTGAATGTCTTCCCGTTTGGGCAGGGCGACGATACGTCCCTTGTAATTATCACGATCGATGTCAAGCCAGTTGGGCGCGTTCTGGTGGCTGGCAAAATCCTTGGCTAGCTCCAGGATCGGCAGCTTGCGGCTGCTTTCGCGAATCGTGATCTCCTCGCCCACAGTTATCTGGTAAGAAGGAATGTTGACCTTGCGACCGTCAACATGAACATGGCCATGGCGCACTAGTTGCCGCGCCTGCCGTCGAGAAGAGGCGAAGCCCAGGCGATAGACAATGTTATCCAAGCGTCGCTCCAGTTGCTGCAGGAGCAATTCGCCGGTCACGCCCTTGGTGCGGGCCGCCTTCTCGAAGTAATTACGGAACTGGCCTTCCTGGGTAAAGTAGATGCGCTTGGCTTTCTGCTTCTCGCGCAACTGAAGACCGTAACCGACGATTTTCGGCTTGCGATCCTTACCGTGTTGCCCTGGGGGGAAGTTACGCTTCTCGACCGGACATTTATCGCTGAAACATTTAGTGCCCTTGAGGAACAGCTTCATGCCCTCACGGCGACAGAGACGGCAAACTGCATCTTTATAACGTGCCAAGTTGTGTTCTCCTTTAGATGACCGGTTTACGGGTTTGGCTTCACCCTTCTTCCCGGACGAAAATCGGTTATTTCTTTAGACCCTTCTCCGCTTGGGCGGACGGCAACCGTTGTGCGGGATGGGCGTGGCATCGCGAATCGTGCGCACATCGATACCGGCGGCCGAGAGGGCACGGATCGCGGACTCGCGTCCGGAACCGGGTCCGCTGACACGCACTTCCACGCTGCGCACGCCATGATCGCGAGCGAGGTTGGCGGCGTTCATGGCTGCCTGCTGGGCGGCGAAAGGCGTTCCTTTACGTGAGCCGCGGAACCCCAGCGAACCAGAACTCTTCCAGGAGAGGACGTTCCCTGCCGGGTCGGAAATAGTCACGATGGTGTTGTTGAAGGAAGCCTGAATATGCACCACCCCGTGTGGGACGTGCTTGCGCTCCTTCTTTTTGAAGGTTTTCTTCTTGCCTTTTTTTTCGGGTGCCGCGGCACCCGGTGCTGCTGCTACTGGTTTTGCCATATTTTAGTGTCCAGTGGTCAGACATCAGTGGCCGGTACCAATGCCAGGGTTAGCTGACCAACTAACCACTGGACTAACACCACCTGATTGCTTACGTCTTGGTCGCCGTCTTCTTCTTTTGAGCGACTGTTCCTTTGCGCGGACCCTTGCGAGTGCGAGCGTTGGTATGGGTGCGCTGACCGCGAACCGGCAGGTTGCGACGATGGCGGAATCCCCGATAAGAACCGATCTCGATGAGGCGCTTGATGTTCATCGAAACATCCTTACGCAAATCGCCTTCAACGCCGCCTTCAGCTTCGATCACCTGGCGGATGCGATTTACTTCATCTTCGCCGAGATCCTGCACCTTTTTCATGGGGTCCACTTTCGCCGCATCCAGAATGCGCGCAGCGCGCGCGTGGCCGATTCCATAGATGTACGTGAGCGCGATATTGGCGCGCTTGTTGCGCGGAAGGTCGATGCCTGCAATACGTGCCATGTAGCTCCTCTATCCCTTATCCTTGACGTTGCTTATGTTTTGAGTTTACGCAGATCACGCGCACCACACCGTTGCGGTGAATGATCTTGCACTTGTCACAAATTTTCTTTACCGAAGCTCGTACTTTCATACAGTTCTCAGTTCTCGGTTTCCAGATCGCGGCGCTAACGCCACTCAGATCATTTGTATCTATAAACGATGCGCCCACGGTTCAGGTCGTAGGGCGAAAGCTCTACTGCTACTTTGTCGCCGGGAAGAATGCGGATGAAGTTCTTACGCATCTTACCGGAAACATGGGCCAGCACCTGGTGCTTGTTTTCCAGTTCAACCTTGAACATGGCATTGGGCAGCGGTTCGAGGACCACGGCCATTACCTCAATCGCGTCTTCTTTACTCATGCACTCCTTACGTTTTGAAACCCGCACGGGCGAGACGCCCGCGCCTACATCGTTCTATAACGGCCGGGCCCTCGTCACTGCGTCAATATCATCGGGCCATCTCTGGTCACCGCGACGCAATGCTCGAAATGCGCGCTGTAGCTGCCATCGACGGTCACGGCGGTCCATTTGTCGCTTAGCACGCGAGCTTCCGGCTTGCCTGAATTCACCATGGGCTCAATGGCGATTACCATGCCCTCCAACAAGCGAGCACCCTGCCCTGGCGTACCAAAGTTCGGGACCTGCGGCTCCTCATGAAGGTGCGTGCCAATGCCGTGTCCTACAAACTCGCGAACCACACTAAAGCCATGGGATTCGACGTATTCCTGCACGGCAGCGCTGACGTCACCAATGGCGTTGCCCAGGCGCGCCTGATCGATGCCGCGATAAAGCGATGCTTCTGTCACAGAGAGCAGTTCTTGCAACTCCGGCGTGACTTCTTCCCCCACGGGAACAGTGATGGCGGCATCGCCGTAATAACCGTCGAGCACCACTCCACAATCCACTGAGACAATATCTCCGGTCTGGAGCAGCCGCTTTTCCGAAGGGATGCCGTGCACAATCTCTTCGTTTACCGAGGTGCAGAGCACGCAGGGATAATCGTAGTACCCCTTGAATGCGGGCTTGGCGCCCAGATCTCTCATCTTCTGCTCGGCGGCGCGCTCCAAATCCATCGTGCTTGCGCCGGGGACGATCAGATCGCGAACATGATCGAGAACCTGGCGAACGATATGACCACTGCGGCGCATCTTCTCAATTTCCGCCATCGACTTACAGACGATTGCCATGCTCCTATGCGCCGGAAGACGGTCTTACCGTCTCCGCGGCATTGCGGTTCTCAATGGCGCGAATAATGCGCGCGCCGACTTCCTCAACCGGCAAATCGGCATTCACCGAAACCAGCCGTCCCTTACGCTTGTAGTAGTCCACCACGGGCCGGGTCTGTTCCTCGTAAGCGGCCAGACGTTCGCCGATCACTTCCTCGCGATCGTCGTTACGAGTGACCAACTTAGACCCGTCAAGATCACACACTTCATCGATGCGGGGGGGTTGGGAGTGGACGTTATAGATCCGTCCACAGGTTGGGCAAGAACGCCGTCCGGTGATCCGGGCCTTAAGAAGATTATAATCCACGTCCATAAGGATCACAATCGGCAGGCACTTGCCGTGCGAGTTGTCAAAGAACTCATGCTCGAAAAAAGCGTCGAGCCAACCAGCCTGGGCCGCAGTGCGCGGAAAGCCATCGAGCACAAAGCCGCGCTCGCAATCAGCCTGCCGCAGCCGGGTAGCGACCATGTCGCAAACCAGGTTGTCAGGCACGAGGTCACCGCGGGCCATGACGGACTTGGCCTGCATACCCAGCTCGGTGCCGCGAGCCACATTGTCACGCAGAATGTCTCCGGTGGAGATCTGCGGTATACCGTAACGCTCGGCAATTCGCTTTGCCTGGGTACCTTTGCCAGAGCCCGGGGGCCCGACCAGGATCAACGGCCCGACATTGCGCGAAGTGTCCTGGGCCATTTACTAGCGCTGCCTCCAGGGGGGTCATGCCCCCGCCTCTTCTCTTACTAGTTTGCAGCGCTGGCGCTGCCGGTTCCAAGCACTCACTGATACACGCCGTTTATGACCAGGTGCGGCGCCCTCGGATGCGACCGCTGCGCGGACTGAATCCATCGTAGTGGCGCATGATCAGTTGCGCCTCAATTTGCGTCACCGTATCCATGGCGACCCCAACCACGATCAACAGGGACGTGCCTCCGAAATAGAAATTCACGCCCAAGCCGTTGGTCATCCAGGTAGGCAATCGTTCGAACCATCCGCCGATCGCGCCGGGGAGGTGGTTCAAGTGAATGCCGGCGATCATCCACTCCGGAATGAACGAGATAATGATCAGATACAACGCACCCACCAAAGTGATGCGGGTTAAGACGTCGTTGATGTACTCGGAAGTGCGTTTGCCGGGACGGATACCGGGAATAAACCCGCCATACTTGCGCATGTTGTCGGCAACTTCGTTAGGGTTGAAGATGATAGACACATAAAAGTAAGCGAAGAAGATGATGCCCACCGCGTACAGCAGCGTGTAAAGTGGCTCGCCCCAGCCCAGGGCATGCAACAATCCACCAAAATAGCGGTTGTCGCGCAGCCCATATCCGATGGTTTGCGGCAATGTGAGGAGCGAAGAGGCGAAGATCACTGGCATCACGCCGCCAGCATTCACGCGGAGCGGCAAGTGTGTGGACTGTCCGCCCATAACCTTGCGTCCGACGACGCGTTTAGCATATTGCACCGGAATGCGGCGCTCACTGCGCTCGACATAAACTATGAAAGCCACTACCACAATCATCAGTGCCATCAGCATGAGCACTGCGGGAGCGGTGAAAGCGCCCCAGGCATCGGTCTTGACTTTATCGTAAAGATCAAAGACCGCTCGCGGCAGGCCGACCACGATGCCGGCGAAGATCAGCAGCGACATGCCATTGCCGACGCCACGTTCGGTAATTTGCTCGCCCAGCCACATAATGAAGGCGCTGCCCGTGGTGAGAGTAAGCATGGTCATCAGAATGAAACCGGGGCCGGGATGAATGACGAAGCCGCCACCACTTTTTTCCAGACCAATGGCGATACCAAACGATTGAATCGCGCTCAGCACCACGGTGAGGTAGCGGGTCCACTGTGTGATCTTCTTGCGGCCGAGTTCGCCTTCCTTCTGCAGCTTGGCCAGGGGTTCATAAACCACTGTCAAGAGTTGCAGGATGATCGACGCCGTAATGTACGGCATGATGCCGAGGGCAAAGATGGTCATGCGGCGAAGCTGGCCGCCGGAAAAGAGGTCCACGAAGCCGAACATCGTGCCGCGATTTTGCTCGAAGAACTGTTGCAGCTTATCGGCATTGATGCCGGGAGTCGGGATGTGGCCGCCCAAACGGTACACCGCCAGTAGCGCAAGCGTGAACAAGATGCGCCGGCGCAAGTCTGGAATACGAAAGATGTTGGCAAATTTCTCAAACATTACTGCAAAACCTCATTGTAAAAGCTCGAACTTGCCGCCGGCTTTGGTGATCTTTTCCTGAGCCGACTTGGAAAACTTATGCGCGTGCACGGTAATGGCGACGGTGAGTTCGCCATCACCCAAAATCTTCACGGGATGTTTGGTCTTGATGATTCCCGCTTTCCGCAGCACATCGGGCGTGATAGCGGTCTCGCCGAGCGTAGCCAGCTTCTCCAAGTTCACAATATTGAATTCTTTACGAAAGATATTGGTGAAGCCACGCTTGGGCATGCGGCGGTGCAAGGGCATCTGGCCGCCTTCGAAGCCGCGCATCATGCGCGAACCGCTACGGGAGCGTTGGCCTTTATGGCCGCGAGTGGACGTCTTGCCCATGCCCGACCCCATACCACGGCCTACCCGCTTCTTGTTGGCTGTCGCTTTTTTTGGCGCCCGAATATTAGAAAGATTCATAAGACTTTTTTCCTGAACGCACAAGCCATCTCTTTACTGCTGGACGATTTCGACCAAATGAGGAACTTTAGCCACCATGCCGCGGATGGCGGGATTGTCCGGACGTTCGATCACCTGGTTAAGGCGGGTAAAACCCAGACCTTTTATCACCAGCTTATGTTTTACCGGAGAGCAGATGGCGGAGCGCACCCATTTCAGGTGAAGCTTGCTACCGGTTTTTTGCGATGTCTTTACCATGATTACGCGCCTCGTAGAAGCGTACTTCTAGAATTCTTCAGCCGATTTGCCGCGCAGTGCCGCGACATCAGCCCGGTTTTTTAACTGCTTCAAAGCGTCGAAAGTTGCCTTGATGACGTTGTGCGGATTAGTAGTGCCAATCGACTTGGTGAGGACATTCTGGATTCCAGCTGAGGTCATTACTGCGCGCACCGCGCCGCCAGCAATTACGCCGGTACCTTCTGGGGCGGGCTTGAGCAGTACCATGCCTGAACCGAATCGTCCTAGTACGGTGTGGGGAATCGTTGTCTGCGTTAGGTTGACCTTAAAGAGATTCTTCTTAGCCGACTCAATTCCCTTGCGAATGGCTTGCGGAACCTCCTTGGCCTTGCCGGAACCGAAACCGACCACGGCGGCACTGGGGTCGCCAACCACGACCAGCGCGGCAAAGGAGAGGTTCTTGCCACCCTTGACGACTTTTGTGACGCGATTGATGGACACAACCTGGTCCTTGAGTTGGAAATGTCCCGCATCGAGCTTCTTTGTGACTGTTGGCATCCTTTACTCTCGTTTCCTTCGCCTCTGCTCTCGTATCTCGAGGCAGAGAACCACCTACAAATCTCTACAATTCAGCGGGCAAGGATTTGGCGCCATACACGCTGCCTAGAATTGCAAACCGCCTTCACGAGCAGCATCAGCCAAAGCTTTTATCCGTCCGTGATACAGATAACCACCGCGATCGAAAACCACCTTGCTGACTCCTTTGGCCTTGGCCCGGTCTGCGATGGTTTTACCAACGGTCTTGGCAGCCGCGACATTCCCGCCAGTACGACGGTCGCTCTTTTTCCCTTCCGCGGTGCTTGCGGAAGTGATGGTCACGCCCTCCAGATCATTCACCAATTGGGCGTAGATGTGGTTCAACGAACGATAGACGTTCAGGCGCGGTCGCTCGGCAGTGCCCATGACTTTCTTACGAATGCGGTCGTGCACGCGCTGCCGGGTTTTATTCTTTCCGGGTCGAGTTAACATTCTACAAATCCTCAATCGTCGATCATTGGCGGATTCAGCCTGCCACCAGCGATTATTTCGCTCCTGTCTTGCCAACCTTCTTCTTCAGGCGCTCACCGGCGTAGCGGACACCTTTGTTTTTATAGGGGTCTGGCGGACGCAGGGAACGCATTTCGGCAGCAACCTGTCCAACCTTTTGGCGATCGATGCCGCTGACGGTCAGTTTCGTTTGCTTCGGGTCAATCGCGACTTCAATTCCTGAGGGCAGCGGGTACTCGATGGGATGCGAGTATCCCAAGTTGAATACCACTGTGCTCTTGGCCTTCATTTCGGCGCGATAGCCGATGCCGACGATTTCCAGTTCTCTGGTCCAGCCCTTGGTCACCCCTTCTACGGCATTATTCACCAGGGCACGAGCGAGGCCATGCACGGCAGCCTGCGAATCATTCTCGCGGATAGCGACCAGGTGGCCGTCCTGCTGCTCCATGCGGATGCCGCGAGGGAGGGACGTGTCCAGCTTGCCCTTGGGGCCCTGCAGGGCAACGGTATTGCCCTCGATCTTAACCGTGACCCCTTTGGGGAGAGCGATAGGTTTTCTTCCAATTCGTGACATAAGATCAGCTCTTAAATTCTCTTTTCGCTAGCCGCCTGGTCAAAATTTGCACATCACTTACCAAACTTCGCAGAGTAGTTCGCCGCCGACGCCTTCCTTGCGCGCCTGGCGTCCAGTCATCACGCCCCGCGGGGTGGTGAGAATATTGATTCCCATGCCACCCAGCACGCGTGGGATCTCGCTGCGCCGTACGTAGACGCGGTTGCCGGGACTCGATACGCGGGCGACGTTGGAGATCGCCGCCTCATTGTTGTTCCCATACTTCAGATAAATGCGAACTACCTTGTGGCCTTGTTCTTCGGTGGCCTTGTAGTTAGCGATGTAGCCCTCTTCTTTAAGGATGCGGGCAATTTCCAGTTTCAATTTGGAAGCCGGGACATCCACTTTCTGGTGCCGCGAACGAATAGCATTGCGGATTCGCGACAGCATGTCTGCGACCGGATCGGTCAACCTCATGTTTTGCTTCTCCTAGAGCCGCCCGTTTGTTTCGGCCGGTTGCGTTCTTTTGGCCGAAGAACCTGCGACGACTTTGTTTCTGCGCTTGTGTCTCGTTCGACACGCAGTACTACCAAGATGACTTGGAAACACCCGGAATTTCCCCTCGCAGCGCCAGCCCGCGGAAGCAGAGCCGGCAAAGGCCGAACTTTCGCAGGAAGGCACGCGGACGTCCGCAAATCTGGCAGCGGTTGTGCTTGCGTGAAGAAAACTTGGGTTTTCGTGCGTCCTTTACTCGTTTTGCTGTTGTAGCCATGAACCCTTTCAAGTGCTGTCAGCGATGACTTATGGTTTCGTTTCTTCCCGGCTTCAATGACTCAATCAGTCACAGATCCGGCAATCAATCTCTATGGGCGGAACGGCATGCCCAGGTGGCGCAGCAGAGCGCGTGCCTGCTCGTCACTGCGCGCCGTGGTGACGATAGTGACGTTCATGCCCTTTAACTTGTCCACTTTGGCGTAATCAATTTCCGGAAAAATCAACTGGTCGTGCAAGCCGAGGGTGTAATTGCCGCGGCCGTCGAAGGATTTGGTCGAGACCCCGCGGAAATCCCGAACGCGCGGCAGCACCACATTCACCAGACGGTCGAAAAACTCGTACATACGGTCACCTCGCAGCGTGACCATCGCTCCGATGGGCATGCCTTCGCGCACCTTGAAGGCCGCGATAGATTTCTTTGCGCGCGTGACCACGGGCTTCTGACCAGTGATCTGGCCGAGTTCGTGCACCGCCGGGTCGAGTACCTTGGCATTCTGCGTGGCCTCGCCGACTCCCATGTTGACTACAATCTTGTGCAAACGCGGCACGGCCATTGGGTTGTGGGCGTCAAACTCCTTCATCAACGCGGGCGCCACTTCCTTATCGAACTTGGCGCGGAGTCGCGGCGTTTCCTTGGCGCTGTGGCGCGCCTGCTCTGGCGCCTTTGCTTCTACCGGCTTGTCTGACTTTTTGTCCTTTTTTTCTTTTGCCATTGCTTGAATCTTTCCGTCGAATTACTCAATTAGCCGATTACTCAATTGCAATCTATTTATCCAACGTCGTACCGCACTTCCTGCAGACGCGTACCTTGCGCTCGCCGCGGATTTCGTGTCCGATGCGGACGGGGCCGCAGGTGGGACACACCAGTTGCACGTTGGAGAGCGCGATCCGGCTCTCCTGCTCGGCAATGCCACCCTTGACGTTGCGCTGCGGGTTAGGGCGCACATGTTTCTTCACGATCATGACGTGCTCAACAAGGATCTTGCCTTCGTCGGGGAAGACGCGGAGCACGCGGCCTTCCTTGCCCTTGTCGCGACCGGTAATCACCTTCACCGTGTCGTTCCGCCGGATGTCAACCCGCTTGTGTAACGTAGTTGTAGATGTTCCCATAGCAAAAATCCTTTTCAGTGCCAGCTGCCATTCAGGTTTCAAGGCTCGAAAGTTTCAACGTTAAAGAAGCCTTGTCGAAACTTTGAAACCTGAGAACCCTGAAATCTGTCTTAAAGTACTTCCGGCGCCAGCGAAACAATCTTCAAGAACCTTTTTTCGCGCAACTCGCGTGCCACCGGGCCGAAGACGCGTGTGCCGACGGGTTCTCCCACGTCATTGATGAGCACGGCGGCATTCTGGTCGAACCGGATGTAGGTGCCGTCGCGGCGGCGATGCTCTTTACGTGTACGCACGATCACGGCCTTCACGACCTTGCCTTTTTGTACCTGTCCTTCGGGAGCCGCTTCCTTCACGCTGGCGGTCACCACATCGCCCAGGCCGGCACGCAGACCCGTCGAGCCGCCGAGTGGCAGAATCATCTGCAGCTTGCGAGCGCCGGAATTGTCGGCCACCTCAAGCATGCTTCTCATCATTACAGTCATGGCATCCCCCCGACGACAACCAGCTACTGGCCAGGCTCGGTAACCGAAATCTCGGGCACGAGCGCGGTCTTGCGTACGATTTCTTTAAGGCGCCAACGTTTCAGCTTGGAGAGCGGCCGGGTCTCCTCGAGCCGCACCACATCGCCCACATGGGCTTCGTTCTTCTCGTCATGCGCGTAAAACTTCTTGCCCTGCGCTACCACCCGTCCGTAAAGCCGATGTGACTTCTTGCGAATCGTTTCGACGACGATGGTCTTGTGCATGCGGTTGGAGGTGACCTCTCCGACCACGAGCTTGCGGCGGCCTGCCCGCTCGTTCTGGCCCGGTTGTGCGGTTGATTCGGGCATAACTATTTCTTCTCCGTCTTGCGGCTGCCGAGTTCTTGCTGGCGCATGATCGTTTTGACGCGGGCGATATCTTTGCGCAGGCCGCGGATTTTCTTCAGGCTCTCGGTCTGCCCCATATTGAGCTGGAACTTCAGCTTGAAGAGCTGGTCAGCGAGGTCGTGCTCCTGGTGGCGAAGCTCGACGTCAGTCAGGTTGCGAACTTTTTCGGATTTCATAGTCTCTCAGTTCCCGATTGTCATTCGGGTTTCTAGTGAGTTCCTTCGCGCTTTACGAAGCTGGTGCGCAGAGGCAGCTTGTGCGACGCCAGACGCATGGCTTCCGCGGCTTCGGTCGGAGTTACCCCTTCCATCTCGAACAAAATTTTGCCCGGACGAACCACTGCAACCCAATGATCGGGCGCGCCCTTGCCTTTACCCATACGAGTTTCGGCAGGCTTCTTGGTGACCGGCTTGTCAGGAAAAAGACGGATCCAGATTTTGCCGCCGCGCTTGACGAAACGCGTCATGGCGACACGGCTGGCTTCGATCTGCCGGTCGGTGATCCAACCAGGTTCGAGCACCTTCAATCCGTAGTCTCCGAAAGCCAGCTCGGAACCGCGCCAGGCTTTGCCCGTCATGCGTCCGCGCTGCTGCTTGCGGTACTTCACTTTTTTTGGCATCAACATAAATCAGCTCTTTAAGTCCACTAACAACGCAGTGCAATGCGTCCCGAAATTCTTAAAATGCTCCCGTTGCGACCGCTGGCTGCGCATCGCGCTTTTTTTGCGGCAGAATTTCTCCACGATAAATCCAGCACTTGACGCCAATGACGCCATAAGTTGTTTTGGCTTCCGAAAAACCGTATTCAATGTCTGCGCGCAGGGTATGTAGTGGCAAGCGCCCTTGCAAGTACCATTCAGAGCGTGCGATTTCATTGCCATTCAAACGGCCGCTGACACGGACTTTGATTCCCTTGCAGCCGAAGCGCAGCGCGGAGTCTACCGCCTTACGCATGGCGCGGCGGAACCCGACACGCTTTTCCAGCTGCAACGCGATGGACTCGGACACCAGTTGCGCATCGAGCTCGGGCTTGTGCACTTCCTGGATATCGATGTAGACCTCGCGGGAAGTGCGTTTCTGCACATCCTGCTTAAGCTTGTCTATTTCGGCGCCCTTGCGTCCGATGATGATGCCGGGCCGCGCAGTCTTAATGATGACCCGCAGTTTGTTACCCGGGCGCTCGATCTCGATCGAGCTGACGCCGGCTGATTTGAGCTTGTCTTTCAGTTCGTTCTTCAGCTTGACGTCTTCGAGCAGCAGTTTGTCGTAATCACGTTCGACAAACCAACGCGACTTCCAAGGCTTGGTGTAGCCGAGGCGAAACCCGTATGGATGAACTTTCTGTCCCATCGTTGCTCCTATCAATCCCTTCTTCTATCTGGCGCCCGCCGTCTTTTTATGCTGAGTCTTCTTAGTCTTTACTTTTGTCGCCCGTGCCTTAGCCTTCGTTCTCGCCGCAGCCTTGGTGGTTGCTGCTTCTTCACCCACCACCGTGGCCATCGACCGGCCATTCTTGCTACGCTCCGCGAGCACGATCTCGATATGCGCGATACGCCTCACGTAGTGATAGGCGCGGCCCATTGGTGCTGGACGGATGCGCTTCATGCGTGGGCCATCATTCGCGACCGCACTCTTCACGTATAAGTTGTCAATGTCAACGTCGATGCCCTTCTCGCTGCTCAAGTAACTGGCGTTGTCGAGCGCTGACTGCAATAACTTGCCTACGGTTGCGGCAACACGCTTCTTGGTAAAGGCAAGCGTATTGCGAGCTTCTTCCGCCCGGCGACCCTTAATCAGGTCCAAGACCAGACGCGCTTTTTGCGGCGAGACGCGCATGTAACGTGCTTCGGCTCGAAATTCCATCTGCGTCTCCTTATGCCTTCGGCGCCGCCGGTGCTGCCGGAGCCGCTCCTGTCCCAGCACCTGCTGCCGGAACCGGAGCTCCAGGACCTCCGGGTACGCCAGCCGGCCGTGCTGCTACTTCGGTGGCGGCGCGCATGGAGTGTCCCTTGAAGTTGCGGGTGAAACTGAACTCGCCCAGCTTGTGGCCCACCATGTTCTCGGTGATATACACCGGGATAAATTTCCTGCCGTTGTGGACAGCGATGGTGTGACCCACCATCTCCGGGATAATGGTCGAGCGGCGCGACCAGGTCCGCAGCACCTTTTTTTCATTACGCGAGTTCATCCCCTCAACCCTCGTCTGAAGGTAAGTGTCGATGAACGGGCCCTTCTTGGTTGAACGTGCCATATGTCAGTTCTCGGTTCTCAGTTCTGAATTCGTTTGCCGGGTTAAGTCTTCCGGCGTTACTTTCTTTGCAAGAACAAACTTCATTTCTTACGGCGACCGACGATGAATGAATCGGTGCGCTTGTTATTGCGCGTCTTGTAGCCGCGGGTTGGCTGTCCCCAGGGCGTTACCGGATGACGTCCACCGGATGTCTTGCCTTCTCCACCGCCATGCGGGTGATCTACTGGATTCATGGAAACGCCGCGGTTATGCGGACGCCGTCCGAGCCAGCGCATGCGTCCAGCTTTGCCGATGGTGACGTTCTCATGATCGGTGTTTCCCACCTGACCGATGGTGGCCATGCAATCGAGCAAAACCTTGCGGGTCTCCCCCGAAGGCAACTTGACCAGCGCGTAGTCACCCTCCTTCGCTACCAACTGCGCCGCTCCGCCGGCGGAGCGCACCATCTGCGCACCTTTTCCCGGGCGTAGTTCCAAGTTGTGAACCATGGTGCCCGGCGGAATGTTGCGTAACGGCAGCGCATTCCCAACCAGAATATCGGCCTCCGGACCGCTTACAACTTTTTGGCCGATCTTGAGCCCATCCGGTTGAACGATGTAGCGTTTTTCGCCATCGGCGTAGCTCAACAGAGCGATACGAGCGGAGCGGTTGGGATCGTACTCCACCGAAATCACCGTGGCGGGAATGCCAATCTTGTCGCGCTTGAAATCGATCAGGCGTAGCTTGCGCTTATTTCCTCCACCACGGAACCAACTGGTGATGTCGCCTGAATTGCGGCGACCGCCGGTACGCTTCTTGGTCTCGGTCAACGGCTTGAACGGCTTGCTGGCAGTAAGATCGTCATTGACCAGCGTCGTCCGATACCGCAACGTCTGGGTCGTCGGTCTGTAAGTTTTGATTGCCATAAACTCAGCTCTTAGCTTCTAGCTCTCAACTTGAAACTCCGGCAGACATGCTGGTCTGCCTACCAGTATCGTTATAAATTTTGCGCGTATTCCGGCATCTTTTCGCCGGCTCGCAACCGTACATACGCTTTTTTCCAATCCGGACGATAGCCGGCAAACTTTCCCCGCCGACGTTCCTTGCCCGGATAGTTGGCGGTGCGCACTGAGCGAACCTTCACTTTGAAAATGGTTTGCACGGCTTCCTTGATCTCTGTTTTCGTGGCCTTACTGTTCACCTGGAAGACCAGCGTGTTCTGGTTTTCCTTGATGGCCAGGCCTTTCTCAGTGATTACCGGACGGCGAATGATCTGGTATGCAGACTTCATTACGCCACCTCCGCCGCTTTTTCATGCCGGGTGCGGCGACGCGGAGCACGCGATGTTTTCTTTCCACTCTTTTCCCCGTCACCTTCTGCTGCCTTGCGTTGACGTTTCGAAATCGAACCCTTCAATGAAACCTGCAGTTTCTCGATTGCAGGTTGCGAAAAGATTACGCGGTCATAACGCAACAAGTGATACGGATGAACCTCGTTTCCACTCACCAGTTCCAGACCGTCAATATTGCGCGAGCTCAGCTCCAAGTTGCGATTCTCATGCTTGCGCGCCTCCACCAGCAGCACGGTTCCGACGACCTTGAATACATCAAGCGTCTCGCGGAATTGCTTGGTCTTGGGTTCTTTAACATCGAACGCATTGACGACTGTGAGTTTGCCATCCGCCAACTTTGAAGCCAGCGCCGAGCGCAACGCGCCCAGCAGTTTCTTCCGCGGGAACGCATAATCGTGAGAGTGAGGCTGCGGGCCGTGTACGGTTCCGCCATGTCGCCACAGGGGAGAGCGGATCGAACCGACACGCGCGCGACCAGTTCCTTTCTGCTTCCATAACTTCTTTCCGGAACCAGACACCAATTTCTTGTTCTTGGTGGCGTGCGTACCTGCCCGCCGAGAAGCGCGGTAGTGCTTGATCGCTTCCCACAGCAGATCCTCGTTAACGGCACCGAAAACTTCGTCGGCGAGTTCGAGGGTGCCCACTTTGGCTCCACTCAAATCGTGTATGTCGATAGTCGCCATATACTTTCCATGTCCGGCTGGTCACAATTGCAGATTAGTGACCAACGACCGATGACTTGTCTTATCCCTTCTTGGCCGCACGCTTGGCTGCCTTCAATGGGTCAACCGTACCAATGCCGGCGAATCCCCGGCGCTCTCGAGGCGGTTTCTTGGCTTTGCTGATGATCAGGTATCCGCCGTTCGGACCGGGCACGCTGCCTTCAACCACCAACAGGTTCTCTTCTTTGTCCACGCCTAGCACGCGCGAGTTGCGCACCGTGACGCGCGCGTTTCCCATGTGGCCCGACATGCGCATTCCTTTGAACACGCGCGAGGGAAAGGCAGACGAGCCGATCGAGCCCGGAATCTGGAACATGGACCCGTGCGACTTCGGGCCGCCGCCAAAATGATGACGCTTGACCACACCGGTGAAACCACGACCCTTACTTATTCCGACGATATCAACGAACGGCTCACCCTCGAAAATATCAACCAGCACTCGCTCCCCGACTTTCAAAGCACCGTCAGTTTCGGCCTTTTCTTCGACTTCCACGGGGACTTCGCGCAGGAATTTCATAGGCGGCAAATTGTGTTTGCCAAAGTGTCCGCGCATCGGCTTAGTAACGCGCGATTCCTTTACGAATTCAACCAGCCCGATCTGAGCGGAAATGTACCCGTCCTTGGTGGCGGTCTTGTGCTGTGTAACCACGCACGGGCCAGCCTGAAGAACAGTGGCAGGACGTACGTCGCCCTTGTCATCGAAGAGCTGCGTCATGCCGACTTTCTTTCCTAAAATTCCAGCTACTTTTGCCATGTTCGTTCTCCGCGTCGCCCAGCTTGGCATTCGCTATTGGTTGGGCCTCAGACCCGTGTCTGAGCGATGCTTGCATCGCTCCTGACCTACTTGTGTTCCTTACCAAACGCCTTGATCTCGACATCCACGCCGGCCGGGAGATCGAGTTTCATCAGCGCATCCACCGTTTGCTGTGTGGGCTCCAGAATGTCGAGCAGGCGCTTGTGGGTGCGAATTTCGAACTGCTCGCGCGATTTCTTATCCACATGCGGGGAGCGCAGCACACAGTACTTGTTTTTCATTGTGGGCAATGGAATCGGCCCAGCGATTTGTGCGCCAGTGCGCTTCGCCGTCTCGACGATTTCACCCGTTGATTGATCGAGGATGCGATAGTCGTACGCCTTCAGGCGGATGCGGATTCTTTCTTTTCCAATCACGTTTGTCTCTCTCTGACCCCTTCCGTCTGCGGGAAGGAAAGAACTGGCGGCAAGCTACAGGCCGCGAATTATGTTTGTGATTCACCCGCAACGTGGACAAACTGTCCGCGCCACACCCGTTATTGAATAATCTCGCTGATGGTTCCCGCGCCCACCGTGTGCCCGCCTTCGCGGATGGCGAAGCGCAAGCCCTTTTCCATCGCCACCGGCGTGATCAGCTCAATCACCAACTGCACGTTGTCTCCCGGCATCACCATCTCGGTGCCCGCCGGCAGTTCCGCTACTCCGGTTACGTCCGTGGTGCGCAGATAAAACTGCGGCCGGTATCCCTTGAAGAACGGCGTATGCCGCCCGCCTTCTTCCTTCGTCAGGATGTACACCTCGCCCTTGAACTTGGTATGCGGCGTGATCGAGCCGCCTTTGGCCAGCACCATGCCGCGCTCCACTTCTTCTTTGCCAATGCCGCGCAGCAGCAGGCCCGCATTGTCGCCCGCCATACCTTCGTCCAATTGCTTCTTGAACATTTCGACGCCGGTGACCACTGTTTTCCTGGTTTCGCGGAAGCCGACAATTTCTACTTCCTCGCCCACTTTCACTTTGCCGCGCTCGATTCGTCCCGTCACCACCGTGCCGCGTCCCGAAATCGAGAAAATGTCTTCAATCGGCATCAGAAACGGCTTTTCGATTTCCCGCTGCGGCACCGGAATGTACTTGTCCACCGATGCCATCAACTCGTCCACCTGCTTTTCCCACTTGGCTTCGCCGTTCAGCGCGCCCAGCGCCGAGAGCCGGATCACCGGCACATCGTCGCCGGGAAATTGATATCCCTTCAGCAGTTCGCGCACTTCCAGTTCCACCAGGTCGAGCAACTCAGGATCGTCCACCGCATCGCACTTGTTCAGCGCCACCACGATATATGGCACTCCCACCTGCCGCGCCAAAAGCACGTGCTCGCGCGTCTGCGGCATGGGACCATCGGTCGCGGCAACCACTAAGATCGCGCCATCCATCTGCGCCGCCCCGGTGATCATGTTCTTGATGTAGTCGGCGTGCCCCGGGCAATCCACGTGCGCGTAATGGCGCTTGTCAGTCTCGTACTCGACGTGTGCCGTGGCGATGGTGATGCCGCGCGCTTTTTCTTCCGGAGCGTTATCAATCGAATCAAACGACCGGAACTGGTTCTTGGGGTTGTGCTTCTGCAATACCTTGGTGATGGCCGCCGTTAAAGTGGTCTTGCCGTGGTCAATGTGTCCAATCGTCCCCACGTTCACGTGCGGCTTATTGCGCTCAAATTTCTCTTTCGCCATAAATTTGCCATGCCTCGCTCTAACGCTGAACTGATCTCGTCAAAAGCCTCGTGCTGACGCCTTCAGTAATAGCTATAAAGCTTATGAAACCTGGTCCGCAGCTCCGACTGTACCTCTTCGATCTTGGATAAATAGAACTCGCGCATCTGCCCCTGATCCGGCGTTGTAAGCTCCTCATATAACTGCCGGGGAGTTTTGGCGGACGGCGTTAACTCCTCGCCTAACTGCTCCAAAACGCCGCTGGCCAGAACCAGATCAAAATCCCGGATGCGGATCCCCTTACGCTGTACCAATTTCAAAAAGGGCTCGATCTTTTCCGATTCAAAAATCCGCGTGAGCACATTTTTCAGCTCCGCGAACTCCTTTTCCTTATCGATCTTTATGATCGCCCGTTCGAAGCCCACCGTAACCTGCATCCTGCAATCAAACTCTGGAGCGGGAGACGGGAATCGAACCCGCGACCAACAGCTTGGAAGGCTGTGACTCTACCACTGAGTTACTCCCGCCCGAAAACCAGCTGTCAGCCATCAGCCGTCAGCTCTCAGTTTGCTGCTTGCTAAGCTTTCGCCTCTCCAACCACTCTCCAATCAGGAGACTTGCTAAGTAAATCGCGGCAATCGGAAAACCAACTACTAAAACCAACTGCTCGACTTCGGATGCTCCGATTTCGCCGATCACGAAGTTCGGCAACCACCAAACGAGCAGACCCAATGCCGCGAACCCGTACTTGGCTTTTTCGTCCCTCCAGCCGGTGCAAAACTGAACCCGATATCTGCAGAACAGCCCAGGCAACGATCCCTGGAATCGCCCAAACCAGTGTTCGCGGCAATCTTCACCTCTACATCCAAACCTCTACATTCAATCTCTGGAGCCGATGACCAGGATTGAACTGGTGACCTCTCCCTTACCAAGGGAGTGCTCTACCAACTGAGCTACATCGGCTCAATGGTGCATCCTGAACGAGAAGCTCTCGCAAAGGATCCCGGTGAGGCGCGCTGCGCGAAAGGCACGTTTGCTTATTTCCTCTGGTCGTTCTGGTGCATCACGTCGTTCCGGCGCACAATGCTCTTTACCGCGAACACTGCCAGGATTGCGAACGTCACCAGTCGAATCTTTTGATCCGGCAGTGTGCTCCACGCAAGCACTCCTAGGACGGCATAGACGGCCAACGCAATGGCCAAACGCTTCACTCGCTCGCTTCACTCGAAAACTCGGATACCTGGTGCACAGGGGAGGATTCGAACCTCCGTAGCTCGCAAGGAGCGGCAGATTTACAGTCTGCTGCCATTAACCACTCGGCCACCTGTGCAGAATGCCGATCCTTCGGCTGTTTGCTCCTGGCCTCCGGCGATTTCCGCCGGGGTTTACGCACGCGCGCGGAAAAAACGTGCAGGCACTACGTAACAAAAGGAAATCAAAGAATGGCACCAGCCTAACCACGTACCAAAACTGTCGTCCGGAAAGCCATGATTGCGTGCGGGAAATCTCTCGCGCCCTATCGGCGCTGCTGCACACCATCCTGCTTTCCGGAATTTCGTTCCTTGAATTGGCAACTGGAGCTGGCGAAGGGATTTGAACCCCCGACCCTCTGATTACAAATCAGATGCTCTACCAGCTGAGCTACGCCAGCATTGAGGGACAATTGCACCTCGCCGGGCACAGTTAAGTCCCCAGATCCTGACCCATTGTTCGGGACAATTGTAAAAGTTACCATAACGGTAATTTACGTGCAAGCGGCTGGCGTCTCACCGTCGCCAGTAGCCATTGGATCGTCACCTGGACCGGCGCCGAGCCATTGGCTGCAGGTGCTATCATTGCGGCTTTCTGATCGTTTTCATGCGTCTTCGAACCAAACGCACCCTGCCAATTGTTTTCGGTGTCCTGCTGATTGCAGCAGCCGTTACATTGGCCGTCCAGCTACGAAAACATGCGCCCCCAGAGCCTGCCCGCTTGCTGCCCGGCGCTGACGGATTTCTTTACGTCAATCTAAAATGGGTGCGAACCCTGAACGCTGCGAGCCAGTTGCCGCCCGTCTCCCACGATCTCGAGTATCAACAATTCATCCAGGAGACCGACTTCCAATTCGAACGTGACTTGGATCAAGCCGCTTTTGCCGTCCATTATCCGGCAAGCTGGGGTGGTGGTGGAACCGGGGGCGCAGCCACCGAACCGCGCTTCTCCGAAATATTCGTCGGCCGTATCCAGCATGATCGGCTGAAGGCTTACCTGCGCAGAATTGCAAAATCCGTGGACGACTACAACTCCACCGACATTTTCAATATTCCCATCGAAGGGCGTACGGTGCGCGTAGCCATTCTCGGTGTCCGTACCGTGGCCATCTCGAACCACGACGACCCACAGCTCATTCGCAGTATTGTTGACCGCTCACGAAAGCTGGCGTCCCCGTTCGCAGGCCCCGCGTTTCTGCGCAAATACTATAAGAATGTTCCCCTCGCTAGTCTGGCCTGGGGAATTGTGAGGGTCGAACCTGCCGGACCCGGCTCGCCATCGATCTTCGGGGGCTGGTCAATCCTCTTCCCCAGGCCGGCGACGGTGGTGATATCTGCCCGCTATATACGCTCCTTGCACCTCAAAGCCGAGGCCTTTACCGCGAGCGAAGATGATGCTCGCATTATCACTGACAAGGCGAGCACCTTTCTAACTTTGTTCCATGCCGCAGAAGGCTCCGTTACTGCCCAGGGAGTCGATCCTGACGTGAAAACATTTTTCGAGAGCCTGAAGGTGACACAACAGAAAACCCGCGCCGTGCTGACCGCAACCGTTCCTCCCGGCTTTATTCGTAAAGCATTTGCAGAGTCGGCGTCGCCACTTGCACCCGCCACCCCGCACACCGAGGACAATGCCGGAGCCGCGTCGGGTGCGAGAAAGAGCGACACTCCGAATACAACTAAGAGCCGCAAACCGCGGGCGAAATAGAAATGGCATGACCAATGACAGCCGTTTCGCTGTCTATCCGATGAATTTGTAACAAATTTCCGCTTCGGGCATCCCTAAGGAAGCACGGTGTTTGCTGCCTGGAAGTAGCAAGACTGACATCATTCTTATTGTTGGACAGGTAGAATATCTGGAATGGCCAATCTTCCATTGCCGATCGCGGCGTTCGTGGCGGGGCTGATCTCGTTCCTGTCGCCGTGCGTGTTGCCGCTGGTGCCGGGTTACGTCTCTTTGATTTCCGGCGTGGGCGTGGAGGAACTGAAATCCCAGGAAACGCGATTGCTGCCCAAGGTGATGATGAATTCGGCGGCTTTCATCCTCGGCTTCAGTGTCGTATTCATCATGCTGGGTGCGATCTCAACCGAGGTCGGCCAGTTGATGGCGCGTTACAAGTCATTGCTTGCTGAAGTGGCCGGAGTGGTTATCATTCTATTCGGCCTGCACTTGACTGGTATTTTCAAAATCACCGCGCTCTATACCGACGCCCGCCTGCACAGCCTCAAGGGCGGCAGCACGATATGGGGAGCATTCGTAATCGGCTTCGCCTTCGCCTTTGGCTGGACTCCTTGTGTCGGGCCGATTCTGGCGGTGATCCTCGGCTTCGCCGCCGCGCAGGACTCAGTCCTCAAGGGAATTCTCCTGCTGGCGATATATTCGCTAGGTCTCGCAGTTCCGTTTCTGCTGACTTCGCTGGGCATCGAACGATTTTTGAAGTTCTATAGCCGCTTCCGGTCGCACATGCATGCACTGGAAGTTGTCAGCGGTGTGCTGTTGATTGCGTTAGGCGGACTGCTGGTCTTCGGCCGCTTCACTTTAATTTCAAATTATTTGTCTTTTTTGAATCGCTTTGCTTTATAAACATTTTTTGGAAAGAGGTTTACGTGACGCGCCAAAATAAAACATTCATGATCGACAACCATGAAATCGAATCGGCTACGAGCGAACCCTCTCCCGGACAACCGACAGTGAACGGAGATGTGGCAGGAAGGGAAGATAAGTCCCCGATCGTCGCGCAAGACCGCGCTGAGGCGAGCGTAATTCAACAATCGAGCGAGAACCCGATTATCAAGTCGAACGCGAAACGTAATCCGCTCGTCATCCTCGTGGTAGCTATCGTGGTTGCTTTGATGCTCTACGTGGGATTCCACTTGGCTCGCGGTTCGCCTCCGGGATCCGGCGCAGCGTCTCTGGGTGCCGATGGCAAGATGGCGCCTGACTTCGTCCTGCAATCGATCGACGATAAGACCGTGCGTCTCGCCGATTTCCGCGGCAAGGCGGTGCTCTTGAATTTCTGGGCCACTTGGTGCTCGCCCTGCAAGATTGAGATGCCTTGGTTTGTCGAACTACAGCGACAATACGGTCCCGAGGGCCTGCAAGTACTCGGCGTCGCAATGGATGAGGCGAGTAAAGAAGACATCGCTAAATTTGCCAAAGACATGGGCGTAAACTACCCGATTTTGATCGGCAAAGAATCCGTGGGCGATGCTTACGGCGGCGTTCAGTTTTTGCCCACGACGTACTTCATCGGGCGCGATGGCAAGGTGGTCGCACATGAATTCGGCCTGAAAAGCCGCAGCGAGTTTGAGGACAATATCAAGAAGGCACTTGGACAGGGTCAGGTACAGGCGCGAAGGTAATGTAGTCAGGGAACCGCGCCGTCTTCTACGATTGAAAAATGAAGCATATATGTTTATGCAGTTTCGGGTTCTGCATCTCGATGATTGCAAGCCTTGCAGCCGCGCAACAGATGCCAGGATCAAAGTCGCCTTCGGTGACAATGGCGCCGCCGCCGCTGACCTCGGTCACCCAAGGAAAACCGGGCACGGTTACTCTCGATTTTCGCGTGGCGCGCGGCTTTCACATCAACTCCAACAAACCAACTTCTGAGTTCCTGATTCCCACTGCGCTCAAGCTCGAAGCGCCTACCGACATCGTGATCGGCAAAGTCACTTACCCTGCCGGCGAGGACATGAGCTTCCCCTTCGCGCCCGACGAAAAATTGAATGTCTATACTGGAGACTTCAAAATTAATGTCGTAGTTCGCCCGCTTCACAACGTCGTCCCAACCAAATACGCTCTCCACGGCAACCTGAAATATCAGGCGTGCGACAAAGCCGCCTGTTATCCACCGAAGCAGCTACCCGTAAGCTTTGAGGTAAAAGTCAGTAAGGGCGCATCAACGACCAGGCGCAATCCCGCCCAAAGCCCGCATGTGCATCGGTAGCTACCTCTTAGCCTTTTCAGGAATGGCTTTTTCGGGCGTTCTTTTTTCAATTTTCGCCCACGTATCTTTCAACGCCACGGTCCGGTTAAACACCGGCTTCCCGGGAGCAGAGTCGGGATCCACGCAAAAATATCCCAGGCGCTCGAATTGATAGCGATTTCCTACACTCGCGTTGGCTAGCGATGGTTCGAGCTTTGCATTCCGAATGACCTCTAACGAGTTCGGATTGAGATTCGCG